>ERZ773260.90-NODE-90-length-117165-cov-18.658569_pt1 | contig 117165 bp, 104 predicted proteins | sample MGYA00511387_ERZ773260 | MGnify/ENA primary metagenome ERZ773260 (study PRJEB29015, sample SAMEA2737745) | human gut metagenome | biome: human gut; feature: human-associated habitat; material: faeces | place: China | collected 2012 ...
CGATGCAGGGCATTTCGCGCACGAGAGAATATTCCGGCAGAGTCTTGGCGAGAGCTTGCATCTGTGTTAAAATAGCGTCACGGGACGCCTCCACTGTGTGGAGGACTCGTATCGCTTCCGTAATGACGATCTGCGTGGATGGTGCATTGGGAAGCACAGGGATACCGTTTTGAGCTGTGGCAAAGATGAGCGCTGCCATACGTTCGCAATTGCGGTATCCCTTTTTTTCCGCCCATTTGCAATAATCCTTCCGAAAGCGCGTTTCTCCCATTTCGAGGATGTGAGTGGTGTGACGATACCGCAGGACAAAGTCCGAAAGCTTGTGCCGCCCTGCATGGTCGTTCATGAGCTCCTGCATACCGGGCAAAACCTGGTCACAGATGGCGTTAAAATCAACCTTTGCCTTGATAAGGAGGGAGGTCATCTGGTAATACTGCCGCGCCAGAAGCTGAAGCTCCCGATATGTATCCTCCGGCAGTCTGGCCGGTTGAAGCTCCTGCCAATAGGCCAGACCGTACAAAGCAATCTGCATAGCGTCGATCCGATCGGTCTTCACCTTGCGGATACTTTGTGAGCAAAACCGCTTCATCCGCAGCGAATTGATGACGGAGACGAATATTCCGTTCTCCAACAAAGCGGCCACCACCGGGCAATGGTAGCTGCCGGTGCTTTCCAAAACGGCACGAACCTCTTCGCCGCTGCTGTGCAGCAGTGATACGAGCTCCGACATTCCTTCTCTTGTGTGCTGAACTTCAAACGGAGTGTACACGATTTCTCCTCCCGGCTTCATTCCGCACACGGTACTTTTTCCTTTGGACACATCGATCCCGATACTGAGCATGGGCATTCCTTCTTTCCTGATAAAATATTGCAATGCTTCCGCACCGGCCTTATTACGATTCAATTTGGTTCGTGACGCGCACGCGGCATAGCCGGAGCAACCTGCTCAATCGAATCTTTATAACAAGAGGGCGGAGGACTGTTTACAGCTCGAGCGCTTGGCTCATCAAAGAAGCCGTCCATCCATTGCCCTCCCATTATAACAAAAATAAGCATAGCTTCCGAGGCTTCCTATACGCTTCGGATGCTATGCTTATTTTGTACCAGACAGCGAAGGACTCTGTACCGATTGCACAGAGTCCTTCCTTTTTTTGCCCGCGGAACTGTCAGCGTTCAAAATATTAAACTTTTTGTTTATTTTATGCTTGCAATCTTTTTCTCTTTGTGTATAATAAGTTTGGTTTTATAAAAATAAACTGAAAGTTTAGCAAATCGAACGCTTAGGAATCAGGAGGTCATTGCATGGACATTGGAAATAAGATCCGAGAGCTGCGAACGCGCAAGGGACTGACTCTGGAGGAGCTCGCCAGCCGAAGCGAGCTGACAAAGGGGTTCTTGTCCCAGTTAGAGCGCGACCTTACCTCCCCGTCCATCGACTCTCTGAGCGACATTCTGGAGGCGCTCGGCACGAATCTTGCCGAGTTCTTTCAGGAGGATAAAAACGACCAGTTCATCTTCCACGCCGACGATTTCTTCGTTGACGAGCGCGAGGACTGCACGGTCAACTGGATCGTTCCCAACACGCAGAAGAATCAGATGGAGCCGATATTGCTCGAGCTGCCCGAGGGCGGCGAGAGCTTCACGGTCGAGCCGCATGACGGCGAGGAATTCGGCTATGTCGTCGAAGGCAGCGTCGTGCTGGTCTGCGACGGCGAGGAGCATCCCCTGCGCCGCGGAGAGACCTTCTACCTCCACGGACGCAGCTTCCATCTACTCAAAAACGTGCGCAAGACCACCGCGCGCGTGCTGTGGGTCTCGACCCCTCCCCTGTTCTGACTTCTATCGATATAAGGAAAGGATATTGGAACCATGCCTGAACAGAAAAAACTGATCCAGTTCAAGAATATCGTCAAGAGCTTTGAGGACGGGCAGGTCGTCCTCAAGGGCGTCAGCCTGGATATTTACGAAAACGAGTTCGTCACCCTGCTCGGTCCCTCCGGCTGCGGCAAGACGACGCTGCTGCGCATCCTCGGCGGCTTCCTGCAGCCCACCGAGGGCAAGGTCCTCTTCGACGGCGAGGATATCGTGAATGTCCCGCCCTACAAGCGCGAGATCAACACCGTGTTCCAGAAATACGCGCTCTTCCCGCACATGAACGTCTACGACAACATAGCCTTCGGCCTGACCATCAAAAAAGAGCCGAAGGACGTTATCGCCCAGAAGGTCATGCGTATGCTGCGTCTGGTGAGCCTTGAGGACTACGCCGACCGCAATGTGACTGAGCTCTCCGGCGGTCAGCAGCAGCGCATCGCCATCGCCCGCGCGCTCGTCAACGAGCCGAGCGTGCTGCTGCTCGACGAGCCGCTCGGCGCGCTCGACCTGAAGCTGCGCAAGGAGATGCAGCAGGAGCTCAAGTACATTCAGCAGGAGGTCGGCATCACTTTCATCTTCGTCACCCACGACCAGGAGGAGGCGCTGACCATGTCCGATAAGATCGTGGTCATGAACGCGGGCGAGATCCAGCAGATCGGTACGCCGACCGAGATCTACCGCTACCCCGTCAACGAGTTCGTCGCCAACTTCATCGGCGAGACGAACATCATCGACGGCGTGATGCAGGGCGACGACCTCGTGGTCTTTGAGGACAAGAAGTTCCCCTGCCGTGCCCGCGGCTTCAACAAAAATGAAAAGGTGGACGTCGTCATCCGTCCCGAACATCTTGACATTGTTCCCCGCGCCGAGGGTATGCTCAAGGGCGTTGTGAAGTCTCAGCTTTTCAAGGGGATGCACTACGATACCGTGGTCGAGACCCGCGTCGGCACAACCATCACCGTCAAGATGCAGGTCTCGCAGGACCGCCCCGTGTTCAACGAAGAGGCGGGCGAGAAGATCAGCGCCAACTCCTTCCTCCTTGACGTGGAGGACGTCGGCGAGCTGGACGAGGCCAAGATCGTCACCCTCGCCTCCGCCGAGGCGTGGGACAGCGAGACCGAGGACTACATCTCCATCAAGAACGTCGAATACGACATCAAGCCCGAGGTCGGCAGCTACTCTGTCACCTTCACCACCGCCGCCGGAACGTCCATCACGGTCAAGGCCGCGGTCATGGCGGAGAACCGCGTGGAGAGCAAGGTCTATCAGGAAGAGATCTACGCGATGAACTTCTTCAAGAAGGTCGAGGACATTCAGGAGAGCATCGCGCTCGACACCGATCTGGAAACCTGGGCGAGCGCGTCCGCGTGGTCCCTCGAGGACGGCGAGCAGGTCGAGATCACCGATGTCAAGTACGATTTCGACCCCGAGACCATCGAGCCGGGCGTCTACGACGTGACCTTCTCCACCGAGGGCTATGAGTACAAGGTCTCCACCACGCGCGCCTGCGAGGAGGGCGCGGAGGTCGGCCTCATCTTCCGCCCCGAGGACATTCACGTCATGAAGAAGGAGGGGCAGTGGTGAAGCAGTTCCGTTCCATGACGTACCCCTACGTCGCCTGGATCAGCGTGATGATCGTGCTGCCGATGCTGCTCATCGTGCTCTACGCCTTCACCGTTTCCGGCAATGAGGTGCTGACCTTTCAGTTCACCTTTGATAACTTCAAGCGCTTTGTCACCGACACCGTGTTCATGGAGGTGCTTGGCCGCTCGCTCTACATCGCCGTGCTCACGACGCTCATCTGCATCGCGCTCGGCTACCCCATCGCCTATGCCATCGCGCAGATGAACAGCCGCTCGAACACCATCATGATCCTGCTCATCACGATGCCGACATGGGTCAATATGCTCGTGCGCACCTATGCGTGGATGGGCATTTTGCAGGACGAGGGTATCCTCAACACCATTCTCGGCTTTTTCGGCATTGGGCCGGTCTCGATGATCCACACGAGCTTCGCCGTCATTCTCGGCATGGTGTATAACTTTATTCCCTTTATGATCCTGCAGATCCACACCTCGCTCGCCAAGATGGACAAGAGCCTGCTGGAGGCCGCCAACGACCTCGGCGCCACACCCGTGCAGGCGTTTCTGCGCGTGACGCTGCCGCTCTCCCTCCCCGGCGTCATTTCCGGCATCACGCTCGTGTTCCTGCCCGCCGTTTCCAGCTTCTTCATTCCGAAGCTCCTCGGCGGCGGCCAGTTCGTGCTCGTCGGCAACATCATCGAGTCGCAGTTCCTCACCTCCGGCGACTGGAACTTCGGCAGCGCCATTTCCCTCATCATGGCGATCATCATCATGCTTTCGATGTGGCTCACGCGCAAGGTCGACGTGCAGCCCGCCAGCCGCGGAAAGGAGTGACGGACGATGAAAAAGAAAACCTCTGCCGCCTCCAAGGTCATTCTCACGCTGACGCTGCTGTTCTTCTACCTCCCCATTCTCTATATCATCGTCTTTTCGTTCAACGATTCCCGCTCGCTCACGAAGTTCGGCGGCTTTTCCCTGCGCTGGTATGAAAAGATGTTCGCGGACTCCACGATGATGGAGGCCGTGCTCTATACGGTCGTCATCGCCATTCTTGCTACCGTCGTTTCCACCATCGTCGGCACCGTCACCGCCATCGGACTGTCAAAGTCGAAGAAGGTCCTTCAGGCGATGGTCGAGCGCGTGAACGACCTGCCCGTGATGAATCCCGATATTGTCACCGGCATCAGTCTGCTGATGTTCTTCAGCGTGCTGGCGGTGAAGAAGGGCTTTCTGACGCTGCTGCTCGCGCACATCATGTTCTGCATCCCCTACGTCATGCTCTCCGTCACACCGAAGCTGCGCTCGCTCGACCCGAACCTCATCGACGCGGCGATGGACCTCGGCGCCACGCCGTTCCAGGCGCTCACCCGCGTCATCGTGCCGCAGATCCGCCCGGGCATCGTCTCCGGCGCGCTCATCGCGTTCACCATGAGCTTTGACGACTTCGTGATCTCCTACTTCACCACGGGCAATGGCGTGAATAACATTTCCATTCTGGTCTACACCATGTCCAAGCGCGTCAATCCCTCCATCAACGCACTCTCCACGCTCGTCATTGTCGCCATCACGTTGGTGCTCGGCATCGTCAACCTTGTCCCGATCCTGCACGAAAAGCGTGAAAAAGAAGGAAGTGAAAAGGGAAAATCCTTTGCACAAAGCCGCAAGCTGATGGCCGCTGTCGCCGGCGTGCTGGTGCTCGCCATTCTCGGCGGAACGGTCGGCGTCAGCCTTTCTCAGCAGCACAAGAACGCTGCCGCCGTCGAAAAGTACGGCAGCAACGTCCTCAAGCTCTACCTCCCCGGCGAGTACCTCGGTGAGAACGTCATCGGCGACTTTGAAAAGCAGTTCGGCGTGCGCGTCATCGTGGAGAATTTCGACTCCAATGAGATGATGTACACCAAGCTTATGGCGGGCGACAAGTACGATGTGGTCATTCCCTCGGACTACATGATCGAGCGCTTGATGAAGGAGAATTATCTCCAGCCGCTTGATCACAGCCTGCTTCCAAACCTTGAGAATATGGACGACGCGGTGCGCGGCATGAGCTATGACCCCGATAACGAGTGGTCCGTTCCCTACTTCTGGGGCAGCGTCGGCATCGTCTACAACCACGAGAACGTCGATCCCGCCGTGGTGGAGGAACAGGGCTGGGAGGTGCTGCGCAACACCGACTACGCCGGTCACCTCTACATCTACGACTCCGAGCGCGACTCGTTCATGATGGCGTTCAAGGCGCTCGGCTACTCGATGAACACCTCCGACCCCGACGAGATCAACGCCGCCTACGAATGGCTGCTGCAGATGAACGACACCATGTCGCCCGTCTACGTCACCGACGAGGTCATCGACGGCATGATGAACGGCTACAAGGATCTCGCGGTCGTCTACTCCGGCGACGCCACCGTCATTCTCGACGAGAACGAGGACATGAGCTTCTATATGCCGGAGCAGGGCACGAACATCTGGTGCGACGCGATGGTCATTCCCGCGAACGCGGAAAATCCCCTGCTCGCCCACGAGTTCATCAACTATATGCTCACCTATGAGGCCGCATTTGACAATACGGAGACGGTGGGGTATACTTCTCCCAACGCAGAGGTCTTTGAGGAGATGACCTCCTCCGAGGACCTTTACGCAGAGAATGCCGCCTACCTTCCCCGCTCCGGCTACGAGAAGGACGAGATGTTCCACGACAACCAGACGCTCATGCGTGAGCTGAGCAAGCTCTGGATCAAGGTCAAGGCAGCCAAGTAAAAACATCGCACGAAAGAAAGGAATCAAACCCATGCAGATCGGAGACACTTACGAATACAAAAATGTCGTCACCAAGGAGATCACCGCCGGCGCGCTCGGCTCGGGCGGACTGGACATCTTCGCCACGCCCTTCCTCATTTGCTGGATGGAGGCCGCGGCCTACTACTACATGAAGGAGCAGCTTCCCGAGGGCAAGAGCAGCGTCGGCACGATGGTCAACGTCCGCCACGTTTCCCCCTCCCCCATCGGCGCGGAGATCACAGCCAAGGCCGAGCTGATCGCCATTTCCGAGAACGGCAAGATGTATACCTTCAAGGTCGAGGCATACGATAACAAGGGCCTCATCGGCGAGGGCACGCACGAGCGCGCCATCATCGACTGCGAGCGCTTCATGAAGAAGTGCCTGGCCAAGCTGGAAGACTGAACAAGCAAGGAGGAAGCCCATGCACTATTACGGAGCCGTTTACCGTCCGCCGAGCGAGGCGTACAGCCTGATCGTGCAATGCACACTTGGGTGCAGCCACAACAAATGTGCGTTCTGCAATATGTACAAGGATAAGAAGTTTTCCATCCGTCCGGTGGAGGAGGTCCTGCGCGACCTCGCCGAGGCGCGCAGCTACGAGCGGCGCATCGAGCGCATCTTTCTCGCCGACGGCGACGCGCTGATCCTGCCGATGGACTATCTGCTGCAGGTGCTGGACTTCATCCGCGAATATTTCCCCGAGTGTACGCGCGTCGCCGCCTATGCCACCACCAAGGCCATCGAGCGCAAAACGGACGAGGAGCTGCGCAAGCTGCGTGAGCACGGGCTGGCGCTCGTCTACATCGGTCTGGAAAGCGGCAATGAGGAACTGCTCTTGAAATTCAACAAGGGCGTCACCGCGGCGGAGACCGTGAAAAACGCGCTGCGCTGCAAGGCGGCTGGCATCGCCATCTCCGTCACCGCCATCAACGGCATGGCTGGGCTCAACGGCGACTGGCAGGCCCACGCCATCGACACGGCAAAGGCCGTCAGCGCCATGAAGCCGGAGTTTATCGCTTTTCTGACGCTGCGCGTCTACTCCGGCACTCCCCTGCACGATTGGATCGAGGCGGGCGAGTTTCAGATGATGGGGCCCGTCGATCTGATGCGCGAGACGCGGCTCTTCCTGGAACACATCGACTCCGAGGGCAGCGTGTTCCGTTCGAACCACGCCTCAAACTACCTTCCCCTCGGCGGCACGCTCAACCGCGACCGCGAGGCGCTGATCCAAACCATCGACGCCGCGCTGGACGGCAAGGTGCGCCTGCGCCGCGCCGTAGAGCTGGGGCTGTAACACATCTTTTGCATTGCTGCATGAAAAAACGCAGGGCCTGCCAAGTGCAGGTCCTGCGTTTTTCTATTGTGGAATTTCCTCCGGCTTCGGCTCTCTGACATAGCGGAGCATCGTGCGCGCACAGGCGCCGAAGCTGCGGTAATTTTCCTGCGCCGTGCGGAGTGAGATGCCGTGATTTTCGTCGCTCGGTTCATCATCCGATGTAACAAACACATCGTTCTCCCAAAAGCAGACAGGGCAGATATAGGCAATCGCATCCTCCCGCGGCACCGGATAGGTCAAATATCCGCAGCATGGGCAGGGATACTTCTCCATCTTCCCCTCCCCCTATTTATCCGAACAGCGTGAGCTGGCTGGTGTCCGCCATGCCGGCAAACGCGCCGAGGGCGCGCAGCTGCTCGATGTGCGTCTTGGAGAGCTTATTGCAGCACATGGAGAACTCCTCGACCGAGATGAACTCCTTGCCCCTGCGCTTTTCCACCGTGTCCAGCGCCGCGGCCTCGCCGAGACCGTGGACGGAGATGAACGGCGGCAGGAGGCCGCCTTCGGTGACGGTGAACTTTGTCGCGTCGGAGCGGTAGATGTCGATGGTGTCAAAGTGGAAGCCGCGGCGATAGAACTCGTAGCAGACCTCGAGCGTGGTCATCAGATCCTGCTCGACCGCCGACGCGTCCTTGTTGTTCTCGATCTCGCGGATCTTCCTCTTGACCGCGTCCAGTCCCGCGCAGCAGTATTCCGCGTCGAACGCCTTCGCGCGCACGGTGAAGAAGGTCGCGTAGAACGCCAGCGGCTCATGCACCTTGAACCACGCGATGCGGAACGCCATCATAACATATGCGACCGCGTGCGCCTTCGGAAACAGATAGCCGATCTTGGCGAGCGACTCGATGTACCACTCCGGCACGTCGTGCTCCTGCATCGCCTCCACCCAGCCGTCCTGAAAGCCGCCCTTTTTGACCTTGCCCTTACGCACGGCCTCCATGATCTTGAAGCTCATCTTCGGGTCAAGCCCCATGGAAATGAGGTAGAGCATGATGTCGTCGCGGCAGCCGACCGTCTCCAGAACGCTCGCCGTGCCGCTGACGATCAGCTCGCGCGCGTTGCCGAGCCACACGTCCGTGCCGTGCGAGAAGCCGGAAAGACGCACGAGGGTGTTGAAGTCCTTCGGCTGCGTGTCAATGAGCATCTGGCGCGTGAAGCGCGTGTTGAACTCGGGAATGGCGACCGCGCCGGTCGGGCCGAGCAGGTCGTCGTTCTCAAAGCCCAGCACCTTCGACGAGGTGAAAATGCTCATCGTATCCGGATCGTCGAGCGGGATCGTGCGGGCGTTCACGCCGGTGAGATCCTCGAGCATACGGATCATCGTCGGGTCATCGTGGCCGAGCATATCGAGCTTGAGGAGGTTATCCTCCATGCAGTGGTATTCAAAATGCGTGGTGATGGTGTCGCTGTCCTCCGCGTCGGCCGGGTGCTGCACGGGGCAGAAATCCTCGATCTCCAGATCGTCCGGCACGACGACCAAGCCGCCGGGGTGCTGACCCGTCGTGCGGCGCACGCCGACGCAGCCCGCCGTCAGGCGGTCGATCTCCGCCGCGCCCGACTGGATGCCGTTTTCCTCCAGATATTTCTTGACAAAGCCGAAGGCGGTCTTTTCCGCCAGCGTGCCGATGGTGCCCGCGCGGAACACCTGCGTTTCGCCGAACATCTCGATGGCGTGGCGGTGCGCCCGCGCCTGATACTCACCCGAGAAGTTCAGGTCAATATCCGGCACCTTGCCGCCGCCGAAGCCGAGGAAGGTCTCAAACGGAATGTCAAAGCCGTCCTTGACGTACTTCGTGCCGCATTCCGGGCAGTTCTTATCCGGCATATCCGCGCCGCAGCCGTAGCTGCCGTCGGTGATGAACTCGCTGTGCCTGCACTTCGGGCAGCGGTAGTGCGGCGGGAGCGAGTTGACCTCGGTAATGCCCGACATATAGGCGACGAGCGACGAGCCGACCGACCCTCGCGAGCCGACCAGATAGCCGCACTCCAGCGAGCGCTGGACGAGCTTCTGCGCCGACATATACACCACGTCGTACTTGCCGAGGATGCCGCCCAGCTCAATGTCCAAACGGTCCTTGATGAGCTTCGGCGGCTCGTCGCCGTAAAGCTCGTGCACCTTGTCCCAGACGAGGCGGTTCAGATCCTCTCTGGAATTTTCCAGGCGCGGCGGGAAGAGCTTGCCCTTGGGCAGCAGCTCGATGTTCTCGATCTGGTCCGCAATGGCGCGCGTGTTGGTCACGACCACCTCGTAGGCCTTTTCCTTGCCGAGATACTCAAATTCACGGAGCATCTCGTCCGTTGTGCGGAAGTAGATGGGCAGCGGCGCGTTCGCGTCGGGGAATTTCTTGGAGGCCAGCAGGATATGGCGGTAGACCTCATCCTCTGGCTCCTGAAAATGCACGTCGCCGGTGGCGACGACCCGCTTGCCCAGCTCCTCGCCAAGCCGGACGATGGTGCGATTGAAGTCGCGCAGCTCCTCCTCGCTCCTGGCCGCACCCTCGCGCAGCATGAAGCGATTGTTGCAGATGGGCTGGATCTCGAGATAATCGTAGAAGGACGCGATGCGCTTGAGCTCCTCCCAGTCCTTGTGATCCGCGACCGCACGGAACAGCTCGCCCGCCTCGCAGGCCGAGCCGATGATAAGTCCCTCGCGGTGCGCGATCAGCTCGCTCTTCGGGATGATGGGCACACGCTTGAAATACTTGAGGTTGGATAGTGAAATGAGCTGGTAAAGATTCTTCAGGCCCGCCTTGTTCTTGGCCAGCAGAATGATGTGCTTCGGGAAGCGGTTGGATTTGCTTCCCAGCGGGCGCAGCTTGAGCATTTCGTTGTTGATCTGCTGCAGGCGCGTCACGCCCCGTTCTTCAAGCATAGGGAAAAATTTTGTCAGCATCTGCGCGACCGGCACGGCGTCGTCCGACGCGCGGTGGTGGTTGAACTGCGGCAGCTGCAAATGCTCCGCCACGATATCGAGCTTATACTTGCCCAAGCCTGGCAGCAGATTCTGCGCCAGAATGAGCGTGTCGATATAGGTCGGCTCGAACGGAATGCTGCACTTCCGGCAGCCCGCGCGGATAAAGCTGATATCAAATTCCGCATTGTGTGCCGCAAGCGGCGCGTCACCCGCGAAGGCGAGGAACGCCGTCAGCGCGTCCTTGAGCTTTGGCGCACCGCGCAGCATCTCGTCCGTGATACCGGTCAGACCGATGATCTCCGGCGTCAGCCGGCGCTCGGGGTCCACAAAGGTCTGGAAGGTCTCAACGATCTCGCCGTTCCTGAGCCGCACCGCGCCGATCTCCGTGATGGCCTCCTGCGTGACCTTGAGGCCGGTCGTTTCAATGTCGAAGCAGACGATCTCATCGGAAAAACCGATGTCCTGATGCCCGTGAATGGCGATGCGGTCGTCAATGTTGTTGACAAAATAGCCCTCGCAGCCGTAAAGTATTTTTATTTTACCCTCACCGGCGTGCCATGCATCCGGAAAGGACTGTGCTACACCGTGGTCGGTGATGGCGATGGCGGGCATCCCCCACTTGGCGGCGAGCTTAACGACGCTGCCGGTGTCGGTCAGCGCGTCCATGTTGGACATTCGCGTATGCAGGTGCAGCTCCACACGCTTGACCTCGGCAGTGTCCATGCGCGGCTCGTGCGTGATCTCGGTCACGTCGCGCGGGTTGAGCTGCATATCGTGACCGTCGTAGGTCAACTCCATCGTGCCCGCGACGCGCAGCCACATACCGGTCGAAACGCGGTCGCGCAGCGGCGCGACGTCCTTCTCCAGCATCCGCTTGCGCACGATGACCGAGCCTTCGTAGTCGGTCATCTCAATGAGCGCCAACCACATACCCGGCTGGCGCAGCTCACGGAATTCGCACTTGAAGACCTTGCCCTCGACCACGACGTTTCCCGCCTTGGGGTTCAGCTCGCTCATCGGCATGGGATGCCCCTTGATCTCGCGGCCCATGATGATCTTGCCGGCGCTCGACTCCTTCCTCGCGCCGCCGCCCGCGCTCGAGGGACGCGGCTCCTGCTTGGGAAAGCCGCCCTGCGTCAGCGAGATCCGCACGCCGTTGAGCGCGAAGCGGTCCGCCAAAAGCTGCTCGAGCAGGGTGCGCTCGGAATCCGTGATCTCCTGCAGCACCGTCAGCGCAAGCGCCATCGTGCGGCTCTCCTGCTCCACGGTGACGTCGGTCACGCGGGCGTCGGTGAGCAGCACACGCAGTCCGATGGGCGGCGCAAAGCCCTCAAATAATTCAAAAAACGGTATCCTTTGTGCCATTTTTTCGCTTCTCTCTTACAGTTTCTCGATCTCTTCAAGCAGGGCGTCCAGCAGCTTTTCCTGCGCTACCTTGTACAATACCTCGCCATGACGGAAAATAAGGCCCTCGCCCTTGCCGCCCGCGACGCCGATGTCCGCCGCGCTCGCCTCGCCGGGGCCGTTTACAACGCAGCCCATGACCGCGACGGTGATGGGCTTGTCGCAGTCCTCAAGGCGGCGCTCCAGCTCCTCCGCCAGCGGGATCATATCGTAAGCCGTGCGCCCGCAGGTCGGGCAGGAGATCAGATTCACACCGCTTCTTCGCAGCCCGCAGGCGCGCAGGATGCGCTTGGCGGCATAGACCTCCTCCACCGGGTCGGCGGTCAGCGAAACGCGCATCGTGTCGCCGATGCCCTCGCAGAGAAGTCCGCCGATGCCGATGGCAGACTTCAGCACTCCCATCGACGGCGTGCCCGCCTCGGTCACACCGAGGTGCAGCGGATAGTCCACCCTTTCATGCAGCAGCCGGTAGGCCGCCATGTTGAGCGGTACGTCGGAGCTTTTGACGGAGATGCAGATGTCCGTGAAGTCATACTTCTCCAGCAGCGCGACATGGCCCAGCGCGCTCTCCACGAGCGCCTCCGGCGTCACGCGGCCGTACTTTGCCAGCAGCTCTTTCTCCAACGAGCCGCCGTTCACGCCGATGCGGATGGGCACCTTGTGCGCGCGGCAGCAGTCCACGACCGCCTTCACGCGGTCCTCCCCACCGATGTTGCCGGGGTTGATGCGGATCTTGTCCGCGCCGTGCTCCGCCGCGGCGATGGCAAGGCGGTAGTCAAAGTGAATGTCCGCCACGAGCGGAATATGAATGCTGTTCTTGATGGTCTCGACCGCCTCCGCCGCCTCCGGCGTCGGCACGGTCACGCGCACGATCTCGCAGCCCGCCTGCTCCAAGCGCAGGATCTGCTCGATGGTCGCGCCTGCGTCCTCGGTCTTTGTGTTGCACATCGACTGGATGGTGACCGGCGCGCCGCCGCCGACGGCCACGCCGCCGACCATGATCTGCTTCGTCATGCTTCTTTCCTCCTCACAGCAGCTTCATCACATCGTGGAACGTGATGAAGAGCATCAGCGCCATCAGCAGGGCAAAGCCCGCCATGTGGATATAGTTCTCATATTTCGGCGGGATCTGGCGCTTGAAGATCGCCAGCGCCAGCGTGTTGATCACGAGGAAGAACACCTTGCCGCCGTCGAGCGCCGGCAGAGGCAGCAGGTTCATCACGGCAAGGTTGACCGCGATGAGCGCGCCGAAGTAGAGAATGCTCTCCGCCGCCGCGGCAAAGCCGTTCTGATTGTTCTTCTCGGCCTCCTCCTGCGCCTCCTCGCCCACATCCTTGATGGTCGAGACAATGCCGACCGGCCCGCTGAGATCGTCCAGTCCTGCCGAGCCGCTCACCAGCATCATCAGGCTCATGCGTACAAGGCGCACAAAATCGAGCGTGTTGTACCAGCTGTATTGCAGCCGAACAAGCGGCGTCGCTTCCACGATGCCTCCATAGGTGAAGCCGTAGCGGCGCACCTCCGCGCCGTTTTCGTCCGTATAGGTCTGCAGCGTCAGCGTGCGCTTGAGCTTTTCGCCGCCGCGCTTGACCGTCATTGTAATGGTGCCGTTTTCATCCAGATCGACCACGCCGAGCACCGTGGAAACGTCGCTTTTGAGATAGATGCGCTCGCCGTTGATGGCCCAGATCACGTCGCCGACCATGATGCCGTTTTCGCCCTGCTGGGGAAATGCCGGGTCAAGCTCGACGATCTCCGCCGTATAGAAGCCCTGGGCGCCAGCGTACAGGCAGATCATAATAAGGAGGCCGGTGAGGAAATTCATCGCCGCGCCTGCGACGAAGATCAGCAGCTTCTTCCAAAAGCCCTGCCTCTCCAGCGCGCGCGGGTCGTCGCTTTCCTCGTCTTCACCCTCCATCGCGCAAAAGCCGCCGATGGGCAGAAGGCGCAGCGAATATTCCGTTTCGCCCTTTGTCGTGTGGAAGATGGCCGGGCCCATGCCGATGGAAAACTCGTTCACGCGCACGCCGCAGGCCTTTGCGGCAAGAAAATGTCCGAGCTCATGCACGGCGATGAGCACGCCGAAGATCAAAATGGCAGCGATGATATACATGTAATAACTCCTTATGGAACTTGCTTATTGGATGTGCGCGCGGACCGCTTCGCGCGCCGCGTGATCCGCCGTGAGGATCTCCTCCAGCGTCGGCGCGGAGACCTGCTCCACCGTTTCCAGCGCCGCTTCCACCAGCGCGGGAATGTCGTTGAAGCCCACCGCGTCCCGCAAAAACGCACCGACTGCCTCCTCATTTGCACCGTTGAGGATGGCGCAGGCTGTGCCGCCGACCGCGGCGCATTGACGCGCGAGCTTCAGGCAGCGGAAGGTCTCCTCGTCGGGTGCGGCAAAGGTCAGCGGCGGACAGGAGAGCAGGTCGAGCGTCCGGTCCGGCGTTTCCGCACGATAGGGATAGGTCATCGCGTAGCGGATGGGCAGCTTCATGTCGGGCGTACCGAGCTGCGCGAGCATCGCGCCATCGCGGTACTCGACGAGCGAGTGAACGATGCTCTGACGGTGGATGATGGCATCCACCTGCCGCAGCGGCAGACGGTAGAGCCGCATGGCCTCGATGATCTCAAGGCCCTTGTTCATCAGCGTCGCGGAATCGACGGTGATCTTCGCGCCCATCGTCCAGTTGGGGTGACGAAGCGCGTCGGCGCGCGTCTTGCCCGCAAGCTGTTCGCGGGTAAGACCATAGAACGGTCCGCCCGAGCAGGTGAGAATCAATCGTTTGATCTCGCCGCGGTCACGGCAGCCCTGCACACACTGAAAAATTGCGCTGTGCTCGCTGTCCACCGGCACGATCTCCGCGCCGTACTTCTCCGCCGCGTCCATCACGAGCGTGCCCGCGCACACCAGCGTCTCCTTGTTGGCCAGCGCGATGCGCTTGCCCTGTTCGATGGCGGCAAGCGTGGGCTTCAGACCGATCATGCCGACCACGGCGGTCACCACCGTGTCGGCGTCCTCCGCGGTCGCGGCGGCGAGCAGACCCTCCATACCGGAGAGCACCTGCGTTTTCGTGTCCCGCAGGCGCTCGCGCAGCTCGGCAGCCGCCGCTTCGTCATAAAGCACGGCAAGACGCGGGCAAAACTCCCGCGCCTGCTGTTCGATGAGATCAACGCTCGAATTGGCGGTCAGCGCCGCGACGCGCAGGCCAAGCTCGCGCGCGACCTCCAGCGTCTGGCGGCCGATGGAGCCGGTCGAACCGAGTAAAGCAATACTCCTTGTCATAGTATGCCACCCGCCACAAAGAAGTACACGACCGGCGTGATGAACATGGTGGAGTCAAAGCGGTCGAGCATCCCGCCGTGTGTGAGGAAGAGATGGCTGTAATCCTTGATGCCCGCCTCGCGCTTGATGAGCGACATGGAGAGGTCACCGAGCTGACCGAATACATTGGCGACCGCGCCGACGAGCGCGAGCCGTGCATAGTCCGGCGCATAGCCGAGCCACTTTTGTCCGATCAAACCGAGCAGCAGCATCGCAAGTGCGCTGCCAATGGGACCGCCGAAGCCGCCCGCCCAGGTCTTGTGCGGGCTGACATGCGGCGCCATCTTTCGCTTGCCGAACCACATACCGAAGTACATGGACAGCGCGTCGCCCGCGAAGGCGATGAAGAACGGCGCGAGGACATAAACTCTGCCGAAGTCCGCATAGCTCCGCAGCAGAAAGATGCAGCTGTACATCGCCGGAAATACCATGCCGCCGACGACAGCGGCGCAGAGCGTGGAAAACGCAAACGGCCTCTCTCCGCCGAAGCGATGCACGGCGGTGAAAAACAGCAGCATCAAAAACGCCCAACGCAGTACCGTCACGGTCTGGATCGTGCCAAAAAATGTCCACTCGCTGTAATACAGAAGCACCTCATACGCCGCGGCCGCTGCGACCGTGAGCAGATAAATGCTCGTCGGCACATTCTTCCCTGCCGTGTGCAGCAGCTCATAGGCCGCGATGCCCGCGATGGCGCACACGAGCAGCATGGTCGCCCACGCCGGACACGCCAGCAATACCAGCAGCAGTAAAGGCAATCCGATTGCCACCACAAGCCATCTTTGTTTCATAGTGTTTCCCCTTTCGGGATAAATTTTACGGCTTCACGCCGCCGAAGCGCCGCTCCCGGTGCTGATAGGCGATAAGCGCCTTGTCAAACTCCCGCTCGTCAAAGTCGGGCCAGAGCGTATCGCAGAAGTAAAACTCGCTGTACGCGCACTGCCAGAGAAGATAGTTGCTGATGCGCTTCTCTCCGCCCGGACGAATGAGCAGCTCGGGGTCGGGCAGGCCATTGGAATAGAGATACTGCGAGAACATCTCCTCCGTCAGCGCGTCGCTCCGCTTCTCACCCGCCGCACAGTTGCGCGCGAAGGCGCGGGCGGCGTGAACGATCTCGTCCCGCCCGCCGTAGTTCAGGCAGACGTTCGCCTGAAAGCCCTCGATGCGCGCGGAGATCTCGTTCGTTTCCCGGATCAGCTCCTTGAGGTCGTCGTCCAGCACGCTCAGGTCGCCGAGAAAGCGCAGGCGGTTGCCGTCGCGCTCCATCGTGTCGATGCACTCGTGGAGGTAACGGCGCAGAAGCTGCATGATGCCGTCGATCTCCTCGGGCGGGCGCTTCCAGTTTTCCGTGGAAAAGGCATAGACCGTCAGGTAGTCGATGCCAAGCTCCTTGCAGTAGGTGCCGAGACGGCGGAAGCTCTCCGCGCCCGCCTTGTGGCCCGCCGAGCGCGGAAGCCCGCGCTTCTGCGCCCAGCGGCCGTTGCCGTCCATAATGACGGCAACATGACGAGGCAGGCTGTTTTTGTCAACCTGCCCCGTGAGCTGTCTTTTGGTGAAAAGTCCCATCAGACCTCCATCAGTTCCTTTTCCTTCTTCTCGAGCAGGGCGTCCAGCTCCTTGCACATATCGTCGGTGAGCTTCTGCAGGTCCTTCTCGGCGATCTTCAGATCGTCCTCGGTCAGCTCGCTGGCCTTCTGCTTCTTCTTGAAGGTCTCCATCGCATCGCGGCGGATGTTGCGGATGGCGACCTTGCCGCCCTCGGCGTACTTGCGGATCTGCTTGACGAGCTCCTTACGGCGCTCCTCGGTCAGCTGCGGGAAGGTCAGACGAATGGCCTTGCCGTCGTTCTGCGGATTGATGCCGAGGTCGGAGTTCAGGATCGCCTTCTCAATGAGCTTCACGGCGCTCGCGTCCCACGGCTGAATGAGCAGCTGGCGCGGATCGGGCGAGCCGATGGACGCGATCTGCTGGATGGGCGTCGGCGTGCCGTAATAGTCCACGCTGATGCGGTCGAGCACGGCGGCGTTGGCGCGGCCCGCGCGCACGGCGGCGAAGTCGGCGGCGACGGAGTCGATGCTCTTTCTCATTTTTTCCTCGTAAACCTTGTATTCATCCTTCAACATGGGGATAGCCTCCTCAAATTTTGATTTTTGCATTTTATCTTGCGACGCCGGCTCATTCGCCGACGATCGTACCGATCTTCTCGCCCATCACGGCGCGCAGGATGTTCTTGGGGTCCTTGAGCGCGAACACGAGCACGGGAATGTGATTGTCCATCGACAGTGAGGTCGCCGTGGAATCCATCACCGCAAGGTGCTGGGCCAGCACGTCCTCGTAGGAGATGGCGTCGTACTTCACCGCGTCCGCGACCTTCGCAGGGTCGGCGTTGTACACGCCGTCGATGTTCTTCGCCAGCAGGATAACGTCCGCGTTGATCTCCGCCGCGCGGAGCACCGCCGCGGTATCCGTGGAGAAAAACGGCGAGCCGATGCCGCAGCCGAAGATGACCACGCGGCCCTTCTCAAGGTGCCGGATGGCGCGGGCGCGGATATAAGGCTCCGCGACCTCCTTAATTTCCAGCGCGGTCTGGATGCGCACATCCACGCCCTTCTGCTCCAGAACGTCGGCGACCGCCATGCAGTTCATCGCCGTAGCCAGCATCCCCATGTGGTCGGCGCGGGTGCGCTCGATGTAGCCCTCGCCGTTCTTCACGCCGCGCCAGAAGTTGCCGCCGCCGATGACGATGCCCATCTGTACGCCGGCCTCCACGCACTCCTTGATGACGTCCGTCACCTGACCGATGACGCCGAAGTCCAAGCCAAAGTGCTTGTCACCCGCGAGCGCCTCGCCGCTGATCTTGAGCAGGACGCGCCGATATTTCGGTTTCTCCATGTTTGTCTGTTCCTCCCTGCGAACGGTTCATATTTTAACAGCTACATTGTAGCGTATTTTTTCCGTTTTGCATAGGGGGTAAATTGAAAACTTTTCTTTTTTCGGCGCAGAAAGAGAGCCGCGGGCAGAAATGCCCGCGGCTCCTCTGTTCGCTTTTCGCTCGACTTACCAGCCGGTGCCGCGTACCTCGCCGTGCCAACCGTCCTCTTTGAGCGTGATAATGCAACAGCGGCTGTATTCATACGCGCCCTCCGGCGCGTCGGGGTCGTCGCAGTCTCCGGTGTTGCCCGCCATCGCAAATCCCAGCGCCCATTCGCTTTCCGGCACAAATTCGGTTGTGGAATAAAAGCAGTAGCCGTTCTCGTCCAGCTCGCCGCGCTCGCGGAAGGTCTGCATTGTCTCCTCTGCCGGCTCAACGAGGTTCTTCACCCATGTATACTTGAACAGGCTGCCGCTGCGCACCTTGAGATGCGCGCCCTCGTAGGCGTCGAGATACTCCTGCGCGGCCTCCTCCCACGACTGGCCGCGGTTCGGAATGGCGGTCTCATCGACCTCATCGCACAGCGTGCTGAATTCCGCTTCGTCGTACCACTGGAGCATACGGTCGTAGAGCGTGCGTCCGTCGTTGTCGATGATGCCGAAATCGCCCTGCGCCTCGTAGTAGTCCACCGGATCGGTCATGCTGCGGTGATACGCCACGATGTTCGTCCCCTCGTAGAACCCCAAATACGAGGTTTTATTGTGCGGAGTAAAACCGGGGTGCTGCGTGTCCATATGCTTGTTGAGGCTAAAATACGAGTTGTCGTTGTCCGAGAGCCAGAGAATAAGCTGTCTGCCGGTATTTTCCGGCGCGTCGCATGTACTGTAATGATAGGAGTTGAGCGCGGGAACATTCCATGCGCTGCTTACATTATAGCTGCCGACGGTCTCGCCGTTCTCAACGAGATACAGCCACGCGGCTCTGCCCTCGGTGGCGAGGTCGAGATCGTTTTGGAAGGTTGAGACCATGGAGCCGGCATTCCCGCTGACCACAAAACTCTGCGCCATCGCGCGCAGCTTCACCGCTTCGTTCAGAATACGGTTTCGCGTGCTGTAGCCCCACTCGTTCACGGAGGTATCGTCGGTCGGCTTCCAGTAGGTCGAGATGATGTAGCAGCCGCCGTAATCGGGGTCCGGCGCGAGGTAGTTGGCGAACTGCGTGCCGCTCTCCGCGTCGTAGCGCAGCCACGGGCCGCTGAGCGCCGCGCCCTCGCGGTACTGCTCGAGCGTGAAGCCGTTGCCGCGGTAGAAGTCCTCCATCATTTCCACGCTGTCGTAGCTCTTGTCCACGCACAGCGTGCTGCCGTCGCAGTAAGCGGAGTACCAGCTGTCCTGACCGATCGTTTTCTCCACCGCCACGGTCGGAACGTAGAGATACCAGCCATTGCCGTCGTAGCGCCGCGCCGTGCAGTCATCGCTGCTCGTCACCGTGTTCTCGCGGATCAGGTCGTCCGCGTTCAGGAAGTCGGTGATCAGGCAGCGCGGCACGTCAAGGCTCGCGTAGTCCGCGTAGAAGTCGTAGAGGTATTCATAGGCGCTCGTGTAGCTGCAGCCGTTGTACCACAGTCCGTCGTTTGCCATGCGGCTGTCGAGCAGCCGGTAGACGCTCGGCTCGCCGTTTGTGCGGAGCACGGTGAGGTAGTAATAGAAGCCGTCGGAGATGTAGCCGTCGTCGGTGATGTTGTTGCCGCCGACCCAGAAGAAGCGGTCGGGCAGCGCCCCCGCCTTGTCCTCGGGCTTGACCTCATAGTTGAAGCTCCACAGCTCCAGCACGCCGTCCGGCGCGAGATCCGTGCAGTCGCCGCGCTTCTCCAGCTTGGTCACGCGCACATCGGCTGCCGCCTCGGTGACCTCGATCGGCGTACCGTCCGCGCTGCTCTGCGCGCCATCGGGGAGAATGTAGTAGGTGTAGCCGTTCGGCTGCTTGAGCGCGTTGATGACGGAGAGGGCGTAGGCCTCCATGCTGTCATAGGTCGGCACGGGCTTTTCGGTCAGGCGGAAGACCCAACAGACAAAGTTCCTATTCTGATTTTCAGGCTGCTCAGCCGCCATCACGAGATAGAGCGTGCCGTCCTTCTGCTGAAGGAAGTATACCCGATTTGCCCAACCGTTTTCATCTGCTGTGGACGAGGTGCACAGCCATGCCTTCGCGTTCTCGCGGCGCAGCTTCGCGGCAGAAAGCCCGTCGACGAGCCATTCAGTCGGTCCGTCCGTCTTGCTGTTGAAACGGACATCAAATTCCTCCTTCGTGAGTGTGACCTCCGCTACCGTTTCGTAAAGCTGCTCCTCCTCGTTGTCCATCCTTTTGAGCAGCAGCGTCCGCACATCGTCCAAGTCCCTGTCCGCAACGACTTCCAGCTCGCCCCCGATGGGATCATTCATATAGCCGGGTGCGCAGGCGACGGTCGCTTCCTCAACATAGTGCTTTCCAAAGGGCTCGGCAAGCTCCGCATTCTCCCTGCCGCCGGTGAAGGTGCAGGCGACCGAAAGCCCCGCGATGAGCAGCACGGCGACCGCCGTATACGCCGCCGTTTTCGGCTTCTTCACCAACAGGGAAATGCGCTCTTTGAGACCCTTGCCGCTGTCGGTCATCATCGTGGCGGTGACGAGCAGCGCGGGGCGCTTTTCACAGGTCATGCGGATGAGCGTGCGGCCGTAGGCGGCGCGCTCGCTCTCGCCGATGCGGCGGATGGTCGCCTCGTCACAGGCCAGCTCCGCGTCGCGGCGGGAAAGCTCCGCCGCCCACCACACGAGCGGGTTGTACCAATGCAGCGCCAGACACACGCCGCGCAGCACCGCCCAAAGGTTGTCACCGTGGCGGTAGTGCGTCTGCTCGTGGGCGAGCGCGTAGCGCAGCGTCTCCGCCTCCGTGCGCGTGTCGGGTGTGACGTAAATGCTCGGCTTCGCCACGCCGAACAGGCACGGCGTATCCGTCTCACCGCTCTCGTAGACCGGCAGGCAGGCGTCGGTCTCCTCCACGCGCTCACGCGAGCGGCGCAGCTTCTTGCCGAAGCGCAGGTTCACGGCGAGGAACACCAGTCCCAGCGCCGCCGCGCCGGCGAGCCAGACGGTTTTTGCGATCCGCGCCCAGTCGGTCTTTTCGACCGTCGGCGCGGTCACCGTCGCGGTCGTGACGTTCTGTACGAGGTTCGGCGGGGCCGCCTCGTTCATGCTCTGCGCCGGAATGCCGACGGTACCGGCGTTCGCGGGCGCGTCGTTCCGCTCGCCGGCGATGTCCTGCTTGTAAGTCCCCTGCTGCACGGTCGGCGCACGCTCAGGCACGGCGTTCATCACGCTCAGATCGCTCGCGCCGAAGCTCACCGGAACGAGCAGGCGCACAAGCACCAGCAGCCACAGGGCGTACTGCATCCGCAGGCTGAGCTTCCCGCGCAGCACATAGCGCAGCGCGATGACCACCAGGATCAAAACGCTGGATGACACGATCCACTGCATCATTTTGTTTCCTCCTCCATCTGCCGCAGCAGCTCATAAAGCTCGTCGATCTCTTCCTTGGAGATGGCCTGCCTGCGCGTCATGGCGCTGACCATCATGCTCAGGCTCCCCTGATAGACGCGGTCTAAAAAGGTCTCTGTTTCGGCAAGCGCCGCGTCCTCGCGGCGCACCGTGGGGGAAAAGGTGTTCTTCGTCCCCTCCGTGTCGCACGTCACAACGCCCTTGCCGACCATGCGCCGCAGCAGCGTCAGCGTCGTGCTGCGGCTCCAGCCCATGCTGGCCTCCAGCTGCTCGGTCAGCTCGCGGCCGGTCTGCGGCGCGCGCTCCCACAGACATTCCATGATGTTCCATTCGGCGGGCGCAAGATCAAATTTTTCCATTTGCCGTCCTCCTTTTTCCGGATTTTGGTTACTGTTGTAAACACAATGTAGCACAGTTGGTTACACTTGTCAACACTTTTTTGAAAAATCTTTTTCCACGCCGTTCCGCCGCCCGTCCACGGAAGGTCTATTCATTCTTTGAAGAAAGGCAAGCTCCCCGCATGGTTTTTTATCGCTTATGCCGATTGCCCATTCTCCGCCGCTGTGGTAAACTGATTTTCAAACATTCTGCACCGCGCGGATCGAACCCGGCGGGTGGAAATGAAAAAGGAGAAACGAAAATGAAACAGAAGCTCAGCGGCCGCGACTACACCTACGTTGCCAGTATGCTCTTCGGTATGTTCTTCGGCGCCGGAAACCTCATCTTCCCCGTTCACATGGGTCAGATGGCCGGCAGCAACATTTGGCCCGCGATTATTGGTTTCTGTGTAACCGGCGTAGGATTGCCGCTGCTCGGTGTAGCGGCGCTCGGCATCAGCCGCTCGAACGGCCTTTTTGAGCTGGGCAGCCGCGTGGGCAAGCCCTACTCCATGTTCTTCACCTGCCTGCTCTACCTGACCATCGGGCCGTTCTTCGCCATCCCCCGCTGCGCCACCACCTCCTTCACCGTGGGACTGGAGCAGGTGCTGCCGCAGGGCGGCAATATGCGGCTCTGCCTGCTGGCGTTCTCCGCCGCCTTCTTCGCCGCGGCGCTGTTCTTCTCGCTCCGCCCGGGCAAGATCCTCGTCTGGGTCGGCAAGGTGCTCAACCCCTGCTTCCTGCTGTTCCTCGGCATTCTGGTCATCGTGGCGATGCTCCGCCCCGGCGCCGCCGTCGGCGCGGTCGTACCAGAGGGCGCTTACGCCTCTCAGCCTTTCTTCACCGGCTTCCTCGAGGGCTACAACACCATGGACGCGCTGGCAAGCCTTGCCTTCGGCATCGTGGTCGTGCAGGTCATCCGTGACCTCGGCGTGACCGAGCCGGACGCCGTGGCGGGCAGCACTGTCCGCGCGGGTATTTTCAGCTGTCTGCTGATGGCCGCCATCTACGTCGCCGTCACCATCGTCGGCGTGCAGAGCCGCGGACTGTTCGAGACCTCGGAAAACGGCGGCATCGCCCTCGCGCAGATCGCGCAGTACTACCTCGGCTCCGTCGGCCTTCTGATCCTCGCCGCGACCGTGACGCTCGCCTGTCTCAAGACCTCCGTGGGCCTCATCACCAGCTGCGCGGAGACCTTCACAGGCCTCTTTCCCAAGGGTCCGACCTACCGCGTCTGGGCGGTGATCTTCAGTCTGGTTTCCCTGCTCTTCGCCAACTTCGGCCTGAGCTCCATCATCGGCTACTCCGTCCCTGTGCTGATGTTCCTCTACCCCCTCGCCATCACGTTGATCGTGCTCTCCCTTTTCGGGAAATTCTTCGCCTACGACCGCGCCGTCTTTGTCTGGACGACCGCGCTGACGCTTGTCGGCGCGCTCTATGACTTCGCCGCCGCGCTGCCCGCGCCGCTGCTCGCCGCCTGCCGGCTGGACGGCGTCCTCGCGATGCTGCGGGAGGCCCTGCCGCTGGCGAAGCTCGGGCTGTTCTGGGTTCTTCCCGCGCTGCTGGGACTCGTTATCGGTCTGATCCTCCACTTTGTCCGCAGCAAGGCAAACGACTGATCCTTTGCTCCTGACATTCCATGAAAAAAACGGCTTGAGACACGCCATCGTGTCCCAAGCCGTTTTTCCGTTTTCTCTATCTTATTTTTTCTGCGGCTCCGCTGCGTCGGCTGTCTTCTCCGGCAGCTGCGAGAGGAGCACCGCCGTGAGCATCAGCGCGCAGCCGAGGTACTCCCGTCCGCTCATGCGCTCGTGCAGGATGATGGCCCCGCAGACCACGGCGAAGAAGGACTCCAGGCTCAGCAGCAGCGAGACGACCGTCGGGTCGCCGTCCTTCTGCGCAAGAATTTGCAGCGTGTAGCCGCCCGCACTCGAGAGGATGCCGATGTAGAGGATGTAGAACGTACACTCGCCGAGCGCCGCGAAATCGACCGTTTCAAAGGTGAAAGCACAGACGGTGGAGAGGACCATCATCACCGCGAACTGCACGCAGGAGAGCGCGATGCCGTCCACCTTCTGCACATAATGGTCCACGCAGAGGATATGCCCCGTGAAGGCAAAGGCACACAGGAAAACGAGGAAGTCGCCGCGGCCGAAGCTCATCGCGCCCTCGCTGCCCGTGAAGCAGAGAAAGTAAAGACCGACCACCGCGATCAGAACGCAGAGGAACAGCCGTTTGTTTGCCTTTTTCCCGAGGAACATACCGGCGAGCGGCACGAGCACGATGTAGAGCGCCGTGATGAAGCCCGCCTTGCCCGCCGTGGTATCGGCAATGCCGAACTGCTGCAGGTTCGTGCCGAGCGTCAGAAAAATGCCGCACACGAGACCGCCCTCCAGCAGGTCCTTTTTCTGCTGCGGCGTGTATTTTTCCTCGTGCCGCACGCGCCGCAGGATGAGCACGAGCGCCCCCAGCACCAGCACGGCGGGGATCGAACGCGCCGCCGTGAAGGTAAAGCCGCCCACTTTTCCCGCGCCGAGGCTCTGTGCCACGAACGAGCTGCCCCAAATGAATGAAGTGATGAGCGGCAGGATCACTTGCTTTGTATTTCTCTTTTTCATAGCACTTGCCTGCCCCTTTCAAAGATGGTATAATTCTTAACGAAACAAGAATATCGCCTATCGTAGCAAAAAGCGCCGCGTTTGGCAAGTACCCCATGAAAATATTTTTTAATAGGAGCCTTTCCATGTATCTCTTCGATCTTGACGGCACGCTCATCGACTCCAACGGCATCTGGGCGGAGGTGGACCGCACCTTTCTCGCCCGCCGCGGCTACCCCTATACCAAGGAGTATTATGAGGGTGTGGCGCACACTATCTTTCCTCTCGCCGCCGTGTTCACCAAGGAATACTGCCATCTCTCCGAAAGCACGGATGAGATCATGGCGGAGTGGATGGAGCTGGCGAAGGACAACTACGCCCACGTCGCGCTCAAGCCACATGTGCGCGATTATCTGGAAAAGCTCCGCGCACAGGGCGAGCGTATGGCGGTCTTCACGAGCTGCGTCCCCGCGCACTGCAAAACGGCGCTCGCCGTCCATGACCTGAACCGCTGCTTCGAGCGCGTCATTTTCGCGCAGGAGCTGGGCATGGACAAGAGCGACCCGGCCATTTTCGCCAAGGCGACGGAGCTGCTCGGCGTCACGCCGCAGGAGTGCATTTTCTTCGACGACTCGGTCAAGTCCTGCCGCAGCGCCAAGGCGAGCGGCATGACGGTCATCGGCGTGTACGACCCGTTTTTCGAGGGCACGAAGGACGAAATGCCGCTCGTTTGCGACCGCTTCATCCGCGACTTTGGTGAAATGCTGTAAAGCATAACTGCATTACAACCGTTGAAAAGAGCGAAGCACAGGAATCCTGTGCTTCGCTCCTTGTTATTTTTTGGTCATGTGGACGCCGGCGGTCTTGAGCATCAGCTTTTTCGTGCCCACCTGCTCGAACGCCACCTCGATGAGCGCGTCGCCGCCCATCGGCGTGACCGAGATCACCATGCCGTCGCCGAAGGTCTTGTGGTTGATCTGATCGCCCGCAGAAAGCTGTAACGTCGGTTTGCCCGCAGCCGGCTTTGCCGCGGCGCTGACTGCGGTCTTTGGGTGCGTCGGGCGCGCGACCGTGCCGGAAAAGCCGGTCGTCACCGAGCCGCCGCGGCTGCCGTAGCCGCTGCCGAAGCCCGAGCTTCGACCGAAGCTGCCGTAGCCGTCGGCATAGTCCTCGTCGTAGCGGCTGCGCGGCTCCGCCGAGGGCTTCGAAAGCCAGTTGACGTTCTCGGCGGGGATCTCGCTCAAAAAGCGCGAGGGCGCGTTCGGCGTCGTGCGGCCGAAGAGCATACGCTGCCGCGCGTTCGTCAGCGTCAGCTTTTCCTTGGCACGCGTCATGGCGACGTAGCAGAGGCGGCGTTCCTCCTCCAGCTCCTCCTCGTCGCCGACGGCGCGATTTCCCGGGAAAATGCCCTCCTCCATGCCGACGACATAGACGCAGGGAAATTCCAAACCCTTGGCGCTGTGCATCGTCATGAGCGTCACGCAGTTGTCGGTCGAGGCGCTGTCAAGGTCGGTATAGAGCGCGATCTCGTTGAGGAAGCCCGCGAGCGTCGCGTCCTCCGGCTCGCCGTCGAGGAAGGCGAGGATGTTGGACTTGAGCTCCTGCACGTTCTCCAGCCGCCCGCGGCTCTCCATATCGCCCTTGTCCTCCAGCGCGCGGAGATAGCCGGACTGCTCGCACACGAGGTCGTAGAAGTCCGCAAGCTCCGTGTCTCCCGCCGCGTCGTGCAGCGCGTCGATCATGGCGGCGAATTTCTCCAGCCGCGCCGCGGCGGTCTTGAGCGCCGCGTACTCCCCCGCCGCGCGGAGGACGGTCATCATCGGCACGCCCTGCTCGGCGGCCAGCGTCTGCACACGCTCGACGCTCGCATTGCCGATGCCGCGGGCGGGTGTATTGATGATGCGCCGCAGCCGCAGATCGTCCGCGGGATTGTTGATGAGCGCGAGGTAGGCCAGCATATCCTTGACCTCGGCGCGGTCAAAGAATTTCATGCCGCCGACGACCTGATACGGGATGCCGTTGCGCTTGAGCGCGTATTCCAGCGCGTTCGACTGCGCGTTCATGCGGTAGAGCACCGCGTTGTCGCGCCAGTTCTTGCCGCGGTTGAAGTCCGTCATCATGCCGGAGACGACAAAGTTCGCCTCGTCCTGCTCATTGAACACGGTCTTGACGGTCACCTTTTCGCCGCTGCCCGCGTCGGTCCAGAGCGTCTTGCCCTTGCGCCCGACGTTATTTTTAATGACGGCGTTCGCCGCGTCGAGGATATTCTGCGTGGAGCGGTAGTTCTGCTCGAGACGGATCGTGCGCGTACCCTTGTATTCCTTTTCAAAATTCAGAATGTTGGAGATGTCCGCGCCGCGGAAGCGATAGATGCTCTGGTCGTCGTCGCCGACCACGCAGATGTTGCGATGGCCGTCCGCAAGCAGCCGCACCAGCTCGTACTGCATCCGGTTCGTGTCCTGATACTCGTCGATGAGGATGTAGCGGAATTTGCGCTGGTAGTACGCTCGTACATCCGGCTCGTTTTGCAGCAGGCGCACCGTGTGGAGAATGAGGTCGTCGAAGTCCAGCGCGTTCGCCTCGCAGAGGATGCGGTCATAGCGCGCGTAAATTTTGGCGACGCGCTCGCGCTTCCAGTCGCCGCTGCCCGCCCACTTCTTCGAGAAATCCTGCGGCGAGAGCAGCTCGTCCTTCGCCTTGGAGATGACCGCGAGCACCTCGCGCGGAGAAAAGGCCTTTTCGTCCAAGTCCATCTCCTTGAGAATATCCTTCACCACGCGCTTGCAGTCGTCGGTATCGTAGATGGTAAAGTCGTTGGAGAAGCCGAGCTTATCAATGTCGCGGCGCAGAATGCGCACGCAGGCCGAGTGGAAGGTCAGCGCCCAGATGTCGCCCGCGCCCGCGATGCCGAACGCCTCCAGGCGCTCGCGCAGCTCCTTCGCCGCCTTGTTCGTAAAGGTCACGGCGAGTACCTGCCACGGCGCCGGCGGCTCCACCGCGCAGAGCTGCCGCATCCGGCGGCGCTCGTCTGCGGTCGGCTGCGCGGGATAGTTCTCCAGAAAGGCAAGCTCCTCCTCGCCCGCGCTGGCGGGTACTTCGCCGCAGTCGCTCCCGCGGCCATAGGTCAAAAGATTTGCGATGCGGTTGATGAGCACGGTCGTCTTGCCGCTGCCGGCTCCCGCGAGCAGCAGCAGAGGCCCCTCCGTCGTCAGGACGCCGCGCCGCTGCTCCGGATTCAGCTTTGCAAAATCCCGCGCAATACACGCGCGGCGCGCCGCGCAGAAGCGGGAAGAAAAATCACTCATGCGTTCCACCTGTTTTCTCAAAATTCTCCTTGATTCTACCGCATCTCCCCTCCCCGGTCAACCGTTTTTCCCCGAATTTTGCAAAGAAATAAAAAATTTGTTCTATTTTCTATTGACAAGAACGTTTGTTCGATTTATAATGTGATCAGAACAAGAGTTTTAGAACGATTCGGAGGGTATGAACATGGCTGCTTCCACGACGATCTTTGTGCTGCTCGGTATCACCGCCGTTACGGCGAATCTGATGAAGGTCATCACCTATCTCGACCAGCCGCGCCGCAAGACGCGCCGCGTCCGTGCACGCGGATAACGGTATGGAGCTTCTGGATAAGCTCTCCGTTTTAGCGGACGCTGCCAAGTATGACGCGGCCTGCACCTCCTCGGGGGCCAAGCGCGGCTTTCAGTCCGGTAAGATCGGCTGCACCTCATCCGGTGTCATGGGCTGCTGTCACAGCTTTTCCGCGGACGGACGGTGCATCACGCTCCTCAAGGTACTGCTCTCGAACGACTGTATGTACGACTGCAAATACTGCGTCAACCGGCGCACGAACGAAACGCGCCGCGCGACCTTCACGCCCGAGGAGCTTGCCGACCTGACCATCCAGTTCTACCGGCGCAACTATATTGAAGGGCTCTTTCTCTCCTCCGGCGTGCTGCGCTCGCCGGACTACACGACGGAGCTGATGATCCGCGCGCTGTCCATTCTGCGCCGCGAATACCGCTTCAACGGCTACATCCACGCCAAGGCCATCCCCGGCGCCTCGCCGGAGCTGGTCGAGCAGCTTGGGATGCTCGCCGACCGTCTGAGCGTCAACATCGAGCTGCCGAGCGAAGCGTCGCTGCGCGCCCTCGCGCCGAACAAGACAAAAGCCGCCGTGCTGCGGCCCATGCGCTTCATCGCGGACCGCGGACAGGAAAACCGGCGCGAGCTGGTCAAATACCGTCACGCGCCGCGCTTTGCCCCTGCGGGGCAGGCCACGCAGATGATCGTCGGCGTGACCGGAGAGAGCGACCGCCACATCCTGACGCTGACGCAATCGCTCTATGACACCTATCACCTCAAGCGTGTTTTCTACTCGGCCTATGTGCCGGTGGTGGAAAATACGCTCTTACCGTCTCTGGATACCAAGCCGCCTCTTCTGCGCGAGCACCGGCTCTATCAGGCGGACTGGCTGCTGCGGTTCTACGGCTTCCGCGCCGGCGAGCTGCTCGACGAAGGCCAGCCGGACTTCGACCCGCTGCTCGATCCCAAGTGCTGCTGGGCGCTGCGGCACCCCGACTTCTTCCCGGTCGAGGTCAACCGCGCGGATTACGAAGCGCTGCTGCGCGTTCCCGGCATCGGCGTGGTCAGCGCGAAGCGCATCCTTGTCGCGCGCCGCGGCGGGGCGCTGCGCGCCGAGGACCTCAAAAAGCTCGGCGTCGTGCTCAAGCGGGCGCAGTATTTTCTCACCTGCTCTGGCCGAAGCACCGCACCGCTGCGGCTCTCGCTCGAGGGGGTCCGGCGCAATCTGACCGCTACGGAGCGTGCCTCGCTCCCGGCGGGACCGCTCGACCAGCTCTCACTCTTTGAGCCGGCATAATGAGGAGTTTTTTATGACATGGCGCGAGGTCGTTTATGAATACGACGGCAGCTTCGATGGACTTCTGTGCTGCATCTACGAAAGCTACACGCAAAAGGAGCTCCCCGCCGCGTTTTTCCGCACCGGAGAGCTCGAGCCATGCTTGTATGAGGTCCGCGCCGTCACGACGGGCGCGGCGCACGCACGCCGCGTATACGAAGGCTTCCGGCGCTTTTCGCCGGAGGTCGGACCATTTTTGCGCCGCGCGTACTGGACATGCCTGCCCGAAAAGGAGCTTGCCATCTACCGCTTTGCCGCCAAGCTCTACCGCGAGGGAAAGCCGCTGCTGCAGCGTCTTTCCGATGAAACGTACCATCCCTTGCTGCACGCTGTGCGGCAGCTGAACTGCGAGCTGGAGCAATACCGCGGCTTCGTGCGCTTTTCCGACATCGGCGGCGTGCTCGCCGCGGAGATCGAACCGAAAAACCGCGTTCTGCCGCTTCTGCGCGGTCACTTCTGCCAGCGCTGCCACGATGAGACCTTTTTCCTCTATGACCGCACGCACCGCGAGGCACTCTTTTATGCCGACGGTCATTCTGCCATCGTACCGCTGGAGGAGTTCGTCATGGCTCCGCCCGACGAGGCGGAAAAGCGCTATCGCCGGCTCTGGCGTTGCTTTTACGACACCATCGCCATCCGCGAACGGGAAAATCCGAAGCTCCGCATGTCGCACATGCCGAAGCGCTTCTGGCCGCTGCTGACGGAGCTTCAGTCCGATCCGGACGCTATCCCTCCGTCTCCATCGCCGCGCGCAGCTTTTGCAGCGCCCGACGCTCCAGCCGCGATACCTGCACCTGCGACACGCCAAGCACCCGCGCCGTCTGCTCCTGCGTCAGCGCCTTGAAAAAGCGCAGCAGGATCGTCATGCGCTCCCGCTCCGGCAGCAGGTCGATCGCCGCGCGAAGGGAAAGCTGCTCGATCAGACTATCCTCCGGGCTTTCCGTGCCGAGAAGCGTTTCCAGCGTCAGCCCGTCGCCCATCTCCTGCTGAAAGGACTCCGGCGCGGCAGAGGCAAGGTCGGCATCCGCGATCTCCTCGACGCTCAAGCCGGTCTCCTCCGCAAGCTCAGAGAGGACAGGCTCGCGTCCGAGCTGCACCCGCAGCTTCTCCCGCGCACTGTAGATGCTCTGCGACCGCTCGCGCAGGGTCCGGCTCACCTTTATCGCGCCGTCGTCACGGAGGAATCGCCGTATCTCTCCCGCGATCTTCGGTACGGCGTAGGTGGAAAACTGCGTTCCATATGTAAGGTCAAATCCCTTAACAGCCTTCAGAAATCCAATGCAGCCGAGCTGGTAGAGGTCCTCCGTCTCCACGCCGCGGCCATTGTAGCGGCGCACGACGCTCCAGATCAGGCCGGTATTCTCCCGCAGTACACGCTCGCCGGCTTCCTCGTCGCCGCTCTGCGCCGCTTCGAGCAGGGCAAAGGTCTCCGCTGTGCTCATGCGCGGCCCGCGCGCTGCGCGATCCTTTTGCGCATGGTCACGACGGTCCCCTTACCCGGGCGGGAGCGGATCTTGAGCGTATCCATGAAGCTCTCCATGATGGTGAAGCCCATACCGCTGCGCTCCTCGCCTCCGGTCGTAAAGAGCGGCTCGCGTGCTTTCTCCACGTCCGCAATGCCGCGTCCCCAGTCGTATACTGCGATCTCCAGCACACCGCCGTCCAGCAGGCGCACGCGAACCACGATCTTTCCAAGCGTATCGGGATAGGCGTGAACGATGGCATTTGTCACCGCCTCGCTCACCGCCGTCTTGATGTCGCCGAGCTCGTCGAGCGTCGGGTCGAGCTGGGACGCAAAGGCCGCGACCGCGCTGCGGGCAAAGCCCTCGTTCGTGCTGCGGCTGAGAAACTCCAGTTTTATGTAGTTGCTGCTCTTTTTCATATCCTTCCTCCTTACTGCATTGTGACCAGACGCGGCACCCCCGCCGCGTCGAAAACCTTTCGGGCCTGCGCCGGCACGCCGGTGACGATCAGACTTCCGCCGAGCGCTGCCATGCGGCGGTGTGCGCGCAGCACCACGGCGATCCCGGAGGAATCCATGAAGGACACTCCCGAAAGGTCCATCGTCAGCGACAGCGGCAGCGCCGCGTCGAGCGCGTGGTCGATCTGCTGCATCGCGCCGTGCGCGCCGTGGTGATCCAGCTCTCCGCTGATCGCAAGCGTCATCTCTCTTCCGTTTGTTCTTGTCAGAACCTCCATGTCCCGACCTCCTCTTGCTCGTTCTGCACCTCTGTGCGCTTTCAGTATAGCCTGTCCGCGGCCGTTTTTTTGTCGAAAGAATGTGCCATTCCGTTTCTTTTTGCCTGTTCTGTCTTTTTTTCGCTTGCTCTTTTCCCATCGGACATTGTAAAATGCTGCTATCATATCAAGGGCCGAACGGCCTGATATAAGGAGGCAGTGTCATGCGCAGAAACGACCGCGAGATCACCGACAGCCGGGAGATCCTCTCCATTGTCAATGAATGTAAAGTTATTCGCCTTGCCATGCTTGATGAACAGGGACTCCCCTACATCATCCCGCTCAATTTCGGCTACCGCTTCGCGGACGGCGTTTTTACCTTCTACTGCCACAGCGCCAGAGAAGGCCGCAAGCTCGAGCTGCTGCGCCGCGACCCGCGCGTATCCTTTGAAATGGACTGCCGCGGCGAGCTGCAGTCCGCCGACCACGCCTGCGGCTACGGCTACTACTATGCCTCCGTCATCGGCAGCGGCACGGCAGAGCTCATTGAGGGTGCGGAAAAGTTCGATGCGCTCTCCGCGCTCATGCGCCACATGGCAGGCCGTGAGGATACCTTTACGGAAGAACAGGCACGCGGTGTGGCGGTTCTCGCCATCCGGGTCAAGTTGCTGAGCGCAAAGGCAAAAAAGCACTGAGAAAGCGCAGGGAGTCTCCCTGCGCTTTCCCGATATGCTCTTTGTCTTGACGGTACTTCAGTTTACTTCCGGCTCTGTGCCAGAACTTCCCAGTAATCCTTGTAGTTTGCCTGCAGCAGCTCCGGGGTGTTGAGGCCGTAGGGACACCTTGCCATGCAATGTCCGCAGTGCCTGCACTGCTCGATTTGGTGCATTTTAGCCTGCCATTCCTCGGTGAGCCACGCCTGCGCCGGCGCGCGGCGCAGCATCAGCGACATACGCGCGCACTGGTTGATCTCGATGCCCGCGGGGCACGGCATACAGTAGCCGCAGCCGCGGCAGAACTCGCCGCAAAGCTCCCGGCGGTCGCGCTCGATCGTCGCGCGGCGCTCGTCCGTCAGCTCCGCACCCTCGCGGATGCACTGCAAAAACTGATCCAGCTCGCTCTCCCGCTGCACACCCCAGATGGGCACCACATTTTCCTGCACCGCCATCCAGGCCGCCGCGGTCAAGCCGTCGCGGAGCAGACCGCCGGCCATGCCCTTCATCGCGATAAAGCCCATACCGTGCGTGCGGCAGCCCTCGACCAATGCGAGCTCCTGTTCCCCGGCAAGATAGCTGAACGGGAATTGCAGCGAGGCGTATAACCCGGAGTCGATGGCCTCCTGCGCCACCGCAAGGCGATGGTTCGTGATGGAAATGTGGCGGATCTTCCCCTGCTTTTTTGCCTCGAGCGCCGCGTCGTACAGACCGTCCTCGCCGCCCGGCTTCGGACAGAAGGCCGGATTGTGGAACTGGTAAATGTCGATGTAGTCGGTCTTGAGTGTGCGCAGACTGGTCTCAAGGTCGCGCCAGAAGCCCTCGGCGGTCTGCGCGCCGGTCTTGGTCGCCAGCACGATCCGGTCGCGCATCCCGGAAAAGGCCGCGCCGACCTTCTGCTCGCTGTCGGAATACGCACGGGCGGTGTCGAAGAAATTGATGCCGCCGTCGCAGGCCTTGTGCAGCAGCTTCACCGCCTCCGTCTCGCTGATGCGCTGAATGGGCAGGCAGCCGAAGCCGTTCTTTTCGATCACAAGGCCGGTGGAGCCGAATTCGATCTTCTGCATAGGTGTCACCCTCCTTTGATAGTAAGGTAAGTATAACAAAAGAACGGAGACTTGAAAAGCCCTCACTTTGCCGTGGACTTTCCCACAGCTCTGTGCTATCCTAAAAGTATCCACTGGCAAGCCGGAATTTGAGAGGAGGACTTTTATGGGAGAGATCATCTATGAAGCGTTAGCGCAATATATCACAATCTTCTTTTTCGTCGTTATGGTCCTTCCCGCTGTCATTATTTTTTGTGGTTATCTGATCTATATCGTTGTCATGTGTATCCGAGAGCTGAAAAAGAAATAGTTTCCATCTGTATGGAAAAAGCACCGACGCAGGACCTCCTGCATCGGTGCTTTTCATGACCTTTTACTTCTTCATCGCGGCGGCGGAGGCGTCGAGCTTCTCGATGAGAGCGCGGAGCTTGGCCGCGTCCTCACGGGCGCCGTTGACGACGGCCTCGGGCGCCTTGGCGATAAAGCCCTGATTCGAGAGCTTGTTCTCAATGCCGGCGAGCTGCTTTTCCGCGTTCGCCTTTTCCTTGGCGATGCGGGCCAGCTCCTTCTCGAAGTCCACCAGCTCAGCGAGCGGCATCAGCACACGCGCGGCATGGGTCACGACCTCGATCGAACCGTCCGGCGTGGGGATATTCGCGTCAGCAACGGTCACGTCGCTCGCGGAGGCGAGGCGCTTGAAGAACGGAATGCCGCGCGCAAAGGTGTCCGCGTGCGCGGTGGCGATGGTGTAATGCACCTTCTTCGAGGGTGCGACATTCATCTCATTGCGGCGGGCGCGGATGGCGGTGATGGCGTCGATGATGAGCCCCATCGCCTCTTCCTCCTGCGGGAAGCTGAGCTCGGCGCGGTACTCCGGCCACTTCTGCAGCATGATGAACTCGCCTTTATCCTCTGCCGTGTGCGGCAGCGCCTGATAGATCTCCTCGGTGATGAACGGCATGAACGGATGCAGCAGCTTGAGCGTTTCGATCAGCACATAGCACAGCACGTTCTGCGCGTTGACCTTCGAGCGCTCGTCGTCGCCGGTCAGGCGAGCCTTGCACAGCTCGATGAACCAGTCGCAGTAGGTGTCCCAGATGAAGTCGTAGACCTTTGCGGACGCGACGCCGATCTCAAAGGCGTCCATATTGTCGGTGACTTCCTTCACGAGCGTGTTGAGCTTGCTCAGCACCCACTTGTCCTCCAGCTCCAGCTGCTCGGGCAGCTCGACATGGTCGATGGTGAGGTTCATCATCACGAAGCGGCTGGCGTTCCAGATTTTGTTGGCGAAGTTGCGCATGGCCTCGCACTTCTCAACGTAGAAGCGCGCGTCGTTGCCGGGAGAGTTGCCGGTGATGAGGTTGAAGCGCAGCGCGTCCGCGCCGTACTTCTCCGCCATCTCCAGCGGGTCGATGCCGTTGCCGAGGGACTTGGACATCTTGCGGCCTTTGTCGTCGCGGACGAGGCCGTGGATGAACACCGTCTTGAATGGCTCCTTCTTCATCTGCTCCATACCGGAGAAGATCATGCGCGCGACCCAGAAGAAGATGATGTCGTAGCCCGTGACCATGACGGACGTGGGATACCAGTACTTGAGGTCGGCGGAGTCCAGATCGGGCCAGCCGAGCGTGGAGAACGGCCAGAGTGCGGAGGAGAACCAGGTGTCGAGCACATCCTCCTCGCGGGTGAGGTGCGTGCTGCCGCACTTTTCGCACTTGCTTGGGTCCTCGCGGCTGACATTGATGTGGCCGCAGTCATCGCAGTACCACGCGGGGATCTGGTGACCCCACCACAGCTGGCGGGAGATGCACCAGTCATGCACATTCTCCATCCAGTTGATATAGGTCTTGGTGAAGCGCTCGGGCACAAACTTGATGGTGCCGTCCTGCACGACGCGGATGGCCTCCTTGGCAAGCGGCTCCATCTTCACGAACCACTGCGCGGAGATGAGGGGCTCGACATCGTTGTGGCAGCGGTAGCAGGTACCGACGTTGTGGGAGTACGGCTCGGTCTTGACAAGGTAGCCCTGCTCCTCAAGGTCCTTGACGATGGCATTGCGGCACTCGTAGCGGTCCATGCCGTTGTACGGACCGCCGTTTTCGTTGATGGTGCCGTCGTCGGCGATGACGCGGATGACCTCAAGGTTGTGGCGCAGGCCGACCTCGAAGTCGTTCGGGTCGTGGGCGGGGGTCATCTTGACCGCGCCCGTGCCGAAGCCGATCTCGCAGTACTCGTCGCCCACGATGGGAATTTCGCGGTTCATGATCGGCAGGATGCACTTCTTGCCGATGAGGTGCTTGAACTTCTCGTCCTCGGGGTTGACCGCGACGCCGGTATCGCCCATCATCGTCTCGGGACGGGTGGTAGCGACGACGATGTCGCCGCTGCCGTCGGCGAGCGGGTAGCGGATATACCAGAGGTGACCGGGCTTATCGACGTACTCGACCTCCGCGTCGGACAGCGCCGTCAGGCAATGCGGACACCAGTTGATGATGCGGCTGCCCTTATAAATGAGGCCCTTATCGTACAGCTCGCAGAAGGTCTCGCGCACGGCCCTGGAGCAGCCCTCGTCCATCGTGAAGCGGGAGCGGGACCAGTCGCAGCTCGCGCCCATCTTCTTCTGCTGCTCGACGATGCGGTTGCCGTACTTTTCCTTCCATTCCCACACGCGCTGAAGGAAGTTCTCGCGGCCGAGGTCGTAACGGGTCAGGCCCTCCTTGGTGTGCAGCTCCTCCTCGACCTTGATCTGCGTGGCGATGCCCGCGTGGTCGGTGCCGGGGAGCCACAGCGCCTCATAGCCCTGCATCCGCTTGAAGCGGGTCAGAATGTCCTGCAGCGTCGCATCCATCGCGTGGCCCATGTGCAGCTGGCCGGTGACGTTCGGTGGCGGCATGACGATGGAAAACGGCTTCTTGTCGGGGTCCGGGGTCGCCTTGAAGCAATCGTGGTCCATCCACATCCGGTAGATGCGGCCCTCGACCTGCTGGGGCTCATACACTTTCGGTAGCTCTTTCATTGGTTTTCTCCTGTCTTTATGGTAAATTTCTGATTTTTAATGCTTGAAAAGCTGATACTTGGCCTTCATGAGCTGCTTTTGGCGGCGCTCGGAAATGTCGTAGTATTCCACGGTCTTATCGCCCTTGAGCCAGCGATCCATGCAGCTGCGGAACTCCTCGACCGTGCCCTCGCGGAGCGCGTCCTTGGGCAGCGCAAGGTACTGCCTGGAGCGTCCGCCGCCGCGGCAAAGCTCAAAAATGCGGTCGCTCTCGGTCACGCGGTTGAGATTTTGGAAGTCCCACTCGCCGACCTTGCCGTCCTCGTTGTAAATTTCAACGGCGGGGCTGTCCTCGGTGATCTCAATGCGCAGCACCTTATTCAGGTCGGCGTAGGTCTGATCCCTCCGCCCGCGGTAGAGCAGCTTGAGAAACGCCTTGGGGTTGCCGCTCGTGTAGTCCAGATAGCCCTGCTGAAACAGGATCACGCCGACGACCAGCGCCGCGACCTGCACGGCCTCCGTCATGTCCTTATGCTGGAATACGACGATCAGGACACACAGCACGACCGTCGCCGCGCACAGTATGACAGCCCTCGTCCAGTTGCGCTTGCGGTTGCTGACGTGGCGCAGCAGAATCTCCTGCTCGGCGGCGAGGTCGTAGTCGCTCGCCTTGGCTTCAAATACGAATTTCATCTTCTCTCTCCTGTTATCGTTTTGATTTTCGCTCAGATATATTCCACCGTTTTGCCGGTCTTGGCCTCGATGAACGCGCGGAAGTCCGCGCTGTCGCCGACCACAAAGCGATCCTCCGGCAGGATATAGGCGTGCAGCTTGTCCACAAAGAGGAAATAGCGGTCCCGATAGTGATACAAGCGCTCGAACGCATGATACGGCACCGATGCCGCGGCTTTGCTGCTGCTCTGCGCCAGCCCCTCGTCGCTGAATTTTATGGTCAGATTCTCGACCTGAAGCGACTGCTTTCTCGCCCCCCATGCGTTCAGGCGGTTGCGGAAAAAGCCGAGCACCAAACACAGCCCACCAAAGAGCAGCAGCGTTGCGGTAAGATCGGATATTTCCCGGTCTGACCACAGCATCAGGATGCCGGAAAGGAACGCAAACAGTCCAACCGCGAAGCCGAATACGGAAATGATGCGGCTGCTCCATTTGCGCGTTGTCTTACCTGCGAGCTTGCTCAGCGCACGGAAATCCTCCTTCCGGTAGCTGTGGTCAAAGCGCAGCACAAAGTAGTCCATAGAGCCTTCCTTTCAAAGAAAAACGCCCTGAGCATTTCTGCTCAGGGCGAACCAAAAAGTCCGTGTTACCACCTGAATTCCCGCCCGGTCGGCGGACACTCGCGACTCTGTAACGGGAGTTCCCGTCCGGCCTACTGCATCGTTCAGCCCGGCTGCTCCACGGCGACTTCGGCGGCCCGCTCACGAGGGACTTGCACCATCCGCCCTCTCTCTGCGCTTCGTGAGCCGCGTACTCTTCCGCTTCCTTGCATTTTCGGCTGTTATTATATGCAATATTGACCGATTTGTCAAGACATCTTGAGAATCTCGCGCTTGAGCCGCGCGATGATACGCTTTTCCAGTCTTGAGATGTAGCTTTGCGAAATGCCGAGGTAGTCGGCGACCTCCTTCTGCGTCTTTTCCTCCCGCCCGCCGAGGCCGAAGCGCAGCGTGATGATCTCGCGCTCGCGCTCGGAAAGTCGGCTGACCGCGGTCGTCAGCAGCTGGCGGTCCACATCGTCCTCGATGGGGCGAAGCACCGTGTCGCCGTCCGTGCCGAGAATATCCGAGAGCAGCAGCTCATTGCCATCCCAGTCCGTGTTGAGCGGCTCGTCAAAGCTGACCTCCGCCTTCTGATTGGCGTTTTTGCGCAGATACATGAGTATTTCGTTCTCGATGCAGCGCGAGGCATAGGTCGCGAGCTTGATGTTCTTGTCGCTGCGGTAGGTGTTGATGGCCTTGATGAGACCGATGGTGCCGATGGAGATGAGGTCCTCGATGTTGATGCCTGTATTGTCAAAGCGGCGGGCGATGTAGGCGACGAGACGAAGGTTGTGCTCGATGAGAATTTGCCGCACCTCAAAGTCGCCCTCGTCGAGCCGCGCGAGCATCTCGGCCTCTACCTCCCGCGAAAGCGGCGGTGGGAGCGAATCGCTGCCGCCGATGTAGAAGATCCCCGCGCGCGGCAGCAGCCCGTGCCGTGCAAGCCACGCGCAAAGCCTATTCCAAAGCCGCCTGAACCAACTCATGTGCCCCCTCCTGTTCCTCCATGCGCCATACGCCCTGAAAGCCGCTGTCGCCGTAAATGTCCGGCGAAACGGCGACCAGCCGCCGTCCCAAGTCCCTGCCGTTCACGCGAACGCTGTCGCAGTAAAACGCCCGCAGCACCCCCCTGCCGCCCGCTGTCGTGCAGGAAAGCGTTATGTAACCCTCCTCGCACTCCGGCAGCAGCGCGCGCAGGGCGCTCTGCCCGATGACCGGAACGCTCTCCCCGGTGAGGGGATCGGTGAGCAGATTGCCGCTGTCGTGCAGCAGTCGAAGCGTGACGGTCTTCCCGCCGCGTGTGAGCCTTACGCGCAGCAGCTCCCCGCCGTCGTGCCGCGCTCCGCCGCGAAAAACGGTCGAGAGCAGCAGATAGGTCACGCCCATCGCGCCGAGCAGCACGCCCCACGGAAGCTGTGCAAAGATCACGCCGCGCGCGACGCGCCCGAGCGAGCCGCAGCATTGGCCGAGCAGCAGCACACCTCCGCCGAGAGCGCAGGAGAGCAGCAGCGTCAGCAGTCCCAGCTTGAGCGCCCGCCCCGTGCCGCGGAAGGCGAGCAGCGCCATCCCGACGAATGCCGCGGCGTTCAGCCACGGCGAGCACGGCAGAACGAGCCGGAGCACGGCGTAGGCCGCGCCGAAGGCAGCCGCGCCGAGGAGCCGCAGCCGCGGCACCGTCCGCCCCGCGAGCCGCGCCGCCGACAGCAGCAGCAGATAGTCTGCCGCGCCGTTCACCAGCGCCGCAAGGTCCCAGTAGACCACCATGCCGGTCACCCCCCCCTCCATGCCGTCAGCATACCACAGCGCGGACGCGGAAAAAGGACGAAACAGGGCCGTCCGCACAAAATGTACGGACGGCCCTGCATTCAATTCTCATTATACAAGAAACGGAATGACCATGCTCGCGAGCAGCGAAACGATCATCACGACCACCAGAATGAGCGCCATCGCGCGCGTTTTCTTATTCATCGGCTTTCTCCTCCCGTTCGAGAATCTTCTTAATGCCCTTCTCTGCCTTGGCGCGCGGCAGCATCACCTCATGGCCGCAGCCGGTGCATCTGAGCTTCACGTCCATACCCACGCGTGTGATCTCAAAGATCTTCTCGCCGCAGGGGTGCGGCTTTTTCATTTCGACCCTGTCACGGAGCCTAATGTCCATCGGCATTCTTGATCGCCTCCCAGTATTTCGCCGCAGCCTGCTCGACCTTATTGTCGCCGTAGCGATAGTAGACCGCGTTTTTGATCGGGTCGGGCAGGTATTGCTGCTTCACCCAATGGTTCGGGAACTCGTGCGGGTACTTGTAGCCCTGCTCGCGCTCAAGGCCCGTGGAGTCCGCGTGAACGTTTTGCAGCTCGCGCGGAATATCGCCGGTCCTGCCGCGCCTGACGTCGGCCCACGCCGCGTTGATACCCTCGACCACGCTGTTGGATTTCGGCGCGGTGGCAAGCAGGATCGCCGCCTGCGCCAGCGGCAGCTGCGCTTCGGGAAGTCCCAGCTGCATCGCGGTATCCACGCAGGCCTTCACGATGGCGACCGCCTGCGGGTACGCCATGCCGATATCCTCGCTCGCCGAGCACAAAAGCCGGCGGCAGGGCGTCACGAGGTCGCCCGCTTCGAGGAAGCGCGCAAGGTAATGGAGCGCCGCGTCGGGGTCGCTGCCGCGCAGCGACTTCATCAGCGCCGACGCCATATCGTACATCGCGTCGCCGCCCTTATCGTAGCGCATCGCGCTGCGCTGCGCCACCTGTAAGGCGTCTTCGCTTGTCAGCAGAAGCTCACCGTCCTTTGTCTCCGCCGCCTCATAAAGCAGCTCGCAGGCGTTGATGGCCTTGCGCACATCGCCGCCGCATTGGGTCGCGAGGAGCATGGGCACGCCCTCCTCCCACGCAAGCGGGAGCGGGCTGCGCTCCTTGAGGATGCCGAGCGCCCGCTCAACGGCGGGCAGCAGCTCGCGCGGCTCGACCTGCTTGAACTCGAACACCGTCGAGCGCGAGAGCAGCGCGTTGTAAACATAGAAAAACGGATTCTCCGTCGTGGACGCGATGAGCGTGATGGAGCCGTTCTCCATGAACTCCAACAGGCTCTGCTGCTGCTTTTTGTTGAAATACTGAATTTCGTCGAGGTAGAGCAGAATGCCCCCGGGCGCCATCAGCGTGCCGACGCTCGCGATGATGTCCTTCACATCCTGTAAGCTCGCGGTCGTCGCGTTGAGCCGGTAGAGCGTTTTATTCGTCTTGTTGGCAATGATGTTGGCGATGGTCGTTTTTCCCGTGCCGGAGGGACCGTAGAAGATCATGTTCGCGCTCGTGCCCGCGTCGATCAGACGGCGCAGCACGCCGCCCGGTCCGATCAGATGGCGCTGGCCCACGACCTCGTCCAGGCTCTGCGGGCGAATTTCGTCCGCGAGCGGTCTTGTGCTCATGCTCTCCCCTCCTCAGCTGCTGCGGCTGCATTTCTCCGCGTCGATGGCCAGCACGACCATCAGCGCGTGCAGCGCGTCGGCGGGGTCCGCCACGTCGATGACATAGGTATCCGTCCAGTGGAACAGCTCCTTGCCGATCGTCGCGACCGTGCCGCGCGAGGCGCTGACGATGGTGTAATCCCATTCCATGAACTGCCCCTCGACCGCCCAATCGCTGCCCTCCACGGTGAAATGCGGCACAAAAAACGTAAATTCCTTTTTGATCGTGCCGATGCAGCGGTCGAATTCATACAGGTCAAATTTCGGCAGAAAGGTCAGCACACGCTGCTGCACTGTGCCGATGTGCTCGCCGGCGGCGTTGAGGATATGTAAGCAATGGCCCCACGCGAGCTTGCCCTCGACCGTGAAGACCGTCGCGCCGTTATCGTCATAAATGTCATAGCTGTCGAACCATGAAAAAAAGCGCTGCTTGAAGAGTAAGCGCATGGCTGCACCTCCATTTCCCCGGTGCTTTTATCATAGCATATTTTTTCTCGTTTGCCCACACTTTTTCTGTCGATTTTTTGGGAAATATGTGGTATGCTTTTGGCAAGAATGATTCGGGAGGTCGCCCCATGAAATCCAAAGCCGCTGTCCGCCGCATCGTCGAGGCGCTGAAGAAGCTCTACCCCGACGCCATGTGCTCGCTGCAATACCAAAAAGATTATGAACTGCTTTTCGCCGTGCGGCTCTCCGCCCAGTGCACCGACGCGCGTGTGAACATGGTCACCCCCGCGCTGTACGCAAAGTTCCCGACGCTCGAGGCGTTCGCCAACGCCGGCTATGAAGAGGTCGGCGAAGCCATCAAGTCCTGCGGCTTTTACAATACCAAGTCCAAAGACCTCGTCGAGTGCGCGAAAATTCTCCTTGAAAAGTACGGCGGCAGGGTCCCCGGCACGATGGAGGAGCTGACGAGTCTCCCCGGCATCGGGCGCAAGACCGCGAACCTCATTCTCGGCGACATCTACCACCAGCCCGCCTACGTCTGCGACACGCACTGCATCCGCATCACGGGCCGCCTCGGCCTCACCGACGGCAGCAAAGACCCGTTGAGCGTGGAAAAGCAGCTGCGCGCCGTCCTCCCGCCGGAGGAGTCGAGTGATTTCTGCCACCGCATGGTGCTCTTCGGCCGCGACCGCTGCACCGCCCGCAAGGCGAACTGCGACGGCTGCCCGCTGCGCGCCGACTGCGACTTCGGGAAGGCGCAGAGCAAGAAGGCATAAAACAGAAAACCGGAAAGCGTGTCTGCGATTTCGCAGGCACGTTTTTTCGTTCCCGCTCATATACTGCTTTGAACGAATCGGAACGGAGGCACGGACATGGATCAAAATACCGCTCAGCTCATTGAAAAATTCCGCAGGAATCCCGCCATGGCGCAGTCGCTCCTGCAATCCGGCGACGGACAGAAGCTCATGCAGATGCTCACCCGCCAGGACGGCGGCGCAGCGCTCAACCGCGCGGCGCAGAGCGCCGCGATGGGCAACACCAAGGAGCTCGCGGCGATGCTCTCGAGCCTGATGCAGAGCCCCGAGGGCATGGCGGTGATGAGCCGCATCAGCGAGAGCGCGAAAAAATAAGCGAAACGGAGGGCGGGCCGCATGAGCGAGCTGGAAGACAAACTCAATAGTCTGCTCTCCAACCAGGACGCGATGGCGCAGGTCATGCAGCTCGCGCAGAGCCTGTCGCAGTCAGGCGTAGGAGCGGCAGACAGCGGGAGCGCGGCTTCGCCTCCTCCGCCGCAGAGCGGAGCAGCGGCCGGAAATGCCATGCCGGGCGCGGGCGACCTGAACGCCATGCTCTCGCAGCTCACCGGCGGGCTGGATCCCGCGCTTTTATCGCGGCTCCTGCCGGTGCTGAGCCAGATGAACCGGAACGAGAGCAGCGAGACCTCCGCGCTCCTCTACGCGCTGCAGCCCTTTCTGCGCGACAAGCGGCGCGACAAGGTCGCGCGGGCAGCGCAGCTCGCCAAGCTCATCCATCTGGCCAAGGTATTTCTGACGACGCGGGAGGAGTAGCCGTGTACAATCGTTATCTGCGCAACGATCAGGGCGTTTACACCTGCGTTCCGCAGGAGGAGCCGCGCCGCTCGCTGCGGCCGGAGCCCACCGGAAGCAGCGCGCCGCCTCCCCCAAGGGAGCCGCCGCGGGATACGCCTCCTCCCCCGCCGAACGGCGGCGGATCGGAGGCCAACGGCGGCGCGTTCCGCGAGGGCTTTCAATTCCTTGACAAGTTGTTGGAAAAGCTCCATTTGCAAGATCTTGACGGCGCGGACCTGATGCTGCTGCTCCTGCTCTTCTTTCTCTTTGAGGAAAAGGCGGACGACGAACTGCTCATCGCTCTCGGATTGCTGCTCATTCTATGAAAAACGACTGACCGCCGGTCAGTCGTTTTCGCTTATCTCCTTGGCCGCGGCAACAGCCGGCTCATAGAGCACTGTGCCGTTCGGCAGGGTGAAATCCTCCGCGTCCACGCCGTCGTAGCTGACCGTCAGCGCCGCCATGCGGTAGACGACCGCGCCGTCGCATTCGCGCTCCGCCGCGGCAAGCAGCCCGGAGCTTACGCTGACCCAGTAGCGCTCGACATAGCCCGCCTCGTCGGGCTCGGTCTCCACATAGATGCAGTTCACACCCTCGAGCGCGCGGTAATCCGCCGCCGCGATGCGCTCCGGCGGCAGCGCGAGGATGTCCTCATAGGTCAATATTCCCTGCTCCGCATCCTGCGTGAGCGCAGAGGCGCCGGAATAGACCTTTCGGCTGCTGCCGTACCAGATGTAGACCGCATCATCGCCGGTGATGACATGGCGGGTCTGCCCGTCCGTCTCCGTGACGTCGAGCCGAAGCCAGCCGTCTGCGGCAGCCGCTGTAATGACGCTCACGCCGCTGCCGCCGCTCCAGTAGCGCTCGACCGTGATGGTGCGCGTGTACACGCGCGGGCGCGCGAGCACCTCAATGGCGCTCTGCACTGTGTCGGGCCGGACCTCCACGCGGTCAACGGCCTCGTTGTCCACGGTGGGGCCGCTCGGCTCCGTTGTGCTCGGCTCCGGCGGCAGCACGATCTTCTCCGGTTCACGCAGACTGCCGCGCACCATAAAGGCGACGACGAGCAGGACCAGCAGGATGCACGCGATGCCGATCGGCGTCATTTTCTGTTTTCCCATCCTGCCGCCTCCTTTCCGCCGCAGTCCTTTAAGCCCTGTGATCCTCCGGCCGCTCCGCGCGCAGGCCGAAGTACCATTCGATCGCGTCCGCGATGCGCGCGCAGGCGTGACCGTCGCCGTAGGGATTGACCGCGCGAGCCATCGCCGCGTAGGCGGCGGGATCGTTCAGCAGCTCATTTGCCAGCGCAAGGATCGCGCCACGCTCCACGCCCGCGAGCTTCACCGTGCCGGCGGCGACCGCCTCGGGGCGTTCCGTCTCGCGCCGCAGGACAAGCACCGGCTTGCCGAGTGCAGGAGCCTCCTCCTGCAAGCCGCCGGAGTCGGTCATGACCATATAGCAGCGCGCCATCAGGTTGTGCATCTCGTCCGCGCTCAGCGGCGCGATCAGATGTACGTTTCCGATGACGTCCAGATGCCGGTGGGCGCACTCCTGCACCACCGGAGAGAGATGCACCGGATAGACCAGCTCCGCCTCCGGGTGCGTCCCGGCAAGCTCTGCGAGCGCGGACATGATGTCCTCCATCGGCTGTCCGTAATTCTCGCGCCGGTGGCAGGTCACAAGGATGACCTTCCTGCTCGCGTAGTCCAGCTCGTTGAGCAGTTCTGTCGTAAAGCGATAGTCCTTGCGTACCGTTGTTTTCAAAGCGTCAATGACCGTGTTGCCGGTGACGAACACGCCCTCGGTCACGCTCTCGCGTGCAAGGTTCGCGCGGTTATTCTCCGTGGGGCAGAAATAAAGGTCGGCGAGCCGCGTGACGAGCTGACGGTTCATCTCCTCGGGATAGGGCGAATACTTATCGTAGGTGCGCAGCCCCGCCTCGACATGGCCGATCTTCACCTTGTGGTAAAAGGCCGAGAGCGCGCCGGCAAAGGTCGTGGAGGTATCGCCGTGGACAAGGATCATATCGGGCGCAAAGCGGTCGATGACCTCGTCCATACCGGTCAGGCACTTGCAGGTGATGGTCGAGAGCGTCTGGCGCGGGGTCATAATGTCGAGGTCGGCATCCGCCTTGAGGTCAAAGACCTGCATGACGCTGTCGAGCATCTCGCGGTGCTGCGCCGTCACGCAGCAAAGGCTCTCAATGCCCTCGCGCTGCGCGAGCTCCTTGACGAGCGGAGCCATCTTGATCGCCTCCGGCCGCGTGCCGAAGACGCTCATCACTTTAATTTTCTTCATGCTTTTCTTCCTTCTCCTCCGGCGCAGGCGCGGCAGGCTTTGCCTGCATTTCCTCCTGCTCCAGTTCCTTTTCGTGGGCGGTCTCCGCGATCTCGCGCGGGAAAATGACGCGCGAGGCGACATAGGCCACCGCCGCGAGCGTAAGGAGCAGCAGCATTGCCTTCAGCTCGCCGCTCGTCGTGAGCACGACGGCGGACAGTCCCAGCAGACTGCTCACCACATACAGCGCCGCCACCGTCTGCTTCTGGTTGAGTCCCATATCCATCATGCGGTGGTGAATGTGCCCGCGGTCCGGCGTCATGGGACTCTGCCCGTGCGCCACGCGGCGCACGATGGCAAAGGCCGTGTCGAAGATCGGCAGGCCCAGCACCAGAAACGGCACCGCGAACGAAACGATAGCGTAATACTTAAACAGGCCCTGAATGGAATAGGTCGCTAAAATGTAGCCCAAAAAGGTCGAGCCGGTGTCGCCCATGAACATCTTCGCCGGGTTCTTATTGTACGGCATGAAGCCGAGGCACGCGCCCGCGAGCGCCGCCATCACGATGGCGACCTGCTGCTCGGAGACAAGAATGGCAATGACGAGCATCGTCATCGCGCTGATGGTCGAAACGCCGCTGGCCAGACCGTCGAGCCCGTCGATGAGGTTCACGGCGTTCGTCACACCGACGATCCACAGCACCGTCACGGGATACTTCATCCAGCCGAGCGACCAGTAGGGCGCGTCGGAAAAGACGTTGGGGTTCGTCAGGATCTCGATTACCACGCCGTGGTACACAGCGACCAGCGCCGCGCAGATCTGCACGAGAAATTTAAACTTCGCGCGCAGCGGCGTCATATCGTCCACCACGCCGAGCACCACGATGATGACTGCTCCGAGCAGGATGCCCTTCATCTGGTGGTCGATGTGGACAAAGAGCAGGATGCTGACCATGAAGCCGAGGAAGATCGCAAGCCCGCCCAGCCGCGGCACCGGCTTCTTGTGCATCCGGCGGCTGTCTTTCGGCACGTCGATCGCGCCGATCTTATAGGCAAACGACTTCACGAGCGGGCACATGATGAAGCTCACGACCATCGCGCACACGAGCGCGGCGCCCACCCAAAGCAAAAGCTCTTTCTGAATATCCATGTTCCCTCTTACCTGGCGACGAAGCCGACCTTCTTGTAGACCTTGCGCAGCGTCTTTTCCGCGAGGTAGGACGCCTTCTGCGCGCCGTCCTTGTAAACGCTCTCAAGGTATGCCTTGTCCGCCGTCAGGCGCTCGGCCTCCTCACGGATGGGGCGCAGCAGCTCGATGACCGACTCGGCCACGGCGGGCTTGAAGATGCCGTAGCCCTGTCCGGCAAACTCAGCCTCTGCCTCGGCGACGGTCTTGCCGGTCGCGGCGCAGTAGATGGAAAGCAGGTTGGAAATGCCGGGCTTATTCTCTTTATCGAACTTCACGCAGGCGTCGCAGTCCGTCACCGCGCGCTTGAACTTGCGCATGATATCCTCGGGCTTGTCCATCATGTAAACGCAGCCGTCGGGGTCGGACTTGGACATCTTGCTCGTCGGGTCGCCGAGGCTCATCACGCGCGCGCCCATCTTCGGGATAAACGGCTCGGGCAGCGTGAAGGTGTCGCCGTACACGCCGTTGAAGCGCTGCGCGATGTCGCGGCAGAGCTCGACGTGCTGCTTCTGATCCTGACCGACCGGCACGAGGTCAGCCTGATAGGCGAGAATATCCGCCGCCATCAGCACCGGGTAGGTGAACAGGCCCGCGGTGATGTTGTCCGCGTGCTTGGCGGCCTTGTCCTTGAATTGCGTCATGCGGCTCAGCTCGCCGAACTGCGTGTAGCAGCCGAGCACCCACGAAAGCTCCGCGTGCTGGGGCACATGGCTCTGAATGAACATGATGTTCTTCGCGGGATCAAGCCCGCAGGCGATGTACTGCGCGAGCTGGTTGACCGAGCGGCGGCGCAGGTCGGCGGGATTCTGGCGCACAGTGATGGCGTGCATATCCACGATGCAGTACAGGCAGTCGTACTCCTCCTGCAGGCTCACCCAGTTCTTGATGGCGCCCATGTAGGAGCCGAGCGTCAGCTCGCCGCTGGGCTGGATGCCGCTGAAAATTCTCTTTTTGGCCGGAGCGTTTGCTTCCATGATGGTTTTCCTCGTTTCTATCGTGATTGGCGCACAGGGCGCTGGAAGTGCCTATATTCTCAATTTGATATCATACCACACTTATTCTAAAAAGACAAGAGAACCTTGACAAGCGCGGGCACAAAATGTAAACTGAAGAACACTGAAATTTTTGCTTCAGGAGGTCACCCCATGTCCCTTGATATGACGTACTTCAACGAGATGGAGGCGAAGATCCCGCACGGCAAGGTCCGCACGCGCTTCGCTCCCTCCCCCACCGGCTATATGCACGTCGGCAACCTGCGCACCGCGCTCTACACCTGGCTCATCGCGCGCAACGCGGGCGGCACCTTCATCCTCCGCATCGAGGATACCGACCAGGGCCGCCTCATCGAGGGCGCGACCGACGTCATCTACCGCACGCTGGCCGAGTGCGGACTCGACCACGACGAAGGCCCCGACGTCGGCGGTCCCGTGGCTCCCTACATCCAGTCCGAGCGCCGCGACACCTACGGCAAATACGCCGAGCTGCTCGTCGAGCGCGGCGGCGCCTATTACTGCTTCTGCGAAAAGACGGAGAGCGCCGAGGATTCCGGCGAGTTCGACCGCGCGGACGATCCCTGCCGCGACCTGCCGCTTGAGAAAGCAAAGGCCCGCGTCGCCGCCGGCGAGCCCTACGTCGTCCGCCAGCGCATCCCCAAGGAGGGCGCCACCACCTTCCGCGACGCCATCTTCGGCGACATCACGGTGGAGAACAAGACGCTTGACGATCAGGTGCTTTTGAAGCGTGACGGCCTGCCGACCTACAACTTCGCCAACGTCATCGACGATCACCTCATGGGCATCACCCATGTGGTCCGCGGCAGCGAGTATCTTTCCTCCGCGCCGAAGTACAACCTGCTCTACGAGGCGTTCGGCTGGGAGGTCCCGACCTACGTCCACTGCTCCCCCGTCATGCGCGACAGCCAGCACAAAATGTCCAAGCGCCACGGCGACCCGAGCTATGAGGACCTCAAGGCGCAGGGCTTCCTGACGCCCGCCATTCTGAACTATGTGGCGCTCCTCGGCTGGTCGCCGCGCGGCGAGCGCGCCGAGCAGGAGTTCTTCACCATGTCCGAGCTGGCCGAGGCCTTCGACATTGCGGGCATCTCCAAGTCCCCCGCCATTTTCGACATCGAAAAGCTCACCTACTTCAACGCCAACTATATCCGCAATATGGCGCCCGAGGACTTCGCCAGAGCCGCCGAGCCGTTCATCCGCCAGAGCGTGAAGAACGAGGCGTACTCCGCTTCCGAGATTGCGGCGCTGCTGCAAGCCCGCTGCGAGAAGCTCACCGATATCCCCGAGAAGGTCGATTTCTTCGACGCTCTCCCCGACTACGACCTCGCGTTCTACACGAACAAGAAGTCCAAGACCGACGCGGCGGTGTCGCTCGAGATGCTGCAGAAGGTCCTCCCCAAGCTCGAGGCGCTGAACGACTGGTCCACCGACGGCATCCACGATATGCTCATCGCGTTCGCGGAGGAGCTGGGCGTGAAGAACGCCACGCTCATGTGGCCCCTGCGCATCGCCTGCGCCGGTAAGCTCGTCACCCCCGGCGGCGCGGTCGAGATCTGCAAAATTCTCGGCAAGGACGAGACGATCCGCCGCGTAAAGTGCGGCATTGAAAAGCTCGGCGGATGAACGAACTCAGCTCCTACCTCCGGCGCACGCTCTGCGAGGCGTGGCGGAACGGTTACGGCGAGGAGGCGCGCCGCGCCGCCATCGTCGCGCCGCTGCTCACGCTTGTCGGCTTCGCCGCCGCGTGGTTCTTTCCGCAGCTGACCGATCACGTCATGGGCGTGCTCGAGCAGGCGATCGACAGCGCCGGTCTCAGCTCCGTCACCGAGACGCGGGACATGGCAGCCGCCATTTTTGCCAACAACCTCACCGCCGCGTTCTCGGCAATCCTCTGGGGTCTTGTCCCCTTTGCCTATCTTGCGGCCTTCCCGCTCGGCTTCAACTTCTTTCTGGTCGGCGCGCTGGGCGCGTACTATGTACGCAGTGGCTCAAGCCTTGGCGTCTACCTCGTCGGCATCCTCCCCCACGGCATCTTTGAGCTGCCCGCGCTCGTGCTTTTCTGCGCGGCGGGGCTGTACCTCTGCTCGCGCGTGACCGCGCGCGTGCGCGGAGACAAGGAGGTCCGCATCCTGCGAACACTCTCCGAGGTCTCGACGCTCTTCCTCTATGTCATTCTGCCGCTGCTCGCCGCGGCGGCGCTCATCGAGACCTATGTAACGCCTCGTCTGCTGGCGATGGTCCTCTAATACATCCTGACGCAATGCTACAAATCAAACAGGAAGCCCGCAGCAAAAGCTGCGGGCTTCCTGTTTGTCATATTGGTTCCGGAGGATCAACCGCCGATCTCAATTGCGCGAACGATGCCGTCCTTTACATAAAGGTTCATCGTCCCGCCGTAGCTGATCGCCGCATCCACGCCGCCGGTGAACCAGCTTTGGCCGTCGCGGTTCCAGATCAGAACGCCGGAGGACACATTGTAGGTGCGTCCGCCGTAGTTGATCGCGGTCGTGCCGACCCACGCGGAGGTGGAGACCTTGCTGAACTTGGTCAGATTGACCACAGATGTGAAGTTGCTCTCTCCCGCAACCGCCGCGACAAAGTCGCCGACCTGAACGGAATAGCCGCCTCTCTTTTCAATCGTCTTCCCTCCGCCGAGATCGATCGTGATAAACTGGTTGTAGATCGTTCCGCCGGAGATATCCGAACCGTCCGGTCTGCTCTCGGCCTTTATCACGCGGCCATAAAGCGTCGAACCATCGCCCGTGCCGCTCAGCGCGATCAGGTCGATCTGGCCGCTGCTGTTCGTGCGGGCGTAAATGATCTGGCTTTGCGGAATGATGACCTCTGTAAGCTCGGAGAGACTCTTGAGCTCACCGTCCACATAAATCAGCGCATTATCCGCGAGCTTTCTGCTGCCGAGCGTTCCCTCGCGGACATCCAGGTTGCCGCTCGCACCGCCGGATTTGGCCGACAGGCTGACCTGCTTATCTTTGGAAGCGGAGATACCGACGAGCTTGCCGCTGTATTCGGAATAGGTCCCGGCGATCTCGATGATGCTGCTGCCGCAGAACATTTGGAGCTTGCCGTTGGAATCCACAACTCCGACCGCGTTCGCGCGGGCCGAGTTCTCACTGTCCACGGCGCCGGCCACGCTGCCGTCGCTTGTGAGCAGAAGCGTCATGGTCTTGCCGGGCTTGAATTTGCTCAGGCTCTCCTGCGCCGTGGGCAGGACGGTGAACTGCGTTCCACTCAGCACCGTGATGCTGCTCGGCGCGCTGGGCGAGGGATCGCAGGCCTCATAATACACCGCCACGCGCGTATCGCAGGCATAAAGCGTGTTCGACGAGGCGTCATAGGTAACAACATCATTTCTGCGCAGGGCGGAAACGGAGCTGAGTACGCCGTTGCGGTAAACGGCGAAGTCCGTTCTGCCGCCCGTCAGGGCGCTGATACCGCTCGTAGACTTATCCGCCGAAAGAATAACCGCCGCATTGCTCACCGCCGCACCTGTCGTGCTGCTTACCACGGGAACAAAGGTCAGGACCTTGCCGTCCGCGTCGAGCAGCAGGTCACCCTTGAGTCCGTTGAGCACGGTGGCGGAGCTTGGGCGCACAAGGTCATAGCTGTTCTTCTTCCCGCCGGAGACCCGCGCGGTATTGCCGTTGAGGGCTATCAGCGTTACGCGCTCGCGCGAGACACAGTTTGCAGGGTTGTAGACCCCTGTTGTTGTGGATGTCTCACCGTCCTTATCGGTGCTGCTGCTCGTCGCCTTCGCGCCGAGCACATTGACGAACAGCTGCGCCGCCTGCGCGCGGGAAATAGCTGCGCCGCCTGCAAGCTCCACGCCCGCGCTCACGCCGGAGGCCTTGGCAAGGTCAATGTAGCCCTCCGGCCAAATGCCGCCCGAGGCCGCGTCCGCATCCGTGCGGAGCAGGCGCATGAGAATGGTCACAGCCTCGCCGTAGCTGATGGCGCGATCCGGCTGGAAGGTGCCGTCCGGCAAGCCTGCCAGCAGCTTTTCACCGCGCACGGCATAGTTGACATAGCGGGCGGCCCAGTGGCTCGCGCGCACATCGGGGAAGATCGTCACCGTTTTGTAGCGCAGCACATCGCTGCTGCCCATCAGTGTGACCAGCATCTTGCAAAATTCCGCGCGGGTGAGCTGCGCATAGGGATTGAACTGCCCGATGCCGTTGCCCTCGACCACGCCGAGCAGCCGCAGCACCTCCACGTTCTGCGCCGTCTTTTTGTCCGACACATCGGAGAAGCTGCCTGCCGCCGAGGCGGGAAGCACCACCGCCGAGAGCGTCAGCACAAGAGCGAGCAGCGCGGAAAATACTCTCTTTTTCATAGTTTTTCTCCTCTCATTCCGCCCGCAGCGCTTCCACGGGCTGGAGCTTCGATGCCTTGATGGCGGGATAACTGCCGAAGAGCACGCCCAGCGCAACGCTCAGCGCGAAGGCTGCGATGGTGACCCACGGCACGGGATAGATCGTTTGCTGGTAGATGATGCGTCCGAGCACCACGCTGCCGATCGTGCCGAAGATGATGCCGACGATGCCGCCCATGCCGCAGAGCATACCTGCCTCGATCAAAAATTGGGTAACAATGCTCGAGCGCTGCGCGCCGATGGCGCGGCGAATACCGATCTCGCGGGTGCGCTCGGTCACGGTGACGAGCATGATGTTCATGATGCCGATGCCGCCGACGAGCAGCGAGATCGCCGCGATGCCGCCGAGCACCATACCGATCATGTTGAACGACTCATTCTGGTACTGCTGCCAGTAGTCCGCCGCCCGCACCTCGTAATCGCCGCTGCCCTGCGGGACAAGTCCCTTGAGGAAGCCGCCGATGTAGGCGATGGCGGTGTTCGCCGATTCGCTGTCGCGCGCCTTGACAATGTATTCCGTGAAGCGCGCGCCGCCGAGCACGCGGCTCGCCGTATAAGGAAAGACGACCATGTTGTCCATCTGCTTCATACTGTTGTCGCCCTCATCGCCGCGCGCGGCGTAAACGCCGACGACGGTGAAGTTGTTGCCGTTGACCTTGAGCGTCTTGCCGACCGGATCGACCGTGCCGAAAAACTGCTTGGCCATCTCCGCGCCGATGACGCAGACCTGATTATAGTTCTGAATGTCCAGATACGCAAGGTCGCGTCCCTTGGCAACGGTCAGATTGTTGCACGCGCTGTACTGGTCGGAGCCGTAGTAGAGCGACGGCGGACCGCTGATGAGATTCCACTGCTTGTCATACTCCGTCTGCATCGTGGAAGAGTTCTTCGTGCCGTAAATCACGGTGGCGTTCGCCTGTCCGTTCGGCGTAATGCCGATGACATATTCCCTCAGTCCTTGGCAGTATTCGTAAAGGTCAGGGAAATAGTCCTTGCTGACGTCGTTGCCGTCCGCGTCGTACATCCATGAATAGATGCTCACCTGAACGCGGTTCGCGCCCATCGCGGAAAACTGCTTCATCATCTGTGCCTTCATGCCCTCCATGACCGAAACGATGGTCATGACGGCGGCAATGCCGATGAAGATGGAGAGGATCGTCAGCGCGCTGCGGCCCTTCTTGCCGATGATGGAGCGCCACGCCATTTTGAAGGCCTGTAAAATGTTCACAGCCAATCCACCTCCTGCTGCCGGTCGTCAACGATCTTGCCGTCCGCAAGGCGGACGCAGCGCCGCGCGGTGGCGGCGATGCCGTTGTCGTGCGTGATGAGAATGACGGTGCTGCCCTCCTTATTGAGCTGCTGGAGGAATTGCAACACCTCGTGGCCCGTTTTGGAGTCCAGCGCGCCGGTCGGCTCATCCGCCATGATGATGGGCGGGCGGGTCGAGATGGCGCGGGCGATGGCGACACGCTGCTGCTGGCCGCCGGACATCTGCGTTGGCTTATTCCTGCGGCGGTCGACAAGGCCGACGCGCTCGAGCGCCTCGATGGCCAGCTCGTGCCGGTCGTCGATGCCGATGCCCTGATAGACAAGCGGCAGCTCGACGTTCTCCTGCACGGAGAGCGACTGGATGAGGTTATACTGCTGGAAAATAAAGCCGATCTCCTTGTTGCGGATGCGCGAGAGCTGCATATCGCTCAGCTCGCTCACGTCCGTTCCCTCGAGCAGATACTCGCCGTAGGTCGGCACGTCGAGGCAGCCGAGTACGTTCATCATCGTCGATTTGCCAGAGCCGGACTGACCGACGATGGCGACGAACTCGCCCCGGTCGATGGTAAGCGAAACGCCGTCGAGCGCGCGGACCTCGCTCTCAAGGCCCTCGGAGTAGATCTTATAAACGTCTCGCAGTTCGATCAATTTCGCCATGGCGCTATCCTCAATATACCATGCCGTAATTGTCCCAGCTGGTGGCGGAGCCGGTCATATACTGCGTAAAGACCTCCGCGCCCTGCTCCACGCCGGACTTGATCTCGACATTGTTGTTGTCCTGAATACCGATCTCGACCTGCACGGGATAGAAGCCCTCGGGGATCGTCTCGTCGGAGTACGGCAGCTCAATGGCATTGTCGGGCATGCTGTCCGCCTTGAGGTAGACGACCGTAGCGCTCGTGCCGTCCTCAAGTCCCACCGTGCGCACGGCCTGAATGGGCAGAACAAGGCAGTTGTCGCTCTGGCTGGCGGTGAGGTTATAGTTGATGTTGCTGTTGATTTGCAGCGTACCGTCCGCATTATCCGCCTCAATGGTGAAGGGATAGGTCGCGACACCGTTATTCACGCTGCTCGAGAGGCTCACGGAGCTGATCGTGCCGAAGCTCGGATTGCCCCATTGATTCAGATCGACGCCCATGCCGACCTTGAGGTAGCTGACGTTGCGCTCGTCCACCGTCGCGCTGATGGTGACGGTGTTCGTGTCGGAGATGGTCAGCGCGGTCGCGCTGGCGGTGATCTCCTGCCCGGGTGTGATGCTCAAGCCGATGACCATACCGTCAATGGGCGCAACGGCGTTTGCGTAGGCGGCATTTTTTTCCGCCTCCTCCAGCTCCTTCTGTGCCTTTTGCAGACTCTGCTCCAGATCAAAGATGGTGTTCTCGGTGTTCTCGCCGTTGACCTGCACCAGCAGCTGACCGGCGGAAACGGAGAGATAGTCGATCAGATTGGTGGATACGACCGTGCCGGCGGGAATGCTCAGCTCGCTCGTGCGGTAATAGTCCAGCTTACCCGCCTCGTAGGGATAAACGGTCTCACCGTTCACCACCACGGTCGCGGAGGCCGCCATATCCTTGGCGAGCACGCCTGCGTTCGGGACCACGATCTCCGCGCTGAAGAGCTCGGAGCCCTCGCTCGTCACGCGCTTGACCATATGTACCTTTTCCACCGTGCCCTCGACCGTTGCCATCAGCGCGGGGACGGAGACCTGCACGGTCTGACCGGCGTAAAGCTCGCTCTGATAGGCGTAGCTGTAATACTGCGTGAGGCGCATCCGCGTGTCGTCCACGAGCTTGGCGACCTTCTGTGCGCCGACCTCGTCGCCCACCGTGAGCTGCGCGGTCTCAAGCAGCTTACCGGCGTAGGGCGCCGTCAGCGTCAGCGCCGCAATATCCTTGTAGGCCGCATTGAGCTTCTTCTGATAGCCCTCTATGTTCGTCTTTGCCTCGCGCACCTTTTTCTCCGCATCGGGAGAATCATAGGTAAAGAGCGGGTCGCCCGCGGCGACCTTCTGCCCCTCGGTCACGAAGACATCGCCCACGGTGCCCGCGGTCGCAAGCGTGATGCTCTCGCTCTTCTTCGCCTTGACCATACCGCTGCCTGAGACCATTGAGGTGATGGAGCCGTAGTCCACAATGGCAGTGCCGATCTCCGCCTCACCCTCCTTCTTTCCGAATTTCTTAAAGAGGGTGAAGCCGACCGCAAGCACCAGTACGGCGGCAATGATGCGCCGCACGGTCTTTTTGCGTTTTTTCCTGTTTTTCGGCGGCGTTGGAGCGCTGCCCGGTGCGCCGGCAGGGGTAGGCGTTTCTACGGCGCTCTGCGCCGGCGTCGTCTGCGCGACGGGTTCCATCGTCTGTTCCATGTTGCTGTTCTTCCTTTCCCGGATTTGCTGTGTGTAATACACTTCATACAGTATAACACAGGTTTCTTAAGAAGTCTTTGCGAAATGGTTACAATTTGGATACAAAATGTAACCATTTCTCTGTGCTGTTTTTAAGACGAAATTTCTTCCTCTTTTGTTCCTGAATTTTCAAAAAATTTATATTCTTTTTTTCGCGTCTGCGCGGCATGGACGAGCAGGCAGACGATGAACACGCTGCTGCAGTAGCCGAAGACCGGATAGACGACGCTGATGAGGTCGCCGAAGCCGACGCTGCTCGCGGCGTAGCCCAGCGCTCCCAGCGCGAGAATGAACCATCCGCGCCGCTTCTCCACGCGCTCCGACCGCGCCGAGGCGTAGGTCGTGATGGCGACGGTCATGGACAGCGCCGAGCCGTACATACACAGCAGGAGCAGGATGCCGTAGACGTAGCCCAGCGGGCGGCTGAGGCCGTAGGCGAGCGCCAGCATCGGCAGCTCCGCGTCCGCAGTCTCCGGCACGGCCATCACCGCAAGCAGCACACTGTAAGCGATGAGCAGAAGCAGCGCCGTGCCGAGGAGCACGCCGCGGCGCGCCGCCCTTTTGGAGGACGCCGCCTCGCCGAGCGGCGCTAAAATGCCGACCGAGCCGAAGAAATTATAGAAAGCGAAGGTCACCGCGCCGAAGGCCGCGCTGCGCATGAGCGGATTGCTCCCCTCCGCTGCGCCGAAGGCCGGAAGGCTCACGCCGTACCGCGCGAGCGCCATGCCGCCGAAGAGCAGCGTGAGCGCGACGATCACCGGCACGATGAGCGAAAAGGCTCCCACCGCGCCGCGCAGGCCCCGCAGCGCCACAAGCGTCACGAGCACAGCCATCAGCGTCCGGCCGAGCCACGTCGGCAGCGAGAAAAGCTGCTCGAGCAGCGCGCCGCCGCCGGCGTACATGATCGCTATGACGCCGAAGAGCAAGATCAGCTGCAGCGCAGACGACAGCTTCCGCAGCCACGCCAGCCTCTTCCACGGCACGAGCACCGCGTCCATCTCCGCGATGCCGGTGCGGGAAATGATGTACATCAGCGCCAGCCCAAACACCGCAAGCAGCGCCAACGCCGCAAGCACACCGAGCAGTCCCCCGCCGCCGAACGAGCCGAAAAACTGCCACAGCTCCTGCCCCGACACATAGCCCGCGCCGAGAAAGGAGCCCGCAAAGGTCAGGCCGATGCTGCCCGCATTCCACTTCTTCTCTTCCAAATCCGATCTCCTCCGCTGTTTCTTCTGTAGACTCCGCTTATGATACCGTTTTTCGCCCGCAGCGTCAAGGGATTTTGGAGCAAAGAAACTTTACGCTTTCTACACATTTTCTTCTTGATTTTTTTGTGTAACTTGCTATAATCAAATTTGCGTTTTTTATCCATATCAAACATACAAATATTTTGAAGGAGTGAACCGGCAATGAGCAAGACCTACATCCCCGCCCACTATCACACGCCGCTGAACGTTTACGAGATGCAGCGCGCCATTGAATTCATCAAGAGTAATTTTCAGGTCAACCTGAGCAACGCGCTCAATCTGCGCCGCGTTTCCGCTCCCCTCTTCGTGGAAGAAAATTCCGGTCTGAACGATAACCTCAACGGCGTGGAGCGCCCCGTCAGCTTCGATATCCCCGACGTCGGCCACAACGCGCAGGTCGTGCAGAGCCTCGCCAAGTGGAAGCGTCTGGCGCTCAAGCGCTACGAGTTCAATGTCGGCAAGGGCCTGTTCACCGATATGAACGCCATCCGCCGCGACGAAGAGGTGGACAACCTCCACTCCATCTACGTTGACCAGTGGGACTGGGAAAAGGTCATCGACGCCGGCGACCGCAACGTCTCCTACCTCAAGCGCACCGTGCGTGACATTGTCGGCGCCATCGTCGAGACGAACGACGCGCTCGGCATCGCCTTCCCGAGCCTGCACACCAAGCTCTCCCGCGACGTGTTCTTCATCACCACGCAGGAGCTGGAGGACAAGTACCCCGACCTCACCCCCAAGCAGCGCGAGGACGCCATCTGCCGTGAGCACGGCACCGTCTTCCTGATGCAGATCGGTCTTACCCTGCACTCCGGCATCAAGCACGACGGCCGCGCGCCCGACTACGACGACTGGACGCTCAACGGCGATCTGCTGTTCTGGAACGACGTCCTGGGCCGCGCGTTTGAGATCTCCTCCATGGGCATCCGCGTCAGCCCCGAGTCCCTCGACCACCAGCTCACCGTCTCCGGCTGCGACGACCGCCGGGAGCTTCCCTTCCACAAGATGCTGCTCGCCGGCGAGCTGCCCCTCACCATGGGCGGCGGCATCGGTCAGAGCCGTCTTTGTATGCTGATGATCGGCACCGCCCACATCGGCGAGGTGCAGGTCAGCCTCTGGGACGACGACACCCTCAAGACCTGCGCGGACGCCGGCATTCTGCTGCTGTAAGCGCACATCGGAATCGAACAAAGGAAGCCGCGGCATTGCCGCGGCTTCCTCTTTCTCTTGTTCAGCCCTTTTCCTGAAAGGCTCGGATGTAGCGGATCAGCATCTCCGCCGTACCCTCCATGCCAAGCACGTCGCTCTTGACCGTGAGATCATAGGCGCGGGCGTCGCCCCACTTCATCTCGCAGTAGTAGTTGTGGTAAGCCTTGCGCTGGTGATCGACCGTGCGGATCTCCTCGATGGCCTCCTCTGCGGAGAGCCCCTTTTTCTCCATCACGCGGCAGAGCTTGGCGTGCGGATCACCGCCGATGAAGAGGCTGATGCGGTGCGGATCGTCCTTGAGCACCTGCTCGCCGCAGCGGCCGATGAGCAGGAAGGATTCCCCGCTCGCCGCCTTGGCGCGGATCATATCAAAGGTCTTTTCCGCCACGTTGACCTCGAGCGAATTGGAAAATCGCCCGATGCGGCGGGAGGCAAAGAAGTTGACCGGCTTCTCGTCCATCCGGCGGATCAGCTCCTCACTGTATCCCTCAGAGACGATCTCCGACTCGATGGAATCCTTGTCGTAGAGCTTGATGCCGAGTTCACGGGCGATCATGTCGGCTATGTAGTGGCCGCCGCTGCCGTGCTCACGGCCCATGGTAATGATGATCTGGTCTTTCATCGTGGTATACTCCTTTCTTCTCTCAGAGGTAGCGCAGGAACAGACACACCGTGGACACCGCCATCACGAGGACCGTGGCGGGCACGCAGTATTTGCAGTAGCGCCCCCAGCCGATGGGATAGCCGCCCTTGGCGGATACCGAGGTGCCGACCACGTTCGCGCTCGCGCCGATGGGCGTCGCGTTGCCGCCGAGGTCCGTGCCGAGGGACAGCGCCCATGCCAGCACGCCCACGTCCATGCCCTCGACCGCGGCGATGGAGCGGATGACCGGGATCATCGTGGCGGCAAAGGGAATATTGTCCACAAAGGCGCTGGTGACGGCGGAAAGCCAGAGAATGATGACGACGATCGTCGCCACATGGCCGCCGCTGATGTTGGTGATAAAGCGCGCGATGATATCCAGCACGCCCGTCTTTTCCAGCCCGCAGACCGAGACGAACAGGCCGATGAAGAAGAGCAGCGTTTTGTAGTCCACGCCGCGGATGACCTCAAGCACCGTTGCCCTTCCGTGCGACAGCGCCATCACAAGCAGCGTCAGTGCCGCAACGATCACGCCGATGCAGGCGACCGTCAGGCCCGTCTGCGCATGCGTCACGAGCAGCACGACCGCTAGCAGGAATACGGCAGCGCTCGCGCCGAAGGCTCTGCGGTCCGTGATGGCGCTCGACGGCTCCGGGCAGACGACCGGCCCGCCGTTCGCGCGCTCCTCACGCAGCAGCTCCTTGCGGAAGCACAGCCAGAAATAGACGGCGACAGCCGCGAAGCAGACCGCGACGATCGCGCCGGTATTTTCGATGAAGTCAAAGAACGTATAGCCAAGCGAGGTGCCGATGATGATGTTCGGCGGGTCGCCGCACATGGTCGCCGCGCCGCCGAGGTTCGCGCAGAAGATCTCCGAGAGGATCATCGGCACGGGGTCGAACTTCATCGTCTGCGCCAGTTCGAGCGTGACGGTGGCGAGAAAGAGCACGACCGTGATGCTGTCGATGAACATCGAAAGCACCGCCGAAAGGCACATGAAGCAGATGAGCAGCGGCACCACATGGTAGTGAACGAGCTTTGCGAGCGACAGGCACAGCCAGCGGAAGAAGCCCGCCTTGCCAAGCCCCTCGACCATGATCATCATGCCCGCGATGAAGAGGATGGTGGACCAGTTGATGCCCGCCGTGCTCTCCTCGCCGGCTCCGTACCAGAAGTCCGCCGTGAAGAACGAGCGGAGATTGAGCGCCTCCCAGATCGCCGCGGGCGAGTGCATACAAACGCCGAAGACGAGAATAAGTACCAGCGCTCCGCTGACGAGCGTAATAACATGGCGCTCAAACTGATCGAGGATGATCAGCAGAAACATACCGAGAAAAATACAGATCGCAATGACCTGCGCAAGCATAGCAGTGACCCCCATTCCAAAAAGCAAGTGAGGGTATTATACGTCTGCCGCGCAGGTCCCGCAATCGAAAAAGCACAAGATTTTGCGTCAGAAAATTAAGAAAGCCGCTATATTTGCTAATTTTCCGTTAAGAGCCTTGCCGCCCAGCAGCGCCGCCCGTCTGACACGCGGGCACTGGTCTTCCGTCTGCGGCGCTCGAAAAAGAACAGCAAGCGCCTGTCCTCTCGCGGCTCTTTCCTCATCTCGGGTAGCGCTGCGGGATCAGTCCCGCGCGCATGAGATAGTAAACGATGCTCGGCACGACGGCGAGCTGGAGCACGATGCCCGGCAGCGCCGTGACGAAGCTCGCGGCGATCCATGCCTGCATGGTATACTGTCCCGCCATGAAAAAGAGAGCCTTTGTCACACCGGAGACAAGGCGGCCGACCAGCATTGCGGCGACGAGCGACAGGTAGAGGTCGGCATAGGTCTTCCCCGTGCGTACAAGGCGCAGCATCAGGCCGGTCGTCAAGCCGTAGGCCGCGCACTCGACCATCATGGCAGGCATCAGGGCCGCTGTCGGCATACTGGTGAGAATGCTTGAGAGCAGTGGACCGAGCAGGCCGCAGACCGCGCCGTAGGGAGCGCCGCAGACCATGCCGCACAGCAGCACGGGAATGTGCATCGGCAGCATGATCTTGCCGCCGTTCGGGATGGAATGGAATGCCATTGGCAGGACAAGGCACAGCGCGATGTTCACGGCGGTGAGGACAAGTCGTTTGGTAGCGGTCATTTGCGTTGCTTTTTGCACGGATCGGATTCCCCTTATCTTTGGTATGCTTTTAGTTTACAACAGAAAATCTCTCCCTGCAAGCCCCGCGGGGATAAAATTTGAAGGCGGCGGCACAGGGCTGTGCCGCCGCTTCCCCTTTTCCCCGTTATTCCGCGAGCCTTGCGTCAAAGGTCAGCGTGACCGTGATGGGCTGACCGTCCTGCACAGAGAGGAAGAAGCCCTCGCTGTAATAATACTCCCCCTCGATCCGCGCGTCGTAGCGCATTTCGACATTCTTCCACGCGGCGGAATAGTCGGCATCGCCCGCCCAGCTGTTCGAGCCGATCTGCTTTACCACGCTGCGGATGTTGAAAAGGCTCGTGCCCTTTTGCGCCGCAGCGAGCGCGAGGTACGCCACGCGGGCGTTCTCATCGCCCGTGCCGTAGATCGTTTCCGCCGTCTCGGTATATGCCCAATGCACGGCACGGAGCGTTCCGTCCTCCACCGTGTAGGTGAACGGCGCGGGACCGTCGCCCCCGCCGAAGTAGACCACATTCTCGTATTGGTTCTCTGCCCACTCGCCGTTTTCGTCGAGCGACCAGCGCTCGCCACAGTCAAAGTAGCCGCGGTAGAAATTGACGTTCTCCGCAAATTCCGCCACGGTCAGGTCGCCGCGGTTCGGCGGCAGCATGGCGGCAAGCGCCATAGCGACGGTCAGCGTGCCGCACACCGCCCAGCTTGCCGCGCAGAGCAGCGCCATCTTTCCCGTGCCGCGCTCGTCGAAGCGCTCAATGCTGCCGCTCTCCCATGCCAGCTCCTCGCCCCGCGTATAGCGGCGGTAGCTGAGGTAGCTACACACAAGCTCCACAAGCGGCAGGCCAAGTCCGGCGCCGTAAAACCACACGAGCGCCGTTCGGTTCAGCGCTTCGCTGTAGCTGAGTCGTTCGCCGTCCGGCCGCGTCACGGTGATGCCCATGCACCACTTTCCGGCGGTCGTGCCGAAGCGCGCGAGCAGCAGCGGCTCAAGGAGGAGCAGCAATCCCCAGCCGATCAGAGCGCAGACGATGTCCTCCCACCGGGAAACGGTTGTGTAGTTGCGGTGCAGCAGCACATACTGCACGAACGAGACCGGAAGCCCCACGAGCGCGAGGTCGATGCCGCGGGCAAAGTAGCGCCGCCACGGGTGCGGCTCGGCAACGTCCCGCTGCTTCGCCGCTGCGTCCGGTTCAAAGCCGTTGAGGTAGTCCTCCGGCCGTAAGGCGGAATAGCTTGTCACCTCTCGCAAAATGGCATCGCATACGCTTTTTGCCGCGAGCAGACGCTGTCCCTCAGCCTCCAGCGCCACGCTGCGCTCTCGCATGGCGGCGGCAAGCTCCAGCTCGCCGGATTGCAGCCGCCTGATCTCGTCGAGCGAAAAGCCGAGATTTCGCAGCAGCGCGATGCGCAGCAGCGTTTCAAGGTCTTCTTCACTATAATCGCGGTATTTGTTCTCCCGCCGCGCGGGAGCGAGCAGACCCTCCTGCTCGTAGTAGCGGATGTTCGCGCGCGTCAGGCCGCTGCGCTCTTCGATCTCTTTGATGTTCATAGGCTCTCCTTCCGCGCTCTGCGCCGACCCTTCCCAATGCTATGATACCGCATTGTAAGGCATAAAGCAACTTGACAGTCAAGCCCTTTTTCCAAATTTTTCGGTCATATTCGAGCCTGTCTCCCGCTATGGATAGAGATAGACACAAAAATCTGGGAGATCGGAGGGCTTTTTATGACCCATTCCTTCTATCGGAGCTACGGCTTCCTTGCCGCGATGCTCGCCTGCATCGTGCTCGGCTGCGCCGTCGGCGCGGCCTGGCCCGGGGCCGTCTGTCTTGAGCCGCTCGGCACCGTGTTCATCAACATGATGTTCTGCCTCGTCGTGCCGCTGGTGTTCTGCTCGCTCGCGGGCAGCATCGCCAATACGCGCTCGCGGCGCAGGGCGGGGCGCATCCTCGGCGCGACGCTCGGCGTCTTCGTCGTCACGGGACTGCTCGCGGCCTTTATCATGCTGGTCATCGTGCGTGTCTTTCCTCCGGTGCTGACGCCGTGGACCGATGCCGCGGCGGGCACGGTGGACGATCCCGCGCCGCTTGCGACGCTGCTCGTCAACTTCTTCACCGTCAACGATTTCTCTGCGCTGCTCTCGCGGCGGGCGATGCTGCCGCTGATCGTCTTTTCCCTGCTCTTCGGCTTCTCGGTCTCCGCCTGCGGCGGGCCGGATACCGTAACGGCGCGGGTGCTGGACGACGCAACGAAGTGCCTTTTGAAGATGGTCTCGCTCGTGAGCTGCTACGCCCCCATCGCCTTCTTCGGTTTCTTCGCCGCGATGGTCGCAAGCTACGGCGCGCAGATCACGGCGTCCTACGCCCGCGCGATGCTGGCCTACTACCCGCTCTGCTTCGTCTATGCGCTGCTCGCCTTCCCGCTTCTGGCGTATCTCGGCGGCGGGCGCGAGGGCGTGCGGCGGCTGCGGCGGCATATCCTGCGCCCCGCGGTGACCGCGCTCGGCACCTGCTCGTCTGTCGCCACCATCCCGGCGAATATGGAGGCCGCGGAGGACAGCGGCATCCCGCACGAGGTCGCGGATCTTGTGCTGCCGCTGGGCGCGACGATGCACATGGACGGCTCGTGCTTCAGCTGCGTGCTCAAGGTTGCGTTTCTCTTCGGCGTGTTCGGCCTGCCGTTTGAGGGCGCGGGACTGTTTGCCGAGGTGCTGGCCGTGGCGGTCTTTTCCTCCGTCGCCATGAGCGGCATCCCGGGCGGCGGCTACATCGCCGAGTTCATCCTCTGCTCGCTCTTCTTCCCCGACCGGATGGCGGTTGCCTACCCCATTGCCGTCACCATCGGGAATCTGGTCGATCCGCCCGCCACGATGGTCAACGCCGCGGGCGACTACGCCGCTTCCTTCCTCGTCGCCCGCATCACCGAGGGCAGCGGCTGGCTGGAGCGCACGGACGGCGAGCGCGCTGCATAGCAGAAAAGCATCTGCCGCAAGGCAGATGCTTTCGTTTATTCGCTTGTGCCTCCCTCTTCGAGGTAGGGCGAATACATCATGATGGCGTCGTTGCGCACAACGGGCTTCTCGTCGAGCAGCACACCGTCCGCGTCAAAGCGCTGCTGCCAGAGCACGTTGTGGCGCGTGTAGCCGCCCCAATACTCCGCGCGCATCTCATGATCGCGCTCGACGATCTCATAGCGGCACTCCTGCGCGGTGGAGCAGCGCCACTCGCCGATGAGGTCGTGCTCGCCGACGGCGACGAGGAGCTGATAATCGTCTGCCGTGTCGTTGCGGATCATCAGGTCGCCGTAGGGATAAAAGCAGGTCGCGCCGCTGCCGAAGGGCTGCGTGCGGTCCGAATCCGGAAAGACGTCGTAGCCGTGGCGGTGGCGCTCGGTGACGGTCAGCGGCGTGTGGAGCGTCATCCAGAAAATGAGGTTTGAGAGCTGGCACAGTCCCCCGCCGACGCCCGCAACGGCCCTGCCGTTGCGCAGCAGCATACCGGGCAGATAGCCCTTCCTCGCCGTCGGGCGGCCGATGAGATACCAGTAGCTGAAGGTCTGCCCCGGGCGAAGCACAATGCCGTTCACCCGCGCGGAGGCAAGGCGGAGATTTGTCACCTTGTTCTCCTGCATCCACATATCCACGTCCCGCAGCCTGCGCATCAGGGGCGTTTTGTGGCTCGCCGCGCTGTAAGGCAGGATCGCCTCACAGCGCTCGCGTGTGAAGGAGCTTCGCTCCTTGATCCACAGGAGCTTGCGCAGGGTCCCATAGTAGGCCCCGCCGAGAGCGAGGCGCAGGTCGGAGCGGGCAACGGGTTCTTTCATCGGTCGTTCCTCCTTGATTTTTCTTGTTTCTATTCGCGCGGGCCCGGCAGGAAGCGCTCGCCCTCGCGCCGCGCGGTCATGGTGCCGGCGGACAGTTCGGTGAGCGCGGCGTCAAAGCCCGCCGCATTCTCCTGCGGCAGCAGGATGCGGACGCTCACCGCCGCGCCGAAGTCGGTGCCCTCCACCGTGCCGCCGTGGGCGGTGGCGAGCAGCTTCAGGCGCTCGAGCATCGGATAGGGACAGTCCACCGTCACGGCAGACCACAGGCGCATCCTCGCCTTGCCCGCCGCGTCAAGCGCGTCCTTTGCCGACTTCGCGTAGGCGCGCGTCAGTCCGCCCGCACCGAGCAGCACACCGCCGAAATAACGCGTCACGACGCAGACGACGTTCTCCACGCCCTCGCGCTGAAAGACATTCAGCATCGGCTGACCGGCGGTGCCCTGCGGCTCGCCGTCGTCGCCGTAGCGCACCACGCCGCCCTCGTGCAGGACATAGCACCAGCAGTTGTGGCGCGCGTCGTAGTATTTTTTCCGCATTTCGTCGAGAAAGGCGCGGGCCTCAGCCTCGGTCTCCACGCGGCGGACGTGGCCGAGAAAGCGCGAGCGCTTTTCGGTGAACTCCGCTTCCCCCGCGTCCACGGGAACATAGTAGCTCTGCGGTGCGCTCACTCCCAGTCCTCCTTCGGCTCGGTGTAGCCCTCGACGTAGTCCTTGACCCGGCCGAGCACGCGCGGCGTGCAGACCGCCACAATGTCGATGGTCTCGCCGTACTCCACGCTCTCGACCTTGGCCTCACGGTAGAGGCTGTCGAGCCAGCCGCCCTTGTCGTAGGGCAAATGGATGGTCACGCGGCGCGTGCCCTTGTCAAGCTCGGCGTCGATGGCGCGCAGCAGCTCGTCGATCCCCTCGCCGGTCCTGGCGCTGAGGTTCACCGTGCGCTCGCCGTGCGGGCGGATATCGCCGTAGAACAGGTCGGACTTGTTGTACACGCGGATGCAGGAGATGCCCTCCGCGCCGAGGTCGTGGATGAGCTGATCCACCACCTCTGCCTGCGCGATCCACTCAGGGTTGGAAATGTCGATGACGTGCAGCAGAAGGTCGGCATACTCCAGCTCCTCAAGCGTCGCCTTGAAGGCGTCGATGAGCTGATGCGGCAGCTTGCGGATGAAGCCGACCGTGTCGGAGATCACAACGTCGAGCGTGTCGGAGACGGTCAGCAGCCGGGTGGTGGTGTCGAGCGTATCGAACAGGCGGTTATTCGCCGGAATATCCGCGCCGGTGAGGGCGTTGAGCAGCGTCGATTTGCCCGCGTTCGTATAGCCGACGATGGCAACGACCGGGATCTCATTCTTCATCCGACGCTCGCGCTGCGTGCCGCGCACGCGGCGCACCTCGTCCAGATCCTCCTTGAGCTTGTCGATCTTGCGGTGGATGTGGCGGCGGTCGGTCTCGAGCTGCGTTTCACCGGGGCCCTTGGAGCCGATGGGCCCCTTGCCGCTCGTGCCCGCCTGACGCTCCAGGTGCGTCCACATGCCGATCAGGCGCGGCAGCAGATATTGGTACTGCGCCAGCTCGACCTGCAAGCGGCCCTCCTTTGTTTTGGCACGCTGGGCAAAAATATCAAGGATCAGCCCGCTGCGGTCGAGCACCTGCACGCCCAGATCCTCCGTCAGCACACGCATCTGCGAGGGCGACAGGTCGTTGTCGAAGATCGCCATCGTCGCCTCGGTCGAGCCGATAAGCTCCTTGATCTCCGCCACCTTGCCCTCGCCGATAAAGCTGCGCGGATTCGGGGACGGGAGGTTTTGCAGCACGGTCGCAACGCTCACCGCGCCGGCGGTCTCGACGAGCGCGGCAAGCTCGTCCATGCTCTCCTCGTCCGCGCTGTCCGTCTTGAGCACCGGCGAGGAAAGTCCAACAAGCACCACGCGGTCGCGCGGCTGCTCCACGGTTTTGAGTTTGTTTTCTTCCATAGGAATCACCTTTTCTGCGTTTCTTTCCTTCAGTATACGCAAGGGAACGAAAAATGTAAAGAAAAAGAGGTCTGCTTCCGCAGACCTCTTTCGCAGTTCTTACTTGTCCAGACCGAACTTCTTGTTGAACTTGGCAACGCGGCCGCCGGTATCGACCAGCTTCTGCTTGCCCGTGAAGTAGGGGTGACACTTTGAGCACACTTCCACCTTGATGTTCGCCTTGGTGGAACCTGTCTCAATCACATTACCGCAGGCGCAAGTAATAGTAGTCTGCTGATAATTGGGATGGATTCCTTCCTTCATTGCTCGTGTTCACCTCTTTCCGATCCGAGAGTGCTTTCGTCAAAAAGCCAAAAAGGATAATATCACGCTTTTCGCCAAATTGCAAGCACAAATTTTGTACTTTTCGATAAAATCATCAAAAGTTGCCGCGGCGCGTACAATTTTCAGCGAAAAACGTTCCCCTCTGTATCGTAAATTTCCGTGCGGCGCACACGGACGAAGTCCGGCTTGAGCGACGGAAGCTCGCGCTCGATCGCCTGTGCGAGATAGGCGGGGTTCAGCCCCGGGTTCTGCGCGGCGACCACGGCGTCGGCAAGGATGCTGCCGTCCTGCTCGGTGAGGGTCATTTCGCGGATCAGCGGCGCAATGTCGATCTGCGCAAGCTCCTTGTGCTTGGTGCGCTTTTCGATCATCAGCGTTTCGCGCGCGAACAGCGCGCGCAGCGCGTCCGCTGTGCCGGCGGGCACGCCGTTATCATAGAGCAGCTCCAGCCGTGCGCGCAGGAACGTGAACTCGCGCACGGGGCGCGTGACCGGATAGCACTCCCGCACGCGCAAGCCCGCGGGCAGACCCGTGTTGAGCTTTTCGGCGATGCCCGCGCCGTCGGTCTCCTCCACCGTTTCAAAGTCGAGCAGCTCGCAATCGCTCGACTGCCCCACCGGCAGCGGCAGGACGATGGAGATGATGGGGTGCGGGTGAAAGCCGTTGGAGTGCTTGAGGTGCAGCTCCGCACGGGGAAACACGCGCTGGAAGGTTCGCATCGTGTCGAGGTGCGAGATGTAGGAGGCCTGCGCCTCCTTGGTGAAAAGAAGTCTCAGCTTAGCCATCGCAGGGCCTCCCCAATAAGAGATTCGCGCCGCAGCCGTTGCAGTGCGTGCGGCAGTCCGGCGTAGTGACGGACTGGTAGCACCGCTCATGCTCGCGCCAGAGGTACTGCTCCGTCACGCCGCTCGAGATCATCGACCAGGGCATCAGCTCGTCCTTTTCGCGCTTGCGGTTGGCGTAAAAGTGCGGGTCAAGACCGCATTCCTCAAAAGCCTCGAGCCAGCGGTCGAGGGAGAAATACTCCTCCCACGCGGAGAGGTGCTCGCCCTTGCGCCACGCCGTTTCGATCACCCTGCAAAGGCGCCGGTCGCCGCGGGAAATGACGGCCTCCATATAGCTCGTGTCGGAATCGTGCCAGTTATAGGTGACGGATTTCGTCAGCATATTCTCGCGCAGCAGCTTCACGCGGCGCTCGTACTCCTCCTTGGGGATCTGCGGCTCCCACTGAAACGCCGTGTGCGCCTTGGGCACGAACCACGAGGTCGAGACCGTGATGCGCACGCCGCGGTTCTTATTGCTCGCGCTCTCGCGCCAGGCGTGCATGACGTGGGACGCGACCTCGGCAATGCCGAGCACGTCCTCGTCCGTCTCGGTCGGAAGTCCCAGCATGAAGTAGAGCTTGACCGCGCTGTAGCCGCCGGCAAAGGCGCGGCGGCAGGAGGCCAGCAGATCCTCCTCGGTGAGATTCTTGTTGATGGCGTCGCGCAGGCGCTGCGTGCCGGCCTCGGGCGCAAAGGTCAGGCCGGTCTTTCTTCCCTTTTGCAGTCGCTCCATGAGCGCCATGGAAAAGTTGTCGGCGCGCAGGCTCGGGAGCGAAAGGTTCACATGACGCTGCGCGCAGAACTCCTCCAGATCGTCGCAGAGCTGTACAAGCGGGCGAAAATCCGAGGTCGAGAGCGAGGAGAGCGTCATCTCCTCGTAGCCGGAATCCTCGATGGCCTCCTTGGCGTATTCAACCAGCAGCTTTTCCGAGCGGTTGCGGACCGGTCGGTAGACATAGCCCGCCTGACAGAAGCGGCAGCCGCGGATACAGCCGCGGAAAAGCTCGAGTGTGGTGCGGTCCTGCACGATCTCGGTGGAGGGCACGATGGTCTTGGCGGGATACCATGCCTTGTCCATGTCGCGCATGATGCGCTTGGTGACGACCTTCGGCGCGCCGTCCTTTGGCGTGATCGACTTCACCGTGCCGTCGGCGTTGTAGTCCACCTCGTAGAGACCGGGAACATAAATGCCGTCCAGCTGCGCGGCGGCACGGAGAAACTGCGGCTTCGTCCAGCCCTCGCGCCGCGCCCTGCGGTGCAGCTCGATCAGCTCGGCGTTCATCTCCTCGCCCTCGCCGATCTCAGCAATGTCAATAAAATCTGCGATCGGCTCGCAGTTGAACATCGCCGTGCCGCCCGCGATGACGAGCGGGGTCAGCTCCGTGCGCTCGCTCGCGTGGAGCGGCACGCCCGCCAGATCGAGCATATTCAGCATGGCGGGAAACGCCATCTCGTAGCCGACGGAAAAGGCGATGATGTCGAAATCGCGGATGGGATCACCGGACTCGAGCGCATAGAGCGGCAGGCCGGCACGGCGCATCTCCTCCTCCATGTCGCCCCAAGGGGCGAAAACACGCTCGCACCAGACGCCTTCCATGTTGTTCATAATGCCGTAGAGGATCCGCATACCAAGGTTCGACATGCCGATCTCATAGGTGTCCGGGAAGCAGAAGGCCACGCGGGTATCGACCTGCGAGAGGTCCTTCATCACCGCGTTGTACTCGCCGCCCACATAGCGCGCCGGCTTCTGCACGCGGGGCAGGATGCGTTCCAATCGTTTGTCCACAGGCAAGCTCCTTTTCTATTGAGAGACATTGATCGTATTTTACACGCTTTTCCCGCCGCGCGCAAGCCCCAGTTGCCGCAGCGTTCCCCAGAGAAGGCCGAAGGCAGCAAAAGCAAAGAGCCATCCGCTGTGCAGCTCCAGCGAGAGCTTGAGCCCCAGCGCACAAAGCGCGAGCGAGCAGGCAAGGCTGACCGCCGCTGTGACACGCTCCCCCGCCGTAGGGCCAAGGAAAAAGGACATGGCAAGGCAGAGCGCCCGCGCGCCGTCGAGCGGAACGACCGGCAGGAGGTTGAAGGCCGCGAGCACAAGGTGCGCTCCGGCAAAGACAAAGCACCACTCCCGCCACGTCCGCAGGCCGAGGAGCGCGAGGAGAACGGCGCAGAAAAGGTTGACTGTCACCCCCGCGAGCGTGACGATCAGCTCACGCCCATAGGAGAGCCGCGCGAGGGCGGGAGCGTCCAGCTCCGCGCCGAGCGCTGTAAGGCGGAAGCGCTTGACGGATACGCCGTAGTAGCGCATGGCAGCGAGGTGGCCCAGCTCGTGCAGCGCCGCAGCGGTCAGGATCGCCGCAACGACCGTGAGCGGAGAAACGATGGCGGCGAGCAGCACGAGCAGCCAGAAGCTCGCGTTCACGCGTATGTCGGCGCTAAACGGTCTTTGCCGCATAGGCAATGGGATTGAGGTATTTTGAGCCGCTGAGCAGCTCGAAATGCAGGTGCGCGCCTGTGGCGTTTCCGGTCGCGCCGACCGCACCGAGCGTATCGCCGCGCAGAACGCTCTGCCCGGAGGAGACCGCTATTTTGCTGCAATGGGCGTAAAGCGTCTCATAGCCGTCCGCGTGGCGGACGGTCAGATATTTGCCAAGCACGGTGCTCTCCCCCACCACGCCGACCGTACCGTCGGCAAAGCAGACGAAGGGCGTGCCCTCGTCGGCGGCGAGGTCAAGGCCGGTATGAAAGGCCTCCGCGCCTGTGTTCGGGTCCTCGCGCCAGCCGAAGCCCGAGGTCAGCGCGCCGTCGAGCGGTGACACATAGGAAAAGGGCAGTGTCGGCTGCGCGTCGAGCACATAATCCGGCATGGGCTTGGCCGCGGCGTCCTCCGCGTTTGCTCCGTCCGGATGCGCGATCTCCGCCCCGCCGCCGACCTCCGCGGCGTCCTGCGCGCCGCTGCCGCCGAACACGGCGACGTAGGCATTGCCGAGGGACTCCGCGAATCGTTCGGGCGCGGCGACCGCGTGGCCGATGGCGGAGAACGCCTCGGTAAAGTCCGCGTCGCGCACGAGCCATTGGGCAAGCGTACCGCGGAAGGCCGAAAGATTCCCCGGCAGCACGAGCTTGAGCAGCACGAGTGAGACGAACAGCGCGCCGCAGACGGTCAGACGCAGAAGGCGGAGCTGCGATGTGCCGGAGGGCTGCTGTTCCCTGCGGCGGCTTCCTGCGGCGGCGCTTCGCTTTGTCCGCGCGGCGGCGCGGCGTTTTCCCTGTGCGCGCGCCCAGCGGCGCAGACGCATCCTTACGGTCATAGGCTCTTCCTCCCTTGGCTTTCGTTTTGGGACAGTCTATGCCGCGGCATCGCCGCTTATGCCCGCACGCAGAAAAAGAGCCGCCCGCGGCGGCTCTTGCAGTCATTTGACATAGTGGGCAAAGAAATTTTCCAAAATACGCTGTCCGTCTCGGTGCGCGTCATTCTGCAGCTCCGGGTGGAACTGCGTGCCGAAGATGGGGCGCGACTCGTGCGCAAGCATCTGCACACGGCAATTTTCCCGGGAAGCGAGCAGGCGAAAGCCCTCCGGCACCGTGCTGAGCTGGCCGCGATGGTGCTCGAAGCAATGGAGCGTACCGCTCAGGCCGGTGAGCAGCGGATGCTGCGCAAGGACGGTCTGCGGCAGAAAGCCGAACTCCTCGTACCCCTCGCCCGGATAGACGAGCGGTGCGCCGAAGGCGATGCCGATGAGCTGCAGGCCCGCGCAGATGCCGAAGAGCGGGGCCGTTGTTTCACGAATGAGCGCAAGCTCGTCGGCAAAGGTCTCGCGCAGACGCTCGCGGTCCCAGTCGGTGAAGCAGCCGGAGAGAAAGATGGCATCCGGCGCAGAGTCGAGCGTCCTGAGCTGTGTATAGTGCCGCACGGTGACCGCTCCGAACGCAGCGAGCTTCGCGGCGAGCGCGTCGATGTTATAAAGCGGGTCGGTAAGACCGAGCTCTCCCGCGCGAACGATCCGGCCGCGGTCTTCGGGCGTCGGCTCGTTGTTGATGAGCAGCAGCTCTCTCATGTCAGTCCTCCAGAAGCACACCGGACAGGTGCAGAATCGCCTCGAGCACGCCGCCGCCGACGGCGGTCGCCTTGTCCGAGACCGTATAGCAATTTTCCACATTGCCGCGCGGGTCCACGTCGCCGGATTTCATGCCCTTGCGGACAGGGATGCCGTCGGCGATCAGGCCGCGGAGCACGCCGTCGATGGTGCAGACCATCGGCTCGCCGGACACATAGCCCGCGACGTCGCCGGCCTTCACAAGGTCGCCAATCCTGCGCACGGAGCGAAACGCGCCGTCCGCAGGCGCACGGAGCACACGCTCGCCGGCAAAGCCGCCGATAAGCCCGGGGATGTTTGTGTTCGGAATGGCGCTGCCGGAGTAAATGACGCGGCCGAGCGTGTGGCCGCGCATGGTCTCGATGACCGCGCGGCAGTCCTCCCCCGCCGTGAAGCCGGGGCCGACGCCGACGACGACCGGCGCGTCGGTGATCCTTGTGCCAAGGTTGCGCTTGGCAAGGATAGCGTCCACCAGCGCGTCCGGCGCGAGCGCTTCACGACAGGCGCAGCCGGGATCGGCGAGCACGGGAACGATGCCCTGCGCGAGCAGGGCGCGCGCCTCGTCCGCGTTTGCGGCCAGACGGGCGGTCACATCCTCGACCGTCGTTTCGCCGTAGACGATGGCTTCGGAGAAGGCGACCGTGCGGCGGATGGCCGTCGGGCGCTCCAGATCGGTCAGCACGACCCGGATGCCGCTGCGCCAAAGGCGCAGCGCGATGCCGGTGGCGAGATCGCCCGCCCCGCGGATCAGCGCAAGCATAGATATACCCCCTTGTGCAGGCTCCCCGCCGTGACCGGACAGGTGAGCCGGTTCGCGAGCGCGGCGGCGCGGTCGTAGTCCTCCGCCGTCTCGACCTTATTGATGTAAACGCGGTCGCCGAGACCTTCGGCGAGAATGAGCGCTGCTTCCAGCTCCGGTGTAACAAGCGCGTTCTCACTAACACCGCACAGTGCGGCATAACGCTCGCTCCGATGGCAGACATCGCGGATGGGCTTGCCGAAGCCGTCCGCACCGACGACCAGCACGACGCGCTGGGCATTTGCCGGAATGACCGGCTCATGCGGCGCGTGCGCCTTGAGCGGCAGACGCCTGGAGCCGTCGGCCTCAACGAGCACATAGTCGGCGAGCCGCGCGAGCGCGTCAAAGGAGAGCGACGGCGCTCCGAGCTTTCCCTCGGCGGACGGCTCCCCGACGCAGACCGCGCCGTGCGCGCTGAGCGCGGCGGAGATCTCCGCTTCGCCCGCCCGCTCCAGCACCTCGTACTGCGTCGGGCGCATGATGTGGGTCGAGGTGCAGAGAAGGACCGTGCCCTTTTTCCGCAGCTCCTCCGTGAGCGTATAGAGCAGCGTCGTTTTGCCGCCGCCGCCGATGAGCGCGGCGACGCCGCGACCGATATTCAGCAATGGCGCGATCTGCATAGCAATACTCCTTTACAGATGCTCCGCGCGGTGGCGGATCATCTCGGCCGCGACGCTGATGGCGATCTCCTCCGGCGTTTCAGCCAGGATCGGCAGACCGATGGGCGCGTGAACGCGGTCGATGTCCTGCTGCGAGAAGCCCGCCGCGGCGAGCTTTTCGCGCGTGAGCGCGACCTTCTTCCGGCTGCCGATGCAGCCGATGTAGGTTGCCGGCGTGCGAAGCACCTGCTCTAAGATCTCGTAGTCCGCCTGATGACCCGACGTCATGACCACGGCGTAGTCGTCGGCGGTCAGTGAGACCTTGTCAAAAATACGGCGGAAATCGCCGACGACGATCTCATGCGCCGTAGGAAAATGCTCTGCATTTGCCAGCTCCGCGCGGTTATCGTACACCGTGACCTCGAAGCCGACATAGCGCAGCACCGGGGCGAGGGCGCGGCCGACATGGCCCGCGCCGAAGAGGTAGACGCGCCCCGCGCGGACGATGGGCTCGACAAAGGTGCTGCCGTCCCAGTAGGGTCGGGAGGTAAAGAAGCCCTCCGTGCCGTGGCGCAGTTCGTCCGCCGTAAGGAGGCGAAATTCGCGCAGCGTCTCGCCGTCGAGCACGAGGCAGAGCCAGACGTTTCTGCCGCTGCCGAGCGCGTCGCGCCAGGCGCGCAGCACTCCGATCTGCGCGGCGTTCTCAGGCGGAATATACTGGAACCAAACCGTCACGTCGCCGCCGCATACCATGCCCGTGCTGTTCGCCGCCTCAGGGTGGAGCGCGAAGTCCCGCAGGGCGTTCCGCTTCCCCTTCAGCAGCTCGCGCGCGAGGAGAATGGACTGCCGCTCCACCGCGCCGCCGCCGACCGTGCCGAGCGCCGTGCCGTCGGAAAAGACCGCCATGTGTGCGCCCGCGCCGCGCGGGGAGGAGCCGTCGGCCTTCAGGATGCTGCAGAGCATCACACCCTCGCCGCGCGTCAAAGCGGAAAGCATTGTGTTTAAAATCTCTTTCATTGCGTTATCCTTTATAAAGAATGGTTTTTGGGTATTATAGCAACGATTCCCCGTCAATGCAAGGTCTGCGTGCGGCGGTTTTGACAAAAGCAAAAATTTCCTGTAAAATATGGGAACCTTTTCGGTTTTTCTGCGTCTATACATCCCGAAGTCACTTTTGTGACCGGCAAAATACATTTTCCAAGGAGAATCAACACGATGAAAAGAACACTTTCCCTCATGCTCGCGCTTGTCATGGCCGTTTCGCTGATGGCCTGCGGCAAAAAGGACGACGGCAAGAACAACGCCGACGCTCCCGCCGACTCCCTTGCCCTGCTCACCAAGGTTTGGGACAGCTACACCGACGACGAGAAGTTCCCCGCTGCCGGCGGCGACTATGAAACCAGCGTTGACGATGCCCCCGGCGCGTTCGACCCCTCCAACGCGGACAACCTTAACTTCCTGCTCACCGTGCCGACTGAGGACGCCTCTCTCATCGACGACGCCGCCTCCCTCATGCACATGATGAACGCCAACACCTTCACCTGCGGCGCGCTGCGCGTGAAGAACGGCGACGACGCGGCGAAGCTCGCCGAGGACCTGCGCGACGCCATCCAGAACAAGCAGTGGATGTGCGGCTTCCCCGACAAGCTGGTCATCGCCACGCTGGGCAATTATGTCGTCTCCGTCTACGGTGACGAGGAGCTGGTGAACACCTTCCGCGATAAGCTTCAGGCGGCGTTTTCCGACGCTGCCATCGCCTATGACGAGATGATCGGCGAAGGTGAGTTCTCCGACGGCGAAGACACCGCCCTTGAAGCGCCTGTCGCCTAAGCGCGCAATAATACAGCAGCGCCCGAACCGCTTTGGTGCGGGCGCTGTCCATTTCAAATGAGGAGCCAACCGTATGCTGTTTTCCAGTATTCCCTTCCTTTTCTATTTCCTGCCCTGCGTGTTCGTGCTCTATTTCCTTGTTCCGATGCGTTGGAAAAATACCATGCTGCTGCTCGCAAGCCTGTTCTTCTACGCCTGGGGCGAGCCGAAATTTGTTGTTTTCATGCTCGCGTCCATCGTGCAGGGCTATGTGCTTGCCCGTCTGGTGGAGAAATACCGGGCGGACCGCGGGCGCGCGAAGCTCTTTCTGACGCTCTCGCTCGTGTTCAGTCTGGGACTTCTGGGCTACTGCAAGTACGCGGACTTCTTCCTCTCCGGCTTTAACGCGCTCACGGGGCTGCATATTCCGCTGCTCCGCGTGGCGCTGCCCATCGGCATCAGCTTCTACACCTTTCAAATCCTCAGCTATGTGGCGGACGTCTACCGCGGCGACGTGAAGGCGCAGCGTAATTTTATCGACCTTGCCGCCTATATCGCCATGTTCCCGCAGCTCATCGCCGGCCCCATCGTGCGCTACTCGGACATTGCCTCTCAGCTGGAGCATCGCACCCATTCCCTCGCGGACGTCGCCGCCGGTGCGCGGCGCTTCGTGCTGGGGCTGGGCAAAAAGGTGCTGCTGGCGAACGTCTTTTATGAGCTTATCACGACGTTCAAGGCGAGCGACGACCGCTCCGTGCTCTTTTACTGGCTCTACGCCGTCGCCTGCGTGCTGAACATCTATTTCGATTTCTCCGGCTACAGCGACATGGCCATCGGCCTTGGGCGCATCTTCGGCTTCCGCTATCTTGAGAACTTCGACTATCCTTACATCTCCGCGAGCATCACGGAGTTTTGGCGGCGCTGGCACATGAGCCTTGGCTCATGGTTCCGCGACTATGTGTATATCCCGCTCGGCGGCAACCGCGTGAGCAAAACAAAGTGGCTGCGCAATATTCTGGTCGTCTGGCTGCTGACCGGCCTTTGGCACGGTGCGGCGTGGAACTTTGTGCTGTGGGGGCTGTTCTTCGCCGTGTTCCTGACGGTGGAAAAGCTCTGGTACGGCAGGGCGCTTGCGAAAACGCGCGTTTTCAAGCACATCTATGTCCTGCTGCTCGTGGTCGTGAGCTTCGTGCTCTTCGACGCGAACAGCGTCGAAGAGGCTGCCGCGGCCATCGGCGGACTGTTCGGCGCGGCGGGCGTGAGCGCGGTCAACCCGATCAGCCTGTACTACCTCCGGAGCTTTGCCGTAGTGTTTCTCATCGGCATCGTCGGCGCGACGCCGCTGCCGAAGCGGATCGTGGAGCAGCTTGGCTCGACCAGAGCCGGAGCAATGGTCGTCGATGTGCTCGAGCCGCTCGTGCTCGTCTCTGTGCTCGCGGTCTCGACCGGCTATCTTGTAGACGGCTCATTCAATCCGTTCCTGTATTTCCGCTTCTAAGGGGGTGCGAGGATGAACAAACGCATCAAAAATATCGTGACCGTCGTGCTCCTTGCCGCGTTTCTTTTCGGCTTCGGGGCGTGGGCGGCGCTCAAGCCCGCCGACAGTCTCTCGCTCAGCGAGCGGCGCAGGCTCAAGCAGCTTCCCGCCGTCCGCATGGACGCCGTGCTCAGCGGCAAATTCATGTCCGACTTTGAGGGCTATGCGCTTGACCAGTTCCCTCTGCGCGGCGAGTGGCGCACGCTCAAGGCGCTCAACCGGCTCTACGTCTACCGGCAGAAGGACAACAACGGCGTCTATATCAAGGACGGCTATGCCGCAAAGCTCGAATATCCGATGAACGAAAGCTCCATCGACCACGCCGCCGAGTGCTTCCGCTACCTCTACGAGAATTTCATGGCGGACGTTGGCGCAAGGGTCTATCTCTCCGTCATCCCCGACAAGAACTACTTCCTCGCGGAGGCAAACGGCTATCCCGCTATCGACTACGAAGCCTTCGTCGAGGCCCTGCGGAAGCAGACGGACTTCGCGCAGTATATCGACCTCTTCGGTCAGCTGACACTGGACGATTACTACCGCACGGACTCCCACTGGCGGCAGGAAAGGCTGCCCGCCGTGGCAGCGTACCTCGCGCGTGAGATGGGCGTGACGCTCACGGACGAGTACACGGAGCAGGTGCTCGACCGCCCCTACTACGGCGTGTACTACGGCTACGCGGCGCTGCCCATGCAGCCCGACGAGCTGCGCTATCTCACGAGTGAAACGCTGGAGGACTGCACGGTCTACAACTACGAGACCGGCAAGCCCGGCGCGGTGTACGACATGGAAAAGGGCGCGGGGAACGACCCCTATGAGCTGTTCCTCTCCGGCTCGATCTCTCTCCTGTCGATCGAAAATCCGAACGCCGAAACCGACCGCGAGCTGATCGTCTTCCGCGACTCCTTCGGCAGCTCTCTTGCTCCCCTGCTCGCCGAGGGCTACGCAAAGATCACGCTGGCGGATATCCGCTATCTTCCCTCCTCCCAGATGGGCAAGCTGCTGGACTTCACCGGCGCGGACGTGCTGTTCCTCTACAGCGTGCCGGTGCTCAACAACAGCGATACGCTGAAATAAGGACGCAAAAAAGCGCCGCAGCCGCGGCGCTTTTTTCTCTGTCCTTTTGTTCTCAGTCGTTGATGGCGCTGAGCATTCCGAAGTATTTTTCGTGCTTTTCCTGATACTCGCGGTTGAACACCGGATCGTTGCCCTGGTGCAGGCGGTGGATGTATTCGTGGTGGCTGTTCATGACCGATGGATCGAACTGCGAGATGGTGTAGACGCCGAGGTTGGAGCACTGGTCGGCGATACGCTCGGCGTTGATGAGAATATCGAGGAACACGAGTCCCGCGTAGACCGTACACTGCCCGTCGCGCAGACGGCGGATGTGGTTGGTGCGGAGCGTCGCCACCATGTCGTCCACGACCTCCTCCACCGGCTCGATGCGGCGGGCGGTCTGCGCGTCCACGGCGGTGAAGCTGCGGTAGGCATAGTCCATGATCTCGCGCAGAGCCTCGCCGAGCACCTGCAGCTCCTGCTGCGCGGTCTCGGAAAATTCGATGCCCTTGCTGCGCAGCTCCTCGGCATTCTCCGTGAGATTCACGGCATAGTCGCCGATGCGCTCAAACTCGGAAAAGCACTGGATGTAGTAGTTCAGCAGGTCGTTGCCGTGTCCCGGCGGGACATGGCTGGAGAGCTTGATGAGATAATTGTCCACGCTGTCGGCCAGCGCGTCGATGTGGTCCTCGTTGCGGTCGATCACGTCGATGGTATGCCGGTCGAAATGATGCAGAACGTCCAGCGCGCTCATCACGCCCGTGCGCGCAAGGCGCGCCATGGCGCCGATGGCGTCCGACGCGGCGGAGAGCGCCAGCGCGGGCGAAGCAAAGAATTTTTCGTCGAGCTGGGAGAGCTCGTGGTCGACGTTCTCGCCGATCTGCTGATCGTCCTTGACGAGGACGCGGGAGAGCTTTTCAAACTGCCCGCACACTGGCAGGAGCAGAACCGCGGTGGAAAGACGGAAGATCGTGTGGACGTTCGCGATGGCGCCGGAGGTCATCGTCTGCCCCCACAGGCCGTCGAGCGCGCCCGCATGGTGCAGGACAGTCAGCGCCGTGATGATGATAACGGAGGCGCAGAGGTTGAAGATAATGTGGACGACGCCCGTGCGCTTGGCGTCCGCCTTCGAGCCGATGGAGCAGACGATGGCGGTGGTCACGCAGTCACCGATGTTCACGCCGATGATGATGGCGTAGACCGAGCCGAAGGTCAGCACGCCCGTCATGGAGAGCGCCTGCAGGATGCCGATGGTCGCCGACGAGCTTTGAATGAGGAAGGCTACGCCCGTACCGGCGAGGAAACCGAGCACCGGCGCGTCGGCAAGGCCGGAGAACATCTGCGCAAACGCGGGCGACTCACCCAGCGGACTGACCGCTGCGGTCATGTTCAGAAGGCCGGTAAAGAGGATGCCGAAGCCCATCGTGATGCTGCCGACGGTGTCGCTGTGCGGCGTCTTGATGGCCATGATGAAGAGGATGCCCGCGATGGCCGCAAGGGGCGCGAGCGTGGAGGGCTTGAACAGATTGAGCCACGCGCCGCCGTCGGCGTTGAGGTCGAGCAGACGGATGATCTGACCCGTGATGGTCGTGCCGACGTTCGCGCCGAGGATGATGCCGATGGACTGGTGCAGCGTCAGCACACCCGCGCCGACAAGGCCCGAGGTGAGCACGATGGTCGCCGTCGAGCTCTGAATGACTGCCGTGACCGCAAGGCCGAGCAGGAAGCCGACGAGCGGATTGTTCGTCACCTTCTCCATCGCCGCCTTGAGCGCGCCGGACGAGCCCTTCTTCAATCCGTCGCCCATGAGCTGCATACCGTAGAGAAACAGTGCCAGCCCGCCGAAGAGGGAAATAAAGTTAAAAATCGTCATACCGTCACCAATCTTCTGTGTGTTCCCGATCCGTATTTTGTAGTTCCCACGGCAGAGACGGCATACTGCGCCAAACTCCACCAAATATTATGGTAGCAGAAATTTACAGAATTGCAAGGATTTTCGCAGAAAAGTCCCATATAATTTCCGTCCATATCTTTCTGCTTGCAATTTGTCTTTCCTGTGGTACAATAACGGAAGAAAATGCCACTGCATTTTGAGGAGGTTTTACTATGCTTGACAAGTCCAATCCCATCGGCGTGATGGACAGCGGCATCGGCGGACTGACTGTCGTGCGCGAGCTGCAGCGCATCCTGCCCGGTGAGGACATCATCTACTTCGGCGACAGCGCCAACTGCCCCTACGGCAACAAGACCGCAGATCAGATCTTTGAGCTGAGCTGCCATATGCTCCAGTTCCTCGGCTCCAACGGTGTGAAGTGCACCGCCGTGGCGTGCAACACCATCTCCACGATGGCGGAGCGTCTTCGTCCCTGCTTCGACTTCCGCATCATCAGCATCGTGGAGGAGGCCGCCAAGTACGTCATCCGCGAGAAGCTCTCCAGCGTCGGCCTGATCGGCACGGAATTCACCGTCGCCTCCGGCAAGTATGCCGAGCTCATCCATCAGGGCAACCCCGACTGCCATGTGGTCGGCAAGGGCTCTCCCCTGCTCGCGGCGCTCGTAGACCGCGGCGACTTCAACCAGCACGACATCAATCTTGAGATCACCACGCAGGTCGACAACATTCTCTCCCGCGAGAAGGTCAACGACCTGATCCTCGGCTGCACGCACTACCCCATCGTGGAGGAAAACTTCCACGAGTGCTATCCGCAGCTGCACCTCATCAACCCCGCGCTCGAGCAGGCGAATGCCGTCAAGGCGTACCTCGCCGAGCAGAATGCCCTGAACCCGCAGAAGAAGGGCACCTTCACCATCTGCACCAGCGGCGACCCGCAGGTGTACGTCAACGTCGGCAAGCGTCTCGGCCTCTTTGAGGCGAGCGAGCTGAAGGTCGTCCACATCTGAAAACAGCAAAAGGAAAGCGCAGCCGTTTGGCTGCGCTTTCTCTTTGCTTTTTACTTTTCGCGCTTGCGGAGATAGTATGCCGCCGCGGCGACGACCTCAACAGCATAGACGCCATAGAACACCATGTTGATGTGCTTTGCCTTCTGCTGTGCCAGCGACATCGCCTCCTGCGTGTAGACGGTGACGGGCAGATAGCCGTCTGCCTTTGGCCCTGTCCGCCAGAAAACGACCGAGCGGTTGCGCCAGATGAAGCAGCAGAGCACATTCCCGTTGTCGTCCTCAATGGTCGCGCCCTCGGTCTGCGAGCGATAGATCGGCGTGTCATTCTCGTAGTAGAGCGGGCTTTCGGCAACGGCGGTATCCGGCGCAGGCGCGGCGTCGCCATAATAGGTTGGCTCCACTGGCTTTCGCATATAACGCACGAACGAGTCAAAGTCCGTGAACTCCACGCCCTCGGCAAGCAGCCTTGTGTCGCCGAAGCCGACAAGCGCACGGTTGATAAAGGCGCTCAGCGCCAGCGCCGCGCAGAGCGTGAGCGCCGTAGTACGCAGGAGTCTGTTGTTTTTACGCTGCGCCTCCGTTTTCTCCTCCGGCGGGAGGAATCTCTTTTTCACCAGCCGCCGCTCGACGAGCCGCACAGCAAGTACGCCTGTGACAAGAGCGGTAAGCAGAACCAGCGCTGCCTGCCAAAAATCAAGTGAGATCCCGACGCCCGTGCGGCTGAGGGTAAAGCCGTTCACCGTGACCGGATGGAACGCCAGCAGCAGCGGCAGCGTGCAGGCAAAGAGCACCCATGCGGCCCCGTAGGTCCGCTCCGCGCCGCGGACGACCGCGCGGCGGAAGGCATCGACATCCTCCCCCTCCTCGTCGTGTATGGCAAGGAGCGCGGCATTGAGCTGCACGGTCTCAACGGCGGCCGCCGCGACAAAGAACACCGCGCCGAGGAAGAAGCCGAGCAGCGCGCGGTCAAGGGCGCTGTTGCACGCCATCGCCACAAGGAAGCCCGCAGCGGCAAGCGCGAGCGCGATACAGCAGCGCGAGCGAAAGCGCGAAAGGCTCGCCGCGAGCAGGTGCTTTTTCTGCTGCTCGCCCTTTGGCGTGAACTGCGCGCCCTGCTCCTCCCCCGCCGCGGCGCGTTCGCCGCGCAGCAGCTCGTCGCAGGTCACACCGAACACCTCCGCGATGACCGGAATAAGCGCAAGATCCGGCGCACCGTCGTCGCGTTCCCAGCGCGAAACGGATTTGTCCGACACGTTCAACCGTTCCGCCAGCTCCTTCTGCGTCATGCCGCTCGCGCGGCGCAGGGCCGCGAGGAAGCTGCCCATTGTTTTCTTTTCCATAAAAGCGACCTCCTTTTGGTCTTTGGATGGCTCGATTCTACCGCCGCGTCAGAGAGAATGCCACCCAACGGAGCGGGACTGTCTCTCGCCGTGCGAGAATTTTACTCCTCCCCGGCCAATTTCGGCAGCTCCCAGCCGACGAGCAGCGGCCCGCGCCCCACGGTGATGCGCGCCGTCGGCGCGACGATGTGATTGCTCACACCGAGCGGGAAGCCGCAGTCGATCGTCCCGTCCGTGAGCGGATATTGCAGCCCCTCGAGCGTGATGTGCTCGGCGCGGTCGCCCATACTGAAGAGCGAGACAATGCCCCAGTCCACCTCGCGCGCGAGCGTGAGCGTCTCGTTTTCGATGGCGGTGTAGACGAAATTTTGGTCGTAGAGATAGCCCCGCGCCCGGTGGCGCAGGAGAAAGGCGAGCGACTGGAGGTTGGCGAGCGTGTGGTCGAGCCGCGCGCCGCCCGTCGCGCCGTAGAGATAGAAGGTATCGCAGCCGCGCCGGAGACCCTCGCGCAGCGCAAGCATGGTGTCGGTGTCGTCCTTCTCGACCGGCACGCGGATGCAGTTCGCCGGCGCTTGACGGACGTCCATCGAGTCGAAGTCGCCGAGCACAACGTCCGGTCGGACGCCAAGGCGCTCGCACAGATGCAGTCCCGCGTCTGCGGCGATCTGAAGATCGCCCTCGCGCGGCGGCTCCCGCAGGCCGTAAAAGGTGCCCGCGGCGTATATAATGCAGCGTTTCATGGTTTTCCCTCCCCGGGATAGTTTATGGTCCTTATTGTACCGTAAGCCGCGCACGATGGCAAGTCGTAAAAATTGTGCAGATCGCCACTTGACAAACCCGTTCAAAAACCTATAATAAGACTCGACAATTCCAAGGGGCGCTGGCGCAAGCCGGCTGAGATCGGGGCGTAACGCCGTCCCAGTCCCTCGAACCTGATCCGGGTAATGCCGGCGTAGGAATGCGAAGGATATTGATGAGGTATGCCGCATTGCGATCGCCGCAATGCGGCATTTTTTCATCGGACCATTGGGGTTGATCTTTTCGAAAGCAGGAGAAAAACCATGACCCAAACCAAGACCCGCGCCCTCACCGAGGGCGCACTGATGGTAGCCACCGCCACCGCGCTGAGCTATGTCAAGCTCCTCGAGCTGCCGCAGGGCGGCAGCGTGTGCATCGGTATGCTGCCGATCTTCCTCTACTGCGCCCGCTGGGGCTGCAAGGAGAGCTTCCTCGCCTCCTTCGCCTACGGCCTTCTGCAGCTCATTTTCGACGGCGCTTACGCCTGGGGCCCGACCTCGATGCTGCTCGACTATGTGCTCGCCTTCGGCGTGCTGGGCGTGGCCTGCCTGTTCCGCAAGCAGAGGGGCGGCGTCTTCGTCGGCACGGTCGTCGGCTGTGTGTGCCGCTTCATCGTCCACTTCATCAGCGGCGTAACCATCTACCGCATCTATGAGCCGACCGAGGTCTTTAATACGACCTTCACCAACCCCTACCTCTATTCCGCCGTCTACAACGGCAGCTATGTGTTCATCGACATGGTGCTCTGCCTTGTCATCACCGCGCTGCTCTACCGCCCGTTATCCCGCTATTTTGCGCAGCAGGAGACAGTCGCGGCAGTAAAGAGAAATCAGGGGCCTGAGCTCTAAGGCAGCACCGCGCAACTGCGTCTGCGCAGCGCTGCCCCAAAAAAAGCAAAAGGGCGGGATCCCTCTCCCCGCCGACAGACTGTCAGGAGAGCCGTTCCAAACGGAACGGCTCTCCTGCTTTTTATAGACTTTTCAGCTCCACCGGTGTGCCGACGGAGCGGGCGATGGTGTAGATCTTTGCCACATCCTCGATATACTCGGCGTTGAGATACGCCTGCGCGAGGTCGCCGCCCACGGCGAGCACACCGTGGTTCGCAAGCGTGCAGCCCCTGCGTCCCTCAAGCGCCGGAACTGCGTTCAGCCCGACCTCCTTTGTGCCGGGCGTCGCGTAGTCCGCGCAGCGGATGTCGCCGCCGAGGAACACCAGCGCCTCGATGAGCACGGCGGGGATGGTCTGCTGGTTCACGGCAAAGGCCGTGGCGTAGGGCGAATGGGTATGGAACACGGCGTTCACATCGGGACAGCCCTCATACACCGCCGCGTGCATCCGCCACTCGCTCGAGGGCTTCAAATGTCCCTCGACCACCGTGCCGTCGAGCCGCAGGACCACGATATCCTCCGCGCGCATCACGTCGTAGCGCACCGAGGTCGGCGTGATGAGCATGAGGTCTTCCTCGCGCAGATAGCAGCTCATATTCCCGCTCGTGCCGGAAAACAGTCCCTCATGAAAAGCCTGCAGGGAACGGTCCACGATCTCCTGCCGAAGCTCTGTGATCGTTTTCATCGTCTTCCCCTCCTCACACCACAAGGTTGTGCTCGTCGATGTGCCCGTCGGTGAAGTAGCGGTGCAGATCGTAGGGCGAATAGATGCCGAGGTCGGTCACCACGCCGGAGACCAGATGCGGCGGCGTGATATCGAAGGCGGGATAGTAGCCCTTCACGCCCTCCGCCGCCGTGCGCACGCCCATCGCCTGCAGGGTGAAGCTCGGGTCGCGCATCTCGATGTGTACCGTGTCCGCGGTCGGATGCCCCTGGTCGGGCGCGCCGGTGACGAAGTACGGTATGCCCATGTACTTGGCGACGATGGCGTTCTGAAACGTGCCGACCTTGTTGACCACATGGCCGTCGCAGCAGATGGCGTCGGCGGCGGTGGTGAACACGTCCACGCCCTCGCGCTGCATGACGAAGGCCGGCATATTGTCGGAGATGACCGTTACATCAAAGCCCATGTCGCGGCAGACCGTTGCGGTCAGGCGCGCACCCTGAAAATAGGGGCGCGTCTCGGGGCAGAAGAGGCGGATATGCTTCCCTCTCTCGCTGCATTCGCGCAGCATCATGCCGACGATGGTCTCGGCAAAGCAGTGCGTCATCACCGTGCCGTTCTCGGGGAACAGATCGACAAGGTACTTACCAATCTTCGCCACGCGCTCGTAGCGGGTGTTGTTCAGCTCGACCGTTTTGTTCACGATGGCCTGCGCCGTGTCCTCGCCTGCGGCGAGGGCGCGTTCCGCCTCGGCAAGACAGAGGTCGCACAAAAGCGCCATGCGCTTGACCGTCGTGGGCCGCGCATGGGAAATGGTGTGCGCCGCCTTCCGCAGATATTCCATCTGCTCCGCGGCGGTCTTATCGCGGCACTCGTGCGCCGCGAGCGCCATGCCCATCGGCACGGCAGTGTACGGTCCCGCGCTCTGCGTCACCATGTCGGTGATGGCCTGCGCGACCTCCTGATGGGTATGGCAGGTGACAAATTCGACCCTTGCGGGATAGATGCGGCGGTCAAGTATTTTTACTTTACCGTCCTCGTACCACGCGATGTTTTCATATTGCAGCATAAAGGCTAAATCATGATCCGCTCTCTGCATCGTTCTCCTCCTTACGCATAAAGCCGCCTGACCGCCGCGCGGGCCTCGTAAAATACCTTCTCGCGGTCGAGCGTCTTGTATTCGCCGTTTTCGTACAGAATTTTCCCATCCACCATCGTCAGCACCACGTCGGACGAGTGGGCCGCGCAGGTCAGCAGCGCGGGGGTGTCGAAGTTCGGATAGAGGTGGGGCTTGTCCAGATCGAGCGCAATAATATCCGCCTTCTTCCCCACCGCCAACACGCCGGTATCGCTGCGCCCCTGTAGTCTTGCACCGTTGACCGTTGCCATGTCCAGCACCTCGGCGGAGCTGACCTCCGTCGGGTCGTGGCGGTAGCCGCAGGGCATGATATCGGCCAGGTGCATTTCCTCAAACATGTCCAGATTGTTGTTGCTCGCCGCGCCGTCCGTGCCGAGGGCGAGGTTGACGCCCGCATCCATCAGCTTCCGCACCGGCGCGAAGCCGCTGCCGAGCTTGAGATTGCTCGTAGGATTATGGATAACATTCACGCCGTGGCGCTTCAGAATGGCAATGTCCTCGTCGCTCACGGCGACGCAATGCGCCGCGGCGGTGGGGCTGTCCAGCGTCCCCAGCTCCTCGAACCACGCGACGGGGGACTTGCCGTAGCGCGCGATGCACTCATCCACCTCGCGCTGTGTTTCGGAGAGATGGATGTGCATCCGCCCGCCGTGTGCCTTGCAGAGCTCGCTGTAGGCGCGGACGATGTGCGGCTTGCAGGTATACTCCGCATGAATGGAAAAGTCGATGCGGATGCGCCCGTTTTTGGCGTTGTGGTACTTCTCAAACAGCTCCACCGACTGTGGGATCTGCGTGTTCTGCTCCACGGTCTGGTTTTCATCAAAGCACTGCACGCAGCGGCTGATGTTTGCCTTCATGCCCGCTTCCGCGACGGCGGCGACCGTCTCGGCGGGGAAAAAATACATATCGGAAAAGCTCGTCGTGCCGCTCGCCAGCATCTCGAGGATGGCAAGACGGCTGCCCGCCGCGATGTCCTCGGGCACCAACCGGTCCTCGATGGGAAAGACCTTGTCGAACAGCCACTCACGCAAAGGCAGGCCGCTGCCTACGCCGCGCAGCAGCACCATGGGCGAGTGATTGTGGCAGTTGATGAGGCCGGGCATAAGCAGCTTATGCTCCATGCTTTTGTGCTCCTCATACTCCCCCGTCGGTTTTTCCGTGCCGATGTAGTCGATGGTATCGCCGCGCACCCCGAGGAAGCCGTGCAGCGTCGAGTACCCGCCGTCTTCCCCGCGCAGCAGAAGATCGCAGTTTTCAAAAAGAATGCCCATAATAGTCTCCGTTTCGATTAGTGCATTGATTCTACCACGCATACACGAGAATTGCAAGGAATACGGCACGCACTTCACGCACCGCGCAAAAAATGACCGTTCTCCCGTCGGAGAGCGGTCATTTTTTTCTGCTGCATCCGGTGCTCAGCGGGCTATCGGCAGCGCTTCCGCGTCCTGCGCCGCACCGCTGTGCATCGCGCGGCGCGCGGAGGAAAGCATCAGCTTGATGCGATTGAGCTGATTGACCTCGCTCGCGCCGGGGTCGTAGTCCACGGCGACGATGTTCGCCCACGGGTACGACTTGCGCAGCGCCTTGATGACGCCCTTGCCGACCACATGGTTCGGCAGGCACGCGAACGGCTGGATGCAGACGATGTTCGGTGTGCCGGAGGTGAGCAGCTCCGCCATTTCGCCGGTGAGGAACCAACCCTCGCCGTACTGGTTGCCGATGGCGAGGAACGGCTCGGCGAGCTTGGCAACATCCTCAATGGGCATGGGGGCCTCAAAGCGGCGGCTTTTCTCCAGCGCCTCGAGCGCGGGCGCACGGAGACGGCGGAGCATCTCCACGCCGGCCTTGGCGACCACGGAATCCTTCCACGAGGTGCCGAGGTTCTTATGGCGGAAGTCACGCCCGTAAATGCTGTAGTTAAAGAAGTCCAGCAGGTCGGGCACGACGGCCTCGGCTCCCTCGGCCTCCAGCAGCTCGACCAAATGGTTGTTCGCGAGCGGCATATACTTCACCAGAATTTCGCCCACAATGCCGACACGCGGCTTGCGCAGCGTCTCGTCGATGGGCAGCGCGTCAAAGTCCGCCACGATGCCGCGGCAGACGTCGGCATAGCGCCACTTCGTTTTGGGGTTCACGAGCGAATCGACGCAGATCTCCTTCCACTTCTGATGGATCGCCTCGGCGCTGCCCTTTTCCAGCTCATAGGGGCGCACATGATAGAGGCAGCGCATGAAGAGGTCGCCGTAGACCAGCGCGTGGACCGCGTCCATGATGAGTCCCTTGGAGAGCGTGAAGCCCTCGTTCTTCTCCATGCCGTTGAGATTGACGGAGACGACCGGAATGTGGCCGTAGCCCGCCTTTTCCAGCGCGCGGCGGATGAAGCCGACGTAGTTGCTCGCGCGGCAGCAGCCGCCCGTCTGCGTCATCATGAGGGCAAGGTGATCGGTGTCGTAGCGGCCCGAGGTCACCGCCTCCATGAGCTGGCCGACCACCGTGATGGACGGGAAGCAGGCGTCGTTGTTGACGTACTTGAGCCCCATGTCGATGGCCCTTCGGTCATCGTTCTTGAGCAGTACCACGTTGTAGCCGTGCTTGGCGAACACCGGCTCGAGAACATCAAAGTGAATGGGACTCATCTGGGGCGCGAGCAGCGTCCACTTCTCGTCGCGCATTTTTTTCGTGAAGGCCGCGCGGTGGTAGGCCGCGCTCTGCGGGTGCGCGTAGATGCCCTTCTCACGTCGGATCCTCATGGCGGCGAGCAGGCTGCGGATGCGGATACGCACCGCGCCGAGGTTGTTGACCTCGTCGATCTTGAGAACAGTGTAGAGCTTGTTGCTGCCCTCGAGAATTTCGGAGACCTGGTCGGTGGTCACCGCGTCAAGGCCGCAGCCGAACGAGTTGAGCTGAATGAGCTCGAGACCGTCGCACCGGCGCACGAATTCCGCCGCCGTGTAGAGGCGGGAATGGTATACCCACTGGTCGTTCGCGCGCAGCGGGCGCTCGGGCGTGAAGTCGATGGGCAGGCTGTCCTCGGTCAGCACGTCAAGGCCGTAGGAAGCGATCAGCTCGGGGATACCGTGGTTGATCTCAGGATCAAGATGGTAGGGCCGCCCCGCGAGAACGACGCCGCAGCGTCCCTCCTGCCGCATTTTTTTGAGCACCCGCGCGCCCTCGGCGCGAATATCCTCCTTGGCCCTTTGCTGCTCGGCCCAGGCAAGGGAAACCGCCTGCCGCGTTTCCTTCTCCGGTATTCCCCACTGCTCGCGGCAGAAGCGCGCCATGCGGTCGGCGACCGTCTTCTCGCTCGTGAAGGCAAGGAAGGGCTTGAGATACTCCACCTCGCCGTCGGCGGCCGCCTCCACGTTGTTCTTCAGATTCTCGGGGTAGGACACCACGATGGGGCAGTTGAAATGGTTCTGCGCATCCGGCGTCTCCTGATGCTCGAAGAACACGCAGGGGTGGAAGATGGTATGCACGCCCTCGTCGATGAGCCACTGCACATGGCCGTGGGCGAGCTTCGCGGGATAGCACTCGGACTCGGACGGAATGGACTCCATGCCGCGCTCGTAGAGCCTGCGGTCGGAGAGCGGCGAGAGGATCACGCGGAAGCCGAGGGCCTTGAAAAATGTCGCCCAGAAGGGGTAGTTCTCGTACATATTCAGCACACGCGGGATGCCGAGCTCACCGCGCGGCGCAGCCTCAGCCGCAAGCGGCGGATAGCGGAACAGCCGCTCGCGCTTGTAGGCGAAAAGGTCTGCTCCCTTTTCGTGCGCGTCCGTATTGCCCGCGCCCTTCTCGCAGCGGTTGCCGGTGGTGTAGCGCCGCCCGCCGGGGAAGCGCGTGACCGTCAGCATACAGCGGTTGGAGCAGCCGCCGCAGCGCAGCGTCTGCGTCTTGTACTCCAGCGTTTCGATCTCCGCGAGCGGAAGCATCGCGGTCTCCTGCCCATGGTAGTGGCTGCGGGCGATCAGCGCCGCGCCGAACGCCCCCATGAGTCCCGAAATGTCGGGACAGACTGCCTCCGCGCCGGAGATCCTCTCAAACGCGCGCAGCACAGCCTTGTTGTAGAAGGTGCCGCCCTGCACGACAACGTGCGCGCCAAGCTCGCTCGGGTCGGCGAGCTTGATGACCTTATAGAGCGCGTTTTTGATGACGGAATAGGCAAGACCCGCCGAAATATCCGGCACGCCCGCGCCCTCCTTCTGCGCCTGCTTGACGTTGGAGTTCATGAATACCGTGCAGCGTGTGCCGAGATCGACCGGGTGCGGCGCGAACAGCGCTTCCTTGGCAAAGCCCTCGGCGCTGTAGCCGAGCGAGGCGGCAAAGTTCTCGATGAACGAGCCGCAGCCGGACGAGCACGCCTCGTTGAGCAGCACATTGTCCACGCTGCCGTTGTGCAGCTTGATGCACTTCATGTCCTGCCCGCCGATGTCCAGCACACAGTCCACCTGCGGATCGAAGAAGGCCGCGGCGGTGCAGTGAGCGATGGTCTCGACCTCGCCCTCGTCGAGCGAGAAGGCCGCCTTCAGCAGCGCCTCGCCGTAGCCGGTCGAGCACTCGCGCAGGATGTGCGCACCCTCCGGCAGCTCGCGCGCGAGCGCGGAGACGGCACGCTTCGCCGTCTCAATGGGACTGCCCTGATTGTTCGCGTAGTACGACCACAGCAGCTCGCCGCCTTCGCCGATGAGCGCAAGCTTTGTCGTGGTCGAGCCGGCGTCCACACCGAGGAAGCAGCCGCCCGTATAGCTTGCCAGGTCTCCCTTCTCTACCACCGCCCGCGCGTGGCGCGCGCAGAAAGCGTCGTAGTCCCCCTGCGAGGCAAACAGCGCCGGCAGGCGGTGGAGCTCGAAGGCCATCTCCACGCCGCTCGTGAGCCGGTCAATGAGTGAGGCAATGGGCAGCGACTCACACGCCGTTTCGTCGAGCGCCGCACCCATCGCGGCGAAAAGGTGCGAGTTCGGCGGGTCGATGGCGGTCTCGTCCGTGAGCTTCAGCGTGCGAATGAACGCCGCCTTGAGCTGCGGCAGGAAGTGCAGCGGTCCGCCGAGGAACGCGACGTGGCCGCGGATCGGCTTGCCGCAGGCAAGGCCCGAGATGGTCTGGTTGACGACTGCCTGAAAGATAGAGGCGGCAAGGTCCGCCTTGGTCGCCCCCTCGTTGATGAGGGGCTGGATGTCCGTCTTGGCAAACACGCCGCAGCGCGCGGCGATGGGATAGATCTGCTGATACTTCTCCGCCTCGCGGTCAAGGCCCGCGGCGTCGGTCTGCAAAAGCGCCGCCATCTGGTCGATGAACGAGCCGGTGCCGCCGGCGCAGACGCCGTTCATGCGCTCCTCAAGCGTCGTACCGAAGTAGATGATCTTCGCGTCCTCGCCGCCAAGCTCGATGGCCACATCGGTCTGCGGAGCCTCGCGCCGCAGCGCGTCCGCGACAGCCACGACCTCCTGCACGAATGGGATGCCGAGCGCCTTGGCGAGATTGATGGCGCCCGAGCCGGTGATCTTCGCCCGCAGGGCACAGTCCCCCACCCGCTCGCGCGCCTCGCGCAGAAGCGCCGAAAGCGCCTCCTGCGTGTGCGCGCAATGCCGCCGGTACTCGCCGAAGAGCAGCTTTCCCTCCTCGTCCAGAAGGACGAGCTTCACGGTGGTGGAGCCAATGTCGATGCCTGCGCGATATGTATTCATGAAAGGACCTCTTTCTGCCGGAAAATTGTCTGTGCGAATGCAACGTATGAATCGATAATTTCAGTATAGTTTTCTCAAAAGCAAAGTGAAAGTTAAGAAATAAGAAGAGGAAGTTAAGAAACTGTAAAAAATGGCATTGCACGCCGCGCCTGCGGAATGCAATGCCGTTCTCGTTTTTTCTCCTTGCGTGCCTGCGTCAGAACGCCAAAATACGGCGGATCGCCTCGCCCACGCCGTTGTGGTCGTTGTCCTCTGTGATCAGATCGCACTGCGCTTTGATATCCGCCTGTGCATTGCCCATCGCAACGGACAGGCCGGCGTCGTGCAGCATCGCGCGGTCGTTATCGGAGTCGCCGATGCCGACGGTCTGCGCCATCGGGATATGCAGATAGTCCGCAAGTGCCTTCAGGCCGCTGCCCTTCGTGACGCCCTGCGCCGTCATCTCCAATGTAGTCTCCTCCGGCATTGCAAAGGACAAGGGAAGTGTCCTGAGCTCCTCATAACACGCATGGCAATCCTCCGATGAGCGGAAGTAAATGTTCACCTTGCCGATGGATGTAAGATGCCGTGCCTCCTCAGCCATATCAGCGACCTTGCGCGTGATCCTCTCAAACATAGGCTGATAGATCCCCGCGTGAAAGTCCTTCATATGCGTTACATCGTCTGCGGCAACAATGGTCTCGTCGTCCGTGAGGATATGCGGCATCGCGCGATACCGTTTTGCAGTCTCCGCCAACGCAGCAGCCATTTCCGATTTGACCGGGCGGCGGTCAATGCAGTGCTTTTCCACGCGGTCATAGACAAGCGCGCCCGTGCTGCACACAGCGTAGCGCATCATCGGCACCATATCAAAATACAGCTTCAGCTCCGGCACGGCGCGGCCCGTGCAGTACACCACATGAATGCCGCGCTCGCTTGCCGCACGGATATCGCGCACAGTGTCCGGGGCAATGGTCTTGTCCGATGTCAGGAGCGTTCCGTCCATATCCAACGCAATGATGCGGTAATTCTTTCTCTCCATGCATGACCCTTTCTTCAAATTCAGAAGGTCTCCCCTGCGTCTCCGCGGGAAGACCTTCCTTTTATCGTTTGAGATGCCCGGCAAGGGCGGTGATAAGCGCGTCCTTGCCCTCGCCCTTCTCGGCGGAAAACGGCACGAGCACATCGTCCGGCCCGAGGTCAAGCGTCTCGCGGATGAGCGCGAGGTTCGGCTCGATCTCGCTCCTTTTGAGCTTGTCGAGCTTGTTCGCCACGACCACCATCGGGCAGCCGCTTCCCCGGAACCACTCGCGCATCGTCACGTCGTCCGCTGTCGGCTTGTGGCGGGCATCGACGATCAGCACGCCGAGGTCAATGAGCCCCGCGCTCCGGAAGTAGTTTTCCATCAGGCGGCCCCAGCGGTCGCGCTCGGCCTTGGAGACCTTCGCGTAGCCGTAGCCGGGCAGATCGACGAGGTAGAGCCTGCCGTCGATCTTGAAGTAGTTGATCTGCGTCGTTTTGCCGGGACTCGCGCCGACGCGGGCAAAATTTTTGCGGTTCACCACGCGGTTGATGACGCTCGATTTGCCGACGTTTGAGCGTCCCGCGAACGCGACCTGCGGCAGTCCGTCATGGACGAACTGCGCGGGCACGGTCGCGCTCAGGATAAATTCCGCCTTGTTGAAGTTGATCGCCATAAGGGGTCACTCCGCTTCTGTTGATTTTCAGACCCGCAGTGCGGGCAGCTTACCGCCCTCCACAGCCCCCGGCAGCACGGTGTCGAGCCGCGCGGCGGAAGCCGCCTCGGGATAGACCAGCGCTTCGGCGAACACGGCGTCCACCGTCTCCACCGGCACAAAGCGCAGCTTTGCGCGCACGTTCGGGTCGATCTCGTCGAGGTCCTTTTCATTCTCCTTCGGAAGGATGACGGTGCGGATGCCGGCGCGCAGCGCGCCCATGGTCTTCTCCCGCAGCCCGCCGATGGGCATGACGCGCCCGCGCAGCGTGACCTCGCCGGTCATGGCGACGTCGTGGCGCACCGGGCGGTCCGTCAGCGCCGAGAGCAGTGCCGTCGTGATGGCGATGCCCGCGCTCGGCCCGTCCTTGGGGACCGCCCCCTCGGGGAAGTGGATGTGAATATCCTTCGTCTTATAGAAGTCCGTCGGAATGCCCAGCTCCGCCGCGCGCTGGCGCAGGCAGGACATAGCGGCCTTGCAGCTCTCCTGCATGACCTCGCCGAGGTTGCCGGTCAGCTCCAGCTTGCCGCTGCCGTCCATCACGCCGACCTCGACCGGCAGGATCTCGCCGCCGACCTGCGTCCACGCAAGGCCGTTGACCACGCCGACCAGATCGGTCTTTGCCGCCTCGTCGCGCGTATAACACGGCGTGCCGAGATAGCTTTCCACATTCTCTGCCGTAATGGAAATACGCTTTACATCCGTTGTGGCAAAAGCCATTGCCGCCTTGCGGCAAAGCCTGCCAAGCTCGCGCTCCAGACTGCGCACACCGCTCTCGCGCGTGTAGCGCGCGATGACCGTCCGCAGCGCTCCCTCGTCTACGCGCAGCGCGGCGGGCGCGATGCCGTTCGCTTTTTTCTGCTTGGGCAGCAGATAGTCCACAGCGATATGTAGCTTCTCCTCGTCCGTGTAGCTTGGAAGCTCGATGACCTCCATGCGGTCAAGCAGCGGGCGGGGAATGGTCTCGGTCGTGTTGGCGGTCATGAGGAACATGACGCGGCTGAGATCGACCGGGATTTCGAGATAGTGGTCGCGGAAGGCGCTGTTCTGCTCGCTGTCGAGCACCTCGAGCAGCGCCGACGCGGGATCGCCGCGCTGGTCGCTCGCGAGCTTATCCACCTCGTCGAGCACGAGCAGCGGATTCATCGAGCCGCTGCGGAAGATAGCCTCGATGATGCGGCCGGGCATCGCGCCGATGTAGGTCTTGCGGTGACCGCGGATGTCCGCCTCGTCCCGCACGCCGCCGAGCGACAGCCGCGCGACCTTGCGGTTCATCGCCTTGGCGATGCTCAGCGCGATGGATGTCTTGCCCACGCCCGGCGGGCCGACAAGGCAGATGATCTGCCCTCTGGCGTCGGGATTGAGCCTGCGCACGGCGATGAACTCCAGGATACGCTCCTTGACCTTCTCCAGGCCGTAGTGGTCGCGGTCAAGACGGCGGCGCGCCGTTTCCACGCTCACGCGCTCCTTTGTCTCCACGCCCCATGGCATATCGAGCACGGTGTCGAGATAGTTGCGCAGCACGCTGGCCTCCGCGCTGCCGAACGGCTGACGCGACAGGCGATCCACGTCCTTGAGGAGCTTTTTCTCCGTTTCCTCCGGCAGGCGGCAGGCGCAGATCCTCGTGCGGTATTCGTCGAACTCCGCGTCGCTGTCTCCCTCGCCCAGCTCATTCTGCAGCACCTTGACCTGCTCGCGCAGGATCATATCCTTTTGGATCTGACCGACGCGCTCGCGCACCTTGCTTTCAATGTCCTGCTCCATCGCAATGACGCTGATCTCGCGCTTGAGAATCTCGTTCACACGGCGCAGGCGCATCAGCGGGCGCAGCTCCTCAAGCACAGACTGCTTATCCTGATAACGCAGATTGCTGTTCTGCGCGATGAAATCAGCGAGAAAGCCCGGGTCGGTCGCATCCATGACCGTGGTGAAGATGCTCTCGGGCTGCTTGGGCAGCAGCTCGCTGTACTCGCCGAAGAGCGCGTAGGTCTGGCGCAGCATTGCCTCGGTGCGTGTGCCGTGCCGCGGCGACTTTTCCTCGCCGATCAGCTCGACTTGCGCCTGCAGAAACGGCTCGCGCTGCCACAGGCGGCGCAGCCGCGCACGGCTGCCGCCCTCCATGACGACGCGCATCATGGAGTTCGACGCGCGCAGGATCTGAATGACGCGCGCGACGGTACCGACCTCGTAGAGGTCCTTTTCCTCCGGCAGCTCAACGCCCAGCTCGCGCTGCGTGACAAGGAAGATCTCCTGCCCCGTCTCCATCGCGCGCTCCAGCGCGCGCACGGAGATCTCGCGCTCCACGTCAAAGCTCGCGGTCATGCGGGGAAAGACCGTGAGTCCGCGCAGCGCAAGGGCCGGGATGTTTTTGGTGATGGTTTCCATAGGGTCTCCTTACGTCAGGAGGCCGGCTCGACCGGCGGCAGCTCCGCCGCGGGCTTTCCCTCCTGCAATGCTTCTTTTCTGTGTCCGAGCTGCGGCGGCTCCTTGCCGTCCACGCAGTCACGGGTGATGGTCACGCGGTCGATCGTGCGGTCAGACGGAATGTCATACATCACCTTGGTGAGCAGGCCCTCCATCACCGCGCGCAGGCCGCGCGCGCCGATCTTGCGCTCGATGGCCTTGTCGGCGATCTCCTCGAGCGCGTCGTGATCGAACACGAGCTCCGCGCCGTCGTAGCTCAGGAGCTTCTGATACTGCTTGACCAAGGCGTTCTTCGGCTCGGTCAGGATGCGCACCAGATCGTCGCGCCGCAGCTCGTCGAGCGCGGCGATGACCGGCAGACGGCCCACCAGCTCGGGGATAATGCCGAACTTGAGGATGTCGTGCGGCTGCACCTCGCGCAGGATCTTCGCGTGATCCTTTTCTTTTCTGCCCTCGATGACCGCGTCAAAGCCGATGCTCTTGCGGTCCAGACGGCTTTCGATGATCTTGTCCAGTCCCTCGAACGCGCCGCCGCAGATAAAGAGAATGTTGCGCGTGTCGATCTGAATGAACTCCTGGTGCGGATGCTTGCGTCCGCCCTGCGGCGGAACGTTCGCGACCGTGCCCTCGACGATCTTCAGCAGCGCCTGCTGCACGCCCTCGCCGGAGACGTCGCGCGTAATGGAGGTATTCTCGCTCTTGCGGGCGATCTTGTCGATCTCGTCAACGTAGATGATGCCGCGCTCGGCGAGCTCCACGTCGTAATCCGCCGCCTGCAGAAGACGCAGGAGGATATTCTCCACATCGTCGCCGACGTATCCCGCCTCGGTGAGCGTGGTCGCGTCCGCGATGGCGAACGGCACCTTGAGGATGCGGGCGAGCGTCTGGGCAAAGAGCGTCTTGCCGCTGCCGGTGGGACCGAGCAGCAGGATGTTGCTCTTTTGCAGCTCCACGTCGTCTCCGCCGCCGAAGAAGATGCGCTTATAGTGGTTGTAGACCGCCACGCTCAGCGCGACCTTGGCCTCGTCCTGTCCGATCACATACTGGTCGAGCACGGCGCGGATCTCGTGCGGGGTGGGGATCTCGTCGGGCGTATCGAACTCGTGCTGCTCGGCCTCATAGCCGTCCTCCACGATCTCCATGCACAGCCGCACGCACTCGTCACAGATGCGCACACCGGCGGGGCCCTGGATCATGCGGTGCGTTTCCTTCTCCGACTTGCCGCAGAACGAGCAGCGGAGAAGCTGCTTCTTGCTTTTTTCTTCACTCATTCGTGTAATGACCTTTCCCTTTACAGGTATTGATTACCGCTTGTAGATGACCTTGTCGATCAGGCCGTACCCCTTGGCCTCCTCCGCCGTCATCCAGTTGTCGCGCTCGGAGTCTGACTTGATCTGCTCGGGCGTCTTGCCGGTGTTGTCGGCAAGGATCTTATTGATGCGCTGCTTGATCTTGAGGAAGTGCTCCACGTCGATCTCCATATCGGTGACCTTGCCCTGCGTGCCGGCGGAGGGCTGATGGATCATGACCTCCGCGTTGGGCAGCGCGATGCGCTTGCCCTTCGCGCCGCAGGAGAGCAGGAACGCGCCCATGCTCGCTGCCATGCCGACGCAGATGGTGGAAACGTCGCACTTGATATACTGCATGGTGTCATAGATCGCCATGCCGGCGGTCACGCTGCCGCCGGGCGAGTTGATATAAAGCTGGATATCCTTCTCGGGGTCCTGCGCCTCAAGATAGAGGAGCTGGGCGACGACGAGGCTCGCGGTGGTGTCGTTGACCTCCTCGCCGAGGAAAATGATGCGGTCGTTGAGCAGGCGGGAGAAAATGTCATAGGACCGCTCGCCGCGGCTGGTCTGCTCGACAACATAAGGGACTAAGCTCATAGGGTTACCTCCTTGGTGTCCGTTCAAAATGTTCATACCCTGTTCAAATTTCCGGTATGTATGCAATCAACCACAAATGCTCCTCATTTGTGGTTGATTGGCTGTCTCTATTTATGCCTGTTTACTTTTTTCTGCTGAAGTATAACCGTTTTCCGGCTCATTCAGCCTTCTCGGCGGCCTTCTTCGCAGTCTTCTTGGCGGGCTTCTTCTCTTCCTCGCCCTCGGCAGCCTTCTTGGTCGTCTTCTTGGCGGCGGGCTTCTTTTCCTCTTCGCCCTCGGCGGCCTTCTTCGCTGTCTTCTTGGCAGGCTTCTTCTCTTCCTCGCCCTCAGTCTTTTCGGCCTTGGCGGGCTTCTCCGCCTTGGCGCTGTCAACGACCACGGCGATGGCCTTCTCGTTCAGAAGCTGATTGCGGACGGTGGGCGCGTCGAGATACTTCTTGAGCATATCAAGCTCCATACCGTACTGCTCGGCCATGGACTTGTACTTCTCCTCGATCTCCTCGTCGGTGACGTCGAGGTTCTCCGCCTTGATGATGGCGGCGATGGCAAGGTCCATCTTGACCTGACGGACGGCGGGCTCGCGGCCGTCCTCCATGAACTTGGCCTCGTCCATACCTGTCATCTTGCAATACTGGTCGTAGGGGATGCCCTGCGCCTGCAGACGCTGCTTGAACTCGTCGAGGAAGCGGCGGCACTGCTCTTCGATCATGACCTCGGGGATATCGGCCTTGATGTCGCCGGCAACCTTCTCGAGCAGAGCGTTCTCAAAGGCGATCTTGGCGGACTGCTCACGCTCGGCCGTGATCTTGGCCTTGGTGTCGTCCTTGAGCTCCTTGAGCGTCTCAAACTCGGAAACATCCTTGGCGAACTCGTCGTCGAGCGCCGGAGTCTGCTTTTCCTTGACCTCGTTGACCTTGACGTGGAACACGACCTGCTTGCCGGCGAGATCCTTGGTGTAGTTCTCGGGGAAGGTGATGTCGATGTCCTTCTCCTCACCGGCCTTCATGCCGATGATCTGATCCTCAAAGCCGGGAACGAAGCTGCCCGAGCCGATCTCCAGCTCGTGGTTCTCGCCCTTGCCGCCCTCGAAGGCAACGCCGTTGTCAAAGCCCTCGAAGTCGATGACGGCGGTATCACCCTTCTTGACCTTGCGGTCGACGGAAACAAGGCGGGCCTCACGCTCGGCCATCTGGTTCAGGCGCTCCTTGACGTCGTCCGCCGTGACCTTGACCTCTTCCTTCACAGCGCTCACGCCCTTGTACTGGCCCAGCTCGACCTCGGGATAGACCGCGACGGTTGCCTTGAAGGTGAAGCCGTCCTTGCCGATCTGATCGTCCACGATCTCGACCTCGGGATAGCCGACCACATCGAGGCCGCTGGAGCCGATGGCCTGCGTATATGCATCGGGAAGCGCAGCGTCCACAGCGTCGCTGTAGAACACGCCCTCGCCGTAGAGCTTTTCAATCATTTTGCGGGGCGCCTTGCCGGGACGGAAGCCGGGCACGCTGATCTTATTGCGCATCTTGAGATACGCCTTCTGAACGGCGGCTTCAAACTCCTCGGCAGTCACTTCGACGGTGACGGCGACCTGACTCTTTTCGAGCTTTTCAACAGACTTGACATTCATGTTTCTTTTTCCTCCGTATTAAGCAAATGATGCTCATTGCAAAGCGATATTTTACCATAGGTTTTGGAAAATATCTACCCTTTTTTTATCATTTTTCCTTTAATCGCAGATTTTTTTTGGGACGAAGCCCAGATAATCCGCGGAAACGAGGGCATAGTCGGTCTCTCCGCGCCGTCCCTCAAAGGCGCGGCGGTGCGTGGGGCCGTGCAGATGTCCGTAATAGCAGCGCTCGGCGCGGTAGCGGTCGATGAGCTCGAGCAGCTCCGGACACCGGTAGCCCTGGTAGAGCGGCGGATAGTGCAGGAAGCAGAGGATGGGCCGCTCCCCCGCCGCCTTGAATGAGGCCTCCAGCCGCAGCGCCTCGCGCGCAAGCATCTTGCCCGTGTGCGTGCCGGCGGCGTCCTCCTCATAAAACCAGCCGCGCGTGCCGCAGAGGGCATAGTCCCCGTAGAAGAAGCAGTTGTTGAACAAAATGTCAATGCTTTCGATGCCGTGCGCCTCGAAAAATTTTTTCATTTTCGTGGCGGTGCCCCACCAGTAGTCATGGTTTCCCTTCAGAATGATCTTGCGCCCGGGCAGCGCGTCAATGAACTGAAAGTCCGGCAGCGACTCCTCGAGCGAAATGCCCCAGGAGAGGTCGCCCGCAAGCACCGTCACGTCGTCCGCCGTCAGGTGCGAAAAGGACTCACGCAGGCGCTCAACGTGGTTCGCCCACTTATCGCCGAAAATATCCATCGGCTTGCTCCCGCCGAGCGAGAGGTGCAGATCGCCGATCGTATAGAGCGCCATAGCCGCCCCCTTTCCTGCCGATCACTCAAATGCGTTCTCAATGTACTCGATGCGCGGCGGCGTTTCGTCGTCGTAGACCTCCGCCACGTCAAAGCGGGCGCAGAGGTCGGGATCGTGCCGCGTCATGTAAAAGGCCGCCGTGGTGCGGATACGCCGCTGCTTGGCAGTGGTAACAAAATCGCGCGGCAGACCGAAGCGCCGGTCGCTGCGCAGCTTGACCTCTACAAAGCAGAGAATATCGCCCCGCCGGGCGATGAGGTCGATCTCGCCGAAGCGGCAGCGGAACTGCGAGGCAAGGATCTCATAGCCGTTCTCGCGCAGATACTCCGCGGCCATCGCTTCGCCGCGGTCGCCGGCTTCTCTGGTCGTGCTCATGGTCTCCCCGCCTCCCACTTTTTGAGAAAAGTCCTTCGGTGACAGGGGCAGGGGCCGTACTCGTCGAGCATGGCGTAGTGCAGCTTGGTTCCATAGCCCTTGTGCCTTGCAAATTGATACTGCGGATATTGCTTGTCCAGCACGTCGGTCACGAAGCGGTCGCGGCTGACCTTGGCTAAGATCGATGCCGCGGCGATGCTCATGCTCACGCCGTCGCCGCCGACGACCGTGCGGTGCGGCGTGGAGACAGCGTATTTCGTCCCATGATCGCGGTTGCCGTCGATGAGGGCAAAGTCCGCCTTGACGTTCAAACCGTCGATGGCAAGCTGCATCGCCTTCATGCGGGCGTTCAAAATGTCGATCTCGTCGATCTCCCGCGCGTCCACGGACGCGACGCTGTAAGCGACCGCCCTTTCGCGGATGATGTCAAACAGCGCCTCGCGCTTTTTCTCGCTGAGCTTCTTCGAGTCGTCCAGCCCCTCGATGACGCAGCCCTCCGGCAGGATCACCGCGGCGGCGTACACCGGCCCCATCAGAGGACCCGCGCCCGCCTCATCCGCGCCGCAGACATGGGCATACCCCTCTGCGCGGGCGGCGGCTTCCAGCTCATAGCTTGCGAGCGAAATATGCTTGCTCATGCGTTCTCCTCCGGCAATTCAAGTGTAAAGCGTCCCAGCTTGCCGGCACGGTATTCGTCGAGCAAAATGCGCGCCATGCGCTCGGTGTTCACCTCGCCGCCGGACATGAGGAAGCCGCGCTTGCGGCCTGCCTTCTCCAGCAGCTCCCAGCCCGGCTCTCCCGGCTCGACGGCGATCTTGTAGCGCTCGGTCAGCGCGTCTGGATAATGCGCACCGAGGTACGCCATCAGGCGGGAGGCCAGATCCTCCATATCCATCACGTCGTCGCGGATGGCGCCGGTAAACCCGAGGCGCACGCCCACGTTCGGGTCCTCGAATTTCGGCCAGAGGATGCCGGGCGTGTCCAGAAGCTCCAGCGTTTTATCCACCGGAACCCACTGCTTGCCGCGCGTCACGCCGGGGCGGTCCTCCGCCTTGGCGGTCTTTCGGCCGGAGACCTTGTTGATGAAGGTCGATTTGCCGACGTTCGGGATGCCGAGCACCATCACGCGCAGCACGCGCCCGACCTGCCCCTTTTCCTCATAGGCGCGGAGCTTGTCCGCAAGCAGCGTGCGCACGGCGGGCGCGAACTGCTTCACGCCCGCGCCGGACTTGGCGTCTACCTCCAAAACCGCATAGCCCTGCGCGCGGAACCATGCCGCCCACTGCTTCGTCGCCTTCGGGTCAGCCTGATCGACACGGTTGAGCACCACGATGCGCGGCTTGCCCGCCGTCAGCTCGTCAAGGTCGGGATTGCGGCTCGCACGCGGGATGCGCGCGTCGATGATCTCGCACACCGCGTCCATGCTGCCGATCTCAGAGGCGACCATGCGGCGCGTTTTTGTCATGTGTCCGGGGAACCAGCTCAGACTTTCCAGTTGCATGACCGTTTCCCCCTTACTTCATTTTCAAAGAACCGAGACGGCTGAAATCGCGCTTGTCGGTCAGGCTATCCCTGCCCGGAAATACAAGGAGCACCGCCTTACCGATGATGAGCCGCTCGTCCACCGCGCCGAGTCGTTCGTCGCGGCTGTCGCTGCTGCGGTTGCGGTTGTCGCCCATCAGGAATAACTCGCCCTCGCCGAGCGTCAGCGGGAACTGCGTCCCCTCGTCGAGATAGGTCAGGTCGTTGACATAATCCTCCTGCAGCAGCTCGCCGTCCACGAACACGCGCCCGAGCGTGAAGTCAATGTCCACGGTCTGCCCCTCGGTGGCGATAACGCGCTTGACGATGGGCTCGGCATCGAAGCTCTCCTTGTACGCAATGACGATGTCGCCGTATTTGTAATCGCCGCACAGCCAGCCGCTGACCACGATCAGGCGGTCGCCGTCCTGCAGCGTCGGCACCATCGAATGGCCGTCAACGCCCATCAGGCGCACCACGAAGGTAAAGAGCAGCGTGATGACCAGCACCGCGCCCACCAGCGAGCGCACCCATTCGTAGGTCTCGCGCCCGGCGACGCGCTCGGCGATCTCCTCTCCCTCGTCGGGATCGGTGGGCAGGATCTCGTTATCAAAATCGTTCATACTCGTTTCTCCATCGCTCAGGCGGCGCAGAGCCGCAGAATATTTCATGACGTATGATACCACGCGCCACGCAAAAAAACAACAAAAATAAAAACGACGCGGTCGCCCACGTCGTTTCTATTTTGCTTTTCTTACAGCTTTTCGCGGATCTTGGCAGCCTTACCAACGCGGTCACGCAGATAGTAGAGCTTCGCGCGGCGGACAAAGCCGGTGCGCACGGTCTCGATCTTCTCGATCGAGGGAGAGTGCAGCGGGAAAACCTTCTCGACGCCGACGCCATAGGCCAGACGGCGGACGGTGATGGTCTCCTCGATGCCGCCGTGCTTCTTGGCGACCACGATGCCCTCGAAGACCTGGATACGCTCGCGGGAGCCTTCCTTGATCTTGACGTGGACGCGGACGGTGTCGCCGACGTTGGCAACGGGCTTCTCAGCCTTCATCTGCTGGCTTTCGAGTTCCTTGATGAGATCCATGGATATTTCCTCCTAATTTATAGGCGTTCGTGACCGCTTTTCCATGGCGCATCAGGGTTCTTTCACCCGCGCACGGCAGAGGACCGCCCTTTTCAAGCTCGGATAGAATATCACATCAAGCAGGAAAATGCAAGCACTTTTTGCATTTTTGCAAAGTTTTTTCGTTTTTATAACTATAGTATGATCTGCTCGCCGCGGCGGAGGAAGTATAGGATCTTCTCCTTCACGGGCTTTCCAATCACCTGCGCGAGTGCGAGCGAGTACGCCTCGAGCTGCGGCCGGTAATGCTCCGCCCGCTCGGCGAGCGCGTCCGGCGCGACGCGGTCGGTCTTGAAATCGACCACGACCAGCGCGCCGTCCTCCTCAAAGAAGCAGTCCACCACGCCCTGCAAAAGGATCTCGTCTCCGGCGCTCGCCTCCGGCACAAAGCGCGCGGCGCTCTCAAGCAGCGAGAAGCGGTATTCCCGCCTGGCCCGCTCCCCTACCGCGCGGATGCGCGCGCACAGTGGGCTTTGCAGAAACCGCGTCAGCGCGGCGGCGTCGACCGCCCGCGCCTGCTCGGGCGTGAGCAGGCGGCGCTCCTCCATGCTTTTGACTGCGGCGCGCACCGCACCTTCCTCCGCCGGCGTCGAGAAATCGAGAAACTGCAGCGCCGCGTGCATCGCGGTGCCCTGCTCGGCGGGCGTGAGCGCCGCCGCTCCCTCCAGAAATCTCGGCTTTGCGAGGCTCCGCAGGCGTGGAGGCAGCGGGGCGTTCTCCGCGATCTCCTCGTCAAGCGCGCGGCCCTTGAGCTGCGTCGCGGTCAGCTTAGCGCTGAGCGTCGTTTCCGGTTCGTAGGGATAGCGCCACTCCAGCGCCGCCGTGTCCAGCGGCAGCTCGGGGGCAGTCTCCTCCGTGCGCTCCTCTGCCGCGCGCTCGGTGGGCGCAAAGTCGTAGCCGTTGTGGACCTCCACGCGCCACGGCGCATCGCTTCCCGTGACCGCCGCCTCGTCCGCGCCCGCCAGCTCACGCAGCGGCGCAGCCTCCGGGCGGCACAAAAGCGGCAGCAGGATCCAGTCCGCCATGCACTTCTGCTCCTCCACCGTCTCCGGCCGCACGGGGCAGGAGGTCACGGCGCAAAGATCGGCAAGATGCTTGGCCGCGCCCGCGCGGGCGCAGACCATGACGAGCTTTTCCTTCGCGCGCGTCATGGCGACGTACAGCACGCGCAGCTCCTCGGCCTTGGCCTCGCGGCGCAGCTGACGCTCGAGTGCGAGCCGCGCAGCCGTGGGGTATTTGATCGAGCGCTTCGTGTCCACGCAGACCGGCCCGAGGCCGTATTCCGGGTGGACGAGCACGGAGCTCTGGAAGTCCATGCGGCTAAACGGCCGCGCGAGGTCCGCAAGGATCACGACCGGAAATTCCAGTCCCTTGGACTTGTGGATGCTCATGATGCGCACGCCCTGCGCGGCGTGCGTGGTCTGCGGCACGGGCGGCTCGCCGGATTCCAGCTGCTCGCGCAGATGCCGGACAAAGGCGAAGATCCCCCGCCCGCCGCCGCGCTCAAATTCCTCCGCCAGCGAGAAGAACGCACGAAGATTTTCCCGGCGTGCGGCTCCTCCCCGCATCGCGCCGAACACCGCCGGGATATGGCAGCGCTCATAGAGCGCCGCGACCAGCTCGGTGAGCGTGAGCGTCTGCGCGCTCTCGCGCAGCTCGCGCAGCAGCGCGAGGAACCGTGCGGAGTCCTCGCCCCCGTCCGCGGCGAGTGCATCGTAAAAATCGCCGCCCGGCGTTTTCGCGCGCAGCTCGGCGAGACGGTTCGGTGTGAAGCCGAAGAGCGGCGAACGCAGCACGGAGATGAGCGGCACGTCCTGCCGCGGGTTATCCAATATCTCAAGCAGTGCGAAGGTCACGGCGACCTCTATCGTCTCGTAAAAGCCGCCGTCGCTCTCGGCGGCACAGTGCAGCCCGCGGCTCTCCAGCGCGCGGCGATAGTCGGCAAGCCGTGTGCGGGGCGAGCGCATGAGGATGACGATGTCCTCCTCCCGCACCGCGCGCGGCTCGTGCGTTTTATCGTCCTGCACCGTGAAGCCGCCGGCGATGAGCCTTTGTATGTAGTCCGCGGCGAAGCTCGCCTCGGCCCGGGCCGCGCGGAGCTTTTCCGTGTCGCTCTCCTGCGCGGACATCTCCACAAAATGGAACTCCGTGCAGCAGTCGGGGTTCTCGGGATAGCTCGCCCCGACGTGCAGGGACTCGTCCTCGCCGTAGTCCAGCTCGCCCATTTCCCGGGAAAGGACGTTGCGGAACACGAAGTTCGCCGCGTCCAGCACCGTATTGCGCGAGCGGAAGTTTTTGCTCAAAAGGAGCTTCGCGCTCTCGCCCTCCGCCGCGTCGGCGGCGTGCGGGTAGCGCAGATAGTGGTCGAGGAAAATACGCGGGTCGGCAAGGCGGAAGCGATAGATGCTCTGCTTGACGTCGCCGACGGTGAAAAGGTTTTTCCCTTCACGGGAAATGGCGGAGAAGATGCAGTTCTGCACCTCGTTCGTGTCCTGATATTCGTCCACCATGATCTCGCGGTAGCGCTGCGAGACTGTCCGCGCAAGGTCGGTGGGCTGTCCGTCCGCGCCGAGGAGCAGGTCAATGGCCTCATGCTCCTGGTCGGAGAAATCCGCCGCGTTGCGGCGGCGCTTCTCCTCCTGATAGGCGCGGGAAAAATCCGCCGTCAGCTTCAGAAGCGCGAGCATGGCGGGCGCCATCGCGCGCAGGTCCTCCATCGCCTCGGCAGAGGTGACGGAAAACACCTCGTCAAAGCCCTTGGCGGTCTTTTTGCAGCCGTTCCACACGCCCTGCATTTTGGCCTTGAGCGCTTCGTCCTCGCATTTGCGCACCGCCGTCAGACGCGGGAAGTCCACGCGGCGCTTCGCCGCCGCATCCCAGTCCTCCTCCGCTGACGCGGCGAGGAGCGCGAATTGCTCCGCCACGCCGAGAAAGAGCGGCGCGTACTTATCCGCAAACGCGGCGTCCGACGTCATCTCCTCCGCCGCGCCGCGCAGCAGTGCGGCACAGTGGAGCGCCTTGCGCCGCACCATAGAAAGCAGCAGCGTCCCGTAGACCGTATCCTCCACGCGCGGTGACAGATCGTGCCAGAGCTGCTCCTGCGACGCGAGCCAGCGGTCCATGTACGGCTGCGCCTGCAGCTTTCCGTGCAGCTCGAGCACCAGCGCGCCGAGCGCGCGGTCGTCCCGCCCCGCGCCGAGGGTATCGGCCAGGAGCGACGCGCCGTCGCCGTCGCGCATCGTCTCGTAAAATTCATCCAGCGTGCGCGCGAGCACCCGCTCGCGCAGAAGCTGCGCCTCATTCTCGTCGAGCACGCGGAAATCGGGCCGCAGCGCGTGGCCGCGCGCGTCCTCGTGCAGCAGGTGGCAGTTCTCGCGCAGCAGAGCCGTGCAGAAGGCGTCTACCGTTTTGATGTCCGCGCGGTAGACGCGCAGCAGCTGCCGCTGCAGATGCGCGTTGAGCGGGTCCTCCTGCAGCTTTTCGCCGAGAACCTTGGCGATCTTGCCGCGCAGCTCCGCCGCCGCGGCGCGGGTGTAGGTGATGATGAGAAAGTCGTCAAGGTTCGCTTCGCCGCTCTCGACGTAGGAAAAAAGCCGCTCGACGAGCACCTTCGTCTTGCCGCTGCCCGCCGCGGCGGACACCAGCAGGCTCCGCCCGCGGTTCTCTACCGCCGCCTGCTGCTCGGCGGTCAGGATGTCAGCCATCGCGTTTTCCCCCTTCCCCGATCGTCCGGTCAACGTGCTCCCAGAGCTGCTCGGCTCCGGTCGCGCGGATGTATTCGATGCGGTCGCCGCCGCAGCCGTTTTCAAAGTGGCAGGCGGGCGCGAATTCGCAATAGGTGCAGGCACTGTCCTGCTCGCTGCGCGCCCACGGGTCGGCGTCGATGTTGCCGCTCGCCAGCTCGCGCACCATGCGGCGCAGCTGCTCCTCAACGTATAAGCCCAGCTTGCCGAGCTGAGCGCTCGTGGCGATGCTGCCGGTGATCTCCGTCTCGCCGTCCTTGCTCTTTTTCACGCGCACCGGGAGATAGCACGGCGCTTCCAGCGCGCTGTGCTCCATCGCGCGCAGCACCGCGGGATCGTTCAGCACCATGCCGCTGCGCTGCAGCTCCTTGTGCATCGCGCGCTCGATCTCCTCCTCCGAGGCATTGCGCGGCAGGTTCAGCAGTTTTTCCCGTGCGGGAAGATAGAGGACGCCCGCTGGCTCGATGGGATAGCCGCCGAAGAGCTTCCCACCCTCGTCCCGCAGCGTAAAGAGATAGAGCAGCATTTGCAGGCCGAGCCCGTAGCGCAGCTCCGCGAGGTCAAAGCGCTTCGCGCCGGTCTTGTAGTCCACCACGCGCAGATACAGCTTACCGTCCTTGAGCCAGCCGTCCACACGGTCGACCTTGCCGACCACGCGCAGCTCCTCCCCCGCCTCGCGGATGGTCACGGCTGGGAGCTGTCCGTCCGCGCCGAAGCCCAGCTCAAAGGCCAGCGGCTCGAAATCGGAGTCGGAAAGCTCCTCCACCGTCGAATCCATGATGCGGTAGACCGACTCGCACAGCCGGCGGAAAAGATAGCGGAAGCGCGCATTCTTCTCGTCAAGGTCGGGGAGATTTTTTTCGATGTATGCACCGATCGCCTGCCGCACAAGCGCGTGCAGCGCCGGACGCTCCAGCGCCTTGAGGCCGCCGCGCTCGCTCGCCGCGCGGAGCGTGTGCTCCATCACGTCGTGGACAAAGGTGCCGACCTGCGGCGCGTCGAAGCCCGCAGCTGTGCGCTCCTTCGCGCGCAGGCCGTACTGCATGAAGTAGGCGAAATGGCAGCTCCGCGCCTTGTCCATGCGCGAGGCGCTGAGCGTGATGCTGCGCCCGTAGAGCGTGTGGACGGCCTCACGTGAGAGCCTTCCGCGCGTATAATGCGAAGCGTCGCGCATAGCGGCAAGCGCCTCGGCGCAGCCGCCGCGCCGCTCCAGATAACGCCACGCTTCCCCGCCGACGTGTTCGCCCGCGTAGTCGAGCGCACCGCTCTCCGTTGTAAGGCGGTATGCCTTGTCGGCATCCTCCGTTTCGACCTTTACCGACGGGCAAAGCGTCTGCACGCGCCCGACGACAAAGCTGGGGCGCAGCTCGGCGCCCGCGTTATCAAAGCGCGGATAAGAGATGTAGAGCCGGTCGGTCGGCTGGGCGAGCGCGGCGTAGAGATTCTGCAGCTCCAGCCGGAACTGCGCCATACCGTAGGGCGCAAGGCGCACGTCGAGCGCCTCGAGCGCCGCGCGGTCCTCGTCCTTCAAAATGCCGCCGCTGCCGCCCACAGCGGGCAGCACATGGTCGTTCGCACCCATCAAAAACAGCACGCGCACGGCGTGGCGGTCGTTGCGCGTCATTTCAGCCAGACTCACCCGGTCAAGCGAGACCGGGATCGTGCCGACCGAATACTGCGTGAGCACAAGGCGCATGAGCCGCGCGAACTCCTCCGCGTCCAGCTCGGTACCGCCCAGCATCTCCACAAACTGGTCGAGCACGCCGCACAGAACGTTCCAAAGCTGCGCCAGCTCCTCCGCCCGCTGCGTTTCGCCGCGCTGCCAAAGCGTCTCCGTCTGCCGCTGCAGCTCCTCGGGCAGCGCGATCTCCGTCAGATAATTGTAAAGTGCTGTTACTTTACCCTCAACGTCTCCCATACCGCGCACGCCCTCATAGAGATGGCTCAGCGGCGCGCGTACCTTTTCCCGCGCGGCGTTCACCCGCGCGAGCATTTCCTCATGCTCTGCGCGCCACGGCACGCCGTAGCCCTCGGGGTGCGCCGTCCACGGAACGTCGCGCGTCCACATTGCGCCGCGAATGTCCCACTTGATGACGTAGTTTTCCAACAGGTCGCACTCCTCCGCCGAAAGTCCCGCGAGGCCGGTCTTGAGGCAGCGGAACACATCCTCGTACTCAAAGCCTCCGCTCACCGCGTCAAGCGCGCCGAGCAGCAGCGCGGGCACGCCGCGGCGCAGAATATCGCTGCGCCGCGCACAGTAGAGCGGGATGCCGCAGCGCGCGAATACGGTGCGCAGCACCGGCTCCGCGGCATCCATATCGCGCGAGGTGACCGTAATATCGCGGAAGCGGTAGCCCTCGCAGCGCACCAGACGCAGAATTTCCGCGGCGATCCGCTCCGCCTCGTCGTAAGCGGTGGAGGCTTCATATAGCCGCAGCTGCTCCGTTGGCTCGTCCCAGCGGACATTGCCGCCGAAGAAATGCTTCTCCACATGACCGAGCGCATCGCGCGGCGCGCCGCCGCGCAGCACCTCCTCCGTGCAGGGAACGCCCGCGTCCCGCGCAAGAGCGTAAAGCTGCTCGCGTACGCGCAGGCCCTCGGCGAACAGCTCGCTGTCGCTGCCGTCGCCGAGCAGCGTCACGGTGACGCTTTTTGCCCGCTTGAGCAGAATGCGCAGGATGTTCCGCTCGCGGCCCGTGAAGTAGGAAAAGCCGTCGAGAAAAATGTCCTTATTGTCGGCGTAGCCGGAGGCCGCAAGGTTTTCCTCCAGCTTCTCCAGCCGGTCGCGCGCATCGCGCCCGCCCTCGTGGAGCTTGGCAAGATACGCGCCGTAGAGCAGCGCCACATCGCGCAGCCGCTCGCTGCTCTCGCCCGCGATGGCCTCGGCCTTTTCCGCCAGCACCTCCGGCGCGACGGCATAGGCCTGCAATTCTTCGATGAGCGCGAGCAGACTTTCCAGAAACGCCGCACGCTGTGAGGGTCGGCGATAGACGCGCAGGCTCGGCGCAAGCGACACCAGCACACGCTGGAGCAGCAGGAGCTTTCCGCCGTTGTCGAGCGTCACCTCCGCCGCGCCGCCGGTGAGCGTCAGCACGCGCGAGGCCAGCAGCTTGAAGGTCAGCACCTCCGCGTGACGGCTCGCGGTCACACCGCACGCGCGGCACACGTCCACCTCCGCGACGTGCGAAGCGTGCTCCGGCACGAGCAGGATCTGCTGCGAGGAATCGCCCAGTGCGCGGATCTCCTCCAGCACCCGCGCGGACTTGCCCGTGCGGGCGCGGCCCAGCAGGATACGCAGCATGATACCGCCCCCTTTTCGTCGTTTTTTCTATTTTACCATCATTCCCACCGTTCGGCAACCGTGGATATTCTGCCGTGCCCTGAATTGAACGGGCGTCAATTTTTTCTTGACAAGGTGCCCGATGTGTGCTATTTTTTAGTTCAAATTTGAACTGTTCATTTTTGCATTATTTGAAAAGGAGTCCTGTGTATGAACGCCGGTATGGAATTTGCCCATAAATTTGCCCGCGCCTATGCCGCCGCCTGCAAGCCGCTTTGCCGCGAGCTGAAGCTGCCGCAGACCGCCTTTGACATTCTGATGTTTCTCGCCAACAACCCCGGCTACCGGACGGCGGGCGACATCGTGGAGGTCCGGCGCATCAAGGCCAACCTTGTCTCGGTGAACGTTGATAAGCTCGTGCGCGAGGGCTATCTGCGGCGCGAGACGGTCGAGGGCGACCGTCGAAAGACGCTGCTCGTCTGCACCGAGCGGGCGCAGCCGGTCATTGAGCGGGGCCGCGCAGTGCAATCCGCTTTTTTTGAGCAGCTCTTTGCTCATACAGATGAAGAAATGCGCGCGAGCTTCTTCCGGACGCTCGCCGTTATGGACGCCGATCTCGACGCCATGTTAGAAAAGGAGCCTTAAAAATGGAATTTGCCATCACACTTCTCGTCACCTTTTTCGCCGGCATGGGCGCAGGCCTCGGCACCGGCTTTGCTGGCATGAGCGCCGCGGCGGTCATCAGCCCCATGCTCATCACCTTCCTCGGCATGGACCCCTACATGGCCGTCGGCATCGCGCTCTCGTCCGACGTGCTGGCGAGTGCTGTGTCCGCCTACACCTACGGCAAAAACAAGAATCTTGACATCCGCAACGGCCTCATCATGATGGTGAGCGTGCTGGCCTTCACTGTGGTCGGCAGCTACGCCGCGAGCCTTGTCCCCTCGACCACGATGGGTGGCTTCTCGGTCTTTATGACCTTCCTGCTCGGCGTGAAGTTCATCGTCCGTCCCGTCATGACGACCAAGGAGGCCATGGCCGGCGTGAGCGCGAAAAAGCGCGCCGTGCAGTCTATTCTCTGCGGCGTGCTCATCGGCTTTATCTGCGGCTTCATCGGCGCGGGCGGCGGTATGATGATGCTGCTCATCCTCACCTCCGTGCTAGGCTACGAGCTCAAGACCGCCGTGGGCACCAGCGTTTTCATCATGACCTTCACAGCGCTCACCGGCGCGGTCTCGCACTTCGCCATCGGCGGCGCGCCAGACTGGACGGTGTTCGCGCTCTGCGTGCTCTTCACGCTCGTCTGGGCGCGCATTGCCGCCGTGTTCGCCAACAAGGCTTCGCCCAAAACGCTCAACCGCGCGACCGGCGTGGTGCTCGTCATCCTCGGCGTGGCCATCATGCTCTTCAACGTCCTGACATAAGAAAAAGCCGCCCGCAGGCGGCTCTTTCAGGAAAGCAGCTTTTCCAGCAGCTCGGCGAAGAACGAGCGCAGCACGACCTCGCCGCCCTCGCCCTCGGCGGTCAGCACACCGTCGCACAGCGGCTCGAACGCCGCGCCCCACCAGCTCATCAGAAAGCCCGGCTCCAGCGCGCACCACACGAGCGCGCAAAGGAGGCCGACGGCAAGGGATATCTCGATCTTCCGAAATTTCATAAGAAAAAACCGTCCGTTTCAAGTAATAGCTTGAGTATGGACGGTTTTTTCGTTTTTCAAACAAAAATCGTGCAGAAGGTTTGCAGCTCCGCGCTCCGCAGCGCGCCGCAGGCCGCGCGGCAGACGTCCTCCTCGCGGAACAGGCCGAACACGGCGCTGCCCGAGCCGGTCATTGCGGCACATTCCGCGCCGTGGACAAGCAGAGCGTGCTTGATGTCCTCGATGCGTGCGCGCTGTTCGTCCGGGAGTACCTGCTCAAAGACGTTTTTGACCTTCGCGCACAGCGCCGCCGCATCGCCCGCCTCCAGCGCGGCGAGCAACGCCGCCGTGTCGGGTCGATCGGTCAGCGCCACGCGGTCCGACCGCTGAAAGAGCGCGGGCGTAGAGATGGGAAAGTCCGGCTTGCAGACCGCGGCATAGAGCCTCGGTGCGTTTTTCAGCACGGTCAGCCGCTCGCCCCGGCCCTCGGCCAGCTGCGTGCCGCCGCGGACACAAAACGGCACGTCGCTGCCGACACGCGCGCCGATCGTCTCAAGCCGCTCGTCCGTGAGCGTGGGTGCGATCAGATCGCGCAGCGCGCGCAGCACGACGGCGGCATCCGCGCTGCCGCCCGCCATCCCGGCCTCGGACGGGATGCGCTTGGTGAGCGCGATGCCGATGCCGCCGTGATAGCCGAGCGCCTCGCAGAAGGCGTTCGCCGCCTTGACGGCAAGGTTGCGTTCGTCGCACGGAAGCTCCGCACCCGCGACGCGGCAGGCGACGCCTGTGCCGTCGGTGAGCGTCACGGTCACATCGTCGCAGAGCGAAACGGTCTGCATGACCATCCGCAGCTCGTGATAGCCGTCCGGGCGCTTGCCTAAGATGTCCAGCGTCAGGTTGAGCTTAGCGTAGGCGGGGACCGTTTGTGTTTTCATCTTCTCTTTTTCTTGTGCTGGATCTTTTTCTTCTCCTCCGGCTCCGGCTCGTCGCCGAGCCACGCGCCGCAGTGCGGGCAATGCTTCGGGTTCCCGCGCCCAAGGCTCTCATGGCACTGCGGGCAGCGGTAGTACAGCCACCACACGAGGATGGACAGCAGCACCATCGCCAGGCCCAGAAGCCCCAAAAACGTGCTGTCAAAGCCCCACACGCCGACACCGGCGACGAACGCGCCGCCGAAGAGAAAAATGTCCTGCCATGCTCTGGCTTTCTTGTAGTTCATCGAATGGTCCTCCTATTTGAAAAAGCGCCCGCCGAGGGGCGCTTTTTCGGTATATCGGTTATCGGATCTTGCGGGCCTCGACGTAGTAGCGCTTATCCTGCGCGTGACCCATCGAGAAGGTCTTGCGGGGCAGCACGCCGTCGGCCATGACGGTCTTAAACAGCTGCTCCTTGCCCATCGCAGGCAGCAGGAAGCCCATGTTGCCCTCCTTGGAGCCAAGCTCGCGGGTGACCTCGTCGCCGTGGATGTAGTCCACCTCGCCGCCGAACTTCTTGAGGTACTCGTCGATGAACGCCTGGAGCGTACCGACGGCCAGCTGCACCTTGGGATCGGGAACGGTGATGAACTCGTCGTGACCGGCCCAGCAGACCTCGATGGTGTGGCCCTCGCCCTTGCCCTCGTGGGTGTTGGGATAGAACTTCTTGAACTCCTCCATGAACTTCTCATGGTCCACGCCGAAGAGGACGCGGTGGATCGGCTCGAACTGCAGCGCGTCGTCGTGGTTGTTGACGACCTCAACGAGCGCGTAGCGGGCGGGCAGGGCGAGATACTCCTCAGGGGTCTTGCCCTTCTTCTGCTCCTCGTAGCAGGCCTTGGCGGTGGCGAGGGAGTGGTTGCCGTCGCCGACCGCGAACAGCAGCGGAGCCACGCCGGACACGCCGTACTTGCTCTTCATCGCCTCATCGGTGGTCAGGCCCGTCAGAGCGTCTGCCACGGCGTCGATCTGAGAAGCGGAGAGCTTGAAGCCCTTGATGTGGCCGCCATTTTCCATGAGGTCGAAGTCGTAGACCTTCTCCATGCCGTCGGCCGCGGCGGTCAGAGGCTCGATGACGGTCTTATCGGGATCGTCGATGAGCAGCATGACGTGGGGCAGCTCGATGGGCGCGTTGCGGCGCACGCGGGCGCGCGGGGGGATACGGTCGAGCACGGTGCCCTCGGTGGCGCGGATCAGGGCGCCGGAGCCGGGGGTGAAATCGTACTGGTCGAGGTCGACCATACCGATCAGGCCGTGGCGGATCTTGCCGTCGCTCTGGCCGCGCTCGATGTAGATGAGAGAATCCTTGAGCGTCTCAAAGATGTTCTCCTTGAGATACTTGTCCATGGAGGCGTTGATGTCGGCGATGAACTCGTCGACATTGGGGGCCTTCAGGTTGGCCTCGGGCAGGATGAGGCGCAGGGTGGACGGCGCATCGCCGACGGTCTTTTCCACGCGCTCCCAATACTCGGGCTCGGACGTGAACTGGTCGCAGGCGACGACGGCCCACTTCTCCATATCGACGTCCTTGTTGGGCAGCAGGATGTCAGCGGGATAGAAGCCGAGCTTACTGAATTTTTCGTTCATGGTGTTTCCTCCTGATGTTCGTTGTTGAAACGGGGCGGCGCCCCTTGCGTGCGGTAGATATCATGTAGATTATACAATATCCCCCGCGCAAAAAGCAATCCATTGCGGCAAATTTTACCTGATTATTTTTCTGCTTTTGCTGAAAATTTTTAAGGATGTATATTTTCTTGTCTTTTGCGGACAATATGCACAGCCAACCAAACACGATTAGGAGGGAGATCCATGGTCATCGACAAAGTGGCATTAACGCTCGCCGTCATCGGCGCGCTCAACTGGGGCAGCATCGGCCTGTTCGGCTTTGACCTCGTCGCGTTCCTCTGCGGCGGTCAGATGGGCACGGTCAGCCGCGTGATCTACACGCTCGTGGGCCTTGCCGGCGTATGGTGCATCACGATGCTTTTCCGCGAAACGGAGCCCATCGAGGGCGACGCGCACGCCTAACACGCATAAGAAGAAAAAGAGGGCGGCCAGCCCTCTTTTTCTTTACTTATTTTTGCGGTCCAGACGGCGGATCGTCTCCTCGTCCGGCGTGACATAGAGGGTGCGGTAAGTCTCGTAGACCACCATACCCGGTCTGGCGCCCGCTGGCTTTTTGACGTATTTGACGCTCGTGTAGTCCACCGGGACGTTGCTGCCGCCCTGCGCCTGTGAGTAATACGCCGCGAGCAGCGCGGCCTCATGCAGGCTCTCGTCGTCATACGCGCCGTCCTCGGTGCAGAGGATGACGTGGCTGCCGTGGATCTTCTGCGTATGGAGCCACAGGTCGCGCTTGTCCGCCTTGCGCGTGAGCGCGTCGTTCTGCACGTTGCTGCGGCCCACAAGGATGCGCAGCCCGCTCGACGAGCGGAACTCGCGCGGCGCGATGGGCTTCTCGCGTCCCTTCTTTTCCTTTCCGCTGCGGCGGAGATAGCCGGTCTCCTGCAGCTCGCGGCGCAGTTCGGCGAACTCCGCCTCGGTCTGCGCCAGCGCGATCTCGCCCTGTACGCTCTCGAGGTAGTCGCGCTCGCCGATGGCCTTGTCGATCTGCTCGCGCAGATGCTTCTCCGCGGTCTTGGCCTTGGTGTAGCGCTTGTAGTATTTCGCCGCGTTCTGCTGCGGCGTGAGCAGCGGGTCGAGCGGGATGTCGAGCTCCGCGCCGTTCTCGTCGTAGTAGTTCTGCGCCGTCAGCCGCGCCGCCCCGCGCTCCATGCGGTAGAGGTTCGCGGTGATGAGGTCGCCGTACAGCCGCAGCGTATCGCGGTCCTGCGAGACGGCGTACTCCTTTTCGAGCATTCCGAGCTTGCGCACCACGCGGTCATGTGCGGAGGTCACCGTGCGTGTCAGCTCACGCCCGCGGCGCTGCGCGGCCTCCTGCCGGTCGCGCTCGGTGTAGAAGGCGTCGAGCAGCGCGGAGAAGGTTTGGAAGGTCGTCTGCACCGTCTCCGCGCCGTACTGCGTGATGGGACAATAGGTGAAATCCACCGGCTTTCCCTCGCGCGAGAGCATGGTCGGTGTAAAGCGATTTTCCCGCACAGCTTCCGCCAAGCGTTCCATTTCCACGGCAAGGCGCTCGCAGCCGTCCGCACGGTCGCAGAAGCGGGCGTCGGCTGCGCCGAAGGCGCGAAGCGCCAGCTCGCGCGCGATGAGCGGCGAGACGCCAAGATACCGGTCGAGCAGGAAGCGCTCGACGGTCTCCTCCGCTCCCCCGCCGCGACGGGCCAGCTCGACCGCCCCTTCAGGGTCGGTCAGCAGCGAGAGCTTGTCAAGCGGCGTTGGAAGCTGGTAGTACAGCCCCGGCAGCAGCGCCCGCGCACCGGAGACCTCAAACTCAACACGGCGCATACAATCCAAAATGCGGTCGTCCTCGTCGAGCAGCAGGAGGTTCGAGCGGCGGCCCATCGCCTCGAGCACCAGCTTCTTCGTACCGGACTCGCCCAGCTCGTTCACGCTGCGGACGGTGAATGTCACGATGCGCTCCAGTCCGCTCTGCTCGATCTCCGTGATGCGTCCGCCGACGAGGTGCTTGCGCAGCAGCATACAGAGCATCGGCGGCTCGGCGGGATTCTCGCGCAGGACCTCCGTGAGCTGCACGCGCGGCTGGTTCGGCCCCGCGTTGATAAGCAGGCGCAGATTGCCGCGCAGGAGCAGCACGATCTGGTCGCGCGCGGGCTGCTGCACCTTGTCGATGCGCGCGCCGAGGAGCTGCCCCTTCAATTCGTTTGTCAATGCCCGCAGGCAGATCGCGTCAAGCGGCATCGTTCGCCTCCATCATCCGGTTAAACAGTTCGTTGATGCGCTCGTGCCGTCCCTGTAAATAGAGCCAGCCGAAGAGCGCCTCGAGCGCCGTGGCTTTCTGGTACTGCGCGCGGTCGGCGCTGTGCGGAATCGTGTGGACGTTGGCATTGCGCCCGCGGCGGAACACGTCGTGCTCCTCGTCCGTCAGCTCCCCCAAAATGGCGTCGGCCAGCTCCGCCTGCTTCGGCGCGCGGACAAGCTCCACCGTCGCGCGGTGCAGACCCTTGCCGGTCGCCTTGCCGTGCGCGCAGAGATAGGTGCGTACAAGCAGCTCGTATACTGCGTCGCCGAGGTGTGCCAGCCCGATGCTGCTGATGGCGCGGATGGCGTCGGCATCGAGCGTATAGGAAAAATAATCGGTCATAGCCTTCTCCTGTTTCAATATTGCCGCTATTATACCGCCCTTTTGCGCAAAACGCAACGGGTATCGCCTTAGTTTCGTATGCTAACGCGCTGTTGTGATACTTTATAAGCAAATAAGGGGTTGACATTTTCTTTGTAAACTTGTACAATACATTATTATTGATTTTGGCAGATTCGCACACAACGATTTTCACGGAGGAAGATAGATATGGAAAGAATCAAGCCCCGGACCCTCTCAGGCTTCATGGAGCTGCTTCCCGCGCAGCAGCAGCAGATGGAGCGCGTGATGGACATTCTGCGCACAACCTATGGCCGCTACGGCTTCACCCCGCTCGATACCCCCATCATCGAGGCCAGCGAGATCCTGCTCGCCAAGGGCGGCGGCGAAACGGAAAAGCAGATCTACCGCTTCTCCAAGGGCGACAGCGACCTCTCCCTGCGCTTTGACCTGACCGTGCCGCTGGCGAAGTACGTCGCCCTGCACTACAACGAGCTCGCCTTCCCCTTCCGCCGCTTCCAGATCGGCAAGGTCTACCGCGGCGAGCGCGCGCAGCGCGGCCGCTTCCGCGAGTTCTATCAGGCGGATA
>ERZ773260.91-NODE-91-length-116774-cov-9.830165_pt1 | contig 116774 bp, 84 predicted proteins | sample MGYA00511387_ERZ773260 | MGnify/ENA primary metagenome ERZ773260 (study PRJEB29015, sample SAMEA2737745) | human gut metagenome | biome: human gut; feature: human-associated habitat; material: faeces | place: China | collected 2012 ...
AGATTGAAAAATCACTCGCCTGAGATTGATTTTCCGTTTGGCGCACAACGGTAGCCGCCCATTACCTGAAAGTGGGCTGAAAGATGGAAGATGTTTTTGTGAAACTCCTGTGTAAGGTAGATTATTTAAGAAGCTCCAATGCTTTTTTCACGAACGGATTCTCTTCGTACATGACGGCGAAGTATTCCGACATGTCCCAGATGTCCCGTGCAATCAAGGCTTTCATCTGAAGTTTCAGTTCCGGTAATGTCTTTTGAAGTTCTTCCTCGTCTTTGGGCTTCACACCGGCTTTTTCCCCTTCAGCAAGTACCAGGTCGATGAGTTCTTGGGGTGTTTCAAAACCAGTTTTGAATTTGTCGAATGAAGCGTATCCGCGCCGGATTTTCTTACGGTATTTATCAATAAACTTGAGGTCGGCGTTGACGATGGCACCTTTGGCCGTCAGTTCGCGATGGAATTTGGTGTAGCGTGCCGTATCCAACGGTATGAAATAGTCCGGCATGATACCTCCTCCTCCATAGACGGTACGGCCTTTGCGCAAAGTCTTATATTTTAAGGAGTCGGGGAAGTGGATGCTGTCTGCGTTGGTCAGTTCGCCATGGTTGTAACGTTCTATGACGTCCATGTTATACTTCATCTTGTCCCCCATGGTGTAGGGCTTTTGGATGCAGCGTCCGCTCGGTGTATAATAACGTGCCACGGTCAGTCGGATCATGGAGCCGTCGGGCAGGACGAAAGGCTTTTGTACCAGGCCTTTGCCAAACGTGCGGCGGCCCACCACCAAGCCGCGGTCCTGGTCTTGGATGGCTCCCGTGACGATTTCGGAGGCCGAGGCTGAATATTCATCCACCAATACGATGATTTTCCCCTCACGGAACAATCCCGGGCCTTGGGCGCGGAATTCTTTATAGGGCGTGCGCAATCCTTTGGTGTAGACAATCAAATCGTTCTTGGGCAGGAACTCACTGGCAATGCCCGTCGCGGCATCCATATATCCGCCGCCGTTCTGCTGCAAGTCCAGTATCAAGTCCTTCATACCTTGGTCTTGCAAGTCCTTGATGGCTTTCTTCACTTCATCATGGCTCGTGCTACCGAAACTGGACAGGCGGATAAGCCCCACAGTGGGGGTTACCATGAAAGCCGCATCTACGGTAGATACAGGAATCTTGTCCCTCGTGACGATGAATTCCAATCGGTCTTTGATACCGTTCCGCACCACACCTAATTTTACTTTTGTATCTCTCGGGCCACGCAACCTGCGCATGATTTCCTCACGGCTCATCTTCACACCGGCAATGGCTGTGTCGTTCACGCTGACGATACGGTCGCCGGCCAGGATGCCCACCTTTTCCGACGGTCCTTTGGCCACGGGCTGAATGACGACAAGCGTGTCTTCCAACATGTTGAATTGTACGCCGATACCGTCGAAATTACCTTGCAACGGTTCGTTCATCTTCTTGGTTTCCTCGGCGTTGGTGTAAGAGGAGTGCGGATCCAGTTTGGAGAGCATCCCGTTGATGGCATCCTCCGTCAGTTTCACTTCGTCCACGCTGTCCACGTATAGGCTGCTGATGGCCAACTGGGCCATGGAGAGTTTACGCATGGACTGTTCCATTTCCGACATGTTTCCTTTCCGTTGCGCCGGAGCCGTCCACGGAAGGCAGAAGAGCAAGGCTGCCCAAAGAGTTTTTTTCATGATGTTTGTGCTGAATTGTTGTTTATTCATATTCGAGTCCCTCCGGGATATAAGGTGATATGTCCTTCCCGAAGTGCATAAGTTCCTTCACCATCGTGGAACTGATGAACGCCCATTCCGGTTCTGTGAACAAGATAATAGTCTCCACGCCTGTCAACCGGCGGTTCAGGTCGGCTATGTTCATTTCATATTCATAATCCTTGATGGAGCGTATGCCGCGCAGGATGAAGCGGGCGTGATGGCGGGCTGCGAAATCTACGGTCAGGTCCGAGTAGCCCTCCACCTGGATGCGTTCGTCCCCGGCAAAAAGTTTACGCAGGGCGGCAATGCGCTTTTCCGTACTTTGTTCCATGCGCTTGTATTCATTGATGCCCACGCCGATAATGATGCGGTCGAAGAGCGTAAGCCCCCGTCGTAGCAGAGATTCGTGTCCTTTGGTAAAAGGGTCGAAACTACCGGGGAATATGGCTATTTTTTCCATTGATGAATCTTTATATAGCGGTTTCTGCGGTTTCGTCTTCTTCCGCACGGTCTTCCTCGATGACCAGGTTGTTGATAATGAAGTTCTGTCGTTCCATGGTGTTCTTGCCCATGTAATATTCCAATAGCTCTTTCACTTGGTCGCTCTTATGCAACGACACTTGTTCCAGACGGATGTCCGGGCCGATGAAGTGCTTGAACTCGTCGGGAGAGATTTCCCCAAGCCCTTTGAAACGGGTGATTTCCGGGTCGGGACCTAAGGCTTCGATGGCCGCCACGCGCTCCTCGTCGGAATAACAATAGCGGGTGATGAAGTCCGATTTGGCAGCCTTGGCTTCTTCTTCCAGTTCCTTCAACTTTTGCTTGCCGATTTTGTTTTTGCGGTTGCGCACGCGGAAAAGGGGCGTCTGGAGAATATACACGTGTCCTTTCTTAATAAGTTCGGGGAAGAACTGTAGAAAGAAAGTAATCATCAACAGGCGGATGTGCATGCCGTCCACGTCGGCATCGGTAGCCACGATGACTTTGTTGTAGCGTAGCCCGTCTAGTCCGTCTTCGATGTTCAGGGCGGCTTGCAGGAGGTTGAACTCCTCGTTTTCGTACACCACTTTCTTTGTGAGACCGAAACAGTTCAACGGCTTGCCTCGCAGGCTGAACACCGCTTGGGTCGTCACGTCGCGGCTCTTGGTGATACTGCCGCTAGCCGAGTCGCCTTCGGTGATGAAGATGCTGCTATCCTCCTTCAGGTCGCCTTTGGCATCGTTCAGGTGGATGCGGCAGTCGCGCAGTTTGCGGTTGTGCAAGTTGGCCTTCTTGGCTCGTTCGCGTGCCAGCTTTGTCACGCCGGCGATGGCTTTGCGTTCCTTTTCGTTTTCGGTGATTTTTTGTATGATGATGTCGGCGATGTCCGTATTCTTGTGCAGGTAGTTGTCCACCTGTTCTTTGACGAAGTCGCCCACGAACTTGTCTATGCTGATTCCGCCGTCGGGTATGGTGGTCAGCGACCCTAATTTGATTTTCGTCTGGCTTTCGAAGAGCGGTTCTTCGATGTTGACGGCGATGGCCGCCACCAGTCCGTTACGGATGTCTCCGTAATCGAAGTTCTTGCCTGAGAAATCTTTGATGGTCTCGGCAATGTGTTTTTTGAAGGCACTTTGGTGCGTGCCGCCTTGGGTCGTATGCTGTCCGTTGACGAACGAATAATATTCCTCTCCGTATTGTCCCGTGTGGGTAAAGGCTATTTCTATGTCTTCCCCTTTCAAGTGGATGATAGGATAAAGCCCGTCGTTGGTCATATTATCGTTCAACAGGTCTACCAGACCGTTGCGGGAATGGATGCGGCGGCCGTTGAACATGATGGTCAGTCCCGTGTTCAGGTATGTGTAGTTGCGCAGCATCGTTTCAATGAATTCGGTGCGGAACGTGTAGTTCTTGAACAAAGCACTGTCAGGTTCGAAATAGATGAAAGTTCCGTTTTCGTCGGCTGTCGGTTCCGTCGATTCGCCGGTCAGGATTCCGCGTTCGAAAGTGGCCCGGCGCATTTCGCCGTCGCGATGGCTTCGCACTTCGAAGTGCGAGCTGAGCGCGTTGACCGCTTTCACACCCACTCCGTTCAGTCCCACGCTCTTCTTGAATGCCTTGGAATCGTATTTGCCGCCCGTGTTGAGCATGCTCACCGCTTCGATGAGTTTGCCCAAAGGGATACCGCGGCCATAGTCGCGTACGCTGACCCGCAAGTTGTCCTCTACGGTGATTTCTATCCGTCGGCCGGCATTCATTTTAAACTCGTCGATGCTGTTGTCTATCACTTCTTTCAAAAGCACGTAGATACCGTCTTCGGCATGAGAACCGTCGCCCAGTTTTCCGATGTACATGCCCGGACGGGTACGGATATGTTCCATGTCCGACAAGTGGCGGATATGGTCTTCGGTGTATTCGGTAAGTATCGGTGCTTCGTTTGGTTTCTCTTCTTCTGCCATAGTGTGTTTCTATTTAAGTGACTTCTGGTAGCAACGTCTGTGTTTATGTACTTCTGCGTCTAAGTAAGCCCATTGCCCTTGGCTTTTTTCGTTGGTCTCCAGTTGCGGATGCGTTTCGCCGAACTTAAAGCCCATCTGTTGGCAAATGGGGATGAGGTCGGCGAAGAGCATGGCATTGACCCCTTTGTTCTGATATTCCGGAAGGACGGCCACAAGCAACAAATCTATGATATCCGAATGCTTGAAGAACAGGGCCTTGACCAAATGATACCAACCGAAAGGGAACAGGCGGCTCTTGGCTTTCTGCAAAGCGTGCGAGAGGGAAGGCATACCCACCCCCATGGCTATGATGCGTCCTTCGGCGTCTTCCACGAGCGTGACGAGCCGCATGTCTACGAGCGGAAGGTAAGTGTTGACGTATTGGGCAACCTGTCGCTCGTTCATCTCGGAATAACCGTACAACGGGGCGTATGCTTTGTTGACTACATCGAATATTTTCGGCCCCCATCCGCCTTTACGTATTTCTTTGGCGCTTTTGAATTTGCGTACACGCAGGTTATAGCGTTTGGCACTCATCTCCGCCACGCGGAAATATTTGTCCATGTGCGCCTGATGGTCTTGGTCGGGTACGCGTATCTTGCGCTCCACCCAGTCCACCTCTTTGGTATAACCAAGGCGGTCCATGTGAATTGGATAATAAGGATAGTTGTATGTTGTGGACATCGTGCTCAACTGGTCATAGCCGCCGGTGAGCATGCCTTCCGGATCCATGTCCGTAAACCCTAAAGGCCCTACTATCTTGTCGCATCCGCGGGCACGTCCCCAAGCTTCCACCGTGTCCATCAGGGCACGGCTCACTTCCGGGTCGTCCGTGAAGTCGATCCAACCGAAGCGGGCGTTGTTCGTGCCCCATGTCTGATTGGCCTTATGGTTGATGATGGCAGCCACGCGCCCCACGATTTTTCCTTCGCGTAGAGCCAGAAAATAATCCACGTCGCAGAAATCGAAGGCTGCGTTTTTCTGCGGGTTGAACGTGTCGAGCGTGTCCTCCAAAAAGTCGGGCACGGCATACGGACAGTCCTTGTACAGTTCGTAGTTGAAACGTATGAACGCTTTCAACTCTCGGCGAGTCGATATTTTTTTAATGGTTACAGCAGACATGTCATATATGTAAAATGGTCAATAAATTGCGGCAATGCGCAAACGTGCAAATATAGCCTTTTTTTTATTAACAGTTGAGTAAAATGCTTCGCTTTTCGCTTATCCTCCCTTTTTTTTAAGAAAAAGTTAAAAAAGATTGTTAGCTTCTTGTATTTATCTTATATTTGTGAACTTAATCCAAGTTGAATCATAAAAATATAGACTGATGGGAAAGATAAGATGTATGCTCGCGGTTATGGCTATGGCCATAGGTACGGGAGTGGCTTATGCCGGAGAAGGAAACAGTGAGAAAGATTATCGTCCGTATCCGCACATGTTCTTCGGGTTGAACGGGGGCGCGCAAGTGTCTTTTACTCATTATGATTTCAGCAAGTTGATCACACCGAGTTACGGCGTTTCGTTCGGTGCTTATTTCAATCCGGTCGTTGGAGCGCGTTTGCATGTGAGCGGTTACGAGAACAAGGGGGGTATCAAATCTTTGAATGAAACTTACGATTTCAATACGGTGACGGGTAGTGCGGACTTGCTGTTGAACGTGACCAACATGTTCCGTAGCGATAAAGATCGTGTCTTTAATCTTATTCTTCTTGGAGGTGTAGGATTGGCAGGCGCATGGGACAATGACGATTTCCACGCGTTGGCAGCCAAAGCAGCCGAGAACTATCCGATGGCATGGCAGGATCGTAGGCTTTCGCATAATGTGCGGTTGGGAATGCAGCTCGATTTCAATATCGCCAAACATTTCGGACTGAATCTGGAATTGGCCGCTAATAACAGATCCGATCGTATCAATTCTAAAACGACCGACCGAAATGACTGGGCTGCCACAGCTTCTTTAGGTCTGATTTTCAAGTTCGGGCAGAAGAAGGCCGAAAAGATGGCGGAAGAGCCGGTTCTGGTGGCAGAGGAATGGGCTACGCGTACGGATACCGTTTGGTATGACGACATCACGTATAGGGACGTGCCCGAAAAAGTCACTTACGAGGACAATATTTACTATAAAATCCGTTTGAGCGAACCGGATCCGGCTTCAAAGATTCAGAAGATAGCCGATTTTGTCAAGGCGCATAAGAATTGCAACGTACAGGTAACCGCTTATGCAGATAAAGCCACGGGAACACCGGAGTTGAATATGCAATATTCCAAGGAACGGGCGGAGAAAGTCGTTGCGGCGTTAGTGAAGGCCGGTGTGAGTCGCTCTGTCATTACTTCCGAATATAAGGGCGACACCGTGCAACCGTTTGCCGAGAACGACAAGAACCGTGTGGCTATCGTAAAAGTCACGGGTGAGGGCGTGAAGAAGGAACAAGTGAAGACGAAGAAATACAGATTGGAAGAGACTCGTTACAGGGTAAAGTAACAGAGCAATTTTTTTCATAAGGAAGGGGTCGGCTGTGAAGCCGGCCTTTTTTATTGGGGTCCCGCTTTCCGGCACCGGAGCAGCACATGCCGTCCGTCGGACAACGTCGTGGCGAAGAGGTAAGCGTTGCCTCCCTCTTTCAGTTTGAGGCGTTTGCGGAGTCCGGCTACGGTGTCCGGAAAGTTGCGGACGGTCAGATTGGCTTGTCCGAGGCCGTTTAAAAGTCCTTTCAGTTCCTTTTTGCCGAATCCGCAGCAATCCTCTATGGCAAACGCCCGCCCGGGAAAATCCTTGCAGGAATGGTCTGAGGTGTATAAATGGGAATTGGGATGCAGTTTCCGCAGGCCGTAACGTGTGGCCAGGCTGCGGAATCCGCCGCACTTCATCACGGAAGCATTCGGTTCGTAGAGAAATCGGCCCGGCATGTCCGAATAAGTGCATGCGGCCTCCTCCTCTTCAGTCAAGGTGAACGTGAAGGTGGGGTCTTCCGTGCCGAGGTTGACGCAATGGCACGCCGTCTTTTCCGGTTTTTGCCGTGTCATGACCAACAGCAGTTCCTTGCATTCCCCTTGTACGCTGACGGCGTGGACTTCGGCCACGTGTGCCAAGGTGCGTAGGGCCGTCCGGATGTCCAACATGGGGGAGAGCTTGATGAGGCTGAAAGCCGCCTTGCGGCGGATGGCTTCCTGGAGGATGGATAAATCCGGCTCGCAGTCTTCTATGGCCACCGTCTTGCGCCCGACGGTGTCGCGCCGTGCCGGGTCGACGAAGCAACAAGTGGCGTCGGGCCATTCGTCCGGCGAAAGGGAAGAGTCGGTTTCCCGGATTTCCGCTTGTGCCAATCCCAATGTTTTGAAGTTATGTGCCGCGATACGGCACAATTCCGGTTGGCGTTCCATATAGACAGCCCGGTCGAACAGTGGAGCCAGAAAGCTGAAATCGATGCCGAAACCTCCGGTCAGGTCCATCAGGGTATGGGGAGCTTCCGTGCCGTCGTTGTCCAACAAGCGTTTTACGAGGGCTTGTTTGTACCTTGCCGTCTGTTCCGAAGAACATTGCTCCATCGGGAGACGGGGCGGATACTGTATCCCGTCTCGTTCCGCCCATGAGGGGAGTTTGCGTCTTGCCGTCTGCCAACCCTCGATTTGTTGCAAGGCCATGCGCAGGTCTACGTTCTCCGGGGCCGGTTTCAGGGCCAGTCGGCGTACATCCTCCTCCCGGTGTGTCCGGATAAAATCTTGTGTCTTTTCGTCCAACATGTGTTTTATGGAATGGGTTTATAATGCGCTTTGGCTTCGGCGCGCGTGATGAAATTGAAATGCCACCATTCCGTGCGCAGGGCTTTGAACCCGGCTTGGCGCATGACCCGGCGCAGCAGTTCGCGGTTGCTCCGGGCTTCCGGCGTGAGTTTGCCCTGCTTTACCATTTCCGCCTCGTTGTCGATATGGGCCAATTTGCCTAAGTAATCTATTTTCGTGCCCATGGACAGCGTGTCGCCTTTCGCGTCGCAGAGCGTGAGGTCCACGGCCATACCGTAATTATGCAATCCCCCGCCGTTTTTGGGATTGCTCACGTAGATATTCTTCGGTGTTCCGGCCACTACGTTCCACATTTTTTGCTGGATGTGCATCGGGCGGGCGGCATCGTACACCTTCAGGCTCAGTTCCGGGTGGGAGGTCTTCAGGATTTTTTGGGCCTTGGCCAGGGCGCGTGCGGCTTTCGGGTGCAGGTAAGCTTCATGCAGGTCGGTGTAAAGTACCCGTCCCGTGAAGTTGTCCGCCCGTGCGTACATCAGGCTCACGTGTATCGTGCTGTCCATGCTGCGGACATCCACGAAGCCCGCCCGTTCCATGGCTTGAGCCGTCCGTCCCGGAGTTTGGGCGCAGGCGGCACTTCCGGCTAAAAAGCATGCTAAAAGGATATATGGAGTGAACGTCATATTTATGGGGTTGTCATTTTGCACCGCAAAGATACGGATTATGCCTTGATCATTGGACGAATCAACGTGGTTTTTGCTTGCTTTTTGTCAATTTTATCCTTGTCGTTTTATGGTTTCCGGAAGTTTTGGTGGCTCATGAAACGGTCTGTTTTTCACACAAACTCCATTCTTCTGCTTCTATTGCGCATTTCCGGTTTTTAATCTCAGCCGAATTGAAAATCGTTTGGCTGAAAGAGATTTTTCGTCTGGCGCAGGGCGGTGGTGAGTTGTCGATATTTGGTGCCGGAAATGTCCGTCCGGCGGCGGATGGAAAGGCTTTAAGTACCTTGTAAATCTCTATTTGCCGAGAAAAGCCGTGCTTGAATGGAATGGCAGAAAGAAAGGAAAATGTTTGCAAGGATGACGCGCCCGGGAGTTTCTTCCGTATGGTGCGGGAAGGCGGGAAACGAAATGGCAGCCGAAAGGGGAAACGGCTTTCTTTCCGGGTTTCCCTGACGGCGCGAGAATCGCTTGAAATCTTCCACGGCGGATTTTTCCCGGATTACGCGCCGCATTTCGGATGAAAATGACAAAATGTCAAAAACGGATTGGGGTTTGCCGGAGGATGTCTTTCCGGTTACAAAGGAGCACTGCGGACGGGAGTCAGGAGGGGCTTATATACATAAGAAAAAGGATTTTGCCTGTTATACCGAGAATATCTTGAAGATTTATTTGTTTCTTTCAACCTTCTTTAGTATTTTTGCCCTTGTACTCCTGCGTTCCTATTTTTCATGGCGAGGACGGATGGTTCCAGTGCCGTGATAAGGATGGGAAAAGCTTACGCCGGGCCTGAAGGAAAGAGGTTGTGCTCGGAACTGACGGCGGGTCTTGGGCGAGCCGGAGCACTATATATTGGGAAAAGGCGTTTACATGCGTCTTGTCTTGGGCTTATCAGAATCTCGCAAGTTCACAGTTTGGTCAAGATAAGGCAACAGTAGATGTCCTCGGGATGTGTTTTATACGCATCCCCTTATATTTGGTATATTCACCTTACGCAACTATATACTTTATTGTACCAATGATTTTGTATAATTGCTGGTTTATCCAGTCACAAAAAGCGCATCCAACAGATGCGCTTTTAAATGTATGTCATAATACAAACTGTTATTTGTGGTCAAAATCAATGTTACCGTTTGTAGTATAGCCATTGTTATCTTGTATATTGAATGTATAATCCCACTTGTTAGGTGGATATGAATCCAAACCATATTCAGTAAACCCAATTTTTCCCATTAGCGGCCATACTTGTCTTTCTTGCAATACTCCATCAGAATTAAATGCACTAAATTCACGATAGTTATCAGTTAGTTCAATAGAAAGAACCAATAAATCTGTATCAATAGTAATATTAGTATATGGTGGCGGGCACATTCCTTTTGGCGACCTAAAAACGACATTTGCACGGGCTTCCTTAGGCATAAATTTGGAAGCAATATTTGGAGTGGTTACATTCAAATCAACACTACTTGTGAATACCATAGCGCCTCCACCATTAATAGAACCCCTATAAGGAACATCACCCCATATATTGAAATAAATGTATTGGGCTTCACCTTTATCTATATCTGATAGTTGTACCAATTGGTTGTCTTTATACTTTTCTAGTTTGGTTATATCAGCTTTCATTTCAATGGCTCTATCTTTTGTACAGCATTTTATATTATTTATAACTGTTCCTTGATATTTCAGTTTGTCTTTTGCTTCTTGTTCGGTAGCAATTCTTCCCATATTGTTGTAATTTTGAGTTTTTGAATTATACAGAACAATAGATATCCGATTACATAGGACACAAAAATGCGGAAAGGAAAACCTATCCGCATTTACAAGTTTTTTATTGACAAACTATTTCTTTTTAGTTCCGAAAATAGCATCAATAACAAATCGTCCAACTTTCCTTTCCAGACCTTGCTTAGTCATTGGCACGCCCGTTTTTCTGCTTATCTTTTGTTTGGCAGCAGTAATACCAAGTGCTCTTTTAAGTGAAAAACTTAATCCGGGTATCTTCATAATATTTGTAGAATTAAATAACATACAACAGCTACCAATCCCCAAAACAGAACATAAATAATGTTCCTGCATAGATAAAGAATAAGGGCTATCAAGCCCCACTTTCCGTTTCCCATAGGCTACACTACAAACCTTTCTTTTTGAATGATTCTATCAATTTCTTTATCAGCGTGTCTATTTCATTGGCTACACCGTTCATGAATCCAGCTCTTGCTGTTGGATTCTTCAGTTTACCAATTCCTTCCGAATCCATTTTCTTAAAGTTCAATTCATGGCGTGGTGACGGAGTACCAAAACCTGCCCAATTCTTATCAAGACGGATAGAAGGGTCAACTCCATCTATTGCTTCTTCCAATACTTTGTCTTTAGCAACATCGCCACTATACTTTATACCATAACAATATGTTTCTAACATATAGATTGTAAAGGTAACGTCTTTTCCGTCTTTGGTTCGGTAGATATTAAACGTGATACCGTAGCGTTTGTATCGGTTACTTTTATAGTAGTCTTCTACGTCTTGGGCAAAGTCTTTCTTTTCAATGCTATACCCTTTGGCAATGAGCAAATCTTGCAATGAATCCCAAAAGTAGCATTGCAGTTGCTCATTGTTCCAATCATCGGTAGCCACAGCTTCGCGACCCACTGCTGCAATAGTCATGTTGCTACTTGCCAACTTAGTGTTATCGGGATTTGCTACTTTCACGGTTATTCCAAACATCTCTTTCATCTTGGTTTCAAAATTGCCGACTTGCAGATTTCCCTTACATACAAGTTCTCCGCCTTTTACATTTTCTCCACTACGGATAGATGCAAGTGTTGCATCTTCTGGAGCAAATTTAGCCCCCTTGTACACACGTAAACTTGCACCAAATGCGTCTTTGAACTGTTTTCTCAGACTCTTAACCGTCATACGGCCATTAATACTAAATTCAGCCATAGTAAAATTATCTTTTAGTGAGTTGATTAAATTGTTTATGATTCCCATTTACTTTTATGTTTATACCGTTACTTAATTCTTTTTAGAGAGGCTTTTGCATTCTCAATATCTCGTTTAAGGCTTTCTATCCGTCTGTCGTGAGAAGCTGCCCTATCAATCTTTGATTTACGATAGTTAGCTTTGCTCGATGGAGTGGAAGCTCTTTTTATCAAGCCTGCATAATAGGCATTGTCCTTTTTCTTAGCTTCACGCTCCTTGGCGATTGAAGCCCGAAGGTCTATAATCCGTTTCTTGTAGTATTCTTTACTCATGAGATTGGATATTAAGTTGATATGTATCCGAGACACGTTCCCAGACACATTTATTCTCTTTAATTGATTTCTCTTTATTGAGATTGAACACACCCACGAAGCGATAAAAACAAAATCCCAAATCATCTTTGTAACGCAAGAATGTAATTCTTGTTTCTTCGGGTGCTGAAAGCCATTGTTTTAGATGTGCTGCTCGTTTGTTCTCTGCTTTCGGGTATTCATAAATGAACATTCCGTCCTCCGAAAGTTCATTGCACCAAAGACGGTGTTCCATATTCGGCCACCAAATTATTTCATTTTTCTTGTTTGGAACAGCTGCGCCCGAAGCACGTAAGAACCCCCGATGCTTTGCTTTTGTCCCGAACACTTCTGCAATATCCTCCGTAGTACGCAGGCACTCATTATCATCAATTTTTAGATAGCCCTTATTCCGATGATATTCTACAGATAATGTACTTACATCATCCCACGGTTGGAAGTTATCACCCATTTCCTGAATGCGTTGTTTTATCAACGAAACAACATCCGTAATCTGGCAGTGAATTTCTTGAATGTTGTTATCACAATCAATGATGATGGGCTTTGAATTAGTGACATTTAGAATTTCTTCGTTACGGATTTTATCAACTTCCGTGTTATTCTTATGAAAAGGCTCGTTGATTTCAATAAAGATATTGAGTTGGGGTAGATACAAGTCTGCGAGCGCATACTTGTCTTGTGTTCTTCTGATGTATTGTTGGACAACAAATTTCACACGGTCATCATCCAACTGATGCCATATTCTACTTATGACATAGGATTCTGTCTTTTTCTTGCTTATCTTGGCAAAAAGACGTTCCATGTAGTCTAATTTATAATCCATATTCTTGAACTTTGAGTTTGTACCATATTTTATTTTTAGGCAAAAAAAAGGACACAGCCTAAACTTTTCGCTTATTTTGTTGATTAGGTTCTGGTAAAACCCTGAAGTTCAAATAAGGAAAAGCAGTCTGCGCCCTTTGCAGGGTACAAACTGACCTTTCGACTTATTATTCGGAACTTCAATTCAATTTACCAGATTCAATCAACCCAAATAACTTGTCTACAAGTTGCTTGTAATATGTCTTTTAATTCTTATGTCTGTTTCTTTAAAATCTCCTTTTACTTTTGTTCGATTACAAAGTAACGGATAAATTTTGAGATAAACAAAAGATTTTCAAGACATATCGCAGACTGCTATCCAAATTTATAGATAATTCTTATGTTATAAGCATAAAAAGTCCAACCACGCTGACGTGATTGGATTTTCATTTTTAGTTTAATAGTTATATACCCATCCCGGTTTCTCCAAAAGTTCTCCGTAGTACAAACGTTCCGTGAAACTCCTCAAGAAATCATTAAATCTATCAGAATCAGTTTGCTTACGTGTATTATATCTAACAACGAATTCTTTTACATAGTTAGATAAGTGTTTTCTTGAAACAACATGATATATTCCAAGCACACCACGTTTGATATGACTCCAAAATCCCTCAATAGAGTTTGTATGAAATCCGTTTACTGCATAGATGTGTTTACTGTGCGGTATGACCTTATGTGTATATTCTTTTGACAAACCACTATATCCGTTCCAACCATCGGTAATGATTGTTGAGCCTTTCTTTACCTTGCCCTTTATTATTGGCTGTAAAGTTTCTTTTTCTGCATTGGGTACAGTTTGCGCATAAACAAGACCTTCTGAAATCATACCAAAAACAACTGACTTTTGTTGTGTACTGCGTCCCATATTTCTTTTACCGTCTTTATCCTTTTTACGTTTGTCCCGACTTTTACCTCCGATAAGTGTTTCATCCATTTGCGTCATATCATCAAAGTTTGCATCATCGTCCTTTACGTTGTGGCGGATACGATGCAGCATAAACCATGCGGTTTTCTGTGTAACTTGAATATCACGAGCCAATTGACAACTGCTTATCCCTTTCTTGTGTGACAAGAACAGATAGATTGCATAAAACCATTTCTTCAACGGAAGATTTGAGCCTTCAAACATGGTTCCTTGTCTCACAGTAAACCGTTCTCTACAATCCTTGCATTTATAAAGACCTTCAAATTTTCCGTCTTTGGTTAGTTTATAGTGATGTTCGGATATTGAACCGCAATGCGGACAAATCGGCTTTCCATTCCAGCGCATATTCTCCAGATATACCCTGCAATCCTCTTCGGTATGCAGCGTATCCATCATTTGGAGTAGTGAGTGGAATGTTGCCATATAATTCGTTGGTTTGATTTTTGGAATTAAAGCCAACTTGTTGGCTTATATATCACTACCGATTATTAATCGGTATAGTGAATTATACCCGCAACATCATGGAAATTTCATTTTAAATGTTAAAAAATCATCTTTGGATGAAATTTTTTCTTGATATGTTTCAATACATATTCTATTAAACAATTAAGTTATATGGAATCATTTATTTTACAGCAGATTGATGCAATTACTTCCGACAAGATAGGAAACTCCGAACTTCGTGAAATTCTCAAAGAATACTACGGTAACAACGAAATTTCCTATACTGCGGATTTTGATAGTGAGATGTGGAGTGAGGTTTTGATATATCTTGACAAGGATTGCAAACTGATTAAAGACATAGAACTGTCATCGGGAATCGTAACTATCTACGAAACGAATGTAGTGAATGAATTTCTTGTAAGGTTTGAGTGGGATAAAGGAGGAAAGAACTTCTTGTTTTGGAGAAAAGGAAGTTCCAACGGTTTTGTAACTAAATAGTATGATGTACTACTGAAAAGGCAAACCAATATTATACAAAACCGTTGGTACAATAAAGTATATAGTTGCGTTTCTTGTTTCTTCCATCGTTATTCAATTATAGAATTGGGGTCCATAGTGGGGATGTCACCATCAGAAAGGCGGTCAAAGTCGGAACGAAAGAGGCTGTCTTGTATGATGCGATACTTCTCAAATTCCGCCTCGGCAAACTCCTTGGCATATTCTGCCGTAACCTTGCCGGCATCCAGAAGTACCTCACGGTCTGTGGCATTCAAGAAAATGTCGATGCGCTTTTCCCAATCTTCCATTGTCATGGGGATATGACGTTCCGCCATATCCTTGGCAATGTCAAGATAGGCGTTGACAAGCCTTCCCATGGCTTGTAATTCGTTCTCCCGCAGATAATTCTTGGCAATGGAAACATCTGTCTTAATTATTTTACCATTGGGCGCTTTAGCCCAAGTTGTCAGTCCCATGTGTTCCTTCCCAGCATTCGCCCGCTCCACGATGAGTTCTGCTGCGGTATGTCCATGTACGGCATAGTGCATTTTGTTCTGTACCTTTTTGAAAAATCTGCGTGTGGTTGGCGCATCCTTGTTGTAGTCTATCGCTGTGGCATAAATGTCAGTCAGCTTTTGGTAGAAGTTACGCTCAGACAAACGAATCTCGCGTATCTCCTCCAATAACTGCTCGAAGTAATCAACATTGATAAACGAACCGTTCTCCATGCGTTTTTTATCCACGATGTAACCACGGATGGCAAATTGGCGTATCACGTAGGTACACCATTGACGGAATTGCGTGGCACGGATGGAATTGACGCGATACCCCACAGAGATTATGGCATCGAGGTTATAGAACTTTGTAAGATAGTTTTTCCCGTCAGCGGCAGTTGCCGAGATTTTCTCGGTAACTGAATCCTCGATGAGTTCTCCGCTCTTGAAGATGTTCTTTAAGTGCAGTCCAATGTTATCCGTTGTGCAGTCGAACAACGTGGCCATCGCCTTCTGCGTAGCCCAAACCGTCTCGTCTTTATACAGCACCTGTATGCCGTCTTCCTTGCCTGTTGCCACAAAGGTAAGGAACTCTGCCGTGCTGTTTCTTATTTCAAATTTCTTTGCCATTGTCTATATCATTGTTACAGGATAAATCCCATTTCCGTCAAATACCCATTCACTTCGTCCTCATAGCGATGAGCGTCTGCTTCGAGCGAAGGCAGCGTGCGCTCATAACGTGCCGAGATGGTGGTGATGGCAGCAGACAGTTGCTGCGTCACCTGTTGCATCTCCTCCATGCAGGATGACATTACCGAATGCATCCATTTCTTCTCCACCACCAAGTGGCGAATATCCTCCTCGCTGAGAGACGCATATTGAGCCAACACCTTGTCGGTCAGGGTTGCCTGAAGGTCGGAGAGTGTCTTGGAGGCTTCCTTCTTCTGCTTGCACAGGTCGAGATATTTTTTGAACGTATCGACATCATCCTTGCCAAAGTTAAGTTTGGCGGCATCCTTCACAGCCTTCTTGATGACCGATTCATTCACCTTCTCGAAGTTGTCGAAGAGCTCCTGCTGCTCCTCCAAGAAGCTGTCGATGAGCTGTGCCTTGTTGACAACTGTCTGCTCCGCCTCGGCAATGGCCGCCGTTTCGGCAGAGAAATACTCTTGCAGGATGATCGACACTGGCAGCAGGTCGCAGACAATGTCGGAGTAGATGCCCGACTTCTTTTCGGGCGTAAGGTCGGAGGGAAGTGTCCATCCATCGTTGCTCACCATGTAGCAATCGTCCTGCATTATCTCTGCCCAGTAGTTCATCAGACGGTCGTAGATGGAATAAGCATCGGCAAGGCTGCGGTCGGCCTTTGCTGTCTGCAACAGGCTCTCGCTCCAGCGGCTGATGAGCTGTTTGGGAGAACAGCCCCGGGCGATGGCTTTCATTTCCGGTTCCACCATGCTGCGCCATTCATCAAGGCTCTGAGTGAAAAGTTCCTTCTGACTGACGAAACTGTCGTTCTCGGCGATGGTCTGCGCAATCTGCTGCTTGTCGGTGGCAAGATCATAGCGTCCGTCGGGACGTGGAGTGAAGAGTGACGACTTCAATGAGGAACATACCTGCCAGTAGGCATCCAGAGCCTCTATATCGTGGACGGGAATGCCACCATGCAAATGGGCATCAATGTCGTGTTGCACCTCGGTATCTCGTGGCTGCACATAACGAGGAATGTTCAGGTTGAAGTCGTTCTGCTCAATCTCCTCCCATGTAACCATACGTGCATAATGAGGTATAGCCTGTTGCTCATTCCACACATCGATAATGCGCTTGATGTCCTGTTCGCGCAGACGGTTTTTGTTGCCGTCCTTCATAAATCCGTCCTTCGCATCAATGAAGAAGATACCCTCACGGTGGGCGGTGTCATGTTTGTCCAGAATAAGGATGCAAGCAGGTATGCCCGTACCATAGAAGAGGTTGGGCGGCAAGCCGATGATGCCCTTCAGGTAGTGACGCTCCACTATGTCGCGGCGTATGGTATATTCGGCGTTTCCACGGAAGAGCACGCCATGGGGCAGGATGCAAGCTCCACGTCCCGTGTCAGGTTTCATGCTGCCGATGAGATGGAGCAGGAAAGCGAAGTCACCACATTTGGCAGGAGGTAGCAGATTGGGATTCCAACGGTGGTAAAGGTCACTTTCGCCATTGGAGGACATCCAATTTTTCTGTGAGAAGGGAGGATTAGCCACGCACACGTCGAAGGTATCAAGCATGGTACCGGTGGTGAACTGTGGGTCGCCCAGTGTATCGCCCACTTTTATCTCGGCACTCACAATGCCGTGAAGGAGCATATTTAGCTTGGCAAGCGAGGCTGTAGTGGAGTCTTTCTCTTGTCCGTAGAGCGTAGGCTGTCCGTTTGGAGTCTCGCTAAGGGCGCGAAGCAACAGTGAACCACTGCCGCAGGTCATATCGTAAATGGTGTGGCCAGCACGGGTGAAATCCTCCATGTGGAGCACCTTGGCCATCACACGACTCACCTCGGCAGGAGTGTAGAACTGTCCCTTACTCTTGCCACTCTCGGCGGCGAAGTTCTTCATCAGATACTCGTAGGCATCGCCAAGAAGGTCATCATCGGCAGCACGGTTAAGTGAGAAATCCAATTCATCACGCTGAAACTCGCTGATGAGTTTGGAAAGGGTTTCCACTTTTGTTTTTCCTGTTCCGAGTTTGGTATCATCATTAAAATTGGGCAGGGTGAGATCTCCTATAAAGGCAATATTAGCTTCACGTATTGCCTCTAACTTCTCGTTTATTTTCTCTCCAATGTGGTGATTCTGTTTCAGTGCCACGAAATCTTCAAAGTAGCAGCCATCGGGCACATCAAGTTCAATTTGTCCCTGACAAGCCTTGTCAGAAAGATATTTCACGAAGAGAATTATCAGCACATAGTCCTTGTACTGGCTAGCATCCATGGAACCGCGCAGAGCATTGCACGACTCCCATAGGGTGCTGTATAGTTGTGATTTTTTAATTGCCATGATTGTATTATAAAGTATTAATTTCTGATTGCGATATAATATACGTTCTGTAGTTCTTCATCGGTGAGTGTGGGGAATCGCTTTCGTAGTTCTTTCCTGAAGAGTACACCATGTGCACTGGCAGGGTCGCGAAAGTTTGGGCGAGCATGATATTCCACCAAATCCTCTGCTGCCATTACCTGATGTTCTGCCTCATAGTCGTCTGTGCTGAAACCACAGGTTGCACGGTTGTTCCATAAAGCCTTTTGTAATGGGGTTGTTATACCTTCGGGATAGTCATTACCGCCCTTTTTAGTTTCTTTGATAAATTCTATAAGCTGACGCATACGCTCTGCAAACGATGCGTTTGCCTGATGAAGACCATCAAGTAATTGTTGTAGGCGTTCGGAGAAACGCAGGAAAAAGGCAGGATCTTTGTCACGCGAATTATTGATGACCGCACGGGCTTTAGCTTCAATCACCTCCGCTGCTGATTTTTCACAGCCTGCTGCTTTTTTAGTGATTTCCGCAGTATCAACAGCATCAGTGCTGTCATCAATGAGGTCAAGGAAAGAGAAATCGGCTGTGGCAGGTACAATAGTCTCGGCTTCCCCTGCACGCAGATAGCGGTCGAGCAGTGCACGCATGTCGGGGTCGTAATTGCGAGGGTCAAAAAGGTCACCTGACTTCTGCTTGACATAAAGGTTGATATGTGCCGCCTCGCGTGCATGATGTTCGTAATAGTCTGCTTCGGCGGTTGAAAATCCTGCACGTGTCATCATGTCCGCCAAGTTGTCGTAGGCGGCGGTCAGAGCTCCTGTAATGCGATAGAGTGCCGTGCGACGGGCTTCGGCAGGATCGTCACGGAAGTCGGTGGTATAATAATCGGCAAGCAAGTCGTTGTTAGTGAGTCCTCTGCTTTGCCATATCGCTTTCAGTGCACAAAATGCTTTGTCGGTAGCGAGAAGCCGTTTCTTGTTCTTGGAAATACTATCAGCAAGCAACTCTTCGATGTCCGTTTCATCAAAACCACCAAGTCCACCGTTCTCATCATTGAATTTGGTGACAGCATTTTCTATATTACCAAAGAGATGCTTGAAATCTACAATCAATCCGTATTCTTTATGTGTATGACAGAGTACATTGCCTTCTTCGTCCTTCACGTCACAGCCAAGACGGTTGACACGACAGATGGCTTGAAAGAGTGTATGGTCACGCATATCCTTATCTATATATAAGTAGGTGGCACAAGGAGCATCGAAGCCAGTAAGCAGCTTATCCACTACGATAAGCAGTTTCATGCGTCCGGGTTGGTTGATGAACAATTCTTTTGCCCATGTCTCGTACTTATCGGCAGAACCTGTTTTATCTTCGGTGGCAATACCGGCATCCTTGAACGACTGTATGGCCATATCGTACTTGAACTTCTCCTGTGTCAGCTTGGCAGTGTCAGTTGTGTTCTTTCGCAAGTCGTTGTCCGTGGGATTATAGCTTGTCACCACCGCCACATGGTTGCGAAGCCGATGGTCAGGGCAATGGTTCTGGAAGAAATCGTAATATTTGTATGCGGAATAGATGTTGCCAGCCACCAGCATGGCATTGGCCCAGTCCTGACGGAGGATGCTGTCGTTTGCCATGTCATCTAGGATGCTGTAGCCGATGCGTTCAATGCGTTCTGTAGCGGAATAGACCCGTTCGAGGGTTGCCCAACGATCTTTAATGAGTTGTTTGCGCTCATCCGTCAGACCGTGGATAATCTGCTCAAGTTTCTCATCAAGTTTGGCTTTGGAAGTTATGCTCTGCTCCACTTCGCGTGCCTCGTATTGAAGGTCAAGTATCACCCTGTCTTCTACAGCCTTCTTGTGGAGATATTTATGAATAAACTCTCCGAATATCACTTCGGATACATTACGGAAAGCAGCGTATCCGTTCTTCTTGGCATCCTTTAGCAAAGGGGTGCCGGTAAAGCCAATGAGCATCACGTCTTGTCCCATGATGGCACGCATGGCATCGTGTAGCCTGCCACCTTGTGTGCGATGGCATTCATCAATGAAAACAAATATGTGTTTACCCTTCGCCTTGAATCCCAAAGGATATTGCTTGTTTATTATTTCCTGTAGGTCGGCAAGGTAACGGTCAAGTGGAATACGAGTGCCGCGATCTGTAGATGCATTTTCATCATGTTTTGAATGTTTGCCAAACTTGTGTATAAGTGTCGTAATCAGCCATTCTTTGCCATCATGCAACGTTTTGAGTAAGTCTGACTGTGATGTGACATGGTGAATATTGTTGCCGGCATCGCTGAAATCAGTGGAGAGTTGCCGGTCGAGTTCCGTGCGGTCAGTAATGACCAGGACACGAGGGTCTTCATAATTGGCTTTGATATACCCAGCTAGCCATACCATAGTGAGCGATTTTCCGGAACCCTGTGAATGCCATATTACACCGCTTGCCTTCTTCTGCAAGCGTGGCTCGGCAGCACGGAGGGCATAATACTGATGTGGACGCATCACTTTCTTGATACCACCATCGGAGAGCACGCCATAACGGAAGAGGAACAAGAAATGCTCTTTGGTGAAAAACTCGGCAAACGACTCCATGTCTGAGAGCACAATGCCTGTGCGGTTGGTGTCGGGTTTCCAAGGACACCAGAACGACAGCGGGGTGCCGATGGTGGCATACTTGAATCCATACAGCTCGTCTTCCACCCGTTCGCCTTGTTCAAGCTCCTTGTGCTCGGCATGACGGGCAGACACGGTGAACTGTGTGGTGGTGAAGAACGAAGGAATAAGGTCGGACTCGTTGGACAGATGCTGGCGAATGCCTTCCTCCAACGAGACGATACTGCGCTTCAACTCAATGACACAAAGGGCAATACCATTGACATATACCACAATATCGGGGCGTGAGTGGCAGGTTGTGAGCGGGTCGATATAGCTTACCTCTTCGGCTATAGCAAAGCGGTTTTTTTCCGGCTTTGTAAAATTGAAGTACATCACATCACGTTCCGTCTTTTCGGTTGACGGCTTGACGGAACATCCTGTAACGAGCAAGTCATAGACATCGTTGTTGACATCCATGAGTGAGACCATCCTCTTGTCGGTAAGGCGCACCGTGCGTTTCAACTGAAACATAGCACCTTCTATTTGCATGGCAGTATAACCAGCGTCGGTTAGATAAGCCTCGACCTCTGACTCTATGATGGGAGAGTTGGCTTTGCCGAGGCAATTCACCTTTGCACCTTTGGTATACTGCAAATTGCCGAGGTATTTATACTTCAGCGTTTCCAAAAACAATGTCACAACCTCGTTCTGATATTGTCTTTCAAGGTCTTCTATGTAGCCTGCCATATATTAAATTGGGTATTCGTTTAATTTTGTTCTTATTTTCTGCCATGAAGACAGATGGATATCCATCAGTCGCCTGAAACGGTCGGTGTGGTTACGTTCAATTAGGTGGGTCATCTCATGTGCTACCACATATTCTATACATTCTATCGACTTCTTTGCCAACTCGATATTGAAAAGTAGTACTCCTTTGGATTGGGAACAACTGCCCCACCGGGATGTCATCTGACGTACTTCCCACCGAGCAGGAACAACCCCAAGTATCTCCTGCCATTTGAGAACCAATCGACCAAATATGGGTAAAGTCTGTGTCTTATACCAAGAATAAAGCGTTTGGCGGATATTATCAGAGGATGTGTCTTGATGCACATCTACTACAATATAGTCACCATCAATATGAACAGAGTAAGCTCCAGATGTGTGACGGTTCACTTTCAGCCGATATTTCGTTCCTTTGAAATAGTGTGTTTCGCCTGATATATATTGTCGTTCCGGTAGTCTATTGTATGATAGAAGCATCTCTCGCTTTTCCTCAATCCATATCCATTTCTGTAGAATATACATGCGGATACGTTCATCGTCATAATCAATAGGTACAGAAATATGCACCCTGCCATCTGGAGGATAAACCGCCAAATGCAAGTTCTTGATAGGCTTGCGTTCTATTTCTATATCTATACCATTGAATATCATGTTTCTTGTGACAACAAATAGGATTTATACTCACGAACGATTAGTTCACGAAGGTCGACCTCAAGGCAATCTGCAATTTTAAGCAGTGTGTTCAAGTCGGGCTGAGAAGAGTTTGTACACCATTTTGATACGGTCGAAGGTGTTACTCCTAACTGTTCGGATAGCCATTTACTAGTTTTCTTCTTCTCCACAAGTACGACTTTTATTCTGTTTACGTCTTCCATATTTTTTCATTATACTATGCAAATATAGTGAAAATAATTCATTATATTGTGATTTTGCGTTCTTTATGATGAAATATTAAGAAAGATTATGCTCTTTGATAGATTTAACGCTTGATATATTTTTATTCTAAATAGATTAGCTAGAGATTTAGAACACTTGGTTTCTTTTTTGTGAATGCCATGAAATATCATTGAAACCTATAGATATTTATTGTGTAAAATAGCGAAACTCAAACAGTTTGTTTACGCATTGTTTACGCAAGGGCAAGAAAAAAGGAGTTGCGGAATTCGCAACTCCTTGATTTTCTTTGTGGACCAGCCTGGGCTTGAACCAGGGACCTCCAGATTATGAGTCTGTTGCTCTAACCAACTGAGCTACAAGTCCGAAACAACTTCTTTCTGAAATTGCATTGCAAAAGTAATATGATTTATTGAGATATGCAAACAATAAAGGTAAAAAATGGGGGGAAAGCTTTCAATATTGCCGGAACTATTGTATTTTCGCGTCGTGGAATGATGTATGAAACAGAAATCGTATATAATTAAAGGTAAAGATGAGTACAAAAGAGACAGATTGGTTGAGTGTCGGTTTGAATGACCGACAAGTGGAAGAGAGCCGTGCCCGTCATGGGAGCAATGAACTGACCCCACCGAAACGCCCTTCAATGTGGAGGCTTTATCTGGAGAAATTCCAGGATCCCGTAATACAGATATTGTTGGTAGCTGCCTTGCTGTCTTTTGTAGTCGCTTTTGTGGAAAATGAATTTGCAGAGACCATAGGAATCGTGTGTGCCATATTGTTGGCCACGGGCATCGGTTTTTATTTTGAGTACGATGCCGCCCGTAAATTTGATGTGTTGAATGCTTTGGGGAGCGAGGCCCTTGTGCGGGTTGTACGGAACGGACAGGTGTGTGAAGTTACACGCAAGGAGCTTGTGGTGGGAGACATCATCATGTTGGACACCGGAGACGAGATACCTGCCGATGCCGAGTTGTTGAAGGCTGAAAGTTTGCAGGTGAATGAATCGAATCTGACGGGAGAACCGGTTACGCGGAAAAGTACGGACCATTCGGATTTTGATAAAAATGCCCCGTATGCCACGAATCGATTGATGCGTGGCACGACCATTGTAGAGGGAAGTGCTGCGGCCCGTGTGATCGCTGTGGGCGACCATACGGAGATTGGCCAGGTAGCTCGCGAAGCGACCGTGTTGACCGGTGAAAAGACACCATTGAACAAGCAGTTGGACCGTTTGGCCGGTTTCATTAGTAAGATAGGGTATACTGTGGCATTCCTTACGTTTACGATATTTACGGTACATGGTTTGATGGAATATATTCCCAAGGTAGGTGTGTGGGGGAGTGAAAACTATTGGCATGTGTTTGGGATGGTGCTGAATAATTTCATGATGGCTGTGACGCTGATTGTCATGGCTGTTCCCGAGGGATTGCCGATGGCTGTGACGTTAAGTCTGGCATTGAATATGCGTCGTATGCTGAAGACCAATAATTTGGTACGTAAGATGCATGCTTGTGAGACGATGGGGGCCATTACGGTAATTTGTACGGACAAGACTGGCACATTGACACAAAATCGCATGACCGTGTCGCAAATGCTGATGCAAGATGAGAATTCGGCACTCTTGGATGAAGCTATCGCATGCAATACGACAGCCTTTTTAAATGAATCCCGTACGGAAGGGTTGGGAAATCCCACGGAGGTGGCTTTGTTGCTTTGGATGCAAGGATGTGGTTCGGATTATATGAAGGTGCGCCAAGAGGTGGAAGAGGTGGCTCGTCTGCCTTTCTCTTCAGAGCGGAAATATATGGCTACGGTAGTGAATTCCTCCGTGTTGGGCCGAAAGGTTGTATATGTGAAAGGGGCACCCGAAATTGTTTTGGGACTTTGCCGGGGGGTATCGGAAGAGCAAATTGCCGGATATCACGTCCAACTGAAAGACTGGCAGATGCATGCGCAGCGTACTTTGTTGTTGGCTTATAAGGAAGTGGCGGATACGGAAGATGATTGTGCGGCTTTGGTACAATCCGGCGGGTTGACCTTGTTGGGCTTGGCGGCTATTAGTGACCCTGTGCGCCCGGAAGTGCCCCAAGCCGTGGAGAACTGCTTGAAGGCCGGAGTGCAAATCAAGGTCGTGACGGGCGACAGCACGGGTACCGCTGTGGAAATAGCCCGTCAAATCGGTTTGTGGAAAGAAGGGGATGACGAAAAGAAGAATTGCATGCGGGGCGTTGACTTTGCTGCGTTGAGCGATGAAGAAGCCCTGCAACGTATCAAGGATTTGAAGGTGATGAGCCGTGCCCGTCCGTTGGACAAGCAACGGCTAGTGAAGTTGTTGCAGACGGAGGGAGAAGTCGTGGCTGTGACCGGCGATGGGACGAACGATGCTCCGGCGTTGAACTTTGCCCAAGTCGGCTTGTCGATGGGGTCGGGGACTTCGGTGGCCAAGGAAGCCAGTGACATTACATTGCTTGATGATTCGTTCCGTAGTATTGTCACGGCTGTCATGTGGGGGCGTTCGTTGTATAAGAATATCCAACGTTTTGTCATGTTCCAGTTGACTATTAATTTCACCGCTTTGTTGGTCGTGCTTATCGGTGCGTTCATGGGAACGACTCTTCCGTTGACCGTTACCCAAATGTTGTGGGTGAATATCATCATGGACACTTTTGCGGCTTTGGCTTTGGCATCGTTGCCGGCTGACCCGAACGTGATGAATGAGAGGCCTCGTCCTGTAGGGCAATTCATTATCACCCGTCCGATATGGACGTCGATATTGGGTTATGGGATGGCCTTTGTCGGGTTCTTGTTGGCCATGCTTCTCCGTATAGAAACCACGGGAGGAATGGATGTATATGAACTGACCGTGTTTTTCACATTCTTTGTCTTGTTGCAGTTCTGGAATTTGTTGAATGCAAAGACCTATTCTACGACAGATTCGGCTTTCAAGCATCTTTCCCGGTGCGTCGGCGTGTTGACCGTATTATGCCTTATCCTGTGTGGCCAGTGGTTGATTGTACAGTTCGGCGGACCGGTATTCCGCACTGTACCTTTGGCGGCCGGGGACTGGGGAATATTGCTTGCTGTAAGCTCTCTTGTATTATGGGTCGGAGAGGCAGGCCGTTTCTTCAAACGGCTTTGCCGGAAAAAAGCAGAATGAAATGGATAAACGGATAAAAAATATTATTTTCGATTTCGGCGGTATTATCGTGGATTTGGACAAGCAGGCAGCGGTTCATGCTTTTGAGGCGTTGGGTTTTGAAGCCCGTGCTTATATCAATGATTATGTGCAGGACGGAGTGTTTGCCTTGATGGAAACCGGAGATATGTCACCGGATGAGTTTTGCACTTATGTGCGGAAGAAAGTCGGGGCAGATGTGAAAGATGAAGAAATCTTTCGGGCTTGGAATAAGATGTTGGTCGGGATTCCGGCTCGTCGCATGCAAACCATCCGTAATCTGCGGACGGATTACCGCACTTATATGCTCAGCAACACGAATGCTATGCACTGGGCATATTCATGCCGTGAATTGATGGCTTCTACGGGGCTGGAGATGGAAGATTGTTTCGACCGCATATTCCTATCCTTCCAGATGCATCTGGCCAAACCGGACGAACGGATATTCCGTAAGGTGTTGTCGGAAGCCGGGTTGAAGCCGGAAGAGACATTGTTTGTCGATGACTCTTCCGAAAATTGCAGGACGGCAGAGAGTTTGGGTATACAGGTGTTCCATTCCCGGCAGCCGGAAGATTGGTTCGGTTTGTTGGAGTAATGACGAAGGAGAATGAAGTTTATCACGCTTACTGACCCCTTGCCTTATCAGGCTTGTGTCGCCACGATTGGTTTTTTCGATGGCGTGCACCGGGGGCATCGCTTTTTGATACGGCAGTTGACCCGTTATGCCGTCGGGCACGATTTGGCTTCTTTGCTGGTCACTTTCCGTACGCATCCGCGTCAAGTCATGCAAGCCGCTTATCAGCCTCAGTTGCTGACCACGTATGACGAGAAATGCGGGCAGTTGGCTACGACGGGAGCGGATTATTGCCTGACGTTGGATTTCACCACGGCATTGGCAGCTTTGTCGGCCCGTCGCTTTATGGCTGAAATACTGAAAGAGAAGTTATCTGTAAAGGTCCTGGTTATCGGATACGACCATCGTTTCGGACATGACCGTTCGGAGGGATTTGCGGAATATGTGGAATATGGACGGGAATTGGGGATGGAAGTCGTTCGTGCGGACGCCTTTGCCATGAGCGAGGTGAACGTAAGTTCGTCTATGGTCAGGGCTTGTCTGGCCGAAGGCGAGGTAGGAATAGCGGCACGTTGCCTGACCCGCCCGTACGAAATTACGGGGCGTGTGGTTCATGGTTTCCACGTAGGGCATGAACTGGGCTTTCCTACGGCGAATATACAGGTAGAGGATTCACAGAAGCTGATTCCGAAAAACGGTGTATATGCCGTTTGGGTCAAAGGAAAAATAGGAGGAGAGGAACACGTTTGGGGCGGAATGTTGAATATCGGTCTTCGGCCGACGATGGAAAACGGTGAGAATCGCACCATAGAAGTACATTTGTTGGATTTTGCTGGGGATTTGTACGGTTGTCGTTTGACGTTGAGTTTCGTCAGGCGTTTGAGAGATGAAAGGAAGTTCAGGAATAAAGGGGAATTGGTTCATCAGCTTCGCGAGGATGAGGCTATGGTGAGAATGATTTTAAACAAGGAGCAATAGCTTGGAAAGGAGATGGGTATGAAACGTACGATTTGTCTGGTGATTATTTTTTTGTTGGCCCAGGTTTTGTCTTCCTTGGTAGTCTTGTTCTTTTTCAATCTTTCGGATTTGCTTCACGAAGGGCGTTTGGATGTGAACGCATTGGCAGCTTCTCCATCGGCCTTGGGGATTTCTCTGTTATTAAACGGGGTTGTGGTATGGGCGGTGATGACTTTGTTGAGATGGACAGACCGTAAAAGTTTCCGTTTCGGGCAAATAAAATGGTCGGTATACGCCGGTGTGGTCTTATGGATGTTGCCCGTCATTTTTATTGTGAACCTGTTATTGGAGACTTTGACATTAGAGGACTTGAATAAGGATGTATTTGCCACGCTTGTGTATAACCCTTGGGGAGTCTTGGCCATTGTTTTAGTCGGGCCTGTTACCGAGGAACTGGTGTTCCGGATGGGAATCCAGCGGCATCTTATCCGGCACAGGATGCGTCCGTGGATGGCCATTTTGCTTTCAGCCTTGATATTCGGAGTCATACATGGCAATCCTGCACAAATACCGGGAGCTGTAGTTTTTGGTTGGGTTTTGGGTTGGTTGTATTGGCGGTCGGGAACGATCTGGATTCCGGTGGCGGCACATGTCTTCAATAATTTTGTGGGTGTTGCCATGATTTGGTGTACAGGAGATTCGGATACGACTTTGGTGGAGTTGTGCGGCGGGGCCGTCGCAGCTTCCGTTTGGGCTTTGGCGGCTGCGGTTTGCGGATATGTGGGTTACCGTTATTTGGACAAGGTGTTCAGTTAGGAAAGGGGTAAATATTAATCCTGTTTATACTAAAAGAAATCAGGATGCACAGCTAAGGAAAAGGCAGTGCGTCCTGATTTCTTTTGGTATAAACCTGTTGGTTACTGGTTCTTTTTCTTCATCACGATGGCATCAATGACCGCTACGGCCGTGATGTTCACGATGTCGCGTACGGAACTTTCGAAGTCGGTGAAATGAATCGGTTTGTTCAATCCCATCTGAATAGGGCCTATCATTTCAATTTCGTCTCCATTCAGGGCCTGGAGTAACTGGTAACCGGCATTGGCCGAACTCAGGTTCGGGAATACCAAGGTGTTGACCTCCTTGCCCTGTAGGCGAGTGAACGGGTACTTACGGTCGCGAAGTTCATTGTTCATGGCGAAGTTCACCTGCATCTCCCCGTCGATGGGTAGGTTCGGGTAGTTCTCCTGCATATACTCTACGGCTTTATGGATGCTGGCCGGGCTTCCGCATGTGTCCGTCCCGAAATTGGAATAGGACAACATGGCGATGACCGGTTCGTGATTGAAGAAACGCACGGTCTTTTCGGATAGCCGTGCAATGTCTATCATCGTTTCCGTGTCGGGATGGCGGTTGATAAGCGTGTCTGCCAGGAAGTACGTACCTTTCTTACTGTTCATGATGTGCATGGTACCGAAATGGTTGTATTCCGGTTGTATGCCGATGACTTCTTTGGCAACCTTGATGGTGTTGGAGTATTTGGTATACACGCCCGTGATGAATGCGTCCGCTTCGCCAGTCTCTACCATCATCATGCCGAAATAGTTACGCTCGAACATCTTGTCGTTGGCTTCCTCGAATGTATAACCTTCGCGGGCTTTCTTCTCGGCCAATATCTTGGCATAACGTTCGCGGCGTTCAGCTTCGCGGTCGTGGCGCAGGTTAACGATTTCGATGCCTTCCAGGCTGAGGTCGAGTTCTTTCGCCAATTTCTCGATACGCTCGTCGTTACCCAACAGGATAGGATGGCAGATGCCTTCAGCCTTGGCCTCTACGGCGGCTTTCAGCATGTTGGGATGGATACCCTCGGCAAACACTATGCGTTGGGGATTGCGGCGGGCCGTATCTCTCAACTGGCGGGTCAGTTTCGACTCATATCCCATCAGTTCCTTCAAGTGGAGGGTGTAAGCGTCCCAGTTTTCGATGGGCTTGCGGGCCACTCCGCTTTCCATGGCGGCTTTGGCCACAGCCATGGACACCTCGGTGATGAGGCGCGGGTCTACCGGTTTCGGAATGAAATATGAAGGGCCGAAGGTGAGGTTGTTCACGTGGTAAGCCTCGTTCACTACGTCCGGCACGGGTTGTTTGGCAATGCCTGCGATAGCCCGTACGGCGGCCAGTTTCATTTCTTCGTTGATGGCCGTGGCGCCGGTATCTAACGCGCCACGGAAGATATAAGGGAATCCGATGACGTTGTTAATCTGGTTCGGGTAGTCGGAACGTCCAGTAGCCATCAACACGTCGGGACGCGAATCCATGGCATCCTCATACGAGATTTCGGGTACCGGGTTAGCCAATGCAAACACGATGGGTGACGGAGCCATGCTGCGTACCATGTCCTTGCTCAACACATTGCCGCGTGACAAACCAAGGAATACGTCGGCACCCTTGATGGCTTCTTCCAACGTATGGATGTCCGTACGACTGGTGGCGAAGTAACGCTTCTGCTCGTTCAGGTCGGTACGGTCTTTTGAAATCACACCCTTGCTGTCCAACATGACGATGTTTTCCAACCGTGCGCCGAGCGATACATACAGTTTTGTGCATGATACGGCCGAAGCCCCGGCTCCGTTCACAACGATTCTCACGTCTTCGATTTTCTTTCCTGCCACTTCCAACGCATTCAACAGTCCGGCACTGGAGATGATGGCCGTACCGTGTTGGTCGTCGTGCATGACGGGGATGTCGAGTTCTTCTTTCAAGCGACGTTCGATTTCAAAGCATTCGGGTGCCTTAATGTCTTCCAGATTGATGCCGCCGAAAGTCGGGGCAATAGCTTTTACGGCCTGAATGAACTTTTCGGGGTCTTTTTCGTTTACCTCGATGTCAAACACATCAATGCCTGAGTATATCTTGAAAAGTAGTCCTTTTCCTTCCATTACCGGTTTGCCGGCCAATGCACCGATGTCGCCCAATCCGAGGACAGCAGTACCATTGGAAATTACGGCTACAAGATTTCCTTTGGCTGTATAGCGGTAGGCATCCTGCGGGTTCTTTTCTATTTCGAGACAGGGTTCTGCCACGCCGGGCGAATAAGCCAGTGAAAGGTCCGTTTGTGTACTGTGGGGCTTGGTAGGCACCACTTCGATTTTTCCAGGCTTGCCTTGTTCATGATAGCGCAAAGCCATTTCTTTGGTTATTTTTGCCATTTTGTTATGATTTGGAATATATTCTTTCGCTAATACCGGACAAAGATACTAATAAAATTATATTTTGACGTGTTACAATCGCGTTTTTCATTATATTGTAAGCTCTTTGCTGCAAAACCAAAAGAAAATGATACCTTTGTAAACTATAAAAAGGAAAGAAAGCATGCTAATTAGAATTTATCCGGAAAATCCGAACCCCCGTGAGATGGTCAAGGCCCTCAAAATGCTGAGAGACGGTGAGTTGATTATTTATCCTACCGACACGGTATATGCCATAGGATGCGATGCTCTGAACGTACGGGCGGTGGAGAGGATTTGTGCACTGAAGGGAGTGAATCCACAGAAGAGCAACTTGTCGATTATTTGCTATGACTTGTCCAACATCAGCGAATATGCGCAAGTCAGCAATGCTGCTTTCAAACTTTTGAAGAAAAACTTGCCGGGGCCGTTCACGTTCATTCTGCCCACGAGCAGCCGGCTTCCTAAAATATATAAGAATAAGAAAGAGGTGGGTATCCGTGTGCCGGACAATAGTATTGCGCGTGGATTGGTGGAGGGATTGGGGAATCCACTCCTCACGATGTCGGTGCATGATGAGGACGAGATTATCGAATACTCTACCGATCCTGAGTTGATTCATGAGAAATACGAAGGCCGTGTGGCTTTGGTCATTGACGGGGGATATGGAGGTAGCGAGGCTTCAACGGTGGTGGACTGTGTGGACGATGCTTTCGAAATTGTCCGGCAAGGCAAAGGAGAACTTTTGTTTTAGAAAGTCATACTTTTACGGAATTGTTGGGGGGATAGTCCGGTTTGTTTTCGGAAAAAGGTACCGAAGTAAGATGCGTTGGGGAAGTGTAGGTCATTGGAGATTTCCTGGATGTTCTTTTGGGTATTTTTGAGCAGTGAAATGCTTTTGCAGATAATGGACTTGAATACGAGTTCTTGTACGGTGTATCCACAAATAGATTTAGATAATGCGGAAAGGTATTTGGGGGACAAGCATAATTTGTCAGCGTAAAAATCCACGCTTCTTTTTTGGGTGTAATGTTGTTCTATGAGTTGGATGAGGCGCATGAATATTTCGTTTTTGTGACCGATAGAATCTAATTTGGCGACAAGTTTACGATTGTAGATGGAACAGAGGCGATGGGTCAGGGCTAATAAAAGCAGTTTTTGTTCATAAAGGTTGAATGAATCGTTTTCAGTGTGCAGGGTACTATTGAGCAGGTGCATATAGCGGATAACTTCAGCTTCTTCTCCAGTATTCCAGACATAGCAGGGTTCCGGCACGAATTTCATGTAGAGGTACATGGATACGACTAAGTTTCCCATGATGTTACGAAGTGTATCTGTTTTGTAGATGAGGATGAAAATCTTCAAGTCATTGGTGGACTGTAATGCGCGGAAAGTTGAATTCTCCGGGATGAAGAGTGTCTCGCCTGCTTGTGCTTGAAAGTCTTTTTGGTTCAGTGAAAATGAAAAATGTCCTTGCAGGCATACAATTAACCCGACTCCGTTTGTTTCAAACGAGGTCTTTAAAATCGGGGGGAAATCAGTGAGAAATCCTTCCGAACTGCAAATGTTATGTCCTGCAGTTAAGCTGCGGTTTAGTTGGACTAAACGTTCTTTATGGTTTTCCATACATGGCTTGCTAAACTTTTCGCTAAGTTAGCAATTTTCGTTTGGGATACGGTATGATTAAGGTGAAAATTGTGCAGAAAAGGCAAGCATAGAGTGTCCACCCCGCCATTTCTTTGACGGCCGAAAGTGTGGCTTGTACCTGAATGCGGCCTTTGGTGGAAGTTGCCGCCATATTGATAGCTTCCGCTTTGCTTTTCCCTTGGTAGTACATTCCCTGAAGTGTGCCGTTGAACGAGGTAGAGGCATCTGGATTTAGCATGTCTACGTTTTGAGCGTAACGTGTAATGTAATGTTGTTGCCGTTCTTGTAGCAAATTACTGTAGACAGCTCCCCCTATGCTAGGTGCTAACACCATCCGTACGGTGAGCATTGTGCAAATCCACGTGGACAAGTATTTGTAGGGCATACGTTGGGTGGCATACGTTGGGATGAGGGAGTATAGCATCATCATTCCAGTGGAGCGTATGATGACGGGGTATTTCATCCGTTCGTATAGTCCGGCGCTTTGAACCTCGAAATACATGAACATGGCTGAAAGTCCGAGTAAGAGGAAACCTCCGGCAAACAGGTATTTGAAGTGCACGCCTTTTACGCTCAGCCCGATGGTGAGCAGGCCGCCGATGGCGTAACCCGCCATGCACCAGTTGCCTAACGTGGCGTTTTGCCAATTGTCCAATTTCATGCCGATGCCGGTGAATACGTTGACAAACATGGCACTGGAGTTAAGGAACATGAGCAGAAAATAGAAAAGGATGCCCATACGGATGGTGCGCAGGCGCAATACTCCCAAGATATAATAGGGATTGCGGTGCATGCTTTCCAAATATATGAATAGCCCGGCTGATATTACTCCCCCCACTGTGGCCCAACGGATGGTCGGGGCGTCATACCAATCCAAGACTTTCCCGTAGGTCATGATGTAGGTGAAGCACAGCAGCATGGTGCAGAATACAGTTGCATTGCCGAACTGTCTCATGTTGATGGGGAAGCGGTGGCTTTGGAACTTGTGATAGGGCATGGTGATGAAAATCACCAAGATGCTGAGCAACAGCATACCCATCATGAAGTAGTAGACATATTGCCATTCGTATTCAAAGGCCATCCAAGCAGTGATAGAGGTGCCAATCTGTCCCAAAATCATGAAGAACAAATAGATTGCAGGTTGGGCGGCACTACGTTCAATGTCAAGTTTGTCCCAACCGTTTGCTGTTTCGGGTTCCATTCCCGGGGTGATTTTGAGATAAGCTTCAATGCCTCCTGCATAAAGAATCAGCGTGAATAGGTTAACCATCATAAGTACCATGCGTAGGAATCCCATGAGCAGGCTGCACAAGGCTAATAAAAATACACTGTCGGTCTTGGCGCAGATGAAACTGAAGATATACATGAGCGAGAAGCCGGCGAGGCACATCATTTTCTCACGTCGGATGAGGACCAGGCGGTAAAGGAAAGGTGCAAAGGCAGCCATGCCGATAGAGGTGGCAAAGTTGGTGAATTGGATGTGTTCGGAGATAATGCCTAATCCGCTCATCATTTCGGTACTGTTGACAGAGTATACTCCTCCTGCCGTGAGAATGGGTAGGAACAATAATACCAAAATGAGGATACCGAGAGGTTTGGGTACCCAATTATAGAACGGATAATTTTTCGGATAAGAAGGCATAGGCTCAGAATTTAGCTTTTACGATGACCATCATGCCGGCCGCCAGTTTTTCGTTGTCTTCTTTTGATAAGTTGGTGAAGTCTATCCGGACCGGAATCCTTTGTTGTATTTTCACGAAGTTGCCGGCTGAGTTGTCCGTCGGAACCAAAGAATACTTGGAGCCGGTGGCACCGGATATGGCGGTGATTTTACCGCTGAAAGTCTTTTGGCTCACTGCATCTACCGTGATGGAAACTTCTTGTCCGACCGAGAGGTTTTCTATTTGCGTTTCTTTGTAGTTGGCGACGACCCATTTTTGCGTATCAGGCAAGATATAGGTAATTGTCTGTCCGGCACTGATATATTGCCCTTCTTCCAAGGCCCTACGTCCCAATTTCCCGTCACACGGGGCTACGACTACGGTATAGGAAAGGTTCAATTTGGCCATTTCTAATGCGGCTGTGGCTCGTTGTATCGCCGCTTCTGCGCTTTGGCGGCGGTGCGATACTTCGTTCACGCCGGAGAGGGCGGCCATGCGTTGGCGTTTGGTAGCTTCCAATTTTTTGCGGGTAGCCTCATATTCGGTCTCAATCTGTTCCAATTGGATGGGGGTGGCGGCATTACGTTTTACCAAATTTTCATAGCGTTGGCGGTCTTTTTCCAATTTGGCCAGACGGATTTCTATTTCCGAAATGGATGCGTCATATACGGAAGCGGTGTTTTGGGTGGTCTGTAAGCTTGCTCCGATGATGGTTTGTCCGGCTAAGGCGTCTTTTAGTGCGGCTTCGGCTTCCATTACTCTGATTTTATATTCACGGTCGTCCAAAACCAATAGCGTATCGCCTTTGTGTACGTCTTGGTGTTCGGTGAAATAGATTCTTTTGATATATCCCGATGCGCGTAGGTTTACGGGGGATATATATTGTTCGATTTGTGCGTCGTTGCTGGTTTCCGTGTGTTTGTATCCGATGAAGAGGAAAATGACTTCGATGACCCCCCAAACCATGACGGCAATACCCAACAGGCTGACGGCAATTTGCCAACGTCTCACTTTTCTTAGTTTTTGGGCTTTTTCCTGATGAGTCCCAGTTGTCTTGTTCGTATCTGTTGCTTCCATTTTTACAATAGGGTTTATGTTTTTTATTTAACTAAGGAGTCCAATTGTCCGCTCAGTTTCATGAGCGTGAGCCGGGTAATCCGGTAGTTGTAATGCGCGCTGATATAGTTGTTTTGTGCTTCGCTCATCCGCATCTCGTCTTGTAGGACTTCTGTCATGGAAGCGATGCCTTCCCGATAGCGGTCGGAGGTGACTTCGTAAACATCTTCGGCCAACAAGTAGTTGTCTCTTTGTTTTTTGAAATTACGTTGATTGTTCAGCAGGTCACTGGTGGCGTTCAGGTACTGGGTTTGCAAGTTTTTCCGTGTGTCTTCTTGGGTAAGTTTGATGTTTTCAATATCCAAGAGGGCTTTACGTTTCTTGTAACGTTTGTCCAAACCGTCAAAAATGGGCACACGTAATGAGAGCCCCAGGCTCAGGGCATCGTACCAGTGGTTGGACGGGCCAGAGTGAAACCAATGGTAGCCTTTGTCTGTATATGCTGAATACATCCAACTTCCGCTCAGGCTAAGTGAAGGTATATAGCCGTGGTTGATTATTTTTTTCTGTTGCTCTGCCAGGCGTTCTTGGGATTGTAGCATTCGGAGTTCGTATAAGTCTTCAGACAGGCCGTTGAACGAGTCTTGTGAAATCGTTTCGGTGTTGGCCGGGACTAATGCAATTTCTTTTTCTTCCGGATAGTCGAGAATGTATTTCAGCATGTTGAGCTGTTGGATTAACATGGCTTGTGCGTTGTCATATTGCACTTGAAGGTTCTCTAAGTTGATATTGACGCGTTTGACATCTACGTCCAATGCCATGTCATTGTCGTAAAAGGCTTGTGTGATGTCTCTCAGTTCTTCCAATCGTGCGATATTGGCCTTGATGAGTGAAATCTGTTCCGTTGTGGTTTGTCCCAGATAATATATTTTGCAGATTTGCATGATGAGGTCTTCGCGTGCTTTTCCGTATGATAAGCGGCTGATCTCATCCATGGTTTTAGCGATGGATACGGCTGTATAGACCGTTTGGTTGTAGAGGGGCATTTGTAATTGTACGCCCGCATTGGCACTGTATTGCAGGGTGTGGGTCACGTTATAGGGTACACCGTACGATGAGCCGTCCGTTACGGAAACCGGAGGTCGCGGGTTGTCGTTGAAATTTGCGAATCCGTTGATTTGCGGCAAGAGTTTAGCCCGGTTTTCAGAGATGCCGTACTGGCTTTTCCGGATTTCGTTCCGTCTGTTTTGTAAGGACAAGTTGTTTTCGATGCCCCATTGCAGGCAACGTTCTAATGTCAGGGTCTCTTGTGAGTTCCCTTTGGCAATAGGCAGGCAAAATATAGAAAATATGAACAATAGCCTTTTCATGATGTTTCCCCTATGTTTGTCGCAAAGTTAGCGGCTTATGGATAAACAGGGGTATTCATAAATAGGTCTTTTATGTTCATATTTACCTTTTCTTGTTCAGCCTTATACCTATTATATAATAGTGTGGGATATGGCGAAGTATTTCGGCTTTCATTTCCGGGTCTATTTCGTTTTCACCGCAGAAACGGAAGAAGGTCGTGCCCGGTTCAGCCCATGCCGAGCCATATAGCAAGAGGGGTATTTTCATTTCATCGGCTGTTTGTATGGCATGGAAGGCAAATGGTCGTGTATGGTAGCTGTAGAAATCCCGTCCGTCGGCAGGATGTAAGGTGAATCTGAAACCTTGCGTGCCGACGTTGGGGCAAGATATGCGGATTTCTGCAGTGGAATCGTTCTTGTCATCTTGTCGTATATAAATGGAAATCTCCTTGATGTTGTCCCACTCTTTTTCCCCGTTAGGGATTTTGTAGGCCTTCCGGAAACCTTCCTTGTGTTCTTCCGGTATTTCGTCTAAAGAGCAGATATTCTTTCCCAAATCAAAGTGGTGTGTTCTGCCTGTTTTTTGGTGGTTTTTATATTCATCCACGTAGATTTCCATTTGATATGTGGCATCGAGGAACTGGCTCACATCGAAACGGTGTATGTGGATGTCCATGTCTTCGAGCACATTGAGTACATCCTGCAATTGAGTTTCCATGTGCTTTACTGTATGTGTGGTTTGAGCTTGTATGGTGGTAAATAAAGACATACATAGCAATCCAACAGATAAAAATCTTTTCATATTTTAAATTTTATGTGATATCCTTTATTTTTCTAATTCTTCTATTAGCGTCTTTATCATCAAACTGTGGTCGCGGAAGTCGTTACGCAGCTTGTATGCCCCCGACTTGTCCACCAACACGTAGGAGGGGATGCCGTCTATCTTGAATTTGTCACACAGATAGTTCCATTGTTCCTGGTTCAGGCGGTAGTGCAAGCCTTGGATGTCCGGAATCATGGTCTTGTATTTCACGATGGGAGAGGTCTCGTTGGCAATGTAAACCCATACGAGGTTGTCACTTTTCAGGTTGGAGGACTTGAGCGGTTCGTTGGCTTGGATGGCCGCACGGCACGGGCCGCACCATGTATTCCAGAAGTCTACAATCACAACTTTGCCTTTGTAGGGCGCGATGAGGGCATCGAAAAGCCGCTCTTTGGGTACGTCGGGTGTGGTTTCCACCCTCGACTTGGCTTCCACGGCGGCCAGTTCTTCTTTGGCCTTCTTTTGCATGAGGGTGAACGCTTCGAGGTAGAACGGGTTGTCCATGGCTTTCATTTGGGCAAAGTCTGCATCGGTGAGCGCGACATTCTCCGCCTTGGCCGGGTAACCGGCGATTTGTCGCAAGTCCTTTACCAAGCCTTTTTGGATATCGGCCAGTTGTGGCCAGTCGAAAGAAGATGAGCAGGCGGCACGCACATAGTCTGACACATTTTCGCCCATTAGCAGTTTGGTGTCGTTGATGTCGAACAGTTGGCAGATGGCCTTGGCATCTGCCGGTTTAAGCGGGGCGATACCTTCCACCTTGAAGTTATAATCCCATTGACGGTTTATGTGCCGGTAATTATGTTCGCGCAGGTAATCGCCTTGCGCCATGGCCGAGAAGGCATCCTGTCGAAGAGCGAGCAGTTTCATTTCCTTTTTGAGCAGTGAAAAGTTGCTCCGGGCGATGCTGTCTGCAAGTGCCTTATAGGTGTCTACGACATGGGCGGCATATTCGGCCGAGGTCATGTGGTAGTCTGCAAATTCGCCCGTAAGCGAGTTCATGCTATAATAAGGACTGTTGTCTAATTGGTTGCCGACGTTATTCAGGTTGGCATACGTGCCCGAAGAATAGAGCCGTTGGAAAGGTGCCGGGTATGTTATTTTTTTCTTTTCCTCGCGGCGGAGCGAAAGGTAATACCCAATGGAGTGCATGTCCACATATAGTTCGGTCGTTTCGCCTGGAGCTAACCATGCGCTTCCTGCCATACTGTTGTTGAGGACTACGGCTGCTTGCACCGTTCCGCATTGCAGGAAGCTGAACGAAGCCTTGCCCGTTTCGGGGTCGACGGTTGCCGTATAAGGCTGTTGCGTCCCGAAGAGGGTGTTGACATAGAGGTTGGCCTCTTTGCCTAATTCCGGACGATAATGCAGGAAATGGACGTTGACGGTCGTGGTGCCCGTTTTGAAAATCGGTTCGGGCACTTCCGCATCCCAGTCGACCAACCGCAAGCTTTCGGGTACGTTATCTGGTATGTCGAATGTTTTTTTCCCCGTCAGGTCTATCCCGAAGAGCTTGAAACAGTCCTCGCAGTCGGATTCGATAAAGTCGAATGATGTCGTGCCGGAAGGGAGCGGCTCGAAGCAGAGGGTAAATGAAGCTTCGCCCGATTCGGGCATCCAAAACAATGAATCCGGAGTGATTCCTTCGGCACCGGTCAGCATATACCGTTTTCCTCCGGCTTGCAGGTACGACTCCGAAGAAATGCGAATCCAGTTGTGGGGACGGTAATACGCGTCGGTGTGCAGGATGGTAGCCGAGTCCGTCAGTTCTACCTTTGCAATGTCAAGTGCGTTGGTATTGGCCGTTTCAATCAAAGGGTATTCCACCGCTTTGTTGTTCGGGCCACAGGACGTGAGCCATGCCAAGAGAGTCAGTACGCCCGCTCCGGTTCTCCACTTGGGAGCATGCATAAAGAAATGATTCATGATATTGATGTTTAAAAAGGGATGCCCTTTTGGATAATCAGGCATCCCCCGGTTAATATTTTCAGGTATAGGCGCCTTTATTGTTTCACCAACGTCAACGCTTCCGCGCCGTTTTCATCCAACAGGGCAGCCGTATGCTCGTCTTTGACGATAAAGCTTCTCACTTTGTTCATGGCTTCCAGCACTTTGCCTTCTACCGTCATGCCCGGGCCGGCCATCATCGTGGAAAGCAACTTGTCGAACTTCAGTGAAGCGGGTTTTTCCTTTTCCTGTTCGATGCCCCCGTTTACGATGTTGCATCCGGCATTGCCGTGCAATGTCTTTTTGTCGGCATTGAATTCAAGGAACGGTGTTTTCTCCGTTTTTTCGATATCTTCTACCGCTTCGTCGTAGACCTTCGTGATATTCCATTTGCCGTTCAAGGAAGCCAAAGTGGCGGCGGGACGTTTGCTCAGTGTGAACAGGGCGTTGCCGTTGCCGTCTGTCAGGGTCAGTTCTTTTTCCGTACCTTTATAACCGGTCACATTGCCCAAAGCTTCCAATACGGCACGTTCGGTTGCCATGTCGCTGCAAAGCATCCGTGTGGAAGCCACTTGCCCGAAAGACAAGCGTCCGGCTTTGTCTTTATCCACTTGGATGGACCCCATGATGCGGTTGCACCCGGCACAGCCGTATATCCGGTTCTCTTTCATGTCCATTCCTATATATGGTTCTTTGTCGGCTATAGCCTCTTTGCCATTTACGGTAATGATATTCCATTCGCCCTCCAAGGCACTGGTTTGTAGGGTGTTCTTGCTGCTTCCGCAACCACTTGCTAAAACAATGGTAAGAATGGCTATTCCCATTGCGCTTGATTTTTTCATTTTCATTTTTGAGTTGATTTAGTATTGTAAATTGCAAATATACCTCTTTTTCCTTGTATCCTCATCTTTTTAAGTTGTTTTAATTTACAGGAACGATTGTTTTCTATTGTGAGGGGCCGGAGAAATTTTCTGTGTAAAAGCGTTGTGCTGATTGGCCCGTTTCAATCTCCTTTGATTGAAAAATCGTTTGGCTTAGAATGAAAAATTGTTTGGCTTAGATTGATTTTCCGTTCTGCTGAGTTTGAAATTAAGGTCTTTGGATGTCGTATAATTTATTTATAATGAGTGATTTAAAATAACTTTGCGTTGGAATGCCGATTTGCATCGGAAAAATGTTATCTTTGCAGAGGTGTTTGTGAAAACAAGGTGTGAAAAATACTGATAAATAAAGATGGGAAAAACAAGATATATGCAGGCTGACGAAGCCTTCTTCAAGCTTCTGCGTTTAGGAATCGGGACGTGCCACGACCGTGACGTGGCTTTAGACAAGGACGGATGGGCGGCAGTGTATGACATGGCTTGCAAACAAGCCGTGGCTGCCATCGTGTTGGATGGCGTGGAGCGTTTATCCGTCATCCAGAAGCCTCCGGTGGATGTCGTGATGCCTTGGATCGGACTGGTGCAGCAAATAGAAACACGCAACCGCAGGCTCAACCGGACGCTCGTGATGGTGTATGACAAGTTTTTGAAAGAAGGAATGGGCACTGTCCTGCTGAAAGGACAGGGTAATTCCTTGTTTTATCCCCGCCCGCTGCATCGCACGCCCGGCGACATCGACCTGTGGATGAACGACGGACGCAAGATGGTGGTGGATTATGCCCGGAAGTATTGCCCCGGCGTGGAGGTGGTTTATCATCATGTGGACTTTCCCGTATTGAAAGAGGCTGAGATTGAATTGCATTTTACGCCTTCATGGATGAACAGTTGGGGGATGAACCTCAGGCTACAACGTTATTTTAAGGAATGGAAAACGTTGTCATTGCTCCATAAGGTGCAGTTACCCGAACGGGTGGGCGAGGTGGCCGTGCCCACTTTGGCGATGAACCGTGTGTACCTGTTGGTGCATGTTTACCGTCATTTGTTCGATGAAGGCATCGGTTTGCGCCAATTATTGGACTACCACTTTGTGCTGAGGCAACCCTGTTCCGAAGCGGAGCGGGAGGAAGCCGTGCGGTGCTTGGAGCGTTTGCATCTCAAACGTTTTGCCGGCGCGGTGATGTATGTATTGCAAACGGTTTTCGGGCTGGAGGAAGAACATCTGTTGGTGCCGTCATCGCCCGGACGGGGGCAGCGCCTGTTGGCCGAAATCATGAAGGCCGGAAATTTCGGGCAACATGATGAACGCATCCGGCATGATGCAAATGAGACACCTTTCGGCCGTTTCCGTCGCAAGGTGTCGCGCAACATGGGATTCCTGACGGATTATCCCGGTGAAGTCCTTTGGAGTCCTTTGTTTAAAATATGGCATTACGTGTGGCGGTCGCGTCACGGTTATTTTCCGGCAAAGAAATAATCGGGCAACGGCTTGCGGTTTACTTTTGTTTCCGATAAGTCAGAAGAGCCTTCAAGGTTTCGATGTCTTCGGGCAACGTAAGCTTGAAGTTGAGTTCGGAGCCGGATGAGATGTAGAGTTTTTTTAGAGGGAAAACTTCCGTAATCAGGGTATACAGGGATTGGCTGCGGCTGATTCGGATTTGGCTTGCCCTGCGGAAGGCTTCTGTCAGGTCGTTCAGGCTGAAGGTTATCGGGGTCTGTGCGCGGTGCAGAAGCTCACGTGGAATGCACCTTTCCGAAGAAATACCGTCGGGGCTTACCATGTAAGCCTCTTGGCTACGGACGGCAGTGACGGCATTTCCATGCGTGCGGAAAGTGTCCAGGTTGAGGCTGATGATTTCGTCAGATACCAAAGGGCGTACGGCTTCGTGGGTCAGGACGGTAGGGTTCTGTTCCCCCAGTTCTGCATATAGGCCTGCGATACCGTTTCTCAGGGAGTCGATGCTAGTGTCTCCGGCCGGGAACAGCGTATGCAGCTTGCTTATTCTGCCGTTTCGAGCCGTCGTTTTTACAAAATCGTTCCATTCCGGATTGCAGACCACATAAATACGGTCGATTTCGTGATGGCGTTGGAACGCTTGCAGGGTGTAGGAGATGACCGGCTCACCTGCAATCTCTATGAATTGTTTGGGGCGGTCGGTGTGCATGCGGAAGCCATGTCCTCCGGCTAACAGTAATACGACGTTGAGTGGCTTATCCATTTTCTATCTCCTTTGTGAACCGGTCACAAAAAGTTTCATGTACATGGCGGGTGTAGTAACGCAAGGCTTCGAGTACGATAATCTCGAAAACGAAGAAGAGCCAGGGCATGTCGATAAACAGCGATACGAACAGTACGATAACCCGTGTATCGAAAGTCAGGATGTTCGTGTATTTCATCAAAGGAAGGCTCGCTGTACGGAATCGTTCTTTCAACGTTTGCGGTACCTCGTCCGGATAACGTTGCTGGACGAGGGCATAGAACTTTTGGAATTTGGGCGTTTGCCGCTCTTGTCCCCGCGTGTAGTTTCCATAAAAATAGAGGTATATCTTGTGAAACCATTCCTTGCGGTTCCAGGGTAACGATCGCATCAGGGCGCGTTGTTGGGCATAGTTGTCCAATTCGCTTCCCGATGCCCCTTTGAGGAAATAAAGGTGGATGTTGCGGTAATAGTCGGCCACGGCACATTGTTTGGCATGGCAGTGGAAACCGGAGAAAGCGGCCATCAGCCAAATCCATATCCCCCATGGTTGCCCCCACGGAGCCGGTTCGCCAGTGAGGCGCAGGCACAGGAAAAAATAAATGGAGAAGAACCATACGTCGCCGGCAAAGCCGTCCAAGATACGTCCGATTAGCGTTTTCTGCCCCGTCATGCGAGCCAGTTGCCCGTCGGCGCAGTCGTACCAGTTGGCCCATATCAGAAGAAACATACCGATGAGGTTCATGTATAGGTCGTCCCACCAGAAGAAGTAACCGGCCAATGCTCCGATGACGATGGAGAGCAGCGTGACGGCGATGGGATGGATATGTAGTTTCTTGAACAGCAAAGCCCAAAGATAACCCGGAGTGCGCGTGACGTAAAGTTCGAACGTCCCTTCCGTGTCTTCTGATTTCAGCGTGTCTTGTACACGTTCTTTCAGTGTGGATGATGTCATATTTTGTGAGCCTCCTAAAGTTCTAGTTTTCCCTTTCTTTCTAAAAGTGTTGCAATATTCGTAAAAAAAAGCGGAATCTGCAAGCTGTCAGGGGAAAAAGGCCGGAATAAAAGAACGAAACCTTTGTTTTTGTGGGTATTTTACGTAAAAGGCGAGAGGAAAACGTAAAATGAGGCAAGGGGATAGAGAAGAGGCATTTGGGGAGGTTTGTCGGTTTTCTTGAAACACCATGGTCTTTTATGGCTCCGTATCTGAAGTAGGGACTGCACTGTCCCGATTGGGGTTTTGTCTTTCCCGTTTCAGGTAAATCATGTCCTTCAGCAGTATGCCTCCTTCTATGATGGGATGGTCATAGTGCCGGGTGAAGAAATCGGGCAGGGTGTGTGAATAGGTAAATCCGCAACTACGGTAAAATGGTAGAGTTAACGGGCTGTTGCCCGTGCCGACCAACAGGGTGTGGCAGTCTGCATAGTAATGCCATACGTGCTCCACCATCATCCGTCCGTAACCTTTGCGTTGGCAGGCGGGAGCTACGGCAAGGTTTTTAAGTTCATAAACTCCTTGTTTTTCGCGAGTGACTACGGCTACGGCTTTTGCTTCGCCTCTTTCTTCCATGATGAACAAGTCGCCTCGTTCTATATAGCGGTCTATCATCGATTCTTGTTCATCAGCCAGAAGCAATAGGTATAGGAAACGTTTCTTGTCAAATTTTACAAGTCGGATATGCATGGTTTTTTTTTCGTTAGTCGGGTGGTAAGGATTGGTTTCCATTGATTGGTCAAATGAAGGCGGTTTTTATAAAGACTTTGGGAGGGTGGATGGCGTGTTGGAGGACGTTAAGGAGAGGCAGAGGCTTTCTTCCGTCTCGATGTTATCCTATCGGAAAGGAGACGGGTAGTGGCGCAACTCGTTTCTGAGCGTGCCGGATTGCCGTTGGGTCACTTTGTCCATTAAGGTCCAAAAGCGAGGGCCGTGGTTCATCTCTTGGGTGTGGCAAAGCTCGTGGAGCAGTACGTAATCGGATAACCGAAGAGGGAGAATCATCAGATATAGCGACAGGTTGATATGCCCTTTGTTGGAGCAGCTTCCCCAACGTGTACGGGCCGAATTGATGCTGAGCCGGGTGTAATGGAATCCGTGACTGGAAGCCAACTCCTCAATCCGTGGCAGTAGTATGGCCTTGGCTTGCTTGCGCAATGCCTCCGTGACGACCTTGAAAAGCCAAGGTTGCAAGTGTTCGAAATCCGTTTGCGGAGGATAGATGATTTCCACGCGGTGGGGAGTATGCCGGATGAAAAAGTCCTGCCGCTGTCCCTCTGTAAATGTGAGGGTCAGTTGGTCGGTAGTTATCTTAAAATTACCGTCTATCATCATTTTGTTGGGTTTGTCATGAAGGCATATCACGGTTCCAAAATCCCCGCCAAACGTTTCTTGCGGTGAGAATCGTGGCGGGGAAGTCAGGCATTTAATATGTGTAACTTTGCCTATTTCTTTTTGAAGACATCCAGATTCCATTCAGCATGCCATGGAATCGTAATTTTGTTGGTCTGCTTGTCAATCATCATAGGCAACCAAATGTAACGGCTGTCTTGCAGATCTTTCTTTTTCCACATGTCGAAGCACGCGATATAGGCATTTTTCTTGCCCTGCACGGGGATGACGAAAGTGCTTTGTCCGTAGAATGTCTTTTCGGCATCCGGTCCCGTACAAGGGTCTCCCAAAACTGTCCACTCTCCCATGATGGAATCGGCTACAGCTAATTCAGCACTGTTGGGATCCCAACCGGTGCAACCGCTAGAAAGCATATAATACTTATTTCCGTGCTTGAAGACGGCAGGTGCTTCTCTTGCCATGCCGACAAAGCGGCGTACGTATTTTCCGTCCGGTTTGGTGTAATCGTCGGTCAACCGGTTGATGTGCATGGTTTGGTTTTCTTCCGATGAAGAGAACTGGTAAGCAGTTCCGTCATCGTCTACGAATACGGTTTGGTCACGGCTCATCGTACCGTTTGGACGGAATCCGTCCAGATATTTAAACGGACCTGTCGGTGAATCAGCGATGGCCACACCGGCTTCAGCCTTGCTGTAATCCGGGCTGTCTATGTGCATCCACATGACAAACTTTTTGGTCTTTTTGTTGTAAACTACCTTGGGACGTTCGAGTACTTGCGTCGGGTGGATGTCGCTGTTAGGGTCGTCGGTAATGGCTTTCAAGGCCACTCCTTCGAATTTCCAATTCAGTAAGTCCTTACTGGAGTAGCAGCTTACTCCGGTTACGTCCGTACGATAGCGTTCCCAAGTCGCGTCGGCGGGCAGGACAGTCTTGCCGACCTTGTATTCACCGTACCAATAGTATGTACCTCTATGGTATAAGATACCGCCTCCGTGAGCGTTGATGGGGTTGCCTTCCGTGTCGTTCCAAACTTCTTTGGGACGGAAGAACTCGTTTTTTTGTGCCTGAATGTGTACTGTTCCCAATGCACATACGGCCACTGCAGCAATTACAAATCTTCTCAACATAATATAATGGCCAGGTTTATAAAATTAGAATTCGCTTCAAAGATAGTATAATCTTGAGTAAAAATCAAGGTTTGGGCATGCAAAATCCGTAAAAATGAAAAAGGGCCACCTCCACAGGCAGCCCTTTTCGTCGTTAGTATGTTATGAAAAAATTTGAGAGAATTGAAACTTCACAGTTTCATTGCGTTTTATTAAGCACTAACTTGTTTATATAGAAAAAGCATAAAATGTTCCATTAATCTTGTTTGAGTGTCCCCGATGAAAGCATTTTCATGAACCGATCGTCCATATCTCCTGTAAGATTGACGATGGTCAGTGTTTTCTCATCCGGATTCAGGTTCAGCACTACCAGTTCCCGTATCACTTCATCGTGTTTACGGACAAAGATTTTATTGTTTTGTCCGGGTTGGTTCTCTACCCACGGGGTAAATCTGTTTTTGTTCTTTTCTATGAGATGTTCGGCTTTTCGGAAAAACTTCTCACTTTGTTTTGTTGCCGTGATGATTCGGGCACTTTTCAGTTTGGAAAGGAGATATCCCGGAACCTCTTCATCTCTGTCTCCATTCGGGGCCGTCATGGTGTCCACGAGTTTCTCCATCATTTTCGGACTGACAGTCTGGCATTGTATTTCACCGTTTTCCTTGGAACATTGTTCCATGAACTTAGACGCAAAATCCTGCCCCCACGTGTGGATTGAACATGCTATTAACAATAAGCAAAGAACGCGTTTCATTTTATTGTTCTTTTTGTGCCTCTTTAGGCTGCATTTGCAGGAGAGAATCCTGTTTGGATGCTTCGCTCAGGCTTTGCGACACCATTTGTAAGGCATCGGATATCTGATTGTAAGCCATTTCCGGATCATTGTATGAATCCTGGTAATTCTCATAGTTATAGTCATTCTCCACGGCGGCTTCACGGTGGAAAGAACTTTGTGCAGCATTGCCTAACGTGAGGATGATGGCTACGGATGCAGCAGCCTTGTAGAGGGGCATCATCCGGCGTACCCACGTGATTCTACGTGCTTTCACCGGTTCGTCCTTCTCTATGTGCGCCATGATTCTTGCGTCAAAATTCTCACCCAATTTTATTTCCTGCCACATCTTTTCGCTTACAAAGAGTGGCTTGTAAGGCATGAGGTGGCTTGGTATATGGGTTTGGTTGAAGAAGGTTTTCAGTATGGCTTCTTCTTCCAATGAGGTTTCGCATCGCCAATAGCGTTCCAGAAGTTGTTCTATGTACTTATAGTCCATATCCTTGTATTTCTGTGTACTTTTGCTTGATTCGTTGTCTGGCACGGAACAGATAGACTTTCACCTGTTCTTCGCTCAGATTCAGAATCGCTGCAATCTCTTTATAGCTTTTGCCTTCTATTTCTCTCAGTTGGACGATGTCCTGTTGGGCTTGCGGCAATTCCTTCAACAGTTTTTGGAGAAGTCCGAGCCCTTCACGAGCCGTCAGGCTGTCGTATGGAGTGGAAGTATCGGGGCGGCTATGCAGGCTTTCGTCCAAGACGATATGCTGCGCTTCTTTTTTTTCGCTTCTGTCCAAGGAAAGGTGCCTGCAAATGGTCAGGCAATAAGCTTCGATAGAGTTCAGTTGCGACCATTCGTTGCGTTTGTCCCACACCCTTATCAGTGTTTCTTGAACGATGTCTTCCGCTTCTGCCGTGTCGAATGTGATACGAAGAGCCAACCGATAGAGTTTGTCTTTCAGGGGCAATATATCGTTCCGAAAACTGATTTCTTTCATCTCTCTGTAATAATGACGGGCGAGTGCCTGAAAAGTTACACTCACCCGCCATTTTTTTTGAAATATTTTTTTCGTCTTGTCCTATCTCTCTATAACTGTGCCGGATACGCCGTCGATAGCTGTGGCTAAAGTGATAATGACTTTGCTTACTCCGGCATGGATGGCTTCAAATGAGTTTTCCAATTTCGGAATCATTCCGCCTTGTATGATGCCTTCCTCCACATAACGTTTAAATTCGCTTTCGTTGATATGAGGGATGAGGCTGTCATCGTCTTCTGCGTCTCTCAATACGCCTTTCTTTTCAAAACAGTACATCAGGGTGACATCGAACGCATCGGCCATGGCTTTGGCGGTTTCCCCGGCAATGGTGTCGGCATTGGTATTCAGGATATGTCCCTGCCCGTCGTGCGTCAAGGGAGCCATGACGGGCACGATGCCTTTACGGACCAGGTCGGCCAGAAGCGTACCGTTAACTGCGTCTACGTCTCCTACGAAACCGTAGTCCACATCCTTCACCGGACGTTTGTGGGAACGTATCACATCCATGTCGGCACCGGTCAAGCCTAAGGCGTTGACACCTTGCGCCTGAAGGCGTACCACGATGTTTTTGTTGACCAGTCCGCCATACACCATGGTGACTACGTTCAGCATGTCTGCGTCCGTGACGCGGCGACCGTTGATCATTTGGCTTTCTATTCCTAATTGGGCTGCGACTTTGGTGGCAGAACGTCCTCCGCCATGTACTAAAATCTTATTGCCTTCAACGGCCGTGAAAGCTGCCAACAGTTGGCGGAGCGAGTCTTCTTCCTCTACGATTTTGCCGCCCACTTTGATGATGGTGAGTTTCTCTTTCATGTTCATTCCAAATAAGTATAACCATAAAGTCCCGAGCGGTAGTTGTTCAGGAACTCTTTACCCTCTTCGAGCGAAATCTTTCCGCTTTGGATGGATTTGGATACCCATATTTCGAGACGGCGAACTAGTTTCTTCGGTTCATACTGGACATATTCCAACACCTCGGCTACGGTTTCCCCGTCGATGATTTGGTCGATAGTATATCCCTTGTCCGTCACGGAAACGTGTACGGCATTGGTGTCGCCGAACAGGTTGTGCATGTCGCCTAATATTTCTTGGTAAGCGCCGACCAGGAACACAGCGAGGTAATAGTTTTCGCCTTTCTTCAACGTATGCACCGGCAGGCTGTGGGAAATATGGCTGTTGGTTACGAAGTTTGCGATTTTCCCGTCCGAATCGCAGGTGATGTCCTGTATCGTGGCATGCGTGTTCGGACGTTCGTCCAACCGTTGTATCGGCATGATGGGGAAGAGTTGGTCTATGGCCCATGTGTCCGGCAGGCTTTGGAACAGCGAAAAGTTACAGAAATACTTGTCTGCCAACAGTTTGTCGAGCGACATTAGTTCTTCTGGTATATGCTTTTGTGTCTGTGCCAACAGGTTGACTTCACGTGTGACGCTCCAATACATGCTTTCGATGTCGGCACGTGTCCGTAAATCTACGATGCCGTGGCTGAACAGGTCCAGTGATTCTTCTCTGATTTGTTGGGCATCGTGCCAGTCTTCCAGAAGGGTACGCGGGTTCAGGTTGTCCCAAATCTCATACATGTCCTTTACCAGTTGGTGAGCTTCCGGCGAAGGCTCGAAATTCTCGTCCATACGGGGAAGGGAGGCGGTTTCCAGTACTTGCATGATGAGCACCGAATGGTGGGCGGACAGAGACCGTCCGCTTTCCGTAATCAGGTTCGGATGCGGAAGGTTGTTTTTATTGGCCGCATCGACGAAAGTATAGATACAGTCGTTCACATATTCCTGGATGGAGTAGTTCACAGAACTTTCGCTATTGCTGGAGCGTGTACCGTCGTAGTCTACTCCCAGGCCGCCGCCGCAATCCACGAACTCTACATCATAACCCAAATGATGGAGTTGGATGTAAAATTGCGAAGCTTCGCGCAGGGCGGTCTGTATGCGGCGTATCTTGGTAATCTGGCTACCGATGTGGAAATGGATAAGCTTCAGGCAGTCTTTCATGCCTTTGGCTTCCAACATGTCGAGCGCTTCCAACAGTTCACTGGATGTCAGGCCGAACTTGCTGGCGTCGCCGCCACTTTCTTCCCATTTCCCGCTGCCAGACGAAGCCAATTTGATACGGATACCGATATTGGGCCTTACGTTGAGTTTCTGGGCAACCTCGTAGATTGTGTTCAGCTCGTTGAGTTTCTCTACCACCAGGAAGATGCGTTTGCCCATCTTTTGGGCCAATAGAGCCAGTTCTATGTAATTATGGTCCTTGTAACCGTTGCAGATGATGGGAGAGGCTGAGTCGGTATTGACGGCAATGACCGCATGCAGTTCCGGTTTGGAGCCGGCTTCCAGACCTAAGTTGAATTTCTTGCCATGGCTGATGACCTCTTCTACTACGGGACGTATTTGGTTGACCTTAATGGGATAAATGATAAAATTCTCTCCTTTGTAGTCATATTCCTTGGCTGCCTTCTCGAAGCAGTTGCTAGTTTTCTCGATACGGTTGTCCAGGATGTCGGGGAAACGAACCAATACAGGGGCCGACATGTCCCGGATGGCCAATTCGTCCATCAGTTCCCTCAAATCGACTTTCACGCTATCCTTTCTCGGGGTTACGTAAACGTGCCCTTTTTCGTTGATTCCAAAATAGTTGACTCCCCATCCGTTGATGTTGTACAATTCTTCGGAGTCTTCAATACGCCATTTTCTCATTACGTTCTTTATAGGTTTAATAGTTCACGAAGCAAACGGACGGAGTCCTTTATTTTATCGTAGTTCTCTAATAAGCTGACATCTAATGTATATTGTGCCCGGCTGTAAAAGGGTTCGCGTATCGCGAGGGAATCCCGGATATATTGTTTCATCTCTTCCTCCGTTTTGTCTTTCAGCAGAGGACGTTCCACCTTTCCCATCTTCAGATGCTGGAACAGCACGTCGGGAGAGGCTTTCAAGTACACCGTTTGTGCCTGCCGGTTCATGTATTCCATGTTGTCGAAAAAGCAAGGTGTTCCTCCACCGCAGGAAATAATGACATTCTCGAACTCGGCTACCTCGTGCAGGATTTTCTGTTCGATCTCACGGAATCCGTTTTCTCCGTTTTCCGCGAATATTTGGGGGATGGTCCGGCGGTAGCGTTCTTCGATATACCAGTCTAAATCATAAAACGGGAGAGCCAGGCTTTGGGACAATGCCTTTCCCACGGTCGTCTTTCCGGCTCCCATGTAACCGATTAAGATGATACGTGTCATTTTTTCTTGCTATAAGTTCTTTTACGTGCCGTCGTTTTAGGTTTCTCGTCTTGTTCCTTGACCACGGTCATGCACTCCTCCAGTGTCAGTTCTTTGGCACGTTCTGCCAGAGTCTTCGGCAACCGGTAGTTGTTGCCTTTGTAGGCGATGTAAGGACCGTAGCGTCCGTTGAGAACCTCCAATTCCGGCTCTTCCTCGAATTTTCTCAAATGCCGTTCCACTTCGGCCTTCCGTTTTTCAAGGATGAGTTTGATGGCCTCTTGGAGGGTGACACTCATCGGGTCGTTGCCTTTGGGAAGCGAGACATATTTCTTGTTATGCAAGACGTAAGGCCCGAAACGTCCTGTACCGATGGATACGGTCGTGCCTTCGAAAGTGCCGAGGTCGCGAGGAAGTTTGAACAGTTCGAGGGCTTCTTCCAAGGTGATGGTTTCCAGGCTTTGCTCGTTCTTCATCTGGGCGAACCTCGGTTTCTCCTCGTCCTCTGCCGTTCCGATTTGCACCACCGGGCCGAAACGTCCGATTTTGACAAACACAGGCTTTCCGCTTTGCGGGTCTGTGCCCAACAAACGTTCGCCCACTTTATGCTCGGATTTGGCATTGAGGGTTTTTTCCACCTCCGGTTCGAAGTCGCCGTAGAAGTCTTTCATCATTTGCGTCCATTCCGTTTTTCCTTCTGCGATGTCATCAAACTTCTTTTCCACCTCGGCCGTGAAGTTGTAATCCATGATTTCGGGGAAATATTGCAAAAGGAAGTCGTTGACCACCGTCCCCACGTCTGTTGGGACCAGTTTGCCCCTTTCTGCTCCGATGACGGTTTGTTTGGCTTGTTGGCTGATGGTGTCTCCTTTCAACGTAAGGATAACCAGTTCCTTTTCTTCTCCTCCCTTGTCTCCTTTGGCCACGTATTCGCGTTGCTGTATGGTGCTGATGGTCGGCGCGTAAGTGGAAGGACGTCCGATGCCCAATTCTTCCAGTTTTTTAACCAAGCTTGCTTCGTTGTAGCGTGGAGGGTGTTGGGTGAACCGTTGCAGGGCTTGTATCTCTTTCCGTTCCAGTTGCTGCCCGGTCTCCATCGGGGGTAGCAGGTTGCCTTCTGCCGTTTCATTTTCGGGATCTTCGTCGAAACTTTCCCGGTATACCTTCAGGAATCCGTCGAATTTGATGACTTCTCCTGTGGCAACGAAAGCAGCGTCTTGCCCGCTTATCTGAATGGTAGCGGTGGTCTTTTCTATTTCTGCATCGGCCATTTGGGAAGCGACCGTACGTTTCCATATCAAATCGTACAAACGGCGTTCCTGTGGCGTGCCCTCTATTTCCGTCTGGTCCATATAGGTGGGGCGGATGGCTTCATGGGCTTCCTGCGCCCCCTTCGTTTTGGTATGGAATTGGCGGCTCTTGACGTAACGTTCGCCCATCAAATCCTTGATGACGGCCGTGCTGGCATTGATGCACAGCGAAGACAAATTGACAGAGTCCGTACGCATGTAGGTGATGCGCCCAGATTCATACAAGCGTTGGGCTATCATCATGGTTTGTGCCACGGTAAAACCGAGCTTGTGAGCCGCTTCCTGTTGTAGCGTGGAAGTGGTGAACGGAGCCGCCGGTGTACGCTTTTGCGGCCGGGTAGCGATGTCGCGGATGGTAAAGGCCGCGTCTTTGCAGTTTTCCAGGAAACGGGTGGCTTCCTCCTTGTTTTTGAAGCGTTGGTTCAGTTCGGCCTTGATTTCCGTGCCTTCCTTGCTATTGGCAAGCGTGAAAAGGGCTACTACGCGATAACTTTCTTCGCTTCTGAACTGTTGGATTTCCCGTTCGCGTTCCACAATCAGGCGTACGGCCACGCTTTGCACGCGTCCGGCCGAGAGCGCGGGCTTTACTTTCTTCCAAAGTACCGGAGAGAGTTTGAAGCCCACGATACGGTCGAGTACCCGCCGTGCCTGTTGGGCGTTTACCAGATTGAGGTCGATGTCCCTCGGGTGTTCGATGGCTTGCAGGATGGCAGGTTTGGTGATTTCGTGGAACACGATACGTTTGGTTTGTTCCGGTTTCAGGCCGAGCACTTCATACAAATGCCATGAGATAGCCTCTCCTTCACGGTCCTCATCGGAAGCCAACCAGACGGTTCCGGCATTTTTGGCTTCCGCTTTCAGTTCGTTCACCAGTTTGGTCTTTTCGGAAGGTATCTCATATTGCGGTGCGAAGTTCGTCGTGTCAATGCTGAACTCTTTTTTCTTTAAGTCACGGATATGCCCGTAACTGGATAATACTTTGTAGTCTGCTCCCAAAAACTTTTCGATGGTTTTGGCTTTGGCAGGAGACTCCACGATCACCAAATTTTTCTGCATGGTCTGTACCTTTATAAAATTTCGGCAGCAAAAGTAGAAAAAAAAGATAGATTACACCTTATATATAACAATTTTTTTGAATAAATGGAATAGCATGCGCCAAGTCTCCCTTTGGGAGAGGGGATTAAGGGCATTGTGCCAACAGCTTTTCGATGCCTTTTCTCACGGATGCCAGACCGAAGTCTTCCGGGCGCAATTCTTTCATGGGAATCCACAACAGTTCGGCTGCATCGTCCATGGCATGGGCCAGGCTGCTGTCTGCCACCGTACAGTGGAAGAAACAATCTACGGTGTGTACCAGAAATCCGGAATACAGGTAAGTGTTGGGCAGGGAAAACAGAAATTCCGTGTGGGTTACTTCCAGTCCGGTTTCTTCTTTGACTTCCCGTGCTACTCCCTCCTCGCTGCTCTCGAAACAGTCTGAGAATCCGCCGGGCAGGTCGAGCGTGCCTTTGGCCGGTTCCTTTCCTCTCCGGCATGTCAGCAGTTCCTGCCGTTCGTTCAGGATGACCGCTACTGTGGCTGCACTTGGGTTGAAATAGTAAACGAAGCCGCAGTCTTCGCATTGTTTCGATTTTTCGTTATGCTCCACGAAGCGCGGTGAGCCGCACTTCGGGCAGAAGTGGAATTGTGCGAAAGGATGTTCGTGCATCATGATGACAGTCTGTTTTTTTAAGTTTATTTTCTCTTGGATTGCAAAGCTACGGAATAAATCCGGAAAGCAGGTCCCGTATCGGGTTAATTTTAATATTCCGAAGCATGAAATATAAATGGGTGGGGAATATTATCCTTTTTACAGGATGGACATATCTACACCGGAATTTTGCAAAAAAAAAACTTCATCTTTCAGTTTGTGTGATAATCCGTTCATAATGTTGATGTTGCAGACTGAAGGATGTTTCAGGCATCCTTCAGCCAAGTTTCATTTTGTTTGGCGCAGAACTGAAAATCGTTTGCCTGAGATTGAAAAATCGTTCGGCTGAGATTGAATTTCCGTTTGGTACAGGACTTTTTACCGTTTTCTGCAGTGAAAGGAAACTGAAAGATGGACTTTCTGTCTTTCATCTTATAATACTTTATATGTCAGGATGTTGGCATGCGCTCTGAAGGATGAAGGTTCTTTTCTGAAAAAACTTGGGGCGGGTCGTGGAAGCATCCCAGATGGAGTAGATGATTTTAATGGCCTATGGTGGTAATGAATAATTCGAGACATAAAAATATTGAGGGTATATTCTGTTTGATTATATAAAAAGTTATTATCTTTGGATTGTCTGTTTGTGAAACAACTTGTGTTTCAACGTAAGATATTGTGGATATTGACGGAAGGAGGACGTATGAAGTATGTTTTAAGTCTTTGGGGGATGTTGTTTTTCTTGTCTTCTACGGCTTGGGGGCAGGCGGGGGAAACCTATGAAGTAACGTATGTGGACAGTGTGGGGAGCAATTATAGTGCATACGTACCCCAACCGTTGGTAGAAACTGTAGTGGAAGGGGAGACTTATGAACTGCGGTCGAGGCAAGGGAAAATTTTGGCAACCGTGCCCGTAAGCCCGTTTATGACTATCGGGGTGGAACATTGTCTCATGATGGCTATGGATGTATGGGAAGAACAACTGAACATTAAGGAGCCTGTCCGATTTAAGGTTACTTTTAATGAAAACATGTCGCCGGACGTGGAAATACAAACCACGGTGGAATATGCGTTGGACAAAAATAGAAACAGTGCACCATTAAATTTACTCAACCAAGTAGAGTTCCAAAGAAAGGACGAAGTTACTACTATAGATATTAATGCTTATGTTTATTGGAATTCTTCTTGGGCTAATGAGTTGGAGTTTGGTTATGATAACCTGACCACAGCTTTGACGAGGCATTTGGCTCATATATTAGGGTTTGGCACTTCTATTGTACAATGTGGTACGGGAATAAATTTTGCAAATCCCAATACAGCTTCTTTGTTTGACAATCTCATTGTAAATGCAGACAACCAGTCATTGGGGGCTTTAGTTGGTTTTGGTTCGTCCGAAGCCATTGAAACATTCCTTGCGCAGGATTTGTACCTTAATTTGCCGGGTGGTAGATTGAAAATGTACAGTAATCCGCAAGGGTTCGTTCTCTATCGGAGTGGATGCTATTTCTCTTTGGAAACAGACAATTTGATGAATTATCCTTATCAGGACAAAACCAGGCTTTTGCCCATAAATCCGGAAACGCTTGATGCCCTATCCGCAATAGGATGGGAAGTGAAGCCCCATGAACTTTCCATCGAAGGTCGTAGCTTGGATGCTTATGGTTACGGGAGCGTTTATCAAGGGCACACATTCAAGGCTTTCGGCCGTGATGGAAAACCTATTGCCAATGCCCAATGGAAATACCAACTTTACAATAATCATAGCGGGACGTATGTAGACAAAGCCCAAGGTACGGGAGGAAGTTTTACTATCCCATCTATTCTCATGGGGGATGAATATTTGGATAAATTCCAATGCCAACAGGGGAGGGTCGTATGCGAAGCAAACAATGGAACCTCGGTGAGCTATCCTGTTTTTTTGGATGCCCATCCCCTTGTGTTGGGCTATCAAATCTCCAACGTGCAGGATACGGAAGATTCATACTATTTCAGTTTCGACATTACTCTTAATTACGTAGGGAGTGACAATGGGGTTTTGACTGTATGTAACGAAGGTGGATCTGCCATGTTATTTGACATCAAAGGTTCTGGCCAAACTACAATACATGTACCCAATGCGTTTAAATATAGTCAATTATGGATTGATGTTAGTTTGGAAAACAGTTATGGTTCCGGAACCAAACGTTTCTACTATGATTATGATAGTAATCTGTCAAAGGGAGCAATAGGGATAAATTTTCCGGAAGTACGGGAAAACGTTGAAATTTTCACTTTGCACGGAGTGAGGTTGTATGGAGTTTCAAGTTTGGATGAGTTGCCTAGGGGAATATATATTATTAGAAAAAGCGACAAACTTAAGGGAAGCAAGATATATGTAGTGAAATAAAGTTCTTTTTCCTTAATGTGCAGACGTGTGAGTGTGGCATTCTGATGTTTTTTTCGTAGATTTGTCCATAACATTATGTTGGATATTCATGGAAAGATACACGACCGTTATACCCTGGAGTTCAAGGTGGGGTATTCGCGCTACAGTCCTTCGGCTGCGGTGAGCGACTTCATGATGGATACGTGGATCTTCATTCCGGACTCCCTTTATATCAACGCCAAAACGTATCCCAAAAGTAATTTCTACCGGGACTTCCGGGCTTTGGTGCGCCTGATTACGCCGGTCTATACTTTGGAGGAAGTGGCCGACGAAGAAGCCCTGCCATTGTCGCGGCTGCAGATGTGTTGCCGAGAATTGGCGGAGGAACCTTCGGAAGAGCATGAAAAAACATATGAACACCAGATAAAGATGTTCGGCAGTATCACTCGTAGTGCTTTGCGTACGGCAGCCATCGGGCTTTACCGCGAAACGAAAGTGAATGCCTTCAAGGTTCGCCTGGACGGCATTGTGCTTTTGTTGGCACGCATTATGGCTGCTTATCGGGAGATACCCCGTAAGGCCGGTCTTGACCGTGTGGCTTTCGAGTTGCGGTCGCGTTACGATTTGGGAGAGGAGTATCTGTGCCGTATGGTCAACATGCATCTGTTCCGTATCATGGAATATGCACGCGAGCATTTTCCGAAGGATTATACCCGTGTGGTGGCGGCTGCAGCAACCTATATAGATGGGGATTTGGCTTACCAACGGGAGCGGGGATTTCTTTTGCCGGAGGAAGGCAACGGTGATAATAACCGTAATTTCCTGCACAGGGCCGGACAACTGAAGAAGTACATCGAGAGCGATTTGTATATATTGGCAGACAAGAAAAGCAACACTTTCGTCCTTCAGCAAGTGTTTTTCATGTTAGCGGCCGGGCTGAGCATGGTTTTTGCCACGGTCATTTCTTTTTCTTTCCAACAGACTTACGGAAATTTCACCATGCCGCTTTTCATTGCATTGGTGGTGAGTTATATGTTCAAAGACCGCATCAAGGACCTGATGCATTATTGGTTTGCCAACAAGTTGGGCAGCAAGTTCTACGACTATAAAATCAAACTGGTGATGCACGGCGAGCCGGTGGGATGGGGAAAGGAAGGATGTGATTTTGTGAACGAAGAAAAATTGCCGCTCGAAGTGCGTGCGCAGCGTGGCCGTGTGTCGGAGTTGGAGGCCGGCCATTGTGCCTTGCGGGAGACGGTTATCGTGTACCGTCGCCGTATTTCCATATTGGATAAGCAGTTGAAGCATTTGAGTCATTACCCGTTGCAAGGGTTCAATGACATCATTCGTGTCAATCTGCGGGATTTCTTGCGGCGGATGGACAGTCCTCATGTACCGGTGTATATGAATGAAGGGAAAGGTGAGTTTCACACGCAGGCGGCCGAGAAGGTTTATTATGTCCATTTCATCATGCGCTACCGTTATCAGGGCAAGACTGGTTATCGTAGGTTTCGGATCACACTGACCCGCAGGGGCATCGGAGGCTTGATGGAGTGGTGAAACTTGTTTTTTTGAAATAGTTTGGAAGAATCGGATACGAAGTTTTTTCACGTACATTAAGAACCTGTTACGATGAAGTGCTGTCTCGGAAGATTCATCCTTTTGTAAGCTTTTTGAAATGTGACGTGCCTACTTTTGCAGCGAACAAAAAGAGGCATAAGAATGAGTTTATCGAAAAAGCGTAATTTGGCTGTAGCGTTGATGGCCGCTGTCGTGGCGGTAGCCCAGGCAGGCGACATCAAGGGCGTGGTCGTCGACAAAGAATTGAACGAACCGCTGATGGGTGCTTCCGTGCGTATCGCCGGTACGCACATCGGCACTACGGCTGACATCAATGGAAATTTTCATTTGCGTGGATTGAAGAAGGGAATCTATACCTTGGAGGTTTCATACGTTTCGTTTTTCCCCCAGAAACTGACGTTGCAAGTTCCGGCCAAAGGCGATGTGGCCGTGAAGGTCGAGATGTCTACTGATGACAAACAACTGAACGAAGTGACCGTTACCGCGCGCAAAAACTTGGAGTTGGAGCGCGCCTTGCTGGCTGAACGCCAGAACGCGGTGCTTTCCATTGAAAACCTTGGCGCAAGCGAAATGTCTATCAAAGGTATTTCCAACGTACAAGAAGGAGTGAAAAAACTTACAGGTATCTCCATCGCCGAAGCCGGCCAGTTGATTGTGCGCGGTTTGGGTGACCGCTACAGTTCCACCACGCTCAATGGACTTCCCATCGCTTCACCCAACCCGGATAACAAGCTGATACCGTTGGATATCTTTCCTTCCTCCGCCGTGCAGAACATCACGGTGAGCAAGGTGTACGAGGCCAGTGCGTTTGCCGACTATTCCGGTGCCCATGTGGACATCAGTACCAAAGAAGGAGGCACGAAGGATTTTTTCAACATATCCTTCGGTACCGGTGGTAAGGTGGGGACGGTCTTTGGCGACTTCTATCAGATGGATAGGGCGAATACGATGTTCAAGACTCCTTCTATGGACCGGAAGGCCATGGATTTGCCGCTTTCCGATTACCGGCAGTACAGTCGCAATCATAATATCTTCCCCACCACGTTCGAGGTGAACAAGTCTTTTGCTATTCCCGACTTGAACGGTAGTTTCGGTTTCGGCCGCACTTTCCGGTTGGGGGGCAACAAGATGGATGTGTTGGCTACTTTCGGTATTGATACCGACAACGAAAGTCTGGATAATGCTTATGTCCGTACTTTCGAGGCGTCAGGTACGGAGATGAGCCGTTTTGATTACGATTCTTTTACCCAAACGCTCAAGATGGCCGGTTTGGCCAGTGTGGGCTATTCGTTCCGCAAGGCAGACCGTGTGGGCTTTTCGGCCTTTTATGCCCGTAATGCGGTGGACAGCTATATGGCGCGTCAAGGGCATGACGAGGAAGGTATCCGCTTGAAAGGCAGTAACCAAAACAGCCATGTGTATGAATTGCAGAACTACCAGTTGGCCGGACACCACGTATTTGGAATGTGGGATACGGATTGGAGCGGTTCGTATAGCAAGACTTCCAGTGAGGAACCTGACCGTCGTCAGGTGATGTTCCGGCAGATGTCCGACGGTACTTGGGATTTGTTCAAGCTCAATGCCCAGGAAACCATGCGCTATTTCGGCAAGTTGGACGAGGACGAATGGGTAGGTGACGTACAGGCTCAGTACCGTTTTTCCGATGAAAACAAGTTGAGGTTCGGTGCGGCCTTGCGTGACAAGACGAGGGCTTTTACCTGCACGAGCTTCTATTATAACTTGAAAGAGATGGAATCTCTTAATGTGACCGACATCTATCATACCGACGGTTACTTGAACTTTGGGAACGTGCAGAATGGTAGCATTACCATCAACCGCAGCCATCAGAAACGCAATGAGTACTCAGCCGGAAGCCGCATCTGGGCCGGTTTCATCGAGGCCGACTATTATCCGGTGAAGGCCTTGCTGGTGAACTTGGGCGTACGTATGGAAAGCACGCGTCAGTGGGTGAAATACTATAACGACGGCGGCATGGAGATGCGGCGCGACCTGAACACCGATGAGTTTTTCCCGGCCTTGAATCTTAAGTACACGTTCGACAAGAAAAACAGCTTGCGTCTGGCGGCTTCGCGTACGGTGACACGGCCTTCGTTTGTCGAGATGGCTCCTTTCCTTTATCAGGAGTCTTATGGCGGCACCCAAGTACGTGGTAATGAAAACCTGGACAACGGTTACAACTACAACATAGACTTACGTTATGAGTTCTTTCGTCCGTCGTCCACCGACATGGTGGCCGTCACGGCCTACTACAAGTATTTGGACAGTCCTATCGAGCGTACGCAGACTACGTCCGGTGGTGCCATGATGCATTCTTTCCAGAATGCGTCCGACGGTTTGGCAGCAGGGGTTGAAGTGGAAGCACGCAAGGAAATAGTGAAAGACTTGAAAGCGGGAATCAACGCGTCCTACATGTACACCAACGTAAACCTTCCGGAAGGTGGGGTTTACACCAATGCCGAACGTCCGCTGCAAGGTGCGTCGCCCTACCTGATGAATGCCGACCTCACCTATTCGCCTAAGTTCGGAAAGGAAAGCCAGCTCACTGTAGCCTTGCTCTACAACTTGCAAGGCGAGCGCATACAGGCTGTGGGTATACAGGGTATCGGTGATGTGAAGCAACTCACTCTCCATACGTTAGATTTCAATACCAATATGAAGTTCAACGCTCATTGGAGCGTGAAGTTCTCGGCCAAGAATCTTTTGAATACCGATGTGGTGTTCCGTCAGGAGATACCGAGTAAGAATACCGAGGTGGAAGTGGAGCGCTTTAACGAAGGTGTGGGGTTGAGCTTCGGAGTGACGTATACATTATAAAAGTAGTAAAAGCATAAATTAATTCAATTCAAAACTTTAAAAAGAGAGAAAGATGAAAACAAATTTCATGAAAGTTTCCACGTGGGCTATGGCTCTGTGCGCTTCTATGGCTGTGTTTACGGCTTGTAACGACGACGAGAACGGAACTACACCGCCTCCCGCTCCGAGTGTTGAAAACTTGGGCGGCATCGTGACGGAAAACATGACCCTCACGGCCAATACGGAGTACAAACTGACCAGTCAGTTGCAGGTAAAGGCGCCTGCCGTACTTACCATCGAAGAAGGTGTGAAGATAACGGCAGCCGACAGCGAAGATCCTATTTACATCCTGATTGAGCAAGGAGCCAAAATCAATGCAGTGGGCACAGTGGAAAATCCTATCGTGATGACGGCCGAAAATAAGACAGCCGGTGGTTGGGGTGGTTTGCACATCTGCGGTTATGCTCCCACCAATGCAGGTTCGGGATTTTCTGAAATCGGTAATGCCGCTTATGGCGGCAATAATGCCAATGATAATTCTGGTGTGTTGAAGTATATACGTTTGGAATATACGGGTTTTGCTCTGGATGACGAACACGAGTCCAACGGCATTTCTTTCTACGGTGTGGGTGCCGGAACCCAGGTGTCGTATGTGCAGACTTACGTAGGTGCCGATGACGGTTTGGAGTTCTTTGGCGGTACGGTGAATGTAGACCATTGCGTAGTAGTGGATTGCACGGACGATAGTTTCGACTGGACAGAAGGTTGGAGCGGCACGGCTACCAACCTTGTGGCTTACCAGACCGATGCTTCCTGCGACTGTTTGATTGAAGCCGACAACAACGGCGACAATTTCGACGCAACTCCGGTGGCTCACCCCACTTTGCGCAACCTTTATTTGGTGGGCAACGGCAGCAGCGAGAACAAGCGCGGCATCCGTTTGCGTGCCGGTACACGGGCTGATATCGACGGCGCGAAGGTTGCGGGCAAGCCTAATCCGCTCACTATTGAAACGACGCAGACCGACGATGCTTTGGCCAACGGTACTTCTGTGTTGAAAAATGTACAGATTGCAGGCGTGTTGAAGAACGACGTGACGGGTGGAAAATATCTTTCGGCCAATTTCCTCGCTGGACAAGGCAATGCTGAAAATGCCCGGATAGCCACGACGTGGGACGATGTGGCCGGTGATTTGTCTTTCGCTTGGTTGAATGACGCTTGGGTGACGGCTGTTCAATAAGCAATACCTTTATTTTAAAAGACAATCCCTCGGGATGCACAGTGGTGCAACCGGGGGATTGTTTCGGTCTTTCCGTATGCCTCTTGTTTATCGGACGCTGGCGGTGCACGGGCTGTCCAATTCGGTTTTCCACAGACGCAAGTAATCGAACCATGCTTTGCTGTCCTCGAAACCGTCTTTTTCACGCCGGGCACATACGGTGATGTAGTAACTGTTTATTCTACGGCTTCTCCTTGCCCGTCTTCGGTGAGGTAGAAGAGCGGAGAAGGGTTGGTTTGTTTCACCTTATAATAATGTAAGCCGCTGTCGTTCGTGCGTGGATGCCAATGACCGAGCAGGCGTATCATTTCCGCACCGGCCCAGATGACGGGACCGTAACCGTGGGCGGCCTGATAGTTGGCCGGACGGTAGTAGTAGAACGCAGGGTCGAATCCCATTCCTGTACCCACGCAAGTACCGTCCACTTGCCCGCCCTCCTTGATTTGCGTACTGACGGCATGCCATCCGAGCTGCGCCACCGGGCCGTAAGTGATGCCTTCTATCCATCCTTTGTTGATGGCGTGGGCGATGCAATATACATAAATGGCCGTGGCCGAAGTTTCTAAGTAGGAATCGCTGCGGTCCACAAGCTGGTGCCAGAAACCTTCCGAACTTTGGTAGGCCGCCAATCCCTTGATGTGGCGGCGCAGTTGTTCGAGCAGGAACGGGCGGTCGGGATGGTCTTCGGGCAGGGCGTCGAGCAGTTCGCAGTTGGTCAGTATGGCCCATCCGTTGGCACGTGCCCAATGGAAAGTGGGCTGTTGTGCCAGTCCTTCTACGTAACCGTGGCGGTAAAGCCCCTTTTCCGGTACAAACATGCGGTCGATGAACTGACGGCTGACCTTGGCCGCCTCGTTGAAATATTTTGTGGATTCCTCTTTTTTATAAATGCCACGATAGGCCAAAGAAGGGACTCCCATGAACATGTCGTCCAACCAGATGGTGTTGTGTTGCGGGCGGTGGCGTGCGAATGTGCCGTCGGGCAGGCGGTATTGTCCGTGTTCGATGAAAGCGAAATAATTTTCTATCAGGTCGGACAGCGGCAAGGACGGGTCGGCGATACACGCCTTCATCATGGCGCAACACATGGCTCCGGCATCGTCCAATGCTTTCGGGTGCAGGATTTGTTCCATCTGTGCGTCGGTATCTTTGTACTGTTCGTAAAGCTTGCGGAATCCCGGAGCGACTTCGGCCAAGAATCTGAAACGGCGGACGACGTAATCTTTGTACCGGGCATCTCCTGTCACTTCGGAAGCATCCAGCAGTGCCTGGTAAGTCACGCCCCATTCATAACTTCCGATGCGGAATGTGCCTCGGTCGAGCGTGGAGCCGTGGGGGATGTGCCGGTAGTCGGTCACTTCTTTTCCGTCGGTATCCAATACGTGTACGGGGGTATGCTGCTCAATGTAGGCGAACACCCGGTCGATGTCTTTCTTGACTTGTTCGACGGTCAGGTTGCCATAGGGTACTTTGTATTCCGGTTGGAGCAAGTGCAACGGAGTGGTCATGTCGTTGATTTCAGTTTCCTGTGCAGTGACGGAGTGACCGAGGGATAGGATGCCTACGGCAAGGAAGCAGGCTTTGCAGATGGTTTTCATGCGTCTCGTTTATAAAATCAGGTTAATAATCTGTGTCGGATTGTCGCAAAAATACAGGTAATCCAAATGCAAAATTAGGAATAAATCCGTAACGTAAGAGGATAATCCTGCGGTTTTTTAAAATTTATTTTCCGATAAAATTGGAAATTACGGAAGTTATGTTGAATTTTGCATGTAGATAATTGTAGCATCATGAAAAACCTGATTTCAATTTTGTGTATGGGATTGTCCATGCTTTCCATGGGACTTTATGGTAAAAACAAGGTTTCGGGCGATTTGCGTTGGGTCGGTACGCGGCCTTCGTCTGACCGTCCGGTCAGTTTGGGCATTCCGTTCCTGAAGGGGGAACTGGAGGCCGATGGCCGTGTGGTGTTGAAATACGGGGACGGGACGGACATCCCGTCGGACTGTTGGCCGTTGGCTTACTGGCCGGACGGTTCGGTCAAATGGGCCGGAGTGGCCGCCGTGATACCGGAAGAAGCGGAAGACATCCGTTTTGAAACCACTTCGAAGAAACCAATAAAAGAGAACCGTTCCGGGGCAAAGGTGCGGGTGGACGAGACACCCTCTTTCTTTCGGGTGTCCACCGGAAAGGTTGAGGCTTATATTCCCAAACTGGGTGGTTGCCTGCTTGACAGCCTCCGCTACGGAGGGAAGACGGTAGGCGGACAAGCCGCCTTGCTGTGCTCCACGCAGGACCGTCCGTCGGCAGAAGGAGAGGCGGTATTGCATTTCACCGGCTATCGCGGGCAAGTGGAACGCGTCACGGTGGAACGTGCCGGGGATGTCCGGGCATTGGTGCGGGCGGAAGGCCGCTATGCGAACGATGTCACGGGGCGGAAATGGCTTCCGTTCACCGTACGCTTTTATTTTTATGCCGGGAGCGAACAAGTCAAGATGGTACATACTTTTGTGTTCGATGGTGACATGGATCACGATTTCATCCGTAGTCTGGGCATCCGTTTCGAGGTTCCCATGCGCGAGGCCGTTTACAATCGTCACATAGCTTTCGCCACGGCCGATGGTGGGGTATGGGCGGAACCGGTGCAGCCTTTGGTGGGCCGTCGCGTGTTGTCGTTGGATGGGAAAAAGGATTGGCAGGCGAGGCAGATGCGTGGCGGACGCATACCGGCCTATGAGAAGTTCGATGCCAAGAACCGTCATCTTCTCGACCGTTGGGCGGTGTGGGACGGTTTCCGGTTGAGCCAGACGACGGCCGACGCTTTTTCTATCCGTAAACGTACGCATGCCGACCGTCCGTGGATTGGGACTTTCTCGGGAACCCGTGCGCCGGGTTATGTGTTTGCCGGAGACGTAAGCGGCGGATTGGGCGTGGCTCTGAAAGATTTTTGGCAATCCTATCCCACGGCTTTGCAGGTGGACAGTGCCGCTGCCCGGAATGCCAGCCTGACCGTATGGATGTGGAGTCCCGACGCAGGGCCGATGGACTTGCGGCATTACGACGATGTGGCGCACGATTTGGAGGCCAGTTATGAGGACGTGCAGGAAGGGATGAGCACGCCCTATGGCGTGGCGCGCACCCATACGCTGACTCTCGTTCCGTCTGTGGCTTATCGGGGAAAGGAGACGGTAGCCCGGACGGCATCCATGTTGGCCGAAGACGCCCCCTTGTTGTGCACACCGGAATACCTCCACGCCAAGCATGCCTTTGGGGTGTGGAGCCTGCCCGACCGGAGCAACCCGAAGCGGGCACGGGTGGAGGACCGTCTGGAAGACTATTTGGACTATTATGTGAAGGCTGTCGATCAACATCGCTGGTACGGTTTCTGGAACTACGGTGACTTTATGCACACCTACGATTCCGTGCGCCATACGTGGAGGTATGACGTGGGAGGATATGCGTGGGATAACACGGAACTGGCCTCTAACATGTGGTTGTGGTACAGTTTCCTGCGGACAGGCCGTGCCGACCTTTGGCGGATGGCCGTGGCCATGAGCCGTCACACGACAGAATGCGACGTGTACCATCTTGGCCCGATGGCCGGGTTAGGTTCGCGCCACAACGTGAGCCACTGGGGGTGTGGAGCGAAGGAGGCACGCATCAGCCAAGCGGCGTGGAACCGTTTCTATTATTATCTGACCACGGATGAGCGCAGCGGTGACCTGATGACCGAAGTGCGCGATGCCGAACAAAAGCTTTACGACATCGATCCGATGAGGTTGGCTCTTCCGCGTGAGAAGTATCCCTGTACGGCTCCGGCACGTTTGCGTGTCGGGCCCGATTGGTTGGCCTACGCCGGAAACTGGATGACGGAATGGGAACGGACGGGCAACACGGCTTACCGCGACAAAATCATCGCAGGCATGAAGAGCATCTCGGCCTTGCCCCACGGCATCTTCACAGGGCCGGGCGTGTTGGGTTTCGACCCTGCCACGGGCGTGTTGAGCTACGAGGGAGACCCCGGTTTGCAGCGCACCGAACATTTGACCACCATCATGGGCGGTTTCCAAGTGATGAACGAGCTGATGGAAATGATAGACTTGCCGGAATGGAACCGCACGTGGCTCACCTTTGCCCGGGAATACAAGGAGAAGGCGCGCACGATTACGCACAATCCTTTTCCCGTGACGCGCCTTACGGCCTATGCCGCCGCCCAGACGGGAAGCCGGGAACTGGCAGCCGAAGCTTGGGATGAGCTGTGGCACGTGTGGCACAATGACAAACCTTTCACGGTGCGCCGTGTGGAGGTGCCCGAGGTCCCAGCACCGGTGGACGAGAATCCCGTGGTATGTACCAACGATGCGGCCACATGGAGCTTGGCAGCCATTTACATGCAGGAAGTCATTCCCGAATAGTTGATATCCGCGTGACGTGTATGTATAAGTAACATTTTGTTAGTTTTTGGAGTTCCCGAGGAAGATAAAATACGGTGTAATACGATTCAAAAAAGTATCCGGACTGCATAAATATTTAGTTATGCAGGTCTTATGCAACGTAAACCTGCATATATGCAAATCGTTTGCAGGCGAATGATTTTTCATTTGGCTGCAAACGGAAAATGTTTCTCCGCAGAACTTTTTGAAGTAGTCCTCGTGACGGTATTGGAGAGGGCGAAAAATGCCTGTGCAATCGGGTTTTATTCCGTTTCTTGGAGCTATCTGGTGAATTCTCATGTACGAAAACATCCGGCAAAAAGTCAGCGGTTTCCGGTTGGGGCTTACGCCACGTTTGATCCGGGCGTACAAAGTCCTTCTTTCCGTTCCGTTTTGTTTCCCAACGCCTTTGTCTCCTTCCCTTTTGTCAGTATCCCGTTTCGCGAGAATCGTTTATTTTCGGTTCGTGCCGGAGGAACCTGCCAATGGGCGATTCTCGTGAGGGAGGTTTTGACAGATTGTCAGTCCGATGTTTGGGCTGTGCATTTGGTCCAAAAAATGTAAACTATGCGTTTTTGACTTGAAAATCTTCTGTTGCTTTCCGGTATGAGGATGAAGGCAGGAGTGCCTGTTTCCAGGGCTTTGGATGGTTTGCGTCCCGGCGTGTATGTCGTGGGCGGCAAGAAGGTATTGAAATGAGGATGCTCCGATAGTCTTTTCCCGAAAGGATAAGGGTCGCACGGTAACTTCTTGTGAGGTTGCCGTGTGATTGTTTTTTCTTGGTAAGGAATGACGGATGACAAAGGAAAAGCGTGGTGTCGCAGCATCCGTAATGGGTAAAATATCGTATCTTTGCCGTATGGATGAGATGAAACTAAGCATAAGCCCGGTCGACTTGTCGGTACCGCAGGTTCTTCCTTATTCCGAGGAGGGGGTAAGAGCCGGATTTCCCTCCCCGGCGCAGGATTACATGTCGGGCGGTATTGATTTGAATAAAGAGTTGGTGCGGCATCGTGAGACGACGTTCTATGCCCGGGTGTCTGGTCATTCCATGGCCGGTGCCGGCATCGAGGACGGGGATTTGGTAGTGGTGGACAAGTCGCTCGAGGCTCGGACGGGAGACTATGTGGTGGCTTGTATCGACGGGGAGTTCACCCTCAAACAGTTCCGGCTCGATGCGGCAAACTGTTGTGCTTGGCTTGTCCCCGCCAACGAAGAGTTCCAACCGATAAAGATTACGGGAGAAAATGATTTCAGGGTTTGGGGCGTGGTGACTTACGTCATTAAAAAACTGCATAAAGGATGAAAGATGGGGTGTTCGGGTTGGTGGACTGCAACAATTTCTTTGTATCGTGCGAACGGGTGTTCCGTCCGGACTTGCGGGACAAGCCAGTAGTGGTGCTTTCCAACAACGACGGATGTGTCATTGCGCGGAGCAACGAGAGCAAGGCTTTGGGCATCCGGATGGGGGAGCCGTTTTTCAAGGTGCGCGACGTGGTGGCGCGGCATGGGGTGGCGGTGTTTTCCAGTAACTTTTCGCTTTATGGCGACATGAGCCGGCGGGTGATGTCTTTGCTTTCGGCTTATACGCCCCGGTTGGATATTTATAGTGTGGATGAGGCCGTACTTGATTTGACGGGAATGGGGGATGCGGAGTTTCTGCGCGGGTATGGCCGGGATATTGTGCGCAAGATTGGAAAGGGCGTGGGGATACCTGTCTCGTTGGGTGTAGCCGGGACCAAGACATTGGCCAAGATGGCCAGCAAATATGCCAAACGTTATCCGGCATACGAGGGGGTATGTTTAATAGATACGGAAGAGAAGTGCGAGAAGGCCTTGAGGCGGTTTGCGGTCGGCGACGTGTGGGGCATAGGCCGTCGCATGCAAAAGGTTCTGGAATACCATGGCGTCCGTACGGCGTGGGATTTCGTGTGCCGTTCCGAAGGATGGGTACGCCATGAATTTTCAGTGGCCGGAGTCCGTACGTGGCGCGAATTGCAGGGCGAGAGCTGTATTGCTTTGGATGACTTGCCTTATAAAAAAAGTATTTGCATGAGCCGCAGTTTTCCCGGGCATGGATTGTCTGAATGGCATGTCTTGGAAGAGGCCGTGGCTTATTTTGCTTCGGAGTGTGCCCGTAAGTTGCGCGAACAAGGTACTTGTTGCGGACAAGTCACGGTGTTTGCCTATACTAGCCGTTTCCGGACAGATGTTCCCGGCAATATGATTCAACAACAGGTACGTATGCCCGTACCGACACAGGATACGGCCGAAATCGTGCATGCGGCTTTGGAAGCGTTGCGGTTGCATGCGCATGACGGGGGCTTCGACTATAAGAAATCCGGAGTTATCGTTTGGGATTTGTCACCGCGTGAAGCGGTTCAAACGGATTTGTTTGATAAGATGGATCGTGGAAAGCGTGGGGCATTGATACGTGCCGTGGATGAGATAAACCGTAAGAACGGGCATAACGTGGTGAAAGTGGCTGCATTGGGGGCTGAACAGGAATATGCTTCGGAGAGGCAATACGCTTCGCGACGTTATACGACGAATCTGGATGAGGTCTTGGTAGTGAAAGTGTGAGAGCTTCAGTTTACCTCTTTATGTTATTTTATGCTAAAATGAACCCTTGATCCGTTTTTTTCTCCTGATTGTCATTCTGATATTGGAAACATTTGCTTCCTTTGTAATAGAAAGAAAAACAATTTTTAGGAACCTTTTAATTTTTGAGAATCATGAGAAACGTTTACTTTACTTTATTACTGATGCTTTGCATGAGTGCCCATGTGAAAGCTGGAGATTGGATGAAACGTCTGCCGGACAATCTTTTTGTATCCCAAGTTTCTATTCCCGGAACGCATGATGCAGCTACGGGGAACGGGGTTACTTTGGCAACCTTTTCCCAGTGCCAAGACATAGATGTGGCCACACAGTGGTCCATCGGTATCCGCGCTTTCGATTTCCGCCCGAAGGTGAAAGATGACTATCTGAATATCAACCATGGTATTTCTGAGACGAAACTTCGTTTTGATGCCGCTTTGTATTTGCTGCGGGATTCGTTGAAAGCTCATCCTTCCGAATTTGCGATAATCCATTGTTTGTATGCTTCCAATTACGATAACGATAAAGCCACGTATGAAACCATGTTGCGCGAATTGTTGTCGCGTGAGGATTTGAAGGATTATTTTGTGCCGTTCCGGCGGAATTTGACGGTGGGGGACATGCGGGGGAAAATCTTGCTGTTGAGCCGTGACCAATATGCCGCCAAACCGATAACAGGCGGTTTTTTCCAAAGTTGGTGCGGTTGGTTGGATTGGAATGCACAGTCTTCTTGCAGTATTATAGGGGAGAGCGCGGCATCGGATTATAAATCTCCTTTGTGGGTGCAGGATTATGCCAATACGAAAGATAGTGAAGGAGGTGTGGCCAGGAAGGTAAGCGCGGTAACCGAAATGTTGGATCATAGTACGAAACATGTGACAAAAGACGAGTCGGACGTGGTGTGGGTATTTAACTTTGCATCGGCTTATCCCGGGTCGCTATCTACAGCTAATGGTTATCGCGAGAATGCGACCTACACGAATGCGGCTATTATAGAGTATTTGCAGACGCATGAAGCGGGACCTACGGGGGTTATCCTGATGGATTATTGTGTGGACCGGAGCCCTAACGAGGTGGATGGAAAGTACCTGACGCGTGGGCGCGAGTTGGTGGATACCTTGATTGCCAACAATTATAAGTGGTTGGAACGGAGAAATAGGACTGTGTACGATAGGGCATTAGATAGGATAGATAAACTTTATACGAAGTTACAAGAGGTTCGGGAAGCTATTGCGACCGAATGTGCAGATGTTGCCGCAGACTTTGAGGATGAACTGGCTGCGGCAAAAGAGGTTATCGACCAACAAAAATATGAGATTGACAGTTTGTACGCCGGATGGCTGTTCACGGAAAGTTATACGGTGGATTATACCGGAACCTATAAAATTATAAGGCAAATCGAGAAGGATGCCGAAGAAGCCCAAGCTAAGTTTGATGAGGAGTCGGATATTCATGCAGTGCAGGTTGAACATATAGGAAACGATTGTCAGATATTCTCGCTCACCGGAGAACGTTTGGATGCTCTTCGTCGTGGTACGGTTAACATTGTGAAGTTCCCTGACGGCAAGGTACGGAAGGTTGTTTGTCAATAAGGCCGCTTCTGGTATTGGGTACAGACAAGTTGGATTGGGATTGCGAAAGCCAAGCCGGAAGGAGGCTTTTGATGTCCATAAAAAAAGAAATCCTGAGCACCCCATCAATAAGTGTTCAGGATTCTTTTTCTGTGCGCCTGATAGGACTCGAACCTACACGCCGCAAAGCACCAGATCCTAAGTCTGGCGTGTCTACCAATTTCACCACAGGCGCGGTAAGACGGCTGCAAAGATAGAAAGATTTATCGGCTTGGCCAAATTATCGTTTCAGAAATTCTCGTGCGGCTTCTATCATTGTGTCTTTGTTGCGTGCCAGGTCTTCTTGTGTGAGCGATACGCAAGTGTCCGGTTCGATACCGAATTCGATTTGGTTCATTCCGGCATCGTACATCGGGCAGGCGGAGAAGCGGACAGACCATCCGTTGGGGAGTTCGGACGAAAAGGGGAGGCCGGAACCGCCACCTGTGCGGTCGCCCATAATGGTGACCAAGGGGCATTCTTTCATATCGCGTACGAACGTATTGGTGGCACTATAACACGAACGGTTGGTCAGCACGACGGCTTTCTTTTGCCAACGTATGCCTTTCGACGGTTCGATGTATTCGGTTTCGGGGGACGAAAAATCATTGTGTCCCGTTCCGGTTTTATGGGCGATGTAGCCTACCAGTCGTTTTTCGTTGGTGAACCGTTCGGCCAATCGTTCGGCGTAGGTCAGCGTGCCGCCGGAATTGTTGCGTACGTCCACAATCAGCCCGTTGCACAAGCGCAGATAATACATGGCTTCATCCAGATTGCCTTCACCGATGCCGGAACTGAAGCTTCCATAATATATATAACCAATGTTGTCGTCGAGAATCTTGTAATACATGCCGGCGGCGATGCGGTAATCCGTCCCCAAATAAATTTGGTGGACACTGTCGTTGAAATTACTCGGGTAATTCTCATGCCAGCTCCAGTAACGGCCTACGTCGGCAGCAGAATAAAGGTTGACGTGGCCGTCGCGAAGTTCGGACAGCATGTCGCATAAGACTTCGAATAGTTGGGCGGAAGTCATTCCGTCATGTACGCGCGGACGGTATTTGGCATATACCTCGTTCCACGGCAGGCATCCTTCCTGCGCCTTGTAGTCGTGGAAACAGTATTGGGTGTCGATAATGCGCCAAAGCGTCTCGAAATTATTGACTGGCGTGTTGTCCGGCTCTTCTTCACGAATGCAACTCGGGCAGAAAAGCAGGGCGAGAATGGCGCAGAATATAAAAAAGATGTAATGTTTCATACGGATGGTGGGTTACAGGATAAACGGGCGGTGTTGCGGCTCTTTACGTTTGATGAAGCTGAAATGCTTCACGTAGCCTATCATGAAAGTATGGTTCCAGATATGGCTGCGCAGCCCGTTCACACGGCTTTGGCGGATGTCGCACAAATAGCCGGCCCGGAACGTAAATCCTGCAATGGGAAAGTCCAATGTCAGGAAATGGCGCATGGACGGCGCATTGCCCGGATAAGTAAAACATACGTTGTGGTCATAGTTGCCTAATGACATCTCATAGTAAGACTGTCCGTAGCGTGGGGAGAACATGGCTCCGATGAGCGGCAGGCTGGTTTGGTAGCGGGCGGTGAAAGGTACTTTGCGGATATGGAACGGGTAGACGGCCATCAAGGATGCGTCTATGTCGATGTCAGCCTTGGCCTGTACCGGATTGTTGGAATTACGGTTGTTGTAAATCGCTCCCAGTCCGGCATGGACTTCTCCTCCGGCCATCAGCCGCAACCGTCCGCCCACGACCCAGTTGTAATGCCAACCGATGGAATAATTTATCTTGCCCCCCAGTTCGTCGGAGTTTCCGGCCCGGTTGGAGGTATAACAAAAAAATCCGTCGAGGATGCTTTGTGTCGTGATGCGTCCGTCTAACCAGTGGGTTTTACGTAAGGTCTCATGCAGAATGCTCAGGTGAGGCCCGGTATAAGTGGAGGGAGACAGGTAAGTCTCGTATAGGCTTGTGCGTCCCGCGCCGAAGAGTGTGGCGTGTGTCGTATAGCGGTTTTCCGGAAGGGGGGCGGCATCTTGGGCTTGGCATGGCCTGATACCAAGAAATGTCCCTATGGCTAATAAGAAAATGAGTGCCCGCTCCCTGACGGAGCGGGACATTCGGGACGAAACGGTTGTATAGGCCGGTAAGAAGTGAGACATATTATTCGTCTTCAAAAAGTTTCATTTGCCCGGTAAGCTCATCTATGATGTCGCTTTGGCTTTTACCGGCATCCGGATCCAGATTCTCCTTTTCTGTGTCTTTTTCTTCCGTTTCTTCCGCTACGGCTTCTTCGGTTTCCGGTTCCGGCCGACGTATGGGGTCCAGTTCGGTAATGGTTGCCGTATCGAACGTGGTGAGCCGTTTGCCTTTCGCTTTGAAACTCTTTATGCCGATGAAACTTTCCGCATCAATTTCCTGCGGGTCGCGGAAGCTGTCGTGCCCGCCGAACGTGATTTGCAACCTTGGATAGGTTTCGTCCGTGAGCAAGACGAAGCGGCTGTCCTTGTTTTCTCCCATGAAACTTTGGGGCTTGGTACTCGGTTCGAACGCAAAACGCTTGACGTAAGGATAACCTTGCTGGTCGGCATCGTAGAGAACGGCACACCATATCTTGTCCGGTGAGAATTTTTCGATACGGAGTATGCCCGGTTCATAATGGTTGTTTACGTCGAAATTGGTCGTGTAGAACTCTCCGCTTTTCAGGATGACCAAAATCAGGTCTTCGCTGTGGAACTCACCCAGGTATTCTCCCCGCTCGTCGTAATTCAGGCGGTTGACATCGTGGTCGAACCATACTTTGCGTCCGCCCAAGGTAGAACCGCCGTGGGATTTCAGGCCGATACGCTGTATCTCGTTTTTGCTTAAAATGTTACCCATGCTTTGGCGGCCTTTGATAGTCACAGTACTGAAATCCTTTTCCACAAATATCTTTTTGAGTTTCAGGGCGGGTTTCAGGGTAATTTTAATGACCTCCGCTTCTCCGTTCGGATTGGCCGTGAAGTAGACGACGCGTGAAAAGGGTTTGCCTTGTGTCAGGTCGTATTCACGGTCGCGGGTGATGGAAGTTACATTGAAACGCTTGATGTAATAGAAACCGTCCTTGCCGTCCCGGTAGGCGACATTGTAAATCGTCCGTTTGTCGTTGCGTTTGAAAACTGCGGCATGGATGATTTCGGCTTTTTTCTTTTCAGCCTTGCTTCTTTCCGTTTCGCCCACGAACGTCTTGTCGCTGATACGGATGACTTTATAAGTTCCGTCGCGGTAGAAAATAATGGCATCGTCGATGTCGGAACAGTTGGCAATGAATTCGTCCTTTTTGAGCGATGTGCCGATAAAGCCCTCTTCGCGGTTGATATACAGTTTTTCGTTGGCCTCCACCACCTTGGTAGCTACGATCGTATCGAAATTGCGCAGTTCGGTATGACGCGGATGTTCGTCGCCGTATTTGGCTTTCAACATACGGAACCAGTTGCAGGTGACTTCCACCATGTTGTCTAAGTCGCGGTCGATGCGTGCGATCTCATCTTTCATCCGGGCGATGGCGTCGTTGGCCTTGTCTTTATTGAATTTCAGGATCCGGGCCATTTTGATGTCCATCAGTTTGAGGATGTCGTCTTGGGTCACTTCCCTTATCATCTGCGGATAGAAGGGCGTGAGCCGTTCGTCGATGTGTGTGCAGGCCGCGTCCATGTCTTTGGCCTGTTCGAAGTTGCGGTCTTTGTAAATCCGCTCTTCGATGAATATCTTTTCGAGCGAGGCAAAATGCAGGCTCTCTTGAAGCTCTCCCTTTCGGATGAGCAATTCCTTGCGGAGCAGTCCGAGCGTGTTGTCCACTGAACGTTTCAGTACTTCGCTGACGGTCAGGAAGCAAGGCTTCTTGTCGTCGATGACGCAACAGTTGGGCGAGATACTGACTTCGCAGTCGGTAAAGGCATAGAGAGCATCCAATGCCTTGTCCGAGCTTACTCCCGGCGTCAGGTGCACTAAGATTTCTACTTCGGCAGCCGTGTTGTCCTCTACCTTGCGTACTTTGATTTTGCCTTTTTCGATGGCTTTCAGAATGGAGTCAATCAGGGTTGTGGTGGTCTTTCCGTATGGAATCTCACGGATGGCCAGCGTCTTGTTGTCTATCTTAGTGATTTTGGCACGTACTTTCACTACGCCCCCTCGTCCGCCGTCGTTATACTTGCTTACATCGATACTTCCTCCTGTCAGGAAATCCGGGTAAAGTTGAAACGGTTCGCCATGCAGGTAGTTTACGGCGGCATCGCATATCTCGTTTAAGTTATGCGGCAGGATTTTGGATGACAAGCCCACGGCAATGCCTTCCACGCCTTGGGCCAACAGCAGCGGGAACTTGACCGGAAGCGTCACCGGTTCCTTGTTCCGTCCGTCGTATGAAAGTTTCCATTCCGTGGTTTTGGGGTTGAACACCACGTCGAGGGCGAATTTGGAAAGCCGGGCCTCGATATAACGCGGAGCAGCCGCCGAGTCACCGGTAAGGATGTTTCCCCAGTTCCCTTGGCAGTCTATGAGCAAATCCTTCTGTCCCAACTGCACCAAGGCATCCCCGATGGAAGCGTCTCCGTGCGGATGGAATTGCATGGTATGTCCCACGATGTTGGCCACCTTGTTGTAGCGCCCGTCGTCCATACGCTTCATGGAGTGCAGGATGCGGCGTTGTACCGGTTTGAAACCGTCGTTGATGTGGGGCACGGCCCGTTCAAGAATCACGTAAGAGGCATAATCCAGAAACCAATTCTGGTACATCCCGCTCAAGTGGTGTGTAATGCTGTCATGGGGATTTGTTTCCGGTTGGTAATTGGAGTGTGCATTGTTGTCCTCTTCAGGCGTTTCCGTAGTCAGGTCTGTCAACTCGTCTTTGTCTTCGCTCATATTTGTTTATGATATATCTATTTTAACGCAAAAATAACATTTTAATAAAAAAAAAGGCGTACTTTTGCGAAAGATTTATCAATATTTTACGAATAGAGTATGGCTCAGGAAGATGTATTCAAGAAAATAGTGTCACATTGTAAGGAATACGGTTTCGTGTTTCCCTCAAGCGACATCTATGACGGATTGGGTGCCGTGTATGATTACGGTCAGAACGGTGTGGAGTTGAAAAATAACATCAAGCAATATTGGTGGCAGAGCATGGTGTTGCTGCACGAGAACATCGTGGGTATCGATGCCGCCATCTTCATGCACCCTACGACGTGGAAGGCCAGCGGGCACGTGGACGCATTCAACGACCCTTTGATTGACAACCGCGACAGCAAGAAGCGTTATCGTGCGGATGTATTGATTGAAGACCAGATTGCCAAGTACGAAGAAAAGATAAACAAGGAAATAGCCAAGGCGGCCAAGAAGTTCGGGGATAGCTTTGATGAGCAGAAGTTCCGCGAAACCAATCCCCGCGTGTTGGAACATCAGCAGAAACGCGATGCGTTGCACCAACGTTACAGCGATGCGATGAATGCGGGCGACCTGAATGAACTGAAACAGATTATCTTGGATGAGGGTATTGTGTGTCCCATCAGCGGCACGCACAACTGGACCGATGTCCGTCAGTTCAATCTGATGTTCAAGACCGAGGTCGGTTCTACGGCCGAAGGTTCTTCCACTATTTACCTGCGTCCGGAAACCGCCCAAGGCATCTTCGTGAACTACTTGAATGTGCAGAAGACGGGGCGCATGAAGCTGCCTTTCGGTATCGCACAAATCGGCAAGGCGTTCCGTAACGAGATTGTGGCTCGCCAGTTCATATTCCGTATGCGCGAGTTCGAGCAAATGGAGATGCAGTACTTCGTGAAGCCCGGTACGGAGCTTCAATGGTTCGAAACGTGGAAAAAGACCCGTATGGCTTGGCATCAGGCATTAGGTTTCGGGGCGGAAAACTACCGTTTCCACGACCATGAGAAACTGGCGCACTATGCCAATGCGGCCAGTGACATCGAGTTCCACATGCCATTCGGTTTCAAGGAAGTGGAAGGTATCCACAGCCGTACGAACTTTGATTTGAGCCAGCATGCCAAGTATTCGGGCAAGAAGATAGAATATTTCGACCCCGAAACGAACGAAAGCTATACGCCGTATGTCATTGAGACCTCTATCGGTGTGGACCGTATGTTCCTTTCCATCATGTGTCACAGCTACGAGGAAGAGAAACTGGAAAACGGGGAAACTCGCGTAGTGCTCAAATTGCCGGAGGCATTGGCTCCGGTAAAACTGGCCGTCATGCCGTTGGTAAAAAAAGACGGTCTGCCTGAGAAAGCGCACGAAATCATCAGCAACCTGCGTTTCCATTTCAACTGCAAATACGATGAGAAGGATTCTATCGGCAAGCGTTACCGCCGACAGGATGCCATTGGTACGCCGTATTGCGTGACGGTGGATTACGATACGCTGAAGGACAATACCGTGACCCTGCGTCATCGCGACACGATGGAACAGAAGCGAGTGAACATTGCCGACTTGCAAGGTATCATTGAAGACCGTGTGAGCATCACTTCGTTGCTGAAAAAGATTATGTAATCCTGCCTAAAAGACGGACATCAATGAAAAAAGGTTTATTGTATCTGGCGGTCGTTCTTTTTTCTTTATGCACTTTGGGGGCTTGTAAAGAAGAAGATGACACGTATGATGCTTATGCGAACTGGCCGGCTCGGAATGCTGAATATTTTTCCCAAATAGCTGCCGAGGCAAGGGACTCCATTGCGCAAGCCAAAAAACTATATGGTAATCAGTGGGAAGCCTATTGTAATTGGCGTATGTTCAAGTCGACGACGAAGTCCCAAAATATACTTGGGGCGTTGACCGATTCGATTTGCGTGTATATTGAGCAGCAGGGTTCGGGAACGGACAGTCCGACATGGTCCGACACGGTCCGTGTCAATTACCGGGGCTATCTGATGCCTACCCAGAATATGGTGAACGGAGAATGGGTGGAAGAACGTAAGGTGTTCTCCCAGTCTTTCATGGGCGAACTGGATAATCAGATTGCCGTGCCGGCCAAGATGGGAGTTTCGAGTGCCGTGCCCGGATTTGCCACAGCTTTGCAATACATGCACAAAGGTGATGTCTGGTGGGTATATATACCCTCTGAACTGGCTTACGGAAGTCAGTCGGCAGGTTCGGTGCTGCCTTATTCCACGTTGACGTTTTATGCCAATCTGGTAGAATATTACGAACCGGGAGAGGACGTTCCGGACTGGAAATAAGAAGTAACAGGAATATAAATTTTATATGGATATGTGAAAACGAATGGCACGGCAGGTTTGTGACTGTCGTGCCATTTGTTTGGGGTAATGTTGTTCGATTTATTCTACGGGCGTACCGAATGCGGTGAGCTCATAGACACCATCGGCCCAAGCGGCCGGATTATTGTTATGCACATTGATGATTCTCAGTACCGTTAATCTGAGGTATCTGTAAACCGATGAGTCCGTGACGGGGAGTATCTGGAACCCTACTTGCCAGTTATCCGTTCCGTCTACCAAGGTTTGGAAGTGTTCGCCGTCTACGCTCCCTTCGATTGTGTATTTATATGCCGTTTCCGAACCATTGACCAATTTGGTAGACAAGTTCAGCTCCGATATCTTGGCCTTTTTCTGCATATCTATGGTCAGGACGTACGGGTACGTGCTGCTCTGGAAGTAAACGGAGGAATTCATGTCGGCTCCGTCTGTGATGCAGGATGCCGTATGAGGGTTGGCACCAACCGTGGTGGTAGAGGCCGGTGCGTTCAGCGTGAGATTCCTGCCGTTTTGTACGGGGACGATGCCGTATGAATCATAAAATTCGATATAACGGTAATAATCCATGGAAGCATAGCCTTTGTTGAATTTGGCTACGGAAATCCTCGGGAAGTTCCCGTCTGGGTCTTTGTGGTGGTATTGGGCACCCCAATGGTAACTCCACACGCCGAATGTTTCGTGGTTTGTACCCCTCCTTTGGATGTTGTTGAACTGTGCCCCGAAAGTAGAGTTGTTACCGATTTCCCGTAATGAAGTCCATACCCCGTCCAGTTTCTCAGCTGAGGCATACATGGCCTGGCTAGGATACCATCCGGATGCTTTGGAGCTGAAGAAATAGTATTCGCCGTCTTTTTTGATGATGGAAGGGGTCTCGCGGTGTTGTCCTTTACATATTGTATTGACTAATGCGACAGGACGAGTCCACGTCTCATCCAATTTGTAGATATTGATATCGCTGTTCATGTTGGTGGCAGAGAGAAGGTAGCCCGTGCCGTCATCGTCTATAAACAAAGCCTGGTCGCGGGAGTCATATCCTAATGGCCGTTCCATGGTACCTACTTCGATTCCGCCTTTCGGGGTAATCTGTGCAAGGAATATCTTGGCGGCAGTATATCCTCCTTGGTCTTCATAATGGGCGGAGAGTACGACCTTGCCAGTCTTTTCATTATAACGGAAACCGATACCTTCGAAGTTTACACCCGGATAGAATGCGATTTCACGTGGTGTGCTCCAACTTCCTTCCTTGCCAGTCTTGGAATAAGATTCAGACAGCAGCCAACCGTCTTTTTCCTGTCCACTTACAGCTTTTTTCTTCCTTTCCAACCTATAAGAGAAATAAAGGTTTCCTATTTTCATTCCGGCGATGCCGCCTTTTCTATTTTTCAGATATTGACCGTTGCGGTTGTCGTATACGTCGCAATCTTGCGAAGGTCTGAAGGGCATGGCCGACTGCGGTTCCGACGTGGCTATCTTTCGGCCCTCTTTGTAGCCTTCTACATGATAGGTGTAATTTTCCCCTAAAGACAACCCGTAATCATCGTAAGTGTCTCCCCGGGTCTCCCCAATCAAGGTGCCGTTTCGGTATATTTTGTACACGTCTGCGTCATTCCTTTGCATCCAGTTGATTTTTACGTTCTTCACTTCGTTTTCGCCGACGAGCTTGAACGGAGTTGCCGTGACAGCCCATGTACTGATGGCAAAGTCGGCCGAGGTCATCTTGCTGGCCCCTTCCGTATTGTAGGCGATGGCGTTCACCCTTGTGGTTTTATTGAGGGTGAACGGAATGGAATACTTTATGCTATTTTTGTCTGGTTCACTGCCGTCAAGCGTATAGTAGATTTCCACCGATGGATCTTTATGTTGTAATTCTACGGTTTGGCTTCCCCAAACGTCACCACCCGAAGGTGAAATGAAGGGCGGTTCGACATTGGCACTGACTTGTTCCACGGCAATCAGGCTGATGCTGCCGTTTTCCCATTCCTTTCCGCCGATCTTGTTGCTTTCATAAGTGAAAGTCGCAGGCTGTGCCAGTTTCAGCTCATGGGTGACCCAGACAGGTGGATGAACCCAGTCTTCCGCTATGGTGGTGGAAACCTGTTTGGTGTCGTATATCTTTTGGTTCACTCGGAGATAACTGGTAAAATTAAGCTTGACATTGGGGACATGGGCGACCCACACTTTATATCTTCCCGGTTGGAGGGTCAGTTTATAGGTCAGTCCCTCGTCCTTATCTTTTCCGTCACTCAGGTAAGAGGAAGCCCAGTCGGCTTCGTTCCCGGCTTTGACATATACCTTTTGGTTCTCGTGTTGTTCGCGTTCCACATAACCCCATAAATCGGTTGCGGAGGTATATTTCTGATCCGGTTTGTCGTTGAGCAGGGCTTGTCCGCGCAAAGCTTTGGCAGCCTCGAATATTTGTGAAGATTGTGGGGCGATACGGCCTGCGTCGATTAGGTACACCAGATTTTCCGGCAAAGTCCACACGTAAGCCATAACCGTATCCTTTGTGCCTTTCCGGTTCACTTCGCCTTTTATTTCTGTTTGCTTGAAAGCCGTATTAAACAGGCTTGCATCTGTCTTTTCCCATTTGACAGCCAGTTTGTCCGTCCCGATTTGGATATTTGTGGGCAGCTGCGGCTGTCGGTTAATCACAGTCCCGATGACTATATGTTTGCCATCAGTCTTGCCGGTAGAGGCCATGCCCTGTAAGCTGTTGCCGAGCAAGAATACACCAAGGATATAACCCTTAGTTCGTAATTTGTTTTGTATCATAAGATTGATAATTGATGTTTATAAAATGATTGCAGTTTTTTTTAAAGATAGTAAGTGCGAGGCCATCACGGATACGCACTTACATAACATTAACCTAATTTCAAGTGTTTTTATTGAATAGTTTAAGATGTAGGGTATGCGTATTTGTCCGAATCGAAGTACACTCCGAAGTAGTGCGGTTCTCCTCCGGTGGCGAGATATAAAGGAGTCCCGTCGAAGGTGTTGTTGCCTGAGACGGAAATGAATTTCTGGTCTTGCAGGCTTTGTATGCGATAGAATCCGCCTGTTTGCCGGATAAATTTCCATTTTTGGTTATCGCTGTCTGCTTCTTCGTTGCTCAGGCGTAAGGAACCGAAAGTGTTTGTCAGGAACTTGCCGCTTTTCGTGTCTTTTAACTTGTACACATCAGGAGAGTCTGTTGTCTGGAAGATGAAGTTCAGGTTGATTTCATCATTGTCGTCAGCAATGGTAAAACCATTGGCCGGTTTGGACACTAACCTGTCGGCCTGCTGTTCCAACAAGGCATAGATGTTTCCGGAGACGATTTCCGCAGCCCGTTTGTAGCGGTACATTTTGTCGAAGACGCTTAAATCCCATTGGTCGTACCAACGGACGACAGGAAGTCCCGAACGCATGCTGACAGGCAACCAAACGTGAGTGGAGTGTTCCACGTCGTTGGGGTTCCAACGGTCAGCCATATAGATGAAAGCGTCTTTCCGGCCTTCCACTTTCAACACGTAGCAAGGTTGTGAGCGGTAGCTGACTTGTTTCAGTGGGTCGGTGGCAAAGTTGCCGTGGAGTTTCCATTCTCCCATGATGTCCTTGGCCATGGCTCTCCTTCCGGGGTTGGGATTCCATCCCGTGCAACCGGAGAACAGGCCGTAATATACGTCCTTCCATTTGAAGATGGCTGCAGCTTCACACTTTTCGCCTTTCAGTACTTGAAGGTTTGTCCCCTCCGGTTCCAAATAATCATCGCGCAGGAGGGCAATGTTTGTATTGGAGTTCATAGCCGTAGAGCATATATGGTAGGCTTTTCCATCGTTGTCCACGAACAACGTTTGGTCGCGCGATTCGTTTCCGTTCGGACGGAAGGTCTTATAGAAAGTATAAGGGCCGGTGACACTGTCACTCACGGCCACGCATACCCGTGCGGCTCCGTAGTCGCTGCTCGATTTTTCCCAATGGCTCCACATCACCCATTTTTTGGTCTTCGGGTTGTATATGACCTTCGGGCGTTCAAAAAGGCGGCCTTGCGAAATGTCGTTCAAGTCTTCACGGGGCGTTCCGTCGGCTTTCAGGGCCAGTCCGACACGCTTCCAGTTATACAGGTCTGTGGAGGCGTAGCAACTGACGCCGTTCGATTCGAATTTCGTACGGTCCTCGCCAAACCAATAGTATGTGCCATTGTAGAACACCACGCAGCCTCCGTGGGCATTGATGGGAGCGTCCTCGGCATCGTTCCATACTTCGCCCGGGTGGAATTGGGTAAGTTGTGCCGTACAGTGGACATGCCATGCCCATAAGCATACGATGGTCAAAAACAGTTTCTTCATGCTTCGTTTGCAGGTTAGTTGATATTCACCGTGATTTCAGGAGATGCCGGTGCGTAGGCTCCTGTGGTGTCGAATGTGAAGTATTCCACTTGAGCGTCCTGATTGGTGAAACCGATTTTGGGGGTATATTGGCGCGATACGCCGGTCAGTTTCACGTTGTCCACTTCCAACGGGCTGCGGTGCTCTCCCCATTTTCCACTTTCCGTTTGGAAAACCACGCGGATTTGTTTGCAATCGGGCGAGGTGGTATAGTCCAAGGAATACGTTTCCCATGAATCGCTGGCAATATCCACTTTGACTCTCTTTTCACGGTTCTGCATCTCCTCGATAAACATGCTGCCGGCCAAGGTCCCTTCTTTTTCCCGGATGCCTCCTTTGACCAGTGCCGTAAGTGTATAGGTTTCATTAGGAGCCACGTCTACAATTTGGTTGATGTTGCCGTTGCCCCAACCGTTGGCCCACATGTAGGGCTTGATTTGTGCCACATGATTGTCGACACCTATGGCTTGGTCTATTTCTTCAGGAACGATGAACTGTTGGCTGCACCAATAGTCGTGTATGTCAATGTACCATCCCTCTATGCCCTTAGCCACGTCTTCCGCATTTTTAACCCCGAACACTTCAAATTCACCTTCGAATCCGGGATTCTTTAGCAGGTTTTCCTTGATGTCCCCGTTACCGCTTGCGAATTCGGGCTGCAAACCGTAATCGTGCAGGCGCACCGTGTCCACGGCAATGCCGTCGCGGTAGAAGAATGCGCGGTTGTCCGGCATCACGGCGATGCGGTAAATGTGTGCTTTGCCGTCGTTGTTATAGAACTTTCCACGTCCGCCGGTCACGTTGGTGGAAGGGTTCTTGAACCCGTCGGCTTTGGACGTGGAGTGGCACAATCCGAAGGCCGTAGACGTGACATAGCTTTTGAAACCCTGTCCGTCGGCATTGATGGCAAAGGGATTGAACTCGTTCCCGTCGGCAGGAATGGCCACTTTGAATTCTATGGTATATCCGTTTTTAGCGGGTGAAAACTCTTTTTCAAAAGAATCCTGCCCCCCTCCTTTGTAGACGGGTGTGGCAGACAAGTCTTTGACCGGAAGGTCTTTCCCTTCTCCTTTTACATCCACGTAGTAACGCGTGTCGCCGCTCCGCAGGATAACCTTGCCGTCAGTTTGCCGTTTGGAGCTTACCAGTTTCACGGTAACAGAGCCTTTACCGTTGGGGGAAATTTCGTGGGGAGAAACTTCAAAACCGTGCGTAGCCGAAACTTGGATGGGCTCATCCGTCCGCAAGTTCTTGGAATCTACGGAAAACGATGCGGTCTCTCCATATCCGTGGATGGTGATGCCCGTCGGAGTTGCCGTCCGGTTCTTTTTCGATTTTGCATTGAGCGTAAGCGGATGACCGTTCATTATGGCCATCCCTATTACGGCTGCTATGACTTTTACATACTTCCTTTTCATTGTCTTCTCTATTTATTTAATGATACATGAACAGTCTGATAAATCGTTATCCTGAAAACGTCTTTTATACCTTGCAAAACCATACCTGTTCTTTCGCTCTTGTTTTATACCGCTGCAAAATTCATGAAAAATAAGAAAACCCAAGGCCGATTTTTGTTCAAAGTAGGCCAAAATTCAATCTAATTCCGGTTCGGGAGAATTATCGTTCAAGAATGGCAAAAATCATTCAGGCCGTCAGGACAGCGGAAAGACCTGTTTCCCCGTTTATGTGGGGATTTTTGTGGGACGGGAGCTGTGCTTTTTGGGTGTTCCCAGAAGACGGGAAAACATGCTCTTCACATTTGAAAATCGTTTGGCGCAGATTGAAAAATCGTTCGGCTGAGATTGAAAAATCGTTTGGCGCAGAAAATTTAAGGGGAAAAATGAACGCAGAAATATGGCATGTAGACATATATTTTATTATTTTTGCAACCGAAAAAGCGATTGGGCACCATGAAAAAAAGAAGTATAGTTTTTTCCCTTTTATTTTCATTGTCTGCGGCTTGGGCTTGCGCCGGCCTTTTGGATAAGATTTCAGTGAAACCGTTTCCGTTGTTGGGGCAGTTGCCCTCCAATAAGGTCTATTGCTTGCATCAGGACCGGGAAGGCGTGCTTTGGTTGGGCACTACCGACGGACTGTGCCGTTACGACGGTTACGGGCTTCATGTCTTTCGTTCTTCTCCCATGTACCCGGCATTGTTGCCCCACAACGATATTAAGGATATTGCCGAGACGAAGGACGGAAAACTCCTTATTGGTACGCAAAAAGGGATGTGTGCGTGGGACAAGAAGGCCAATCACTTCATTTCTTTCACAGACTCTTTGTTGACAGACTATGAAATCCGTTCCATCGTGACCGATGACGAGGGGTATATCTGGGTGGGTTCTTATAAGAAACTGGTCCGGGTCAGTCCGGATTTAAAGGAAGTGGAGTCGTTCGATTCCAGCCTTCCGGTCACGAGCGTGAACATGGTCTACAAGGACCATGCCGGTACGATATGGGTAGGCTTTTGGGAAAAAGGCCTGTATCGTTACAATAGGACGATTAACCGCTTTGAGCGTATGCCCCGTTTGGGCAAGACGGACAATCCTTTCCGGCTTTGTCAGGATGAGTCCGGGACGTATTGGCTTTCCACTTGGGGTGAAGGCTTGTTCCGGATGGACTTGGATGCCGGGGCAAATGTCTGTTATGTGGGAGATGTGTTGTCCGGGGCAGAGGATAAGGACATGCAAAACCTGAAATATGCCTTTTGCCTGTATCAGGACAAGCATTGGGGATGTCTGTGGATGCTGGGGTATTACGGGCTGACGGTGGCCCGGGCAGAGAACGGCCGGTTGACCGTCATTCCTTCGGAAAAGTTGGCAGCCCAGACCAATAACCTGTTCAACCGTATTTATGGAGACCGTGACGGCAATATTTGGCTGTCTGCATCGGGGAACGGGGCTTACCAATTGGTATTCAGCGATGCGCAAATCACTAACTTGTCCTTACCCCCGTTGCAGGGTATTACCGGAGGGATAAGCCCTATCGTCCGGGGTGTTTTTAAGGATAATACAGGACTTTTCTGGATCAATTACGACCGGTTGGGGCTTGGGTGGTATAATCCGGCAGATAACTCTTTGTCTTTTTATCGTGACATGGTTCCACCGGAATTCCAGAACGATTTGGGAGATGTGTCGGCATTCTTTTCTCCTTCCTCACGAGAGGACGAGGTATGGGTCGGCGCGAAATTCTTTCATAAGATTTATGTATTTTTAACGCGGGGGGGGGGGTAAAATCCTTTACGCTTAAAAAGGTCATAGACTTAAAGGGGGCAGGCGTGGGTGTACCTTTGGCGATGAAGGAGGATACCCACGGCAATGTGTGGATTGTGACCGAATATGGTCTTGCTGTGTGCAACGGTGAAGGGGATATCCAGACGACATTGCGTGTAGACGTTCATGATATTTCGTCAATGGCGATAGACGGTTGGGGAAACCTTTGGTTGGGAACCCGTGGGCACGGGCTTTACCGTGTGGTTCCCGCATACCGGGACGGAAAGGTTGTGGAATGTGCCGTCCGGCATTTCGCGGCACGGGACGGTGGGTTGTTGTCCAATAATGTGGAGGCACTTTGTGCAGATGTGAAGCACCGGAAAGTATGGATTGGCACGATGGAGGGTAACGTGCAGGCTTGGGATGCGCAAACGAATGCCTTCAAGGACTATTCTTCTTTGTTTTATACCTATATCAATGAAACGGTCAACGACATCATGGCAGGCCAGGATGGGCATATATGGATTTCCACCGCCAAGAATGTGTTGGAGTTCAATCCGGACAACGAAGTGGTGAAATCGTATGCCGGGCTTTATAATATGGGAGTGCATTCTTTTGAACGGAATGCCTGTTCCTACCGTGACGGTATGTTTTATTACGGGCGTGACGGCGGCATAACCTGTTTCAAGGGAACTTCCAGGTTAGACGGGACGGCCTCTTCCGTGGATGTGGCGCTTACGGATGTGAAGGTGTCCGGAAAATCAATCTTGGACGGCGACTTCCCGGGAAATTGCCGGATGGATGCCTTGTCGCATCAACTCATATTAGGGGCAGATGCCCATGATATTGAAATTGATTTTTCAACGTTGAATTATTCTTCTCCCCGGCAAATATTGTATGCTTACCGGATTAAGGGCGTGAATAATGACTGGGTGTATACAGGAAACGACCTGCCCCGTGCCTACTATAATAAATTGCCCAAGGGGGAAAATGTCCTCGAACTACGGGCTACCGACAGCGAAGGCCGATGGAGTCCGAACACGGTATCCTATACTATTATACGTCAGCCTGCGTGGTATGAGACGTGGTGGGCCTACACCTTATATATATTGGCTGTGGCTGCGGCCTTGTTGGGATGTTACCGATGGGCCGTTTATCGTGTCAGGCTGCGCAATGAATTGAAAATCGTACAGATAGAAAAGGAGAAGAGTGAGGAACTGACACAAGCCAAGTTGCGTTACTTCACGAACATATCCCACGATTTCCTTACGCCTATCACCATCATATCCTGCCTGATAGATGATATGGCCATGACGTACAAGAACAAGATTCCCCAACTGGACAAGATGAGGAATAGTTTGCGGCAACTGAAACATCTCATCCAACAGGTGTTGGATTTCCGCAAGATTGAGAACGGCAAAATGAAGTTGCAGGTGTCCGAAGGGAATCTTTCTGCCTTTGTGGAAGAACTGTGCCGGATGAATTTCTCCGTGCTGATGGACAAGAAGCACTTGTATTTTGCCGTGCGGGTAGAGCAAGGTGTTGAATCGGCATATTTCGATCGGGACATATTGGAAAAAGTCTTGTATAATCTGTTGTTCAATGCCTATAAATATACTCACGAGGGCGGTGAGGTTTCAGTTTCTCTTTCCGTTATGGAGCATGACGGTGTATGTTCCGCGCTGATTCGGGTCAAGGACACGGGAGTGGGTATTCCCGTGGAGAAACAGCCTTTTGTATTCAACCGGTTCTATACCGCCGCTACCGATGCGGCCACCGAAGCCAACGGCATAGGCCTGTCTTTGGTGAAAGAACTGTTGGAAATCCACCACGCACAGATTTCCTTAAAAAGCAAGGTGGGAGAGGGAACGGAGTTTACAATCCTCTTACCCGTGGACAAGTCAGCCTATTTACCGGAAGAAATTGCTCCCCGCGAGGAAATTCCTGCGGCAGAAGAACTTGAGCTGCCGCAGGAAGAGGGTGGAATTACGGGATATGCCGTACTGGAAGAAAAAGGCGGTCAAGGTGAGGTGAATGGAACCATGTTATTGGTGGATGACAATGCCGACCTTTTAGACGTGATGCACCGCGTCTTTATGTGTCGCCATAAGGTCTTGTTGGCACACGATGGGGTGGAAGCCCTGTCTGTCATCGAAGAACATGCCGTGGATGTGGTTATCAGTGATGTGATGATGCCGAATATGGATGGCCTTGAGCTTTGCCGTCGGCTGAAATCCGATATTAATACGAGCCATATACCGGTAATCTTGTTGACGGCAAAAAATGCCCCGGAAGACCGGGTGGAATGTTATAAGGCAGGGTGTGACGGTTACGTGGCCAAACCTTTTGAATTAAGGGTGCTTGAGGCACGGGTGGAAAACTTTCTGGAACATAAACGCAGTGCCCAAAGGGACTTCAGGCAGGAGGGGGAGGTGAAGACGGCCATGCTGAAGATGTCTGCCCTCGACCAGAAGTTTTTGGATAAGGTGATTTCGATTATAGAACATAATATGAAGAAAGGAATTGATGTGGATATAAATACCATTGCACGTGAAGTCGGACTGTCCAAATCTTCCTTTTACCGTAAAATAAAGCTTATTACGGATCTTTCTCCTGTGGAATTTGTGAAAAACATCCGCCTGAAACATGCTTACGAACTTTTGGAGGGCGGGGAAACCTCATTGGATGCCATCGCTTATTCCACCGGATTTTCCGGTGCGAAGTACTTGTCAACCTGTTTTAAGGAACAGTTCGGCATTACTCCCACGGAATTTCTGCGCAAGCGAGGTCTTGTGGATTGATGGCGAAGATGAAAATGGAAAAAGGATTCCACTCGGAATAAGGTTAAAATGGGTTTCATCCCTTTGTATAACCTCTTATCTTGCCTTTGATTCATAGAAAGATTCGGCTGATTTTTAAATATCAGATTATGAATGTATTATCGTTTGTTTTTGAATAAAAAACATCCATGAATGAATGATTATTGTCCTCCGGATTTGAAATTTGGTCTAAAATTGGATGAAGTTGGTTGAAAATAGTCCCGCTTTTTTTTAAGAAGCCTTTAAATTTGTGCCTTGTCAAATTAACTAAAATTATGTATGAAAAACAGGAGAAAGACAATACGTCTAATCATCTATCCGGTTTGTACGGCATGCTGCTTTTCCATGCTTTATGTAGGAAATGCGTATGGCATGAGAAACAAGTATCCCATGTCGTCTGCAGGCTCCGGGGAGCTTGTGTCGGTAGCCAAGAGAGGAAGTCTGAAAAAGGATTCTTTGCGGCAAGATAGTGCCGGTGGGCAGAAAGGATGGTTTTCCCGGTATGAGGCGCAAAAGCGGAACGCGGCGTTAGGTTCGCCTGATTCCGTGGCGATGATGGAGGTGTACCGTTCGCCCTATATTTCCCTTCAGCAAAACCTGAAAGGAAAGGTGGCCGGACTGTATGTACAGGAGCCGAGTGGGGAACCCGGAACGCAGCAAGCCATGTTCTTGCGGGGAACATCCGTCCCTTTGTTTTCTAAAGTGGATGCCATGTCCACTCAGCCGGCCGTATATATAAATGGTGTACCGGTGATAGAGAACCGATCCTATTCTTATAGTGTGAAGAATAACGACGTGAATCCATTGGGTACGGCGACCAACCTTTTGGCCGGATTGCATTTGGCCAATATCGAGTCGATAGAAGTCGTAAAAGATCCTTATGAGTTGGCAAAATTAGGGCCGTTGGCTGCCAACGGTGCCATTTGGATCGTGACCCGTGACGGATATAAGGGAGGACCCAACGTGACAGTGGATGCCAGTCTGACGGCATCCATGGCTTCGAACGGGGATGTACGGATGACTAACGCGAACGACGAGCGGAATTTCCGTGCCGGATTTTACCCCGAAGGCACGGATTTGGACCGTTATCTTCCTGCTTATTTAAAAGACCGTACCGACCCCATGTTTTTCGGGGCGCCGGGTTGGGCTGAGGATTATTATAACACTCCCCAGTTGCAATATAACGTGAATGCTTCTGTCGGGGGAGGTAAAGGGATTGCCAATTATTTGTTTTCTGTGGGTACGGCAACCAATGAGGGGATGGCCGACAATACGGATTACTCGAAATACAATATCGATTTCTATCTGAACATGATGCCCGTAAAAGGACTGACGGTGAGCACAATCTTGCAAGCCGTTAAGGCATCGCGTTCGCGAAACAATACCTTGCGTGACCGTTATGCAGAAATGGAGTATTTTCCGTCTTTGGCTACGCCCGTACCTCCGACGACGGAAGGGGCAGGCATCTATGACTCTTATTTGAGTGGTACGGATGACAAGAATGACAACATGGCGATAAACGGAAGTCTATCTCTGAATTATGTGTGGAAGGCTCTAAGGGTTGGCTTGTCCGTAAAATTCGACTATGAGACGGATGTCAGGAATGCGTTTTGGCCTTCTACGATGATGGAGTCCATGAGTTATGTGTCGAATTACTCCGGATACAACCGTCGTTTTATAGGAGACTTCTATTTGGGTTATGATTGGGATATGGAAAACGGCCATCGCCTTTCTTTCGACGTGAACGGCTCCATGGACCAGGACCGTTATCATTATAATTACTCCAAAGGTTATGACGGGGATGACGATAACAAGCATAGTACCAAGGGAGGAGGTTTTGAACTGTTTAATTTCTTGGATCAGGAGGAAGTGCATTTCATGAATTCATCTTTGGACATCGCTTACCGATGGAAGGATTATCTTTCTGCCGGTGTGGTATTACGTTATGACGGTGCGACGACCGTGCAATCCAATCATCGTTGGCTCTTTACTCCGGCAGCTCAGGCTCAATGGAGTATCAAGCATTCTTTATTAGAAAATGTTTCCTGGTTGTCCCGATTGGATTTATATGGTTCATGGGCACGTGTCGGGCGTTATCTTCCTTCCGACCGTTATGGGATGGGGCCGCAATATACATCAGAGAACATCGGTTGGAGCGGTTCTTGGATTTCCGGTTCTTATAACCAATATGCCACGGCTACCCGTCCTTATACGTTCGGTTGGGTCGGTTTTGGCGTGAAATGGCCTTATGCAGACAAGGCAGAGGCCGGGATGCGTTCCAGTTGGTTGAAAGACCGTCTGACGTTGGACTTTGCTTTTTATTCCAATCGCGACAAGGACTTGTTGGTAAAGATGCCGGTGGCTCATGAGTTTGGTTATACAGGGCAATATAAACAAGGTATGGAGATTACGAACCGAGGTGTGGAACTGTCTCTTACCGGAAAGTTGATTGAACAGCCTGGTGACGGGTGGCAATGGTCGGTCGGTGCCAATTTTGCTTTCAACCACAATGAATTGTCAGCCCTTCCCGGTGGGCTTCAGCAAACGGAGGTCGACGGACGGTTGTTGAGGGTAGGAGAAGCCGTAGACCGTTTTTATGTCCTGCAGAATGACGGGATTTACCAATCCGATGCAGAAGTCCCGGTGAAAGACGGGAAAAAGATGACGGTAAATGGAGTGGAAATGAAAGCCGGTGACCCGAAATGGGTAGACAGGAATGGTGATAATAAGATAACGGATGAGGACAAAGTCCTGAAAGGCCATTCTTTGCCGAAATACACCGGAGGGTTTTCGACTCAACTGAAGTTTAAACGTTTTGATTTGGGGGCTTCGTTCTTTTTTGCGGTGGGACAGTCGGCCATGAATTACAGGGCCTATCAACAGTATGATTTCACAACCCTTGACAAAGGAGATAACCTGGCAGGTGTGAAGGAAATCTTCTTCTGGCAAAGCGGTAATGTCCCGATGGATTATCCTCGTTACAATGCATTGAGTGAGGTGCATCCTTACCGGGCTGATCAGGATTTGTATTTGGAAAAGGTCTCTTACTTGAAGTTGCGGTCGGTTACCTTGGGGTATTCTGTTCCTACGCCAAAACATGATGTATATGTGTATGTGTCAGGAAACAATCTGTTTACCGTCTCGAAATTCAGTGGCGACGATCCTGAGTTAGTGGATTTCGATGGATATTATAGAGGTTACGGTATGGGCATACCGCGTTCTGTGACGTTGGGTGTCCGTTGTAGTTTTTAACCATTCAAGGAAAACAAATGAAAAAAATAGTTTTATACATGAGAGAACTCTTATGGGGAATATGTGCGTTGGTGGTTGTTTCCGGAATGTCCGCATGTTCGGATTTCCTTGAGAACGAGTCGCATCACACGTTGCCCGATGAGCATAATTGGAATACGTTGGAGGATGCCCGTGCCGGATTAATGGGTATGTATGGTTTGATGCGCGCGGCATTAGCTGATAATAACACCCATTGGGCTTGCGGAGAGTTGCGCAGCGGTGATTTTACGGCATACGGAAGAGCTGATTTGGATGCCATCATTCATAATGATTTGAACCGTAATATTCCCATGATAGATGAAATTTCGGATTGGCGGAGGTTTTATGCCGTGGTCAATGCGGCTTCCGTATTTATAGAAAATGTAGGAAACGTGTTAGGACAGGACAAAGCCTATTCCGAACAGACTTTGAAGTGGGATGTGGCGCAAGCACATGCCTTGCGCGGACTGGCCTATTTTTATATGGTACGGATTTGGGGGGATGTCCCTTTGGTCACTTATTCTTACGACAATGGCTCTTTTCCGAAAATCGGCCGTTCTTCTTCTGCCAAGGTCTTGCAATATGCCAAGAATGAGCTGTTGGCAGCAGCTGCCGAACTTCCGTTCGAGTTCGGTTCGAGCAATAATAAGTATTATTGGCAAGACCCTACCTTTTGGAGAGGCAAATTGCTCAATAAACTTTCGGTCTATGCCATTCTGGCCCATTTGTCGGCTTGGGAAGGGAACTATGCCGATACAGAGGCTTATGCCACTTACGTATTGGAAAACTATGAGGCGATAGGCATGACCGGGTCGTTACAGAATATTTTGGAAGTGGATAATATTGTGGATACGAAAGGTCTTTTCAACGCTTCGTATACTACTTATGCACCTTACCGTTTAGTGGCTTTTAATTTTATGGATAATAAAGATGTGACACAGAGCGGGCATTTGGAACAATGGACCTTGTGCGAACCTTACATCCGGAAGGTACATCCTGACTTATATGTAACGAAGGACTCTCTTTTCCGTATATATGACGATTGGAAAGACTTACGTTTTGGCATAGACACGGTTGCCGGATCGAAATACCGTTCGGCTTATATTGATATGACTTATGCAAAGCCCGTTTTCAGGAAGATTAATGTGGTGCAGAATGGAGCCGGTAAGGATGGCGATTTTGCGGTATTCGGTTCTTCCATCCTTTTGTCCCGTATGGAGGATATGCTGTTGTTGCGCGCGGAGGCTTTGGCGGTTTTGAACCGGGTGGATGATGCTGTGGAACAACTGAACCTGTTACGGGTAAAGCGTGGGCTTTCTCAAGTGTCGTTTAAGAAAAATTTCGGGGAGGACGTGAACAAGCTGATAGACAATATCTTTGCAGAACGTCGTCGGGAACTGATAGGTGAAGGGCACCGTTGGTATGATTTGATTCGTCGGCAGCGTATTCTTCAGGATGACCCGGATTTTTTAGCAAGGATGGAGAATGGAGGCATTTACTGGCCGGTATCCGAAGAGGTTATCCGGCAGAATAATTTGATTCGGCAAAATGAATATTGGAATAATTAAATTTATGGTACCATGAGACTGTTTGTTTTTAATGTATTGGTATTTGGAGCTTTGATGCTCGGATGGGTTTCTTGCCAGGAGTATGAGTCTGGCACTTATCCCTTGGAAGAATCCACGGTGCGTTATGAGGGAACGTTGTATGATTATCTTGCGGATAAGGCGGCTCATCCTGATGTAACGTATGATTCTTTGCTTTTTCTGGCAGGGCGCCTTCCTGGATTGAAAGATTCATTGCAGAAACGTAAAGAGGTAACTTTATTTGCTGTAACGGACCAATCGTTCAGATTGGCATTCGACGGTCTGAACCGGTATCGTGAAGCTTATGGGAAAGGCAAGCATTTGGGGTTGGAAGATTTGTTGATAGAACCTTTTACCGTGGTGGATACGATTGTGCACCAAGTGTCCACTGAAGATAACGATACTATTTATATTACGCGGCATTATGATTATCGCCACCAATTGGATTCCATGTTGTACTGTTACCTGTTTGATGGACGGTATTCCATGGAGGATGTGTTGAACGTAGGTGCAACGGAAGTACCCTGTATGTCGTATGGCCATTTGATGCGTATGGAAGTAGGCCGGGGAGCAGCTTCCGGTGCGGAAGAGGTCGGGACACGTTATATGCGTCTGATAGAAACGTGGGATTCCAAAGTTACATCGACTTGGGTGAAGGCCGAAGTGGAATCGTTTGATATCATGGCAAATAATGGCTGTGTTCATGTGTTGTCGGACGGCCATGAGTTTGGTTTTAATGGAATGGAACAATTATTTTATAATTATGGGAATGAAAAGACAAAGAAATAATATATGCGCTTGGTGGGCAGTGGCTATGGGAGGCTGCGTGTTGCAGTCTTGTGTGGATAACTTCTTGCCGGAGAGTCTGGACTCTTTTGACAAGGATGCTGCCTTTACGCAAACGATGTACCGTCCCGTATTAGGGCGTGACAATGTGGCATCCGACAATTTCAGTGCAGGGAATTCCACTCAGCCTCTTACATTTACGATTTCCAGGGTGGTACGCCACGATGGTAGCGAGGCTCCGGAATTGACGGATGAGTTCCCTGTGAGGGTGTGGAAATCCCCTTATTTGGGAACCGAAACTTCATTGGAGGAGATTGAGGCGAAAAGAGGATATGAGAATCGTAGCCTGTTGCAGGTGCGTAAGCATTCTGGAGAAGTCATATTATGGGCCAATGCACGTTCGTCGTTCGTCAAATGCGATCCGGATTCCGGTTACATATTTGACATCCGTGCGGTAAATTCCGGTGGTTGGAAAGAATATACGGGTTTCCGTTTAATACCCAAACGTGAACGGGATTATGAACCGACGAACATGGATGAACTGACGGGAGTCATCACGGAGGACTTTGTACATCCTCTTTCAGTGCAAGGAATGTATAAGGAGGGTACAAGTGGTTTCTTCGGTGTGATGAATGAAGAAGACATCAAGGTCTATTTTCGCGAAAATCTGGAGAATACGTCTAAGGACAATACGTTGACTTTTCGTTTCATGACAAAGGATTACGAACCGATTTCTCCCCGGAAATTCTCCAAGACAGATTGGACGAATTTGCTTCATGGCTTCGATATGGAAATGACGGACGATTATGTACGTTACAAGGTGGCGTATCCGATTCCTTTGAATGAATTGCCAACTCGTTATACGAATAAAGAAGGTGACAAGGCCCATGTGGTTTTTGCTTATGACCGATTGATGAGAGGAACTTATCGTGTAAGGGCATCCATGGCCTTTGATTTTGCCATTTATAAAGAAGGACATTGGGATATCATCTTTGTGTTTTCTGGGGGTAATCCTGAGTTCAGGGATAATTATTAATCTTATAATGAAGTTGAAAAATGAAGAAACTAAATATCATGGCTTTGATTTGCCTGTTTTCCTTATTCGTGAACCGGGTTTACGGGCAGGTCGTGGAGGTTTCCGGACATGTATACGAGAGGTTGGCCGAGAGTAGTGAACCTATTCCCGGCGTGACGGTCATGGTCCGTGGTGAAAAGGGCGAGAAGGGAAATGGTGCATTAACCAAAATGGACGGAAGCTTCAGGTTGAAGGCAGACCGTAATGCTACTCTCATATTTTCTTATATGGGTTTCCGGACGGTGGAAATGAAAGTGGCGAAAGCCAAAAAGAACATGGACGTATTTATGGAAGAGAGCGTGAATGCGATGGACGAGACGGTGGTGGTGGCTTACCAGTCACAGAGTCGGGCTGACGTGGGAGCTTCCGTAACGGTCGTGAATACAAAAGATTTGCCACCGGCTCCGGTTTCCAATGTCATGGAGCTGCTGCAAGGGCGGGTAGCCGGTTTGAACGTACAGCAGAACAATGGCGCGCCAGGTTCAATCGGAACTTATACCATCCGGGGTATATCTGATATTTCAATTCAGGGTGTAGGTGAAGGAGATGACCAACAATATATTTTGGGTTCTTCCGCTCCCCTATTTGTTATTGATGGAATTCCGCAAGAAGATGTAGGTGATTTTGATGCTAATGGATTATTGTCAGGTTCTGGGGTCAGCCCGTTGTCAAGTCTGCCTTTCGAGGATATAGAGGACATAACAGTATTGAAGGACGCGGCAGCCACGGCACAGTATGGCTCACGTGGTGCATACGGTGTGATTTTGATTCGCACCAAACGTGGAAATTCAGCCAAACCCCAGATTGATTTTTCAATGGATATGAAAGTGAATATTCCTCCGCGTCTTCGGGATGTGTTGGTGGGACGGGCAGAACGAATGTCCCGTATCGACCAAATTCTACAAAACGACACGTCGCGTTGGAATGGTTATTATGATGTGAACGGGAATCAGGCTTTGACAGACAGTTTGAATCCTTATTACAATAACAATACGGACTGGCAGGGGAATTATTATCGTCGCACGGTAAACCAGACCTACAACTTGTCGGTAAAAGGTGGAAGTACGAAATTCAATTATAAGATAAACGGAAACTATTATTCGGAAGAAGGTATCATTACCAATACGGACTTCAACCGTTACGGAATCCGTACCAATATGGGATATGCGCCGACAGAGAAGTTCAATTTGTATGTCGGGGTCAATGCCACGTTGGGTATTACGGGATCTGGAAGTGGAAACGCGCTGCAGCAGACCGGTGTGGCCAGTGGAGCTTCTGCTTCTTCCTTGCTGCCTCCTCCGTCCATATATAGTGCTTCGAATGCAGCTTTGGGAGCCTTGATGGTGGAACAAAATACGACAAGTGTTTCGTACGATGCCAATATAAACATGAATTATCAGTTGCCGTGGAATATCCGGTGGAATGTTACGGCCGGGTATATTTATAACAATACGGAAAATGAGAAGTTCACCCCCGGTATGTTGAACAGCAATCAAGCACAACTTTACGGATTGAGCAAATATAGCGACAGGCTTTATGGGCGTACCAGTTTGTCTTATTCTGGTTCGACGGGGATTCTTAAATACGGCCTCACCGTGACGGGAGAAATCAGTTCCAATAGAAGTAACGGGAATGAAATCAGACAGACCGGACTGGTCAATGATTATTTATGGGGGCCGCTTGGTTATGCTTCTTCATGGGCAGAGGCTGTGACTTCGGAGGAAGATAATACCGTGTCTTTCAATATTGCTCCGACTATAGGATTTAAAAATCCCACAGGAGGAAAAGATAAGTATGTGATTACGCCGACCATACGTCCTGAAGCCAATTCAGCTTACGGCCGGGGCGTGAAATGGGTCGTCAATCCCGGTGTGAGCGTGCGTTGGAACTTCGATGAGGAGAAATTCTTTAAAAAACTGAATTGGAATTGGGTGGATTATTCTGCCATCCGGGCATCATGGGGAAGGGTAGTCAAATATAAGGCTACGAAATATGACGTGTGGGGAAACTACTTGTTAGGAAGCGATACTTATAATGGTAATACCGTGATTCCCATTGATTTCAAGAATATGCCGAATAATAATATAGACCCGATTACGACAACGCAATGGAATGTGGGTTTGGATTTCGGATTATGGAACAATCGTTTGTCTTTTCAGGGAGACTGGTATTACAAGCAAGTGGACAATCAGTTGAGTTCGATTGAACTGGCTGACCATAACGGTTTTGATATGGTGCCTACTACTGAGGTGAGTTTGGTCAATTATGGTATGGAGTTGGCTTTGGTGGTTCGTCCATTCCGTCCTAAAAGCAACTGGAGCATGGACATCATGACGAACTTTACGATTAATCGGGACGTGATGACAAAGTTGCCGGACGAAGCTCGTATGATTATCAATTCTAACGCGGAGGTTGTGAATAAGTTGGGCTCGAATGCCATGTCTAATTTCTTATACGTATATAAAGGTGTGTATGCCACAGACGAAGATGTGCCGGTCGATCCTGCCACGGGACTTCGTTTGAGAGTCGGAGGTGAAGGTGTTTCGGCCGACAATCCGAATGCGTATTTCAAGGCTGGCGACCCTATTTGGGCTGATTTGAACGGGGATTATGTGATAGATGAGAAAGATAAAGCGATTGTCGGCAATTCCCAACCGCGTGTTATCGGAGGTCTTTCTGTGAATCTGCGTTACAAGAATCTGGCTCTGTTTACCAGTTGCTCGTTCACGCTTCGTCGTGACATTGTAAATCAGGTATTGGCTAATAATTTCGCATCTTTGAATGACCCGAATATAGAAGGTCGGGATGGGATGTATAAGAATGCGGCATTGACTCCTATCGGTGCGTATGATTTTTGGACTCCGGCCAATACGCATGCGGATTATCCCAATCCATACGATTACCAACACAGTAGCGTGATAAAGCCGTTCCGTGCCGACCAGACATTGTTTTTGGAAGATGGTTCGTATTTTAAGATTAATGCCATAACCTTATCTTACACGTTGCCTAAGAAGTGGACGGACTTTATCCGCATCCGCCATGCCAGCATCCGGATGAGTTTGAACAACCTTTACACTTTTACGAAATATTCAGGAATCAATCCGGAGAATGTAAGTTCTATCGGTTGGGACCAGTCGGGAGGTTATCCCAATGCCCGGACTTTCTCCATGGGTTTGACTATCGGTTTATGATAATGAATAAAAAATGAATATGAGACGATTATTTAAAATGAAATATATAATAGCAGTGGCTTCCCTGTCTTCTTGTTTGTTGGGGAGCTGTGGACTGATGGATACGACGAGTGAGGAACACCTGTCAGGAGATGAAATGTGGGATGAAGCATCCGTGCAATCCGTAGAAGGGTTTGTGAACAGCATCTATACGGAGTTCCGTGCCGCTACGATGCAAAAATCCTGTTATATCCTTTACTCTGGGGACTTGCGTTGTGCTCCGTTAGAGACGGATGGGAATTTAGATTATGTTAAGGATTTGGTGTCTAATGATTTGAATGGGCTTAGGGAGCATTATCCGAATGATGATAATGAGCGGGCTGAGGCTATCATGCAATGGAAGAACTTTTATAAAGTTATCCAGTCTGCCAATATCCTTTTGAAAGAGATTGACCGTACGAGTGTCTCGGAAAACGAAAAGAAGGCGTATAAGGCTGAGGCTGTTTTCATGCGTGGTTTGGCCTATTTCTTCTTAGTGCGTAATTTTGGAGATGTGCCTTATTATACGGATGCCTATCATCAAGAACCTTTGCCGCGGACCAATATGGTAACGGTGCTGAAGAACATTGCTGCGGATTTGAACCAGATTTTAGTGGATGATCCGGATGTAACCTGTTTGCCCTGGACACAATACTCCTCTGACAAAAAAGCCATACGGGCTTCAAGAGGGGCTGTTTTGGCCCTATTGATGCATGTGAACATGTGGCTGGCTGGTTTTGATGAGTCGCAGAAGAACACTTATTACGAGGCTGTGGTGGATTATGGAGAGCAGTTGGTGGAAAAAAGCGGTGAGGCTTACACGTTGTTGCCTTTAAGTCAGACGGCTACGTTGTTCCGTGGGGGAAGCAATGAAGGTATTTTCGAGATTGTGCAGAATCTGAGTTACATTAACGGGAATGAGGTTTTTAACCAAAATGCCATTTATTCCAACGAAGTCATGTATTCTGTATTTGATCTCCGTAGTCAACCATACGTTCAGTACACTTATGATTTCCTGACCCGGATTTATCCTCCTTCTGAACCGGACGAGCGTGTGACGTATTGGTTTAATGAGAATATTTACTCTACCATGGACACAGACCCTAAAGAAGTGAAGAAATTTGAACATGTGGACTTGTATGATGGAAAGAGCGTGACCTCCAATTCGGGTAATCAGATTGTATTCCGTTTGGCAGATGCCATCTTGTTGTATGCAGAAGCTTTGGCGGAATTAGGTACGGATGATGGAAAAGCCTGCGGTTTGCTCAACCGTATTCGTGCACGTGCCGGTGCTTCTACTTTGTCGCTGTCCGGAAGCGAATTAAAAGATGCCATTTATTGGGAACGTGTACGTGAATTAATGGGTGAGGGGCATTATTTTTATGATTTGGTGCGGACTGGAAAGGTTTATAACAATCAATATTGTTATCATCCCATGACCAAGAGTGAATTCCGTGAAGGGGCTTGGACGTGGCCTATCAGTAGGAAAGCACAAGAGAATAACACGTTGATTACGTTGAATAATTATTGGGAATAAAATGTTGTACTTTAAACTATTATTTATGAGATATTCACTTAGAAATTTTCTGATTTGGTTTGGGGCTGTCGTGCTCTCTTTTTCTGCCATAGGTTGCCAGAATGACGATTATTTGGAAGATGGGGGCAAACACAATCCGTATTATAACGGTACGGTATTGGATTATTTGGAACAGCATCCCGACAAGCATTATTTTTCGGACTTGGTCGAAATGATCCATTATGCCGGAATGGATTCCGTGTTCCAAAATGGTGAAATAACCTTTTTTGCCCCGACAGACTGGTCTATCAGTTTTTCGGTCGATTATCTGAGTAGAAAGTTGTATTTCACGATGGGAGAAGACAGCGTGAAAGATTTGCGGCAGATTAGACCGGAAGTATGGAAAGAGTTCCTGTCCATGTATGTCATTCCCGGGAAATACTGTTTGAAAGATATCCCCCAGTTGGATACAGCAGCCGTTTCAGCTTATCCGGGTGGAGCTTATTACTCGTTGGCAGGTAAGCCTATGAACATGGGAGTCGTGTACTATGATGCCTCTGGAGTGAAATATGCCGGTCCACGCCAGATACTTTATTCTTATGTGAACGATTTTGCCAGTATGGATATGATTAATGCTTATGTGGCTTCGTGTGACATTCAGCCCTTTAACGGCGTGGTTCATGTCATAAGGTTTACGAACCATAATTTTGGTTTCGACCGCGATGTCTTTGCGCAGAAAGCGATTGGGGCAGGTATTTTGCCTTTGGAGGAAGTCAAGCGCAGGGAAAAGGAATGTCTTATTCGGAAGAAAGAGGAGGATAGTTTATGAAATTGGTTATGAAATATGGCATGGGCTTATATGGGGTTTTATGCTTGCTGACCGGTTTTTCCGGTTGTGAAGAACTGGATCATTCCATTTCGGAAGATCCTTATGGAGGTGGAAAAGTGCAGTTCGACCTCAGGTTGCTGAGTGAAGATCCGGTTCCGGCCAAGGGATATCCTGGAGATACGGTAGTGTTTAAGGCCGATGGGTTATTGAACTATTGTGTGCCGGAAAAGGGAGAATATGCTTTTAAATTCTATTTGGGAGAACAGGAAACCAAAATATTGGCAGCCACCGATACGACGTTGACGGTTAGGGTTCCCGATGAGTGCGTGTCGAGCAATACTTATCTGGTGATGGAAAACCAAGTGTTTTACGGCCCTTATTTTCCCATAGAAGGCAATATCTCGGTAGATAAGTCGTGGGATTTGTCTGCGAAAGTGGTGGATGGGATAGTGTATGGTTCGGTGAGCCAATATGGCAAGCCTCAAAACAACTATCTGGTAGGAGGATTCCAGCATTTGGCCCAATATGAACATTGGTGCATCGGGCATGTGAATTCCAAAGGTGTAGTGACCCGTTGGAGTGCTTCCGATTTTGGTACGGACTATGGCGTGAAACCTTCCTCCTTTGAAGGGGATACCCCTCCGTACATTAATTCCATATCTGCTTTTGAAGACGGGCGTATGTTGGTATCCGGTATGTTCTCTGCTTTTGAAGTGTATAATCCTAAAAATGGTGGATTGTATGATTTGAAAGATAGGGTATATGTTAACAATATCATGGTGTTGCGTTCCAATGCCCATCCCGACACCACGCAACAATATGTATTCGAGGATGCTGGAAAAGAGAGCAATGGCAAGCCTATCCGTTATTCGTTTAGCAAACTGAATGGCGGAAGTCTGCAACCCATTGTACGTTCGTTTGTGACTTCCGGTCAGAAGATAGTGGCGGTGGGTAATCTTACGCAGTACGTATGTAATGAATATGCGTCTTCTTATGTCGATAGCAAACAGCGTATTTCACCGGTCGCATCGGCATTCCGCATGGATGACTGTGGAGTGTTGGACTCCACTTATCGTTTGGTGGATAAGGTTGGGCACTATTCCGGCGCGGGGGGTGGGAACATAACAGATGCGTGCATGGATAAGGACGATGAAGTGGTTTTGGTTGGTTCTTTTACTTCATTCGACGGTGTTCCTGTGCCGGGAATGGTCCGTTTGGATGCGGATGGAAATGTAGACCATGCTTTCTTGGAGAATTTGGGTACGGGACCGGATGGTAATGTTGCCATGGTGCGTTATAACAAGGCTTTGGATAAAATGATGGTGGTTGGAGGTTTCGAACATGTCAACGGGCAGCCTCGTCAGCAAATGGCCATGTTGAACCCTGACGGGACATTGGATGAAACGTTTGTACCTCGTGAGATAGGGGGCGGTACGGTTAATTTTGCCCAGTTGATAGATAAGGAAAAGGTGATTGTGTCCGGAACGTTCTCTACTTATGGAGGTGTGCCGAGATTGGGATTCCTCATTCTGGAAATGGACGGTATGGCGCAACAGAAATTCAATGTGCCCGGAGCTTTTAACGGCCAACTTTATCATGTGGCCGAAACGGAAACGACTTTGGGCTCTTATGGACTGTTGTTGATGGGAAGTTTTGACCGTTTCAATGGCCAGAAAGCCAATAACGTCTTGATGTTGGAAGTGAACTTGGATCATTAATGTAAAAAAGAAGAAAAATGAGAAACATTTTGATAAGAACCATTTGGAAATTGGCTGTCTTTTGTGGCATGGGTGCTACGTTATGTGCCTGTAACGATGACTTGGTGGATGGTTTGCGGACGGATTATCCGAATGAGGATTTCGCTTACCATAAGAAACATGTGCTTTGGATTGTGGTGGACGGGGCGAGCGGTACGGCCGTAAGGGAGGCAAATAATGACAGAAAGGTGATGACGCTGAAAGGCATGATGGAAAAGGCGTTGTATACGTTTGACGGTTTGGCTGATACCCGTTCCGATACGTTGGTCGGAAGTCGTCTGGGATGGGATAATCTGCTGACAGGAATGTTGGAGCGCTCTTCCGATACGCCTTCGGTTTTGGAACGCCTTAAAGGACTTGACGGTGAAAGCCGTATTGCGGTATTGGCATCTGAACGTGAGTTTTCCGACTTATGCAAGGATGAGGCCGATACGATTTGTTGGGGTACGGATGAGCAAATCACGGAAGATGCTGAGGCAATATTGTCGGCTACGGGCGAGGTACCCTCATTGACCATTATAGAATACAATGGAGTGCAGCAGGCAGGATTGGAAGCCGGTTTCATTGTTCCTGAAGGCGAGCGTGCCGGGTGGCCTACGGATGAAGTCATAGTCGCTCTTTCCGAAACGGATCAACGTATAGGACGGGTCATGGCAGCTTTGCAAGCACGTCCGGATTATGCTGCCGAGGATTGGTTGGTGGTAGTAACGTCCAATTATGGAGGTGTCACGGACAATACGGGCGAAAGTGTGTATGAGATGAAAGACCGCAACACATTTACCTTGATGTATAATGAACGTTTCGGTGAAGAGCGCATTTTGGCTCCTTCTTCGGATGAGGGATTGGTATATAAGTATTTCACTCCGGCCTATTCCGGAACGGGGGCTACCGACTATGCCAAAGTCAATGACCCGTCTTTGTTCGATTTCAAATTGCCGGCAGAGGGGGAAGACACCACATCTTATACCGTCCAATTCATGGTCTGCTATCCCAATGGAGGAGAGAACTGGTTGGATTTTGTGTCTAAGGCCATCCAAACAGAACCCCGAGGGGGGGAAGGTTGGGAAACCGGAGCGGAATATTTCAGGCTTTTGTCCAGGTTCGATGGAAAACGGATTTGGACGATTCAAGACCAGGCTTCGGTGTTGAACGATAAAAAATGGCATGTATTGACGGTAGTTTTTGATTATAAGAAACAACAGTTCCGTCAATATACAGACGGGCATTTGGATCTTCATGGGAATGCAGAGTTTGAACCTTTGACCGTGGATGTTTCTACAGGAGACAAAGTTCCCCTTACCATTGGGCAGATATTCCGTTCAAATACTTCCACGACAGTACAGATTTATGTGACCAATGTGCAAGTCTACGATGTGGCATTGCCGGCTGATTTCATAGCTGAGAATTATAAACTGTCGGGATTGGATGAACTGGGAAAAGATTATCCTTATTGGGATAATTTGATTGGTTACTGGCCTTGCGACAGGGAAGAGGATTATGAAGGGGAGGTGTTGCCGGACTATTCCCAATATGGTTCCATTTATGGTGGACCGAATGCAGGGAAATCGGATATGACACTTTCTTCCAATGTTTTGTGGCAACAGGGCATGTCGGAAGAGACCAATGTCAAACCGCCTTATAGCAAGACCTATTTCCAAACGTCCATTAATTTGGTCGATATACCGTTCCAAACTTTCCAATGGTTGGGATTTACCGTGCCTGATGCTTGGGGATGGACGGGGATTGGGCGTACGCTTCCCTATAAGGATTTAACAACGAACGATTAAAGCATAAGGAATATGAGATATTTAGTGAACTATATATTAGTGGCTTTCTTGGGGATGTCTTTTTTGTTCTCAGGGTGTGAAGCCAGTGACTTCGAGTTTGATAGCGGGTGGGATGATAATGCGGCGGATTCCTCCCGTGTGACAGTGGATACGGTGCAGGGCATCGATGTAAGCATGTACGAGAAAGCCCGTTTGTTTCCGGGATTGGTGGACACGGCTTCAGAACGTCGTATCGCAGATACTGTGGTTTATTTGGATTTATCCCGTAAATATATCCAGTTGGGGATTATGCAAGAAGGCCCACAATCCATTTATAGCAGTGGGTTGTATGCGGGTGCAGGGGAATTGGTGACGGTTTATGTGCCGGATAATGTTTGGGGACTGACCGTCCAAGTGGGTATGCACACGGAAGACTTGACGAATGACAATATCGGCTTGCGTGAACCTATTGCCTATTATCGGAAAGCGTTGTATCCCGGAAAGAATACCGTACGCTTCTCGTTGGGAGGTTATCTTTGGGTGTTGCGCGATCAGGATGTAGAAGGGGATGCTGATGTCCCGTTGACATTCTGCAATGTGTATGCGGCTCCGGATTTTGTCTTGGGGAAAACCGACGTGCGTGAGTGGGAACGGAAAGTGAAAGCTACGACAGTCCCTTGGTTGGAATTGAGAGGAAAAAACGTGGCGTTCTCCGTAGAGCGAAGCCAGTTGGACTTGTATTTCTCCCAACGTCCTGATTTTGCGATGGAAATGGAGGCATGTTTGGCTACGTGGGATGAAATGTTGGAGACGATTTATCGTACCCAAGGCTTTGACAAAGAATCCGATGCGGCAAATCCACAACCCATGTTTCCCAACCGTTTTGTCTTTGATGTCCAATTGCGGGAAAACAAATCGAGGCGTTCCGATAACGAACAGGGGTTGATGTTGGTACGTACGGCCAGTCTTTATGATGACCTGTTGAATATTGACTCTGTGGCAGATTTGCATTTTATCAATGTGTATTCCATGGTGGCGGAAAAGTATAGTTATTTTTATAATGGAGTGACGGGATGGGAGGATGAATATTTTTATGTGCCTCTGTATCGGATGAATGAGAGGAACAAGGAGATTGGTTTGGAACAAGAATTGTCAGACATGGGGATAGATTTTAAGTCTACAGTTCCGGTTGCTTTGTCCTATGCAGAGGCGGATACTTCCAAGTGGATGTCATCGGATTTGTATACGGCTAAAGAAGAGGCGAACCGAAAAAAGTCCCTATATCTTTTACCGCGTGTCCAAATTGCCGAATATGAAAACCATTATCAGGATAAACCGAAATGGGACATCTATGATAAATTAAGCCATGACAGAAGAGTCGGAAACGACTATGAGGGTTTCTTCAGGGAACTTTGCGACCGTTATCAGGTGGATTTTACTCCTTTCTATGAACATTGGGGCATGTCTGTTTCCGGATCGGAGCGTGAATATGCTTCACGCTATCCTCTATTGGACAAGCAAATCTGGAAAATAAACCCGTTGGCGGAGGAACCGTTTGAGGATGTGGGGCAATATGAAACCTCGTCTTTCCGTTACCGTGCCAACCGTAGCGCATGGAAGATTGCGGCTTGGGACAGCGAAGGGCGTGAAAACGAGGACAAGGAGTATAAATCTGAGTCGGATTGGAAGACTGCGGACAATCTTCTGGATGGCGATCCCTACTCTTACTGGAGCTCTTACCTTTCCCCTTGGAGTGGAGGGTATCAGGATTCTCCGAGCGAACTTCCATATTATGTGGTCATCGACATGGGAAAGGAGCAGGTGATGGATGGTTTTTATTATGCGAATGGGGACGCACGCTGTATTTCCGGATTTACGTTGCAGACGACTGATGCTTCAGGCTTCGGTTTGGAACAGCATGGCGAACAGGAATGGAGCAACTTGTATGTTTTGGAACAGACCGTGGACGGTTTGTTGAAAAACGAGCAGTTCATAGATTTCCCGCAGCCTGTCACGGCACGTTACCTGCGTTTGGTGTTCGACAAGCCCAATTTGTTCATACCGAATGAAGGTGATGAAGAGAATTTTGAAAACTTCCATAAGGACAGGCAACAAATGTTTTCGGAGTTTGGGACATTTTTTTATAAACGATAAAACAATTTGAAATATGGATATAATGAACCGATTCAAATACGTATTGGTGTTGCTGTGCGGGTTGTACGCTTCGTGCACGAAGTATGATACACCTGAGTCGATTGCCGGAGGGATAGAAGACACGGCGGCATCCAAAAAAAGTGTGAAACGTTACGTGCTTTGGCTCAACATAGACGGGGCTGTGGGTTCTGTGGTGAAGCAGGAGGTGGAGAAAGGAACCCTCCCGGCCATGCAGAAGATGCTTGGGCATAGCAAGTATGTTTGGACGGGGGTCGCCGATGACCACGCCTTGCTGACGGAAGGGCGTGAGTCGTATGATGAGGAAGATCCTTTGACTTGGGCCACTATGCTTACAGGAATGAATTCCCGTATGCATCGTATCAAGGATTATTCTTATACTCCTGATTTCATGATAGGGGATGCGGCGGTTACTTATGCCAAGACCATCGTACAGTATGTGTCGGATAAGGATCCGAACTTATTGATGTCGTGCGTTTCTCCTTGGCCCAACTTAAACCGTTATGTCGGTGGGATGCAATCCGTGATAACCAGTTCTTCGGATGAAGAAACGTTGGAGGTGTTGCAGGGGCAACTTGAAAAGGGAGATAACCAGTTGACATTGGCTGCCTTTAAAGGAGTGTTGGAAGCTGGAAAATCAGGAGGATTCGTGGCTGAAAATGCATCATACCTGAATGCCTTGAAGTTGGTAGATACGGGTTTGGGACGATTGTTGGCCACGATTGAGGCTCGCGAAGATGCTTATTATGAAGACTGGTTGGTGTGCGTGACATCGAACCACGGGGGGACGCCTGACGGTCGCTACGGCGGCAACACAGATCCGGAACGGGATATTTTCGGCATATTCTATTATCCTCATTATACTTCGTACGAGATGAAAGGGGAGGTTGTGTGGGCTGCATATTTCTCGAAAGAGAATTGGGCGGCAGTAGAGGACTCTACGGCCTTATATGGAATAGGGTCTAACCGGGAACTTGCCGTAGAAATCAATATGAGGAATATTCCTACTGATAAGCAATCCTATCATGGAAACAATTGGGACCGTTTTGTGGGGAAAGGCAAGTGGGGGCTGTTCCGTCAAAGGGAGAAAGTGAAAATATATATCAGTGGAGGCAATGCTTTGGAGAAAGAAATCAATGCTTTTAATGATGCGAGGTGGCATTCTTTTTATACCGGCTTGGGGCCGTTGTCTTCGGGGGGACGGATGTATATTATGTCTTATGACGGGCAAAGGATGCTATATGATGAAACACAAAATATGGGAGTAGAAGATGATTCTACGGCTTTGGAAGTCGGGCATACAGGCATAAATTTCTATGCTGGTTCCGTACGTTTATGGGATACTTTCTTGAAGGATGAGGATATCAATGAGTATATGAACTATTGGGTGTTACCGGAAGGGGCGGCTCAGCGTGGACACTTGATAGGGGAGTGGCACTTTTCACCGGATGAGTTGAAATCGGATTCAATTATACCCAATAAAGTGAAAGGTATGCCAGACATGGTATTTAGGGAAAAACCTGTTTTTGTGAAAATGGCCAATACTTTACCTGGAAAGAGGTCTTCAGGAGATTTGGCGATGGAAAACATCTTGATTGCACCTCAGGTTATTTATTGGCTGTGCGGTGCTGATGCTGTGGGGGACGAGTTGGACGGGCATTGCTTCTTGTCATCTTATATGATGGAAGAACAATGGCGTGACCAATAAATCATAAGGCGGAAAGGGTGAACACCACACCCTTTCCGTTTTTTTAAATTAGTTAAGGAAGATGGACATGATGGAAAAAAATATTTTATTGCTTTTGGGCATATTCTTATTTTGTGGGTGCGGCAGTTCAAGAAAGGTCTTGAAAGAATATCGGGCGCAAAAACGACACTATTATCTGGTGCAGGGATGCCGCCCTGTGGTCTTGCCAGATAACAAGACGGTGGCCGAGAATCCGTTCCCCTTGTCGGCATACGAGAAGGAGACGCTTTTGGACAGTGTGACGCAAGTCTGCCGGACGTATTTGGAGAAATATCCCGACCATAATCTCGACACTTGGTCCAAGTCGGATTGTGAGGCTTATCTCCGTGCCAAGTCCACTCAAATCATTCTCCAGTTCCAACCGGATTATTACCGGGCTTATGCTGTGCCTGAGATTCGGCGTTTCAGGAATTTGTATGGTGTGCCTTATTATACATTAACCTATTATTATGATCCTTCCATGGAAGAATATGGAATGGGTAGAGAAACATGTGTAGTTCCGGGGCTTATTGCGGTGTCCGTCAATATTGGGAATGCGCAGGCTTCCGGATTCTATATGCCGATTTTGGAAAACTTGGGCTACGGCTTCCATGCACCTGATTATGAGGGTGGATTGTTGGACGATTGGATACCTTATCCCTATATGATTTGGAATATGAATGATGGTCGGAAGTGACAGGAATAATATAGGTGATTTAAAAATAGTTGGAATATGATGAATACAAGATTTTATTTGTTAATAGCGTGTGTAGCTCTGATATTTGTTTCGTGCGCACGGAAGCCTCTATCTGTACAAGGGCATTATTACGCCATGGAGGGGTACCGTCCGGTGGTTTTGCCGGGTACTAAGACGGTGGCCGAGAATCCATTCCCCTTGTCTGCATACGAGAAGGAGAAACTTTTAGACAGTGTGGCGTACGTCTGCCGGACGTATTTGGAGAAATATCCCGACCATAATCTCGACACTTGGTCCAAGTCGGATTGTGAGGCTTATCTCCGTGCCAAGTCCACTCAAATCATTCTCCAGTTCCAACCGGATTATTACCGGGCTTATGCTGTGCCTGAGATTCGGCGTTATGGGCATGATTTTATGGGACCTTATTTTCTTTTGACTTATTATTATGACCGTACGAAAGAAGCGACTGGAAGTCCGTTGGACTTGAAATTCAAAGTGGAGTTGGTTCATGTGGCGATTAATGCAGGGGATGCTCAGGGGCGTTATCTCTCTTTGCCCATACTTAATGTGGATGATGGAAGTGCCGGGAGCGTGGATAATATCCGTATCGGTTTATATGTGGATAGGAAGTGGATTCCTTACCCCTATATGATTTGGAACAAGGATTTCGATTGGGACAGCATAGTCTTGTTTGAATGAGTATCCTCCATTATGGTTCGTCTATACACCAAGAGATTTTCAGAAAAATGGGTTCATCTTTCAGGATGGATTTCAAGTGTTTGTATTCCAACGTGTTTGGCGGCTGAAGGATATAATTCCATCTTTCAGTTTTTTGTCAGGTTGTTGCATGTATCCGTCCTGCCGTAAGTGGTGAAATCGTTTGGCGCAGAACGGAAAATCAGTCTCAGGAGAATGAAAAATCGTTTGCCGCAGAAAAAAATACGTCCTAAAGAAGGGCTTTTCCAACCTCCCTGTAGGGGTGGGGCGTTTCGGCCTGAAACATCGCTGATTTATCTTTCAGGTCTTAAATGGTTGGTTACAAACGTGTTATTGGGATTCCTGAAGGATGAAACATGTTTTGGAAAACTTTCCGGAGGGGTGGAGGCGACGGAGAAACTGGTGGGGGCGGTATGGAGAAGGGTGTCTTGCAGCGGTTTTTACCGGGTATGCCTGTCTGAATGAAAATGGGCAAAAGTGAATCATTTTCGGCATCAAGTGTAATTTCCACATTTATGCCATGTATTTGAATGAAAAATGGAACGGTTTTAGGGTTGCGTTCGGTATCTTTGCCGATGTGGAATTATGTAATCATATAAATATTATCAATCATGGGAATTTTATTGCAGAAAAAGAGAAAGTATTCGGTGGTGTGGGCTTTGTTGCTCTCTTGTTTTTTGGGGCATCCCATGCCGGGGGCAAAAGGGCGTTATGAGGTGTTCAAGGACAAAGTGCCGGCGGGGGCGCAGGTTTCCGAACCCAAAGCTGTCCGGGAAGGAGGATGCCGGGAAGGGAGTACGCATTATATTTATGTGCAGCCCTCCGAAACTCCTACACGGATTAGCGGACTGTCCATTCCTATCCGCGAGAATCCCGGTCCGGGGCAATACCGTTATATCACGTTTTCTTGGATTAAATGGGGCGGGGAGGAAATCGGACTGAAATTGGGCGCGAAAAACGCGAAAGGACGTGCGCCGGGGAAGAAATACAATTATACTTATATGGCCGGCCCGGGAAAGGAACTGTCGGGCCTGAAGGTGGACGATAAAGTGACCGGTGGTTGGACGGTTGTGACCCGGGACTTATGGAAGGACTTTGGCGATTTTACACTGACCGATATATCCTTCCTTTGTCCGACCCGTCGGGATGCCGGTTTCGACAACATCATTTTAGGGGCTACCCAGGACGATTTTGCGGATGTGGCTCCCAAGATTCTGCCGGGCAAGGTGGCGGCTGTAGAGGAGATAGACGACGCAGCAATGGATTCTGTGGTTTTGGAGGATGTGCCCGTTGAAACGGATGAAGAAGCGGAGCAGAAGGTGCAAATTGACTGGGTGGCCCAGATCAAGGCCGGAGGTTTCATCATGTATCCTCTTTACTTATTGGGCATTTTGGCATTGGTCATTACGATTCAGCGTTTCTTTACTTCCACTCGCGGGCGTTTGGCACCGAAAGGCCTGGCCGAGAAGGTTTGTGCATGCATCGAGAAGCAAGATTACGACGCAGCTGTAGCCCTTTGCCGGAAGAAGCCTTCCACTTTAGGTAATGCCCTTGGCTTTATAGTAGAGCATCGTGATGCAGACTGGGAGGCGGTGTGCCAGACGGCCGGTGACATGGCGGCCCGTGACATCCGTGGCCATTTGTCACGCATTTATCCTCTTTCCGTCATTTCTTCCCTGTCTCCCCTTTTAGGGTTGTTCGGCACGATTGTGGGCATGATCGAGGCGTTCGGTCTTGTGGCTTTGTTCGGTGACGAGGGGGGAGCCTCCATCTTGTCCGACTCCATTTCCAAGGCGTTGATTACGACAGCTGCCGGTTTGATAGTGGCCATGCCCTCCATTGCCGTATATTTCATCCTCAAAAGCCGGATATCCAATTTGGGGGCACAAATCGAGACGGGCGTGGAACAAGTGGTGAATACGATTTATTTGAATAAGAAAACCGTGTGAGCATGAGACTGCCTTTGGATGAAGACGAAAAGGTGGACATCCAGATGTCGCCTTTGATAGACTGCGTGTTCCTGTTGCTGATTTTTTTCCTGGTCACGACCATGATGAAGAAATGGGAGATGCAGATACCGCTGTCGTTGCCTGCGATGACTTCCAGTTTGTCTACGACCCGTTCGGGTGAAAATACCGTGATTATAGCCGTGGACGAGGACAAGCAGGTCTATGAGGTGGCGAACCATGACGCCTATACCGGGGAGAACGATTATCTGCCCATCGGGGATTTGAATGCCTATCTGAATGCTTTGCGTGAGAAGGTGGGGACGGATGTGGCCATAGAGGTGGCGGCTTACCGGTCGGTTCCGGTCAATACGGTAATAGAGATTTTCGATCAATGTCAGTTAGAAGGATTCACGCATACGCGGGTCCGTTTAGGAGGAAAGCCTTATGAAACTACCTTTGGGAAATAACGAAGAGGAACCAGAAGTTTCCATGTCTCCATTGATAGACTGTGTGTTCCTGTTGCTCATCTTTTTCTTGGTGTCTACTATGACCAAGGTCAAGAACAGGGATATTCCGGTGGACTTGCCGGCATCGCAGGCTGCAGTGAAGCTGAAGCCCGATGACAAACAGGCGATTGTGGGGTTGGACAGTGAAGGTAACTTTTACTGGGACGGCCAACCTTGCACGGCCAATTTCCTGCATGAGCAGTTGCGGGATGTCTGTATTGCCACTCCGGACCGCCGGATACGCATTGACATGGACAAGAATACGCCTTTCGGACGTTTTGTGGAGGTGATGGATGCCTGCCAGTTTTATAATTTAACGAATATAGGTATACGAACATACGATGAACACTACAACGAAAACTGATTGGAAGGTCACCGTCGTGGCTTGGGGGATAGCGCTTGTGGCCTGTGCGGCATTGGCATGGGGCATCCTGTCTGCCCCTCCATCTTCCACGCAAGGTACGATGAAATTGCCGGAGGGACATGCGGTGGAGAAACATCACGGTGCACTGAAACCTCGTGCGGCGAGACCGGCCAAATTGAACGAGAAAATGAAGATGGAGCAGGCACACCGGGCTTTACCTTCCCAGTATGCGAAGGAACTGGTGGAGCAGTCGGAAATATCCGTGAAGAAGAATTTGAAAACACAGTTGTCGCATTTTCAAAAAATGGCGGAAAAGATGAGGAACCAAAAGAACCGGTTGCTGTCTCAAGTGGAGTCTCGTAAGCTTCCGCCGTCGGCTCCAAGGGATGCCAACGACGTTTCCATGGCCCGTGCCATCTTGCAGGCCGGCGAACCTCCGTTGGGCAACCGGCCGTCGGTGCAGGAACTCTATGAAATGTTACGGCAGTATGAACGGGAAATCCAACAAAACCACTTGGCAGTGAATGCGGCCAAGCAGACGTTGCAGAAGGGATTGTCTTTTCCGGAAGTATACAGTTCCATGCAACAAAGTGCAACCCGCATGCCGGATTTTGAGAAACTGATACGGATGCAGACCGGAGGAATGGAGTGGAAACGTTCTGCGGGCAGTAATGCCAGTGCGGGGTTGTCCGTGAGGAGCACGGCAGACCTGAACAATTACCGGGGGCTGTTGGGACAGGCTTCGCGGCAGGTTGGCTTGGCAGGTTCGCGTCTGGAGAACCTTTTCGGTGTTCCGCGAAACATCGGTAAGCCCGGCGGTGGACTTGGGAACGGACAAGGCCAGCCCGGTGGATTCGGAAGTCCCGGCGGAGGATGGGGAGACGGAGGCTTAGGCGGAGTGAACTATGCCAATGATGAAGTAAAGACACCTTATAGCGAGTATCGTGGTCCGCGTTTGAATGAGATGATGGTCAAAGCCCAAGCTTTGCCCGGCAGACGTTTTTCAAAAGACGCGGAACGTAAGGGATGGCTGTATGTGAACACGTGGTATATGATAGGGCCATGGGAAAATTACGGTCGTGATGATTTTGCCATTGTCCACCAACCTGAAATCGCAGTGGATTTTGATGCCGTCTATACGGATGGGCAAGTCGGCATCGGAACGGAAGAAACCGATTCACACCCGGTCAAGATGATAGGCGAGAAAGTCCAGTTGGACGGGACTTTGCGTTGGAAATTCATGCAGAGCGAGTCCATGCACAATACCGTGCCTGTCACGACAGGGCATTCCACTTATTATGCCTATACCGAATTGTATTTCGATGAGGCTACGACCATGCTTGTGGCCATCGGGACGGACGATAGCGGCCGGGTGTGGATTAACGGGAAAGACGTCTGGCAGGACAAGGGTACGAGTTGGTACCATATAGACGAGCATATCGAACCTTTCACGTTCCGCCAAGGGTGGAACCGCATCCTGTTCCGCTTGGAGAACGGGGGTGGAGGAGCTGCCGGCTTCAGTTTCCTGATTATTCCTCAGGACTATGCCGTGGCTACGGACTGAGTGGCAATATTTTGTGTGATTTAAAGAAGAATGAGATGAAGAAAAAAAGGTTTATGGCAGTGGCAAGTGCTGTCATCGTGGGGCTTCTTTATGCCCATGCCGGGGATAGGGATTTTTATGTCTTGCGTCCTTCTGACTACAAGTGTTATATAGATCGTTTTAACCAGGAAGACAATGAATTGTATGTTCAGCATGTTCCTAACGATTCGTCTTGGGCTTTTCTCCAAGAAAACATTCCCTTTTTTGATTGTCCGGACAAGGAGGTGATGACGACATACTATTTTCGTTGGTGGACTTTTAGGAAACATATCAAGAAGATACCCCATGGATTCATTTTTACAGAGTTCCTTCCGAAAGTGTATTGGTCCGGAAAATATAACTCGATTGCCTGTGCGGCGGCGCATCATATTTATGAAGGCCGTTGGTTGAGGGACACCGGGTACGTGAATGCTTATGCCCGTTTCTGGTTTTCGGAAGGGAATCCGAGAATGTATAGCTTTTGGGTTTCCAATGCACTGTGGGAGTATTATAAATTGCGCCGTCAAAATGTAGTCTTGGATTTGTTTCCGGAACTGGTGAAGAATTACGCGGCTTGGGAAAGGGGGTGGAACAATGGCGGACATTTTATAGGCCGGAATCCGGATGGCTTGTTTAGTACTTATGATGACCGGGATGGGATGGAGATGCAAATAGGCGGAAGCGGAAAACGCCCTTCTATCAATGCTTACATGTATGGGGAGGCTAAAGCATTGGCTGAGATGGCCGGATGTTTAGGCGACGGGAATATGGCTAAGGCATATAACGAGAAAGCCGGGCATCTCAGAAAGTTGGTCGAGGACAGTTTGTGGGATGAAGAGGGCTGTTTTTTCAAGACTCGTTCGGAAAGGAAGGGGACGTTTGTGGATGTGCGCGAACTTCAAGGATATACGCCTTGGTACATGAATCTTCCTGAAAAAGGGAAGGGGTTTGAAGAGGCGTGGAAGTTCATGAAGTCAGACAGTGGTTTCAATGCCCCTTACGGGTTGACTACGGCAGAACAGTCGCATCCCCGTTTCAGGTTGTCTTACGAAGGGCACGAGTGCCAATGGAACGGACCGGTTTGGCCTTTTGCCACTTCTGTCACGTTGACGGCATTGGCAAATGTGTTGAACAATTATAGCCAGGATGTCGTTTCCGAGAAGGATTATTTTGACCAGTTCCTGAAATATAGCCGTTCTCAAAGGAGGGTTTGCGAGGACGGCCGTATCATACCGTGGATAGACGAAAACCAGAATCCTTATACGGGTGATTGGATTTCCCGTACGAGACTGGCCTCTTGGAAGGATGGCGGATGGTCTGCGGAAAAAGGAGGTGTGGAAAGAGGAAAAGACTATAACCATTCGACGTATTGCGATTTGTTGATTTCCGGACTGGTCGGTATCCGTCCGCAAACCGGTGATAATGTGGTCGTCCATCCTCTTGTGCCGGCACAAGCTTGGGAGTGGTTTTGCCTTGACGGCGTGAGTTACCAAGGGCGTGTCTTGACTGTGTTTTACGACCGTACGGGCAAACGGTATGGACGGGGCAAGGGCTTTTTTGTCCTTGTGGACGGAGAAGTAAGGGCACAAGCGGCCCGATTACAGGAACTAAGGGTTTCATGGTAGAAGTTTATTATGTTTTTTGTCCTTTAATTTGATTTGAATAATATGGCCATGATTTTGAGAATTTTGTTTATAGCTGCATATCTCGTGTCGTTTTTTCCGTTGTATGCAGGGGTTGGTGGCGTAAAGCATCAGAAAGTGGAAGTGGAAGCACCGTTTCCTATGGATTCTGTGTACTTATGCGTATTTCCCCAAAAAGATTTCCCGATAACCCGGTATGGGGCAAAAGAAGGGGGAAAGGTATTGAATACAAAAGCTATAGCACGGGCTGTGGATGCTTGTCATCGGGTTGGTGGAGGACGTGTGGTCGTTCCTGCAGGAGAATGGTTGACCGGGCCTGTCCATTTGAAAAGCAATGTGAACCTGCATTTGGAGAAGGGGGCGGTGCTGAGTTTTACGGACGCTCCCTTAGATTACCTTCCGGCTGTCATGACTTCATGGGAGGGTATGGAGTGTTATAATTATTCTCCGTTGGTTTATGCCTATGATTGTGAAAATATAGCCATTACGGGCAGCGGGATCTTGGCTCCGCGAATGGAGACATGGAAAAAGTGGTTTGCCCGGCCTCAAGCCCACATGGATGCATTGAAAAAACTGTATGAGATGGCATCCACTGATATTGCGGTGGAAAAACGGCAAATGGCTGAAGGAGAGAATAACCTCCGTCCCCATCTGATACATTTGAATCGTTGTCGGAATGTGCTTCTTGAAGACTTCAGCATCAGGGAGAGCCCTTTTTGGACCATTCATCTTTATATGTGCAAAGGAGGTATTGTGCGTCGGCTTGATGTAAAGGCTAATGGGCATAACAATGACGGAATAGATTTGGAAATGAGCCGTGATTTCCTGATTGAGAACTGTACGTTTGACCAAGGGGATGATGCGGTAGTCATCAAGTCGGGACGGAACCGGGACGCGTGGAGGTTGGATACGCCCAGTGAAAATATCGTTATCAGGAATTGTAAGATTCTGGCCGGACATACATTGTTGGGAATAGGCAGTGAACTGTCGGGAGGGATACGTAACATCTTTATGCATCATTGTGATGTGCTTGGCTCTGTACGGTGTTTATTCTTCATTAAAACCAATTGCCGAAGAGGAGGTTTTGTTGAAAACATTCATTTGGAAGATATAACCTGTAATAAGACAGGCTACCTTGTGGGGTTGGATATGGATGTCATGTACCAATGGAGGGATTTGGTGCCTACTTATGAAGAGCGCCTCACTTCCATAAAAGGCATTCACGTAAGGGGCATAAAATGTGGCTCTGCTGATTATGTCTATGAATTTTCTGGTGATAAACGGTTGAAGCCTAAAGATATATTTGTTAGGGATGTCTATGTTGATAAAGCGAAGGGGGCATCCAACCGAAGCCGTAATGTCATCAATCTGATGTTGGACAACATACACTATTCGCAAATCCGGCCGGATGTGGTGTCTGAATAGCTGCGTTGAAATAGCCGGAGTCTTTTAATATCAACAGATAATTTTACTTGGAATGCAATATAGGATATTTTTATCGTTCATAGTTCTTTTTTGCTCTCCTGTTTTCGTCTTAGGCAAGGATTTTTGTTTAAATTCAGAAAAACAGGCGGTGATAGTCAACGGCATCCCGTGGTTCGACGACCGGGGCGGCATCGTCAACGCCCATGGTGCCTGCATCGTGGAAGAGGACGGGCGTTATTACCTGTTCGGCGAATGGAAGTCGGACAAGAGCAATGCCTTCCCGGGCTTTTCCTGCTACTCTTCCGATGACCTGGTCAACTGGAAATTCGAGAACGTGGTCTTGCGGGTGCAACCGGACGGCATCCTCGGCCCCAACCGCGTGGGCGAGCGTGTCAAGGTCATGA
>ERZ773260.92-NODE-92-length-116230-cov-28.664506_pt1 | contig 116230 bp, 100 predicted proteins | sample MGYA00511387_ERZ773260 | MGnify/ENA primary metagenome ERZ773260 (study PRJEB29015, sample SAMEA2737745) | human gut metagenome | biome: human gut; feature: human-associated habitat; material: faeces | place: China | collected 2012 ...
TTTTTGAAATTCTTTCGAAATTCCTAAATTGCATTACGAGGTAATTATACTTCCTGTAAGGTAAATTATCAATAGTTTTTTTACATTTTTTCTTAAGATTGGAATAAATGTAAACTGCTGATATTCTGGGAAGTTACCACCTCTCCATCACACTTGACAGTATAATATACTTTTTCCAGAAATGCTATAACGAAACCCTAAGCGTTTTCTTACGAAATTCTTACAAACACCGTATTTTTTCCACAATTTGTATTAATATTCATACAATCTTCTTTTTCACTGGGATTTTATCCCATGATGTGCTATACTGTTCATTAGTTTTATTATTTTTATTTTTTTGAACAATATGGCAGCTGTAATGAAATAGGAGAGTTATTATGAATCGAACTGGCCTGATATGCCGTTATTTAAAAGAGAATCCTCACTGTACTCAGAGAGAGCTTGCGCAAAAAATGGATTTGTCTCTGGGTACAGTAAACACATTACTTAAGGAATGTATTCAAAACAAACTTCTGGCGCCGGGAAAAAGTGTAGCCGGTACCTGCGAGCTGACCGATAAGGGGCTGGAGTTTCTTCAAAATTTTCAGGTAGACGGAGCCTTGATTATTGCCGCAGGCTTTGGTTCCCGTTTTGTTCCCCTGACCTTTGAAACTCCCAAAGGGCTTCTGGAGGTATTTGGAGAACGCATGATTGAACGGCAAATCCGCCAGCTTCATGAAGCCGGTGTCTATGATATCACAATTGCCGTAGGTTATTTGAAAGAAAAATTTGAATATCTGATTGACAAATATCAGGTAAAGCTGCTTTATAATCCGGAATATTCCTGTAAAAATACTCTGGCAACCATCTACCGGGCCAGAAAGGTGCTTCAGGGGCGAAATATGTACGTACTGTCCTCCGATAACTGGATTCGGGACAATATGTTTCATTCTCATGAATGCGGCGCCTGGTATGCTTCTTCCTATATGAAAGGAGACACCTCAGAATGGGTTCTTTCTTATAATAAGAAGGGACGAATCACAGATATCCAAATCGGAGGCAGTGACTGCTGGGTCATGTACGGTCCTGTTTACTTTTCCAGAGAATTTTCTGAAAAGTTTCTTCCGCTGTTGGAAAAGGCTTATCACACACCTGGAACAGAACAGTTTTATTGGGAGCATATTCTGATGCAGAATATTCACCATCTGGAAATGGATATTAACCGTCAGCCGGAAAATCAGATTTATGAATTTGAAAATCTGGAAGAGCTCAGACAGTTTGATCCCCGGTATCAGACACGCTCAGACAATAAAGCTCTGGAACTGGTATCAACAGTTTTTCAGATTCCCGAATCCGATATCCACAACATCCGTTGTTTAAAATCAGGAATGACAAACAAATCCTTCCTTTTTCAGGTAGGAGAACGTCATTATATTTGCCGGATTCCCGGTCCCGGTTCTGAGCTTCTGGTAAACCGACGCCAGGAAGCTGCTGTCTATGAAGCGATTCGTGATCTTGGGATTTCCGAACATGTCGTTTATCTGGACAGCCGAACCGGTTATAAAATTTCTGAATATTATGAAGGCTCCCACAATGCCCGGGCGAATCATCCGGAAGAGATAAAAGCCTGCATGGCCATTCTCAGAAAGCTCCATGGTTCTGGCCTGACTGTAAATCATTCCTTTGATATTCGGGAACGAATTGATTTTTATGAGCGGCTCTGTATGGCTGGAAAGGGAACGCTTTTTGAAGATTATGATTCTGTTCGGGAGAAAATGGAACGGCTGATGAATCGGCTGGAGCATCTGGACCGCCCGAAAACCCTTTCTCACATTGACAGCAATCCTGATAATTTCATCTGTCTCCCTGACGGCTCTGTACGTCTCATTGACTGGGAATATGCGGGAATGTGTGATCCGCTGATTGACATCAGTATGTGTGCGATTTATGTATATTATACGGAAGAACAGATGAATCAGCTGGCAGAGCTGTATCTGGAACGTCCTGCGGATGATGAAGAACGAATGGTAATCTATTCTTACGCAGCTCTCGGCGGATTTCTTTGGGCTCTCTGGGCCATTTACAAGGCTTCTCTGGGTGAAGAATTCGGAGAATATACCCTGATTATGTATCGCTATGCCAAGGATTATTACAAAAAAGCTGATATTCTCTGGAAACAGCTCTTTTCTTCCAAAGAAAATCCGGACAGCATTTGATCCGGAATAGCATAAATTTTTACAAATATTGTAATAAAATTGTTATTATTTCCATTCTCTGATGTGCTATAATAAAAATCAGTTCAATATTTTTAAATGATTAAGCATCACAAGGAGGTTTCGACTATGAAAAACAGACGAGGTCTGACTGCCGTTGCTATGGCCGGCATGATGGGAGCGATGACTCTTGCTTCCAGTTTTTCTGCCTATGCCGCAGCCGGATGGGTTCAGAGCGGCAACACTTATGTTTACTATGATTCTGACGGTTCCCTGCACAAAGGCTGGGTTAACGCATCCAATGGATATTATTACACCGATCTTTCTACCGGTCAGATGGTGACTGGATGGAAACAGATTAACAACAACTGGTACTACTTCCAGGCCGACGGTCTGATGGCAACTGGATGGGTTCAGGACGGCGGCAAATATTACTATACTCTGACAGACGGAACCATGCACAAAAATGGCTGGGTCAACATCGGATCTGACTATTACTACATGGGAAGCGATGGCGCTATGGTAACCGGATGGCAGACCATTGACGGCGGCAAGTTCTACTTTAACCCGTCCGACGGCAAATGTATTGTGAACAGAGCCTGCGAGGTTGACGGAAACTGGTATCTGTTCGGAACTGACGGCAAGATGCAGACCGGATGGCAGAAGGTTGACGGATATTATTTCTATTTCCACACTGACGGCAAGATGCTTTTAGGCTGGCTCAGTGACGGAACCAACAAGTATTACATGGAGCCGGCCAGCGGACGTATGACTACCGGCGTTTCTGTGATTGATGGCTATTACTATTATTTCAATGAGTCTGGACATCGCCAGACCGGATGGGTCATTGTAGACGGCGTATATTATTACTTCGATCCGGCTGCTGACGGACGGATGGTAGCAGGTACCACCATGAATATCGGCGGAACCAACTATCAGTTTGCAGCAAACGGCGCCTGCACCACCAATGGCGGCGCTACCAACAACGTTTACAACAGTAACCAGAGCAGCCAGAACAACAATCAGAACCCCAACGGCGGTTCCTCCAATCAGAACAACGGCTCCAACAATGGAACCATTACTGTAGGCGGATCTTCCAATGACAACAGCGGTTATGTAAACAGCGGCCCTGGAGCTTCTGGAAACAACAGCTCTGTTGGTTCTTCTGTTCCGGGCAATCCTTCCGGAACCTCTTCTACACCAAGTGGTTCTTCTAATGGCACTAGCCTGCAGCCAGGTCAGACCGGTGGTCCCAGACCATAAAAGAGACGATTAAAAATTAAAGAACAAAAATCTCCCATTGAATATCAGCTATTAAAACTACTGATTTCTATGGGAGATTTTTATTTTGTCTAAACCGTTACTATTTATATCCTGTACAAATTCTGCTATTTACATATAGAACAGTCTATTAACCGCACTAAAGATACCGCGGATAGAAGACTTGGTAATATTGGAGCTAAGACCAACACCGTAGGTTACACGGCCAGTATCCTGATCCATCAGATGAATATAGGATGCTGCCTGTGCGTTGGAACCGGAACGCAGTGCGTGCTCGTTGTAGTCCAAAACCTTGATATTGATTCCCAGTTCCTTCTCCAGTCCCCGCTGTACTGCATCGATCGGTCCATTTCCAACACCCTCGAAAGTCTTTTCCATGCCATGATCGGTGTAAACCACCTTGATCAGAGTTGCATATACGCCATCCTCCACCTCGGTATCGGTAATCTGGCACTTCCGGAAATGAATTGGCTCCTTCCGTTCCAGGTAGCAGCTTCTGAATTCGTCCATGATCTGCTCCGGAGAAACCTCGCCCTGCTTCTCGGAAATCTTCTGAATCACATCTGCAAACTCCTTGTGCATTCCCTTCGGAAGCTTGAAGCCATAGAAGGTATCCATTACAAACGCTACGCCGCCCTTGCCGGACTGACTGTTGATTCGAACAATGGGCTCGTACTGTCTGCCAATATCGGACGGATCGATAGGAAGATATGGCACCTCCCAATATTCTCCGTTTCTCTCGTGAAGGGCCTGCATACCCTTGTTGATCGCATCCTGATGAGAACCGGAAAATGCTGTAAATACCAGCTTTCCTGCATATGGATGACGGGGCGGGATCTCCATCTTGGTACACCGCTCATAAACCTCAGCCAGCTCGCGGATATTTTCCACCTGAAGCTGGGGATCAATCCCCTGGGAAAACATATTATAAGCCAGTGTAAGAATATCGACATTACCGGTACGCTCACCGTTTCCGAACAGGGTTCCCTCAACTCTGTCCGCTCCGGCTAACAGTGCCAGCTCTGTAGCTGCCACACCAGTACCCCGGTCATTGTGCGGATGAACGCTCAGAATAATGCTGTCGCGATTCTTGAAATGGCGGTTCATCCACTCAATCTGATCGGCATATACATTGGGCGTATTCATCTCAACGGTAGAAGGAAGATTAAAGATAATCGGCTTCTCCGGAGTTGCCATTCCCCAGGTTTCCTGAACAGCTGTACATACCTCCAGAGCATAATCCAGCTCTGTGCCTGTAAAGCTCTCAGGAGAATACTCCAGCATCAGATCTCCATCATAGTCCTTCGCATACTTCTTCACCAGCTCTGTACCTTCAATGGCAATCTGCTTAATCTCCTCTTTATTCTTGTGGAAAACCACGTCTCTCTGCAGAGTAGAGGTTGAATTGTAAATATGTACTACTACCTTTTTGATTCCCTGAATCGCCTCAAAGGTTCTCTTGATCAGGTGCTCGCGGCACTGTACCAGAACCTGCACCCGAACATCATCCGGAATCATCCGCCGCTCTACCAGCTGACGCAGAAAATCATACTCAATCTGGGAAGCTGCCGGAAATCCTATCTCAATCTCCTTAAAGCCCATCTTCACCAGCATATTGAAAAATTCCATCTTCTCTTCCACAACCATGGGCTCGATCAGCGCCTGGTTGCCATCTCTTAAATCCACGCTGCACCAGATAGGTGCTTTTTCAATCTCCTTATTCGGCCACTCCCGCTCCGGATAATCAACTACCGGGTTTCTTTTATATCTTTTATAATTTAACATGACTCTTTCTCTCCTTCTGTTCTATATTTTGTACGCATTGCGCTTTCACAGCCTCCCCTGGCGTTCCTCTACCTGTCAATTACAGATATGCAGATACGCGGATGTCTTCTTACTCAGCCCGAAACGGGCAGTCGTTCAATCACACCATAATGCTGTACAATGAACAGTACTGAGCCTATTGATTCAGCCCCATCCTTCATCATCCCTTTTCATAGTAAAGTGTTAAAGCTATAAATTTTCTATCATTCTACCACATTTCCTACGGGCGTGCAAGCAATTCTCCATGTTTCCCTAAAAAAGAAATGATAGATACAAAAAGCTGCGGTAACAGACTTTTTCTGTCTGAAATCCACAGCTTTATCGCTTTTTATTTTTTTTCTTTTTTAGAAGATATAATACCTATGGAATCTCCCTGGTATATCTCAGGACGCATCATAAGAGAATAGTCTCTTTCATTACATTCCCCTCTGTTGATCATCTGCAGCAGCAGCTTTGCCGCCTGAGCGCCCAGCCGATATGCCTGATGAATCGAGCAAGTAATTCTTTCCTCCTCCCATTTATCTGAAGAATAATCAAAACAGACCATAGAATAATCCTCCGGCACCCGCTTCCCCATACGTTCCAGAACGTTCCGCACCAAGCGGTAAATTCTGTAATTGCAGCAGACAATTGCTGTACATTTTGGCACACTTTTCAAAAATTGAATAATGTTTTTTCCAAACCTATCATCATGGGCTTCATTTGAGATACACCATTTGATATAATCATCCTGAAATTCCACACCATGCCGTCTCAGGGATTCATACATTCCATGAAATTTTTCCACACTTTGATAATTATCAAACACGAAAACTCCTGCAATATGGCGATGTCCTGCCTGAATCAGACGTCCTACCAACTGCTCTGCACACACCATATTATTCACCCCTACCTTGGGACAGCGCAGATTCTGGTAGTAATTATTATAGAAAATCAACGGAATCCCGTGGCGCTGCAGCTCCCGGTAACAATCCAGATTCGGGCTCGCCATACTCGCCTTTACTCCGTCTACAATAAAACCGCTGAAATTCTGGTGCATTACAGTCTGGAGGCATCTGCGTTCATTGGCGAATTTATTATCCGTAAGAAAGATCTTCAGTTCTGCCTGCTCATCTATCTTCAGCATACTTCGGACGCCCCGAATTAGTTCCGACTCTGCGCCTCCGTCCTGTCCTTGAAGAATCAATCCGATTTTTATTTGGAAATCTGCCCGGGACAGTTCCCGGGACATAGCCACCTCTTTGTTAAAATATGTTCCGCTCCCCCTGACGCGGGTAATCAGATTTTCCTGCTCCAGCTGATCCATTGCCAGTCTTACAGTTTCACGGCTGACACTCAGCCTTCTGCATAGCGTATTTTCTGACGGAAGCTTCTGATTTTCCGTAAATTTATTCTCATCAATATAGGACAGCAGCCATCGATATACCCGCTGCCATTTTCTGTTTGAAATATCCATAGTGTCTCACCTGTCCATCTTAGTCCATAATCACAGGCCGGGCTCCCTCTGCTTTTTCAATCCAGTCTAACAGCCGCTTTCTCATATCAGCCTTTGCTTCACTGTAATCCGGACTGGTCACAACATTTTCCAGCTGCCAAGGATCCTTCTTTAAATCATACAGATAATCATCTGCATATCTATCAGAAGCGCCCTTTTCACCGCCGTTTACTCCCGGTGCATATACAGCATACAGGAAATCTGCTGTCCGCACAACCCTTCCGATGCGGCTTTCTGAAATCTGGGCAAATACCTGGTTTTCTCTTCCTTCTGTTCTTCCTTCCGCTACATCCAGAAGATTTTCTCCAATCATCTTGTCACCTACATCAACTCCCGCCATAGCGAGAATGGTTTTGGGAAGACTTTCTGTGCTGACCAGATCCTGAATTGCTTTTCCGCCGGTAAACGGACCGCCTGCAATTACAAGGGGCACGTGGAGAGCCCCGTCATGTCCGGTTCTCTTGTAATCATCGTAACCGTTTAAGTGGCTGTCTGTATTTCTTGTCTTAAAATGAGAGCCATGGTCAGATGCATAAATAATAATTGTATTCTCATATAGTCCCTTTTCTTTCAGCTTTGCCACCAGGCGTCCCAGATTTTCATCCAGGCTCGCACACTGCCCCAGATAATCCGGATATTCCTCTGCTGCATTGCCTTTTAAGACTTCCAGATCATGAGGCAGTACAAAGTTGGCGTATTTCTCCTTGGAGCCTTTCGGTCCCTCATAATGATTATGGTCGTTCTGGTGATGAGGCTCAATTTGGGAAACGGTCATGAAAAACGGCTTTTTCCCATCATACTGATCCAAGTATTCCAGGGCAAAATCGTTAATGCAGTCTGCCCGGTATCCCTTGAAATCTACCCGGTTGTTATTTTCATCAAATACATATCCGTCATAGCCGTGGGAAGTAAACTCCAGCACATCTGCAGTTCTCCAGAAGCCGGTGTAACCGCCTCTCAGCTCTGCAGGAATCGCAGTTATTGTATGATCCACAGTCGGAGCCTTTTCCAGTTCTCCGTCACTGGCCAGATGCCATTTTCCCACATAGGCAGTCTCATAACCAGCCTCCTCAATATAGTTTGCCAGGGTTTTTACGCCTGCCGGAAGCATCAGGTTATTGCGGAAACAGCCTGTTTCTGTAGGATATTTTCCTGTCTGGAACAAAGCCCGACAGGGACCGCAGACCGGCTGCGGAGAAAATGCATTGTCAAATTTCACTCCCTCGCCTGCCAGGGCGTCTAGATTGGGAGTAATAGGAAGAGGCTGTCCAAAACAGCCGCAGGTATCCCATCTCTGCTGATCAGAAAAATAAAAAATAATATTATATGCCATAATTGTTGTCCCCTTTATTCTGTCCTGTTATCATGCTCCTTTTGCTGCCTTCTGCTCTTTCAGCTTACCGCGTACAATCGCAGCTACTGCAAATATGATTAAAGCAACAAAGATCCAGCAGAAAATACTGCTGAAGAAAATGCTGGGATTTCCATTGGAAATCAGAAGAGCTCTCCGGAAGTTTGTCTCTGTCATACCTCCCAGAACCATTCCCAGAAGAATCGGTACTGCCGGCAGATCCAGTTTTCTCAGAATCCATGCAAGAACTGCAAATACCAGAGCGATACCTACGTCAAAATAGTTTCCGTTTACAGAGTAAGCGCCTGCAAAACAGAAAATAACAATAATCGGTGTCAGAATTTCCTGAGGAATGGACACAACCTTTGCAAACAGGCTTGTCAGGAATTTACCCTGCAGAAGCATAAACAGGTTTACCAGAATTAGGCCCAGCATAATTGCATACATAATATCGCCGTCTGTGGTAAACAGACTGAGCCCCGGATTCAAACCATTGATCATCAGGGCTGACAACATAATTGCTACCGTTCCATCTCCCGGGATACCAAGAGTCAGAAGCGGAATCAGAGTTGCTCCGGTTACAGCATTGTTCGCGGATTCTGCTGCTGCAATACCTTCTACAGAGCCATGTCCGAACTCTTCCGGATGCTTGGACATATTTTTTGCCTGGGAATAACTGAACCAGGAAGCCTCAGAAGCACCAGTGCCGGGAATGATTCCTACCAGGGAACCAATAATCGAAGACATTACTACAGGACGAATCATCCGCTTGTATTCCTCCTTGGTAATCTTTCCGTCATCCTTGATTTTGGCAGTATCCAGCTTCAGGGAATCCAACCGGCGCTCTGATTTTGCCATAATTTCAACCAGAGCAAAGAGACCAATCAGACACACAGCCAGATCCATTCCAAGATACAGGCGGCTGATACCAAAGGTAAATCTGTCGTAGCTGGTCATGGGATCAGAACCAATACAGGAAATAAACAGACCCAGGCAGGCAGAAATCAGGCCGCGGATAATACTCTTCCCGGATACACCGGCAATAATTGTAAGACCAAATACACATACCATAAAATATTCCGGAGTTCCCAGCTTTGCTGCCATTCTTGCAACCTGAGGCCCTAAGAACAGAAGCATCAAAGCGGAGAATACACCTCCAAAGGTAGAGGCATACAGTGCAATCTTTAAGGCTGCTTTGGTACGGCCCTGCTTTGACAGTGGATGACCGTCCAGCATAGTTGCCGCTGCGTGAGGCGTTCCCGGTGTATTAATCAAAATTGCGGAAACACTGCCGCCATATCCTCCGGCACAGTAAATACCCAACAAAAACATCATTCCAGGAATTGCCGACATGGTATAGGTTACCGGCAAAAACAAAATTACGCAGAGAATTACGCTCAGTCCGGGGATTGCAGCGAATACCGAACCGATAAATACTCCGATATTAATCCACAGGATGTTCTCTAAGGTGAACAAAAGCCCTGTGGCAGGAATCAGATACTGCATCATAACGCTTATTTCCCCCCTTCTTAGAACTCAACATTCAGCACAAAGCGGAATACTGCCCAGATCGCCACAGTCAGTACCAGCGTAATCGCATAATAGCTGCGTTTTGTACACCGGAAATACAAGAGAAAGCCCAGGCTGCAGAAAATTGCTCCGATTACAAACAGACCGGTCAGTTTGCTCAGCATATAGGTGATAAACAGAATACCAAAAATCACCAGCGCCTTGGCTTCTGTCTGAAGATTAATAATCTTCCATTCCAAAGGCTGTTTTTTCACAATTTTGTAAACATCCTTCAAAACAAGAAGTCCGCTGCACAGCATCATAATCCACATCAAAAGAGAGGGAAACGCCCGCCCGTTAATTACGTCTTTTTCTGATACTGCCACCTGCTGCGGCATAATTGCAAGAATAACGATTGCTAAAATGAAAAAAACCGCTCCCGCCGTCATATTGATGGGAATTCGAATTTCCTTTTCTCTGAGCTTGTTCCCTAATACATCCATGCGGTTATGAAACGAATTTGCTCCACTTCCCATTTTCTTTCCTCCTGACTCTCTTTTTTAAAAAACAGAGGGAATGGAAGCCCATTCCCTCCTTGCGTCATTCTTATCAGCCAGTAACAATGTCTTTATATTCGTTAACAATATTTTTTACATTCTCAATATGCTCTTTTACCTGATCCTCGCTCATGGTATCTACTTCCAGAAGCATGGTATCCTGCAGCCATGTCTTTACTTCTTCATCTGCCAGAATGTCATCGTACAGCTTCTTTAACTCTGCAACCTTTTCTGCATCGGTTCCTGCACATGCCATTACGAAGCAGCGATTGCGGAAGTATGGATACCCAAACTCACCCACACCCTGAACGCCTGCGAACGGACCGTGCTCCAGAGGTTTCTCATCAAAGGCACATACAATGCTTACTCCGCCCTGCTGGTATGTTTCCAGAATCTGGGACTGATGAGAAACCGCAAAACTGGTTTCTCCCTTAGCAACTGCCTGTGCTGCCTCTGCGGCAGAAGTATAAGCAACCAGTTTCACCTTGTCGCCTGCTCCCATGGAACCAAACAAAGCTGCTGCCAGGAATGCTTCCGAGCTGGTAGAACCATTGACTGCTACACTGATTTCCGATCCAGTCGATGCAAATTCTTCCAGATCCTCTATATTCTCAATCCCCAGCCCTTTATCTGCTGACAGAACGAAGATAGAAGAATACAGATTTTCTACATACGCAAAGTTGCTGTAATCAAACTGCATTTTTGCCGGATCCAGAATAGAAGTAATGGAAAACAGGCCCTCTCCTGCAAATACCAGCTCTTTGGAATTTGCTTTCGTATCAGCAACCCAGGTATTTACAGTAGCTGCATCTCCCTTTACAGCCTCTGCCACCAGAGTAATTTTTTCTGAATAGCTGGGGGATTTTTCTGCTGCCTTCTGGCTTACCATTGCTGCAACTCCTGACGGAGCCCATGGACAGGTTACTTTCCAGCTTTCCTTCTTAGCTCCTCCGCATCCTGCCAATGCTCCTGCAGCCATTACCACTGCCAGTGTCAGACTTAACAGACGTTTCTTCATGTTTTTTCTCCTCTCTTTTTTCACGCTTCATGTTTTTAGTTAGACAAGTATTGCTATCTGATTACAAAGTTATATGATTTTCAGCGATAAGTCAACAAGTTTGATTATTTTATTTATAAAGTTGTATGTTTTATATTCTTTTTCTTATTAGTTGTAATTTTTCCCTCATTTATTTCGTCATTTTCTATAAACCAAACCCAGAATTTGTTGTGTTTTTGTTTGTTTTACATTCCATTATTCTTCTATTTTGTACACTTTTCAACAAAATCTATCTGGCAGAGATACAGGTTGATTCCGAGGCTGCATCTCGCTCTGGGGAGACTTTTCGCTCTAGGGGTGATTTTCACTCTGGGGCCATGAAGAGTAAAAAACAACTATCCTATCTCATTAAAACTTTATTTATCACATAGCCCAGAAGCTTTTCTATTTGCTTCTGTGCTTATGCTATGCAGGATTTCAAGTTTTCTTCTTTAAATGCACAATCTCTGGCTGAAATTGTGCAAAATCCAGCTTTTTCCGCTGAAAATGCACAATCTCTAGCTGAAATTGTGCAGAATCCAGCTTTTTCCTCAGAAAATGCACAATCTCCAGCTGGGATTGTGCAGAATCCAGCTTTTTCCTCAGAAAATGCACAATCTCCAGCTGAAATTGTGCAGAATCCGGCTTTTTCCGCTGAAAATGCACAATCTTCAGCTGAAATTGTGCAGAATTCGGCTTTTTCCGCTGAAAATGCACAATCTCCAGCTGAAATTGTGCAGAATCCGGCTTTTTCCTCCATAAATGCAAAATCTACTCCCTACTTTATGCAGGTTCTCACCTTTTCGCTTGTAAATGCAAAATCCCAATCTAAAATCTACTCTATCAGGTGGGCACGCCAAATATATATTGATATCCTAAATCCTAGCTAGTTCCTTTTTAAGATACAAAAGAAACTATTGATGATATCTAATTCCAAATCATTATTCTGACTGTCCCTTCTTTTCAGACAAACGCTATCTTCTCTTGTATTGATCTTGTTACAATCCAAACAATAAATATAGAGACATTTTATGGTTGAAAAAATTTCATAAGAATCTTTCCGTAATATCTCCCATCCGTCGAATACAGCAAAATTATCTTTTATTCTTTAAGTAATCTCTATCTCTTTTTAGATGTATTTTATTTATAAAATGTAACTATTCAGGACAGCTGAAAAGCTGGCTTGTAAGCAGATTTTTCTGCCAGTTCTCACATCAGAGGCATCTCCGATGCTTCTCGTTCGGCTTTGCAGGACAAAAAATGTCTCGTTCTGAACAGTTACTATAAAACAAAATACTCCTGAATCAAATTTTCAATATTTTGTGAGGTAAGAGGATGTTCTTTAGTTTCATAGGTTGTGATTAAATGAATGGTAGGAATAATGTTATGTTGACAATAGATATTCAATTTCTGAAATGCATTTTTCGAATAACCAGGAGTATCCATAAGACCAAAATGCTCCCAATAAAAATATTCACCTGTTTCGGGGTGGCGAATAGTGAAATCAGGATAATAGGTACTGTTTTCAAGTTTCAAAGCACATTCGTAACGAAAGGGAATTTTATGCATGAACAAAGCCTGAGCAATCAATACTTCTGATTTAGAACGAACCGTATGGCCTGAAAGGCAGGAATGGATCAGGTTTTCTGGATGCAGCAGATTTCTTTCATACTCCGCCCTGCTCCACTCCTTCAAATCCTCTGATACTGGCTGAAAAGCCTGAGCAATAACTGTTTGATAAGAAGACTGTGAAAGTAATTGTTCAACTTTGGAGGAACCTGATTCATAAGATTTTAGAAATGCGTTTACTGCTTTCAGCTCCTTCTGCAAATCCTTAAGAAACGCACATAACAATGCTTTCTCTCCAAGCATCTTTATAAAATCAACATTCTTTTTCGGAATGCAGGTGTACGTTCCATTCAATAAATGTTTATAAACAATATATTTTCCATTTTGGGAACAGCTAAGTTTTCCATCTGGATAAGCTGCCAGAGCATTTTCCAAATTCTGAATCTCCTCTAATAAATTCTTCTTTCTGTTAATCATTTTATAATATAACAATCGGCTTCCTCCTGAATATGTATTACAAAACATCTAGTGACACGTAACCTGAAACGCAACCACTCAAAACGGCTAAAAATTTGGAAAAAACTGTGTCAAGCTTGCTTGTAAACGGATTTTTCCACCAAATTTCACATCGGCGGCATCTCCGATGTTTCCTGTTCGGCAAAGCCGGACAAGAAGATGCTGTCCTGAACAGATTATTCTAAAACATATTTCCAACTACATAATAAAAATCACATAAACACATATACTCGAATGTCATAAAAATACACAAAAAAGGTACAGACTCCGATACACAAAAACCTTTTTATCTGTCGAAATCCATCACAAATTGTTTCATAAAATATTTTGCAAAAAAATGGAAATAATAGAATACCATAAAATTGAGAAATCCTGACACGTAGATAAAACATTTTAAACACAAGAGACGAGTAATCCGTACCCCTATTTTTCTTTATAAAAAGAAGCTCGCTCGCGAGCTTCTCCGCCTGCGGCGGGTCGCTTCTGCGACAAAATTCTCTGCCGCCAGCGTTTGACTGGCGGCATAATTCCCGGCAGATAGCATGTTTTTCCGACAACGGGATGCATCTCGCCCACTTTTCAGCAGCGTTCCTACAGCACATGCCCCTGGGCCTTCATAACCTCAATTACCTGATCTACATAGCTTTCGCACATTTCTTTGGTGGAGGCCTCTACCATTACCCGGACAACCGGCTCTGTGCCTGACTGGCGCAGCAAAATCCGTCCGTTATTTCCCAGAGCCTCTGTCACCTTTGCAACCTCTGCCTGAACAGCCGGATCATCCTGAGCGATCTGCTTATCATGTACCCGGACATTTTTCAGAACCTGGGGATAAATCTCCACTTCTGATGCCAGCTTTGCAAGGCTTTCCTTTTTCTCCAGCATAACCTCCATTACCTTTAAGGAGGTCAGAATTCCATCTCCCGTTGTGGCGTGCTTGCTGAAAATAATATGGCCGGACTGTTCTCCGCCCAGGCAGTTGCCAAACTGGGACATGTTTTCATACACATACTTGTCGCCTACTGCAGTCTTTTCATAAGAAATGCCTTCCCGATCAAAGGCCTTGTAAAGACCAAAGTTAGACATTACGGTAGTAACAACTGTATTATTAAACAGAGTTCCGTTTTCCTTCATATATTTTCCGCAGATATAAAGAATCAGATCTCCGTTGATTTCATTGCCGTTTTCATCTACAGCGATACAGCGGTCTGCGTCTCCGTCATAGGCAAAGCCCACGTCACATCCGGTATCCTTTACATACTGGCAGAGAACTCCAATATGGGTGGAACCACAGTCTGTGTTAATATTCAATCCATTGGGCGCATTGTTAATCACATGAGTTTCTGCTCCCAGAGCATCAAACACATTTTTTGCAATTGCGGAAGCGCTGCCGTTGGAGCAGTCCAGAGCCACCTTTTTGCCCTTAAAGGAACGGGTAGCAATAGAAATCAGATAGCCGATATAGCGGTTTCTTCCTGCGGCATAGTCCACAGTTCTTCCAATATGATCCCGAACAGCATAGGGAATTTCTCCGGTAACTCCGTCCAGATACTTTTCAATCTCCTCAATCACACTTTCTTCCAGCTTTTCTCCCCGTCCGTTAATAACCTTAATTCCATTATCATAATATGGGTTATGGCTGGCGGAAATCATAATACCGCAGTCAAAATCCTCGGTACGCACCACATAGGATACGCTGGGAGTCGTGGTGACATGAAGCAGGTATGCGTCAGCGCCGGAAGCCGTAAGACCGGCTACCAGAGAGTACTCAAACATATAGCTGCTTCTTCTTGTGTCCTTGCCGATTACAATCCGGCAACGGCCATCTGGATTGGTCTCTGAGGCCTTTGCCTGCTGTCCATAATACCAGCCGAGGAAACGGCCTACCTTGTAAGCATGCTCTACTGTCAGGTTCACGTTGGCTTCTCCGCGGAAACCGTCTGTTCCAAAATACTTACCCATTCTCTTAATCTCCTTCATAAAGACAGCTGCCGTTCAGAAACGGCTGCCTGATTTATTGTTCGTTTTTCTGAAGCTCCTTCAGGAACCGTCCAAGAGCGTCCTGCCATGCAGGGAGACGTTCAAAACCGTTCTCTGTCAGCTTTTCCTTGCTCATGCGGCTGTTGGAGGGACGGGTTGCCTTTGCCGGAAACTCGCTGCTTCCAACTGGAGTTACCTGTACTTCATCCATTCCGACCTGACGGAAAATCTCCTTTGCAAATTCATACCAGCTGCACAGTCCTTCGTTGGTAGCATGATATCTGCCGTATCTGTCTGTCTGGATCATATCCACCAGAAGACGCGCCAGATCATAGGTATAGGTGGGGGACCCTACCTGATCATCTACAACGCTGACTGCTCCCCGCTCTGCACCCAGGCGCAGCATGGTCTTTATAAAGTTCTTTCCGGCTACGCCAAATACCCAGGCAATCCGGACAGTGAAAAACTTTTCTACCAGTTCCTCCACAGCCAGCTCTCCCTCGTACTTGGTCTGTCCGTATACATTCAGCGGATGACGTTCATCATCCGGCTCCCAGGGGCGGGTTCCGGTTCCGTCAAATACATAATCTGTGCTGATGTACATCATCTTAATTCCTGTTTCCCGGCAAGCTAGGGCAACATTTCGTGTTCCCTCGCCATTGATTTTCCGGCACAGCTCCACATTGTCTTCTGCTGCATCTACTGCAGTATATGCAGCACAGTGAATCACTGCGTCAGCTCCCGACTGGCCGATTACACGCATACAGGCATCTCTGTCTGTGATATCCATTTCCTCCACATCTACGCCGATGCTGTCCAGTCCGCGTTTTTCCAGTTCATTCATCAAATCAGCTCCAAGCTGTCCCTTGGCGCCTGTTACCAGTACTTTCATGGTTCTACCTCTGTTTTCTCCTATCGGTTTCCATACATCTTTTCATAATAATTCTGATACTCGCCGGAAATAATGGTTTCCCACCACTCCCGGTTTTCCAGATACCACTGAATCGTTTTCTTGATTCCATCGGCAAATTTTGTCTCCGGCAGCCATCCCAGCTCACTGTGAATCTTTGTCGGGTCAATGGCATAACGCATATCATGGCCCTTTCTGTCTGTCACATAGGTAATCAGGCTTTCCGGCTTGTTCAGCTCCTTACAGATGATTTTAACAATATCAATATTTTTCATCTCATTATGACCGCCGATGTTGTAAACCTCTCCTACCCGGCCTTTATGAATAATCAGATCGATTGCCTTGCAGTGATCCTCTACATACAGCCAGTCACGGACATTCAGACCCTCTCCGTATACAGGAAGAGGCTTGTCAGCCAGGGCATTGGCAATCATCAGAGGTATCAGCTTCTCCGGGAAATGATAGGGTCCGTAGTTGTTAGAGCAACGGCTGATTGTAATCGGAAGGCCGTAGGTGCGGTGGTATGCCTGTACCAGAAGATCTGCAGCTGCCTTGGAGGAGCTGTAGGGACTGCTGGTGTGAAGCGGCGTCTCCTCTGTAAAGAACAGATCCGGGCGATCCAAAGGAAGATCTCCGTATACCTCGTCTGTAGAAACCTGGTGATATCTCTGAATTCCGTATTTGCGGCAGGCATCCATTAAAACAGCCGTTCCCTTAATATTGGTATCCAGGAAAACCTCCGGATTCTCAATCGAACGATCCACATGGCTTTCTGCTGCGAAGTTCACAACTACATCCGGATGCTCTTCCTCAAACAGCTGGAAAATAGCATCTCGATCGCAGATATTGATCTTGCAGAACCGGAAATTAGGATTCTTTAAAGCCTCCTCCAGTGTAGACAGATTTCCTGCATAAGTCAGACAGTCCACACAGATAATCCGATAGTCCGGATATTTGTTTAACATATGATAAACAAAATTGGAACCGATAAATCCGGCGCCGCCGGTTACGATAATTTTCATACTGCTTTTCCTCTTTTCTTTTGGTATTCACTTATTTGGGTTCTTATTTCATATCATTTCCATGAAGCTTATCAATATACTTTCCGTCCAGAACATCTTTCAGATACTGACCGTACTGATTTTTCTTCAAAACCTCATAGGCTTCCAGCACCTGTTCTCTGGTGATCCAGCCATTTAACCAGGCAATCTCCTCCAGACAGGCTATCTTTCTGTGCTGGTGCGTCTCAATCGTCTTTACAAAATTTGTTGCCTCTACCAGAGACTCATGGGTTCCTGTATCCAGCCAGGTAAAGCCCTGACCCAGAAGCGTCACCTCAAGCTCGCCGTTTTCCAGATAGATCCGGTTCAGATCTGTAATCTCAAGCTCGCCGCGGGCAGAGGGCTTTAAGGCCTTTGCATACTCTACCACCCGGTTGTCATAGAAATACAGGCCGGTCACACAGTAATTGGACTTGGGATGAGCAGGCTTTTCCTCGATAGAAACTGCTTTTCCCGTATCGTCAAATTCCACAATGCCAAACCGCTCCGGATCGTCTACATAATAGCCGAATACCGTAGCGCCCTTCTCTCTGGCTGCAGCAGCCCGCAGACGTTTCTTTAAGCCCTGACCATGGAAAATATTGTCTCCCAGAACCATGGCTACAGAATCTGTTCCAATAAAGTCCGCACCAATAATAAATGCCTGAGCCAGTCCGTCCGGACTTGGCTGAACCGCATACTGCAGATCCACGCCGAACTGATGTCCGTCTCCCAAAAGGGCCTCAAATCTTGGGGTATCATCGGGGGTAGAAATAATCAGAATTTCCCGGATACCTGCGTTCATCAGCACCGACAGAGGATAATAAATCATGGGCTTATCATAAATCGGAAGCAGCTGCTTAGACGTTACCTTTGTCAATGGATACAGGCGTGTGCCGGATCCTCCTGCAAGTATAATTCCTTTCATATCAAATCTTCTGCTGAAAATCAGCTTTTCCTTTCCTAGTTTCTGGCTATCCCTGATTTTCGGGACTTATGCCGTTGTTTTATCATTGCCATCAGGCTTCTGCATCTTTGTTCATCAGATTCTTCTGGCTGATACCAGTTTTCTAGTTTGTACTATACCATACCGGCACCCAAAATTCAACGCGGGATTCGGAAACAATGATGCGAAAAGAGAAGCCTGCTTTCTCTTAGAAAAAGCGGCTTCTCCATCAGCTCCCTATCCATTCATCTCGTTCATCTTCGCCAGCTTGGCAGCCTGATCTGCCGCAATGCAGGCATCCAGAATTTCCTGAATGTCTCCATTTAATATTTTATCCAGTTTATACAGAGTCAGGTTGATCCGGTGATCCGTAACCCGGCCCTGAGGGAAATTGTAGGTACGGATTTTCTCAGAACGGTCTCCTGTTCCGATCTGGCTGCGGCGCTCTGCAGCCTCTGCATTCATCTTCTTTTCCATTTCCAGATCATACAGCTTGGAGCGGAGCAGACGGAATGCCTTCTCCTTGTTCTGAAGCTGGGATTTCTCTGTCTGGCTGTAAATTACAATTCCTGTCGGCATATGGGTCAGACGAACCGCAGAGTCTGTCGTATTGACACACTGTCCTCCATTTCCAGATGCACGCATAACGTCGATACGGCAGTCGTTCATATCAATCTGAACATCTACTTCTTCCGCCTCCGGCATAACTGCAACCGTAGCCGTAGAGGTGTGAATCCGGCCTCCGGACTCAGTTTCCGGAACACGCTGTACCCGGTGTACGCCGCTTTCATATTTCAGCTTCGAATAAGCGCCCTTTCCGGTAACCATGGCCTGAACCTCTTTAAAACCGCCAATTCCGCTTTCATTTAAGCTGATAATCTCTACCTTCCATCTCTGGCTCTCTGCATAATTGACATACATACGGTAAAGCTCTGCTGCAAACAAAGCAGCCTCATCGCCGCCTGCGCCTGCACGGATCTCCAGAATAATGTTCTTGTCATCGTTGGGATCCTTTGGCAGCAGAAGAATCTTCAGTTCCTGTTCCAGCTCTTCTACCCGTTTCTTGGCATCAGACAGCTCTTCCTTGGCCAGTTCCCGCATCTCCTCGTCGCTTTCTTCCTCCAGAAGCGCCAGACTGTCCTCAATATCCTGCTTTGCCTGTTTGTATGCTTTATATGCTTCCACAATCGGAGCCAAATCTGCCTGCTCCTTCATCAACTTCCTGAATCGGGTCTGGTTTTCCGTCACATTCGGCTCATTTAATTCCTGCATGACTTCTTCATAATGAATCAGAATATCATCTAATCTGTCGAACATCGCTTCCTCCTGTCTGTTCTCTTCTGCTGCCATACACCGCAGCTACTACCCGGTCCTTTCCCGGCAAATCCTTTACTACCTGTATCTCTGTAAATCCTGCCTCAGCAAGAAGCCCGCTGACTGCCTCTCCCTGGTCATAACCAATTTCCAGATAAATTCGACCTCCGGGCCTCAGCCATCGCCCTGCCTCAGCCGCTATTCTCCGATAAAAATGCAGGCCGTCTGCTGTTCCGTCCAGAGCCAGCATAGGCTCATGATCACGAACCTCCGGTTCCAGTCCCCGTATTACCTCCGTGGGTATATACGGTGGATTCGCTGTAATCACATCAAAAGTCTCTGTATCCTTCTCCAGAGCGTCAAACAGATCCCCCTGGAAAAATTTCATTTCCTGGTTCTCAGGCCGCAGCCTTTCCCAGTTTCGCCGTGCAACCTTCAGAGCCTCTTCTGAAATATCTGCAGCCATTACCTGCCTGTATCCGCCCTTTACCGCCAAACTGACAGCAATACAGCCGGATCCTGTGCACAGATCAAGCAGGCGGATTTCCTGATTCTTCTGCTGCTCTAAGACCATCTCTACAAGAGTCTCTGTATCCTGCCGCGGAATCAGCACATGCTGATTCACATAAAATTCCAGCCCCATAAATTCCTGACTGCCGAGAATCTGCTGCAGGGGGCAGCGCCTTCTGCGCTTTTCTATCATGCTCCGGTACAGTTCTATACAGGAACGGTTATAATCACTGTCCTCCAGCTCCTGCATCCGATTCAGCAGAAAATGAACCATATCCAGATGAAAGGCCGCCATAAGAAGCTGCCTTGCGTCATGATCCCCATCGGGGTCTCCGGCCTGCTTTAAGGCTCTGCTGCCTTCTGTCAGCAATCGAAACAGCGTCATGCCAGGACCTCCTCCTTTTCCTCCGGAATCACCGTATCCGGAAAATTCTCCCGCAGATAAGCTTTCCAGTCAAATACTGCTTCCACGGCCTCAATGGCAACCTCTATCATAGAATCGTCCGGCTCACTGGTAGTCAGATTCTGCATCCACATTCCCGGTCTGCTCAAAAAATTCACCAGGGCATTGTCTGAACGGCCTGCCAGCCGCAAAAATTCATAGGAAACTCCGGCAATCACCGGCACCAGCACAATCCGGCTGAGTATCCGCAGCCACACATTGTCCACCCGCACCACCATAAAAAACAGGATGCTGATCAGCATGACAATAATCAAAAAGCTGGTTCCGCAGCGTTTGTGCTGCTTAGAGCTTTCCCGCACATGATCCACAGTAAGGGTCATGCCGTGTTCGATACAGTTGATGCATTTATGCTCTGCGCCGTGATACATAAAGGTCCGGCGGATATCCTCCATTCTGGAAATCAGTTTAATATAGGCTACAAAAATTGCAATTCGGATAGCTCCCTCCAGAAATGCCATCACAGTCTCTGAGTGAATCACCCGGCGAAACAGATTGGCAATCAGCAGCGGAAGCACCATAAAAATGCCAATAGCCATGACCACGGAAAACACCATCACAAAGGCCATCAGCACCTTTTCCACCTGTTCTCCAAACACTTTATCCAGCCACAGCTCCAGCCGTCCCGGCTCTGAATCCTCATCATCTTCAAAAAAGCTGGCAGAAAAGCTCAGGGTTCTCATTCCCAGAATCATAGAATCTGCAAAGCTGAACACGCCCCGGATAAATGGCAGGGCAAAAAACGGAACCTTTTCTGTCATACTGACATAGGTATCCTTTTTCACCTCAATCTCACCGTCAGGACGCCGTACAGCAGTAGCATACTGATCCTTGTTTTTCATCATGATTCCTTCAATGACAGCCTGTCCGCCAATTCCGGAATATTTCATCGTATTTCTCCTCTTTTCCTGCCGGAAAGGAACACGTTCCCTTTCCTATGACATAAAAGAAAAGGTTGAGCCAAAGTGTCTCCACTTACGTCTCAACCTTACCTCGCTCATACTATGCTTATGCGTTCATACCATACTTCTTGTTGAACTTATCGATACGTCCGCGAGCTGAAGCAGTCTTCTGCTGGCCAGTATAGAAAGAATGGCACTTGGAGCAAACCTCCACGTGGATATCTTTCTTGGTAGAACCAGTTACGAACTCGTTTCCGCAGTTGCAGGTAACCTTTGCCTGATAGTAAGCCGGATGGATTCCTTCTCTCATGATTTTCACCTCTTCACTTTTTCAATTATATAGAACTGTGATCATCTAACAGTCTCAGTTGTACTGTTAAAATCACCTCACACCTATAAACAGCTTTGTAAGTATATCACAGAAACCGCCTGTTTGCAAGGAATTTTTTAATAGAATCTCATTTTCTTCACAGATTCCGCAAATTCCCAGTTGTTTTTCGTTCTCGCAAACAATTCCAGGATCTTTTCTACAGATTCCTCCGGTTTCAGAGTATTTGTTGCCTTGCGGATAATATCCACTGCCTCTGCCTCCTCCGCAGTCAGAAGAAGGTCATCCCGGCGGGTTCCGGACTTGAGAATATCCACTGCCGGGAAGATCCGTTTTTCAGAAAGCTTTCTGTCAAGCACCAGCTCCATATTGCCGGTTCCCTTAAATTCCTCATAAATCACATCGTCCATACGGCTTCCCGTATCCACCAGAGCCGTTGCCAGAATTGTCAGGCTTCCGCCCTCCCGCATATTTCTTGCTGCTCCAAAGAAACGCTTAGGCATATGAAGCGCTGCCGGATCTAGACCGCCGGACAGGGTTCTTCCGCTGGGCGGAACAACCAGGTTATAAGCGCGGGCCAGACGGGTAATGCTGTCCAGAAGAATAATCACATCACGTCCATGCTCTACTAAACGCTTTGCCCGTTCAATTACCATCTCAGAAACTCTCTTGTGACGATCCGGAAGCTCGTCGAAGGTAGAATAAATGACCTCCACATTGTCTCCCACAACCGATTCCTTAATATCCGTAACCTCCTCCGGACGTTCGTCAATCAGAAGAATAATCAGATGCATGTCCGGATGATTTGTTGTTACTGCCTGAGCCACCTGCTTCATCAGCGTAGTTTTACCTGCCTTAGGCGGAGAAACAATCATGCCTCGCTGTCCCTTTCCAATGGGAGAAAGCAGATCCACAATTCTCATAGCTGTGCTGCTCTTGCCCGGCACTTCCATATGCAGACGCTGATTGGGGAACACCGGCGTCAAATCCTCAAAGTTGGGACGCCGCTCCACTACGCTGATCGGATATCCGTTTACATTGCGGATATAAAGGAGGGCTGCAAACTTCTCTGCCGCTGTTTTCACACGACGGTTTCCCACAATAATATCGCCTGTTTTCAGATTGAACCGACGAATCTGAGAAGGCGCCACATACACGTCATTGTCACCTGGCAGGAAATTCTCGCAGCGAATAAATCCAAAGCCGTCCGGCATAACCTCCAGAATTCCATTGGCCTCAATGCCGCTGTCTAAATCTGCCACCTCCTGGGCAGATAAGGGCTCCTGCTGCCGGGGCATCTGGCGAATCACCCGTTCGCCGCGTTCCGAATAATACTCCTGGCGTTCCCCTCTGTTTGTTTGTTCACTTTTTTCTGTCCGATCGTTCTTCTCATACCGATCAAACCTCTCATTTCGCTCCCCGCGCTCATACCGCTCTGTCTTCTCACTTCGATCCATTCTCTCACTCCGATCTGTTTTCTCATAACGGTCGCTGCGCTCTGCTTTCTCAGTCCGGTCACTCCGCTCCGTTTTTCCATACCGATCGCCGCGGCTTTCTGTCCGCGTCTCAGTCTGGCCCGTCTGACGCAGCTGCGGCGGTGCCACCGCAGTTTTAATAATCTCCTCCTGCTCGGCAAGGCGGCACAATTCATCTATCAGATCTGCCTTTCTCATGCCAGTAACGCCTTTTATCCCCTGCGCTTTCGCCAGCTCCTTCAGCTGTGTCAAAGGCAGAGTCTGTAATTTTTCTCGCATATACTCGCTCCATTTCTATTTATCATTATTATTGGTTCTCATCCTGTATTCTATTGGTCTGTCATGGGTAATATCCTGTTATGAATATCCTATTATGGGTAATAAAAGATTGTTGAGATTTCTTCCAGAGGATGACTTTGGACAGGGATCGCTCTCTGGCGATCCCCAAATCACATTTGTATTATAAAACGAATTTTTTAAAAAGAAAAGATGTTTTTCCCTATTTATACATTTTTAACAGAATTTTTCAAAAATTCCAAATGTTCCCTGATGTTTTTTTCATATCCCATCTCTGTAGGGTGATAAAATTTCTGGTTTTCCATGCCATCCGGCAGATATTGCTGTGCCACATAATGATTGGGGTAGTCATGAGCATACAGGTATCCTGTACCTCGTCCCAGACTGGCTGAGCCCTTATAATGGGCGTCCTGCAGATGTGCCGGCACCGGCGTCGTCGTCTGATTTTTCACTGCATCCATCGCCTCGCTGACAGCCATATAGGCGGCATTGCTTTTCGGAGCGCTGGCCACATAGGTTACTGCCTGAGACAAAATGATCTGTGCTTCCGGCATTCCGATACGTTCTACAGCCTGAGCGGCGCTGACAGCCACACAGAGAGCCTGAGGATCTGCATTTCCCACATCCTCAGAAGCGCAGATCATGATTCTCCGGGCGATGAATTTAATATCCTCTCCTGCATACAGCATCCTTGCAAGATAATAAACCGCCGCATCTGGATCTGATCCTCTCATACTCTTAATAAAAGCAGAAATGGTATCGTAGTGATTGTCCCCGTCCTTATCGTAGCGGACAGCCCGCTTCTGAATACACTCCTGAGCCACTTCCAGAGTAATATGGATTTTACCATCCTCTGAACGTCCGGTAGTCAGAATTCCCAGCTCCAGGGCATTCAGAGCGCCTCTGGCATCACCGCCGGATACATCCGCCAGAAAATCCGCCGCATCCGGATGAAGCTCTGCCTCGTAGCTCCCCATTCCCTTTTTCTCATCCCGGACTGCCCGGTACAGCAGTTCCTTTACATCCTCCCGCTCCAGAGCTTTTAATTCAAAGATCCTGGATCTGGAAAGCAATGCGCCGTTTACTTCAAAATAAGGATTCTCTGTTGTTGCCCCGATCAGAATCAGAGTTCCGTCCTCTACATAAGGAAGCAGATAATCCTGCTGGCTTTTATTAAAGCGATGAATCTCGTCTACAAACAGAATGGTTTTTTTGCCGTACATTCCCAGAGCGTCCTTCGCTTCCTTCACAACCTCTTCCATGTCCTTTTTTCCAGCCACAGTCGCATTGATCTGGCGGAAATTGGCGCTTGTTGTATTGGCAATCACCTTGGCCAGAGTCGTCTTTCCCGTTCCTGGCGGTCCATAAAAAATCAGGGAGCCCAGCTGATCTGCCTGAATAGCCCGGTAAAGCAGCTTATCCTTCCCGATAATATGTTTTTGTCCCACCACCTCATCCAAGGTCGTGGGACGCATTCTGGAAGCCAGCGGCGACTCTTTTTCCTGAGTGCTGCTGCGCATATAATCAAATAAATTCATATTTTTTGTCCTCCTGAACCAGTCTCTTTCAGTATAGACGGCAGCAGACTATTCGTCAACTGCGGCTCTGAAAATCCTGCCCGGAAAACAGTCCATACAAAAAAATCCGCCCTCAGTCAATCATCAGCTCATCCACCGTAACAAACTGATAGCCCTGGCTCTGCAGTTCATCCACCAGCTGCAGAGCCGCTTCCACGGAAGTAGAAAAAATATCGTGCATCAGAATAATATCTCCGTTTTGCACGGACTTTTCCACACGTTTTACAATTTTTTCCGTGTTTTGCAGCTTCCAGTCCAGAGAATCCACAGTCCAGAATACCGTTTCCAAATCCAGCCTTTCCTCCAGCTCCTCATTCCAGTCTCCATAAGGAGGGCGAAGATACTGAGGATACTGCCCCGTAAGAGCTTTTATCATCTCTCCCGTCTTTTCCACATCCTGGCATACCGCTTCTGCTCCTGCTTGTGTCAGCTTCACATGGCAAAAACTGTGATTTCCAATGAGATGGCCGTCCTGTCGCATCTGCCGGACCAGCGCCTCATTGCCCTCCAGATTTTCTCCCATAAGAAAAAAGGTAGCGTGGATACCGCGCTCCCTTAATCCATCCAAAAGCTGTTTTGTATAAATTTTATGAGGTCCGTCATCAAAGGTCAGGGCTACCACACTGCCCAGGGCAGCAAACCTGGAATTCTCCTTTCCCTCCTCTGCCGTCATTTCCGGACTTCCGGCCGGGAGTATCCTGCCTGTGTCCGGCAGGATCGCCTGCTCTTCTGCCAGAGACAGCTCCTTTCTGGAATCAGCTGCCCCTGCTCTTACCTGCACAGTCCCTGCCATAAGCCCCAAAATTGCCGCATCCAGAACAGCCGCGCAAATTAGAATTTGACACTGTGCCTTCCATCTGTTTCTGCCCACGCTTCACCCCACCTTTTCTTCCGGACTGCTTGTTTTATGCGCTTTTCCGGTTCCCGCTTTCCTACACTATATGCATTCCCTGCAGGATTTCAGACCTCGATCAGTTCCAGAATTCCCCGAATATCATTTACGACACAGTCTGCTCCTGCTTCCAGGTATTTTTTCCGTGCCTGTTCACATAGCTGTGCTCTCTCCTCTGGGGAAAGTGCTTCAAATTCTCTCTGAGAAAGCCCCACCGCAGAGCTTCCTTCTATAATCCCCACGGTATAAAGGCCAGCATTTTTTCCTTCCCTGATATCAGATACCGTATCTCCCACCTTCATCACCTTCCTTACATCAGAAAGCTTCAGCTCCTCCATATTGCGGAAAATCATATATGGGAACGGCCGCCCTTTCTGCCCCACTGCATCTGGACTGAACCAGCAGTCCGGAGAATATCCCTTTTTCGCAGCTGCAGGAACCACAACCTGCATCATTTCATCTGTGTAACCAGTCGTAGAACCAATTTTCAGACCTCTGCGCCGAAGTTCTTCTACGGTTTCCTTCACATAGGGCTTTAAATCAGTAAACTGATCCAGCAGCTCCATAATTCTGCTTTCACTTCTCAGATACACTGCCTCTACGTCCTCTTCTGTGAATTCGCGGCCATGAACCTGTTTCCACAATCCGGAAATCCGTTCCATCTGCAGCATAGTGCGCACATGATCCCGCTTCAGCATCCCCATTGGCGCCCGAACCTCGTCCATTGTAGGAATCACACCAAATTCTGCAAAGGAATCAGCAAAGGCCTGCACTGGTGCAAAACACCCATAATCTACTGTAGTTCCCGCCCAGTCAAAAATCACTCCGTCAAATTTTGCCATTTCTCACGCCTCCTTCTTCTCGTTTAAAAAATCATGGATAATCTGCGCCAGCTTTTCCATATCCTTCGGATAAATTTCTCCGATATTGCCGATTCGAAAGGTATCTGCATCTGTCACCTTTCCCGGATAAATGGCATAGCCTCTCTCCTTATCAGATATGGTGTAGAAAAGAAATGCACCACATTACAGATTACAATCAAAAAGAAGGTATTTTGAAGCGGTGTTCCGGAAAAGGCGAATAAAAATGCAATACCGATGACCATTCCGGGAATCGTATTGGTTACCAGCGCAATACTCTCTATCACTGCCTTTTTCCTTTCTCCAAAACTGCTTCTCGCTGTCACCAGAGCCGCCCCGTACACAACCAGAGACCCGACAAGAGCCGTCAGACCAGCTGTCAGAAGAAAGTTCTTATATACAGTCAAAAGAGAAGAATCTCCCAGTACCGCAGACACATGCTTCCATGTAAAGGAAAGCTGATACGGCCACTCCTCTACTGCCGGAACAATAACAATAACTGCAAAAGAGGAAAGCACACAGAGGAGAATTCCAAAGGATACTGCTCCGCAGCACACATCCCGAACCGGATTCTTTTTCAGCTCTACCTGAGAAACTCTGCTGTAGCGAATATTATACTTTTCCAGATAGTGAAGGAGCGTGATACTTAAAACAGAAGGCACCATCATCATCATGGCCACTACCGCTCCCCGGTTAAAGTTCGGCACGCTTCCCAGCATCTCGTTGTAAAGTACGGTTGCCACAACCTCATACTGTCCTCCTACAGAAGCCGGAATTCCGTAATCAGTAAAGCAGAGAAAAAAACACTGCACAAAGGATGCGGCCAGGGTTCCCAGAAGCGGTCTTATAATCGTTTCCAGAAAGGTAACCAGCGCGTGATCTCCCATAATTCTGGATACAATCATGAATTTCTTATCAATAAAACTCATAGTATTCAGAATCAGCAGGAAGGATACTGGAAGTGTATAAATCACGTATCCCAGAAGCAGTCCCCAAAAGCCGTAAATATCAAAAAGCTGAAATCCCAGTATTCTGGTTAAAAGTCCCTGTTTTCCAAAAGAATAAATAATGGCAAATCCATATGTAATCGTGGGCAGCAGCATCGGCGCCACAGCCGCCAGTCGAATAACCTTTTTCCATATTCCCGGAAGATTCGTATAATGAATGGTGTAAGCCAGAAAAAAGGCCAGAATCGTTGTGACCACCCCACTGATGGACGCAATCCAGATGCTTCTTCCCAACACTCCGGGAAAATCCTTTCCTGTCAGAATTTCTCCATATCTGGCCAGCGTAAATCCGCTGCTCCCCTCAAAGGATTTTCCCAGAAGAAGCAGAATTGGTATCAGCAGGAAAACCAGAAATACCACTAGCACTGCTGCGTAGATTCCTTTTATTTCCCGTTCTTTTCCATTTCTCATCATGGTATCCCTCTCAAACTGCCTGCATCATGAATGCTGGATTTTGCTCCTGGCGAAACAGGGTAAAAATATTATTTTTCTTAATTTCCAGCTGATTCAGAATGAATTCTTTCACAAAAGAATCTGCCGGATGTTCTATGATTTCCTCCGGCCTTCCAAACTGGGCAATGCCGCCGCGGTTTACAATCAAAACCTTATCCGATAAGGTCAAAGCCTCTTCCGGATCATGGGTTACAATAATCGTAGTCAGCTGAAATTCCCGGGCAATCTCTTTAATTTTCGCTTTGATTGATTCTTTGATTACGCCATCCAAAGCACTTAAGGGCTCATCCAGCAAAAGAATTTTCGGCTTCATAACCATTGTTCTTGCTAGCGCTGTCCGCTGCTTCTGTCCGCCGGAAAGCTGATCAATTTTCTTCTCCAGATGCTCTCTCAGCCCCAGCAAGTCAATGAACTCCTCAACCTCCTGTTTGCTGGAAATCCCCGGCTTGTTTCTCAGCCCATAGGTAATATTCTGATAGACATTCAGATTTGGAAAAAGAGCATAATCCTGAAATACAATGTTAAATCCTCTCTTCTCCATAGGAACCCTGGTAATGTCCTCTCCCTCCAGAAGAATGCTTCCGCTGTCTGCATCTGTCATCCCCAGAATCAAATTTAAAAGTGTTGTTTTTCCACAGCCGGAGGGACCTAAAATAGATACGATTTCTCCTTTCTCAATCTCCAGATTGACATCGTTTAAGATGGTCACGCCGTCGTAAGATTTTTTTATATGTTTCAGCTCCAACATGTTTTCTGCTCCTTTCCAAGCAATGTTTCGCTTTCTGGTTTCTGTACTTTTCTCTCTCCAGTTTGTTTCTTAACCGGCTTCTTTTCCGTTCAAACATCCATATTAAATCACAAATTTTCTGGAATCTTCAACAAAATCCAGGTAAGCCTTTTGTAAAGCCACCGTAAATCCGGCATCGAATAAAAAGAAAAGAACCTGTAGTTTTTCTACAGATTCTCTGATACTTTATCTTTACTTTTTCGTATTCTCATATCCATGCTTTCGAACAATCCGGCTGCTCCGATCCAGCCGTTCCGTATATTTTTTATAATCGCTCAGAATCACTCCAACATAAATCATATCTACTACGGCAATTTCTGAAATTCTGGAAAAAATAGCATTTCCATAAAGCATCTGGCGATTTTCCGTACACAAAAGAAGATCTGCCCATTTCCCAATCAATGCATCCTCCTGATTGGTCAGGCATAAAACAGAAGCGCCTGATTTCCTGGCCTGCCGGATTGCATCCACGGTACTTTTTGACGAACCGGAATGAGAAATTCCAATAGCTAAATCCCCTTCTCGCAAATTCGAAGCGCTGATTTCCTGTAAATAAATATCAGAATACACCATACAATTAAACTCCAGATACAAAAGCTTTGTCACCAAATCCTGTGCTACAGAAGCCGAATTTTCCACATAATATACAGCAATCTGACGGGCGCTGCAGATCATTTCTGCCGCCTTCTGAATTTTTTCCGAAGAAATCTGCTTTAACGTATCCCCCAGGCAGGAAATGGCCTGAGAAATGATTCTTCCTGGCATTTCTTCCAGACTGTCTCCCGCTGAGATAGCGTAGCCATACACCAGAGGCGGAGGAAACCCTGCAGAATTTTTTTCGTCTTCCCCAATCGCCTCCTGCTCGCCTCTGGCTTTTAATATTGCATATTTAAATTCCTTAAAACCATCAAAGCCCATGGCCTTTACAAAACGCATAACCGAAGGCTGGCTGACATCGGCTTTCTCTGCCAGCGCTGCCAGTGACAGCTCCTCGAAGTCCTTATCCCAGGAAAGATATATATCTGCAACCTTCCGTTCTGACATCCGCAGCCCGGCATAGCGCGCTTTTATCTCAAATTCATACGGTTTCTTCAAAAGATACCCCCTTATCTTTATTTGTAGTTTTTCTACATTTTCTCAAGAAAAAAATTTACTGTCTGCCTTTTCTTTGTCTATAAAATCTCCCTTTTTTCTCAGCCTTGAAGATTGTTCTTTTTTTTATACAATCTTTTTTCATTTCTGACACTACTGTTTTTCAAGCTTATTCCGCATCCAATAATCTCTTCTCTTTTCACTTTCTATACCATAGCTTTTTTTCTTTTTTTGCGAAACCGCAGGTATGTAATCATTTCGTTAAATTTCAGTTAAATTCCGGTAGATCTTTTCTCATTTCTCCATTAAAATAGAATCAATTTCAAAAACAGATCTGATTCTGCCCGTATCCGGCAGATAAAAGAGAGGAGGAATTCTTGATGAAATGGGGAATTCTGGCTACTGGAACCATAGCCAAAAAATTTGCAGCAACTGTTTGCCAGATGGATCCATCAGAAGCAGTTCTCACTGCAGTTGGTTCCCGCACTTCGGAATCTGCCAGAGCTTTTGCAGAAGCTTATGGCATTCCCAGGTACTACGGTTCTTATGAGGATTTGGCAAAAGATCCAGAGGTGGAGGCCATCTATATTTCCACTCCCAATCATATGCATTATGAAAACTGTATGATGTGTCTGGAAGCCGGAAAGCATGTTTTGTGCGAAAAACCATTTACTACCAATGCAGCCGAAGCCCGAACCCTTTACCACATGGCAGAGGAAAAAGGACTCTTTATTATGGAGGCCTTCTGGATTCGTTTCCTTCCTCTGTATGACAAGCTGCGGGAGCTTCTGGATCAGGGAATCATCGGAGACGTCCGCCATGCCCGCTGTGAATTTGGGTTTGTTGCCTCAGGCGCCAGAAAGGATCGAAAATTTGATTCCAGCTTAGGGGGCGGAGCCCTTCTGGATATCGGGATCTACAACCTGGGCTTTCTTCATATGATCATGGGCGCTGCTCCGGAGTCCTTCACCTCCCAGGTTCATATCAATGAATATGGAACTGACGATTTCAGCGTCCTTCAGCTTTCCTATCCGAAAGGACGGACTGGACATGCTCTCCAGACCATTGGCATGGAAACAGGGCGAGAAGCCGCTATTTTCGGAACAAAGGGCTCTGTTCACCTGAAGGATTACCAGCAAGCCCAGACTATGACCATACAGACCTTAGATGGGGAATCACAGGAATTTTCCATGCCCTTTGAGATCAACGGATTTGAGTATCAGATCCGGGAAACTGCCCGCTGCATAAAAGCCGGCATGTCCGCCAGCGATCGTTTTTCACCGGAAGACAGTCTTGCTGTCCTTCAGTTAATGGATGATATCCGCCAGTCCTGGGATATGAAATTCACTTACGAAGCCTAAGAAAAAAGAGGCACGGTTCTTTACATAACCGTGCCTCTTTTTATTATTTTATTGTAACTGTTCAGGACGGGGTATCTTCTTGTCCGGCAAAGCCGAACAAGAAGCATCGGAGATTCCTCCGATGTGAGATCTGGCAGGAAAATCCCTTTACAAGCGAGCTTGACAAGAATTTTTCTGTCAGATCTCCCGCCGTCCTGAATAGTTACATTTTATTCAGCCAGAACAGCGTCGTATGCCTTGCTCATGCCCTCAGTCTGAATCATGTTGTACCACTTCTCTACAACAGGAAGCATATCGCTCAGATCCTGGCCCCAGTACTCGGTCTTAGCCAGAATATCAGCAACAGATGCATCCTTCATAAATGCCATAATATCCTCACCGTCATTGGCTTCATCTGTGCGGTAGAATGCAATCAGAGCAGCCAGAGAGAAGGTCAGGCCCTGCGGATAAGCACCTTTTTCTTCTTTATACTCCAGAATGGTCGGCAGAACTCTTGCTTTGAACTTGGAAACAGAGTTCAGCGCAATGGACAGAAGCAGATGTTTAATAAACGGGTTGGAGAAACGCTCCAGAACGGCTGCTCCAAATGCCCGGTTGTCCTCAGTATCTCCGATGGTGGGGATAATCTCCTCGAAGATGCACTTCTTCAGAAGAGCAGATACTTTCTCATCCTTCAGGCACTCACCAACAGTCTCCAGACCGTACAGACGGGCACCCAGTACCATAGAAGTATGAGCACCATTCAGAATACGCACTTTTCTCTTCTTATAAGGATCTACATTGTCTGTCCATACAACATTAAAGCCTGCCTTCTGCAGAGGAAGCTCGTCCTCATGATCGCCCTGGATTACCCACAGATGGAAGATCTCAGCGGTATCCATCATGTTATCCTGCTGACCGATACGCTCGCACAGAGCTGCATGCTCATCTCTCGGGAATCCGGTTACAATACGGTCTACCAGTGTAGAGCAGAAATCATTTTCATTCTTCAGCCATGCCTTAAAATCATCGCCCAGGTTCCACAGATCTGCATACTGCTCACAGCACTTCAGCAGCTCCTCACCATTGTGGTCAATCAGCTCACAGGAAAGGATAATAAAGCCCGGCAGTCCCAGCTGGAATCTCTTATAAAGCAGCTGAGTCAGCTTGCCCGGGAAGGAATGAGCCGGAGCATCCTCAAACTTGTTATCACCTTCAAAGCAAATACCTGCCTCAGTGGTATTGGAAACGATAAAGCGGAAATCCGGGTTCTCAGCCAGAGCCATATAGGCAGCGTTGTCACTGTAGGGATTGACACATCTGGAAATCACATCAATATGAGTATGCTCATCTACAACCTTACCGTCATTGATGCCTCTTAAGAACAGATTGTATTCGCAGCCCTGCTTCTCTAACATCTCGCACATACCTTTTTCAATCGGCTGCACAATCACTACAGAACCGTCAAACAGCTCCTTCTCTTTTAACTTCTGGAAGAAATAATCTACAAATCCACGCAGGAAACCGCCTTCACCAAACTGAATTACTGTTTCTTTCTTGCTCATCGTCTGAAACCTCCACCTTATAATTTGTTATGATTGATTTACTCGTCTTTTCGCCGCTGTCCTTGTCTTCTTCTTCTCCACCCCGGTTTGAGACTGTCCTTAAGGACGGCAGAAAACTTTTCTTTTTTGTAAGTGCTTACAAATTTTCAAAAAGACAAGATTGCGTTTGTTTCATGGATTTATCATACACCATTTGATCTATTATTGCAATAGGTTTTCCAACTTTTTTGTAAGCGTTTACACTTTTTCTTGCAAAAACAATTTTGTCAAAAAGCCTGTGCTGTGTAAATATCTAAAAGGGATTCTCATGAAAAAAGTTCACGAAAATAAAATCTAAAAAGAAGATCGCCGTATACGACGATCTTCTGTCCATGTCTTATTATCCAGACTGCCTGCAAAAGCAGCCATTCTGTATCAAAACAAGGGGTCTGTCAGCGCTCCAATTAAGCTACAACGTGAACATTAACAGCCTGGATACCGCGGTTGCCCTCGGTGGTGTCAAAAGTAACCTTCTGACCATCTTCCAGAGTCTTGTAGCCATCAGCTACGATACCGGAGAAGTGTACGAATACTTCCTCGCCAGTTGCATCGTTGGTGATGAAACCATAACCTTTAGTAGCGTTGAACCATTTAACTGTACCGTTATTCATGAGTGGTACCTCCCTTTATAAAATAGATTTAATTATTTTTGTATTTTCTCTGAATCAAAAAAATCACATATTTTTGTAAATCATGAAATGGTCTTCATGACTTACAAAAATATGTGAATCAAAAGCTCATATCAAAATACATCGTAAGTTTAGCACCTGAGTGCCAATCTGTCAAGTAAATTCTGTCAATTTTGTCCCAACTTTCACGGTTGTGCGCGGTTCTTGCTGTCGCTTCTGCGACAAAATTCTCTTCCAACCCATGGCGATCCCTCGCGGAGCCGAAACAAAAAACGCTGCAGAAAAGCGGTTTCCCGCTTCCTGCAGCGTCCATCTTCTGATGAAGTTAATTACTTCAGGGTAACCTTTGCGCCCTCAGCCTCAAGTTTAGCCTTGATGCCCTCAGCCTCTTCCTTAGAAGCAGCCTCTTTCAGGATCTTCGGAGCGCCGTCAACTACGTCCTTAGCCTCTTTCAGGCCCAGACCGGTAGCTTCACGAACAACCTTGATAACTTTAACCTTGTTCGGGCCAACCTCGGTCAGCTCTACGTCGAACTCGGTCTTCTCTTCAGCTGCCTCAGCTGCCGGGCCTGCTGCTGCTACAACAACACCTGCTGCTGCGGATACGCCAAACTCTTCCTCACAAGCCTTTACCAGCTCGTTCAGCTCTAATACGGATAACTCTTTGATAGCTTCGATAAACTCTGCAGTGGTTAACTTTGCCATTTTATTTTCCTCCATTTGATTAATGTTTTTCCTGGCGCTTCCCTTTCCGGAAGGGCCGAAATAAATTCACAGGAATATATTCCTATCAGTAAAACTTATGCCTCTGCGCTCTTCTCAGCGATCTGATTAAGCACACGAGCGAAGTTTGCAATCGGAGACTGCATGCTTCCCAGCAAACGGCCCAGAAGAACTTCTCTGGACGGGATGGTTGCGATAACCTGCATTCCCTTTGCGTCGTAATAATTGCCTTCTACAACACCGCCCTTGATTTCCAGCTTGTCAGCCTTCTTTGCGAACTCAGCCAGAATTCTAGCAGCAGCAGTTGCATCTGTCTTGGATACAGCGATTGCAGTCGGTCCCTCTAAATGCGGATCCAGAGCAGCAAATGCAGTACCCTCCGCAGCACGTCTGATCATGGTGTTCTTATATACTTTATAAGTAACACCAGCTTCTCTTAACTGTTTACGCAGCTCGGTATCCTGAGCAACGGTCAGACCACGATAGTCAACCACTACTGCAGTTGCAGCGCCGTCCAGCAGTTCAGAGATCTCTGCTACGATTGGCTGTTTTAACTCAACTTTTGCCATGAATCTTTCCCTCCTGTTTTTTTATATAACTGGAGACTGCAAGGAAAAAGCCTCTCTGTCTCAAAGACAGAGAGGCGCTACAAATTCAAAATTAAAGAAATTGTACGTTCCTCGGCAGGTGGAATAACCTTTATGCCTTACGGCACCTGCTGTCTTCGGCAGTCAATACTTGTGTATGATAACATACTATATTGGAATTGTCAACCGTTTTTCGCAACGATTAGCCAATCATCTTAGCTACGTTCAGCTTAACGCCCGGGCCCATGGTAGAGGTCAGGGTAACGCTCTTTAAGTAAGCACCCTTCAGGGTAGCCGGTTTTGCCTTAACGATTGCATCCATAAGCGTCTGGAAGTTGTCCGCTAACTGCTCCTCAGTGAAAGAAGCTTTACCCACTGGCACGTGGATAATGTTGGTCTTGTCAAGTCTGTACTCAATCTTACCAGCTTTGATATCGTTGATAGCCTTGGTAACATCCATGGTAACGGTACCAGCCTTCGGGTTCGGCATTAAGCCCTTCGGTCCCAGTACACGACCCAGACGTCCAACAACGCCCATCATATCCGGAGTAGCTACAACTACGTCGAAATCTAACCATCCTTCGTTCTGGATCTTCGGGATCAGCTCCTCAGCGCCTACAAAGTCAGCGCCTGCAGCCAGTGCCTCGTCAGCCTTCGGTCCCTTAGCGAATACCAGGATACGAACTACCTTACCAGTACCGTGCGGCAGAACAACTGCACCACGGATCTGCTGGTCAGCGTGACGTCCGTCACAACCGGTTCTGATATGAGCCTCAATGGTTTCATCAAATTTAGCAACAGCAGTTTTCTTTACCAGTGCAATGGCATCTGCTGTATCATAAAGATTCGCACGGTCTACAGATTTAGCCGCTTCTACATATCTTTTTCCATGTTTCATGATAAAATAACCTCCTAGTGGTATTGTCGGGGATGTCCCTCCCACGTCTTTAAATTGTCATCTCGCGTCTATGTGGAATACTGAATTATTCCTCAACAGTGATACCCATACTTCTTGCAGTACCTGCAATCATGCTCATAGCTGCTTCCAGGCTTGCTGCATTTAAGTCAGGCATCTTAGTCTCAGCGATCTTCTGAAGATCAGCCTTGGAGATGGTAGCTACTTTTGTTTTGTTCGGAGTTGCAGAACCGGATTTCAGCTTGCAAGCCTTCTTTAACAAAACAGCAGCCGGCGGAGTCTTAGTAACGAAGCTAAAGCTTCTGTCTGCGTATACGGTAATAACAACCGGGATGATTAAATCGCCCTGGTCTGCAGTTCTTGCGTTGAACTCTTTGGTGAACTGCACAATATTAACGCCGTGCTGACCCAGTGCAGGACCAACTGGCGGAGCAGGAGTAGCCTTGCCTGCCGGAATCTGTAATTTGATGTAACCAGTTACTTTCTTTGCCATGATAATGACCTCCTATATTGTGGTATTGTCGGGGATGTCCCTCCCACGAGCCGGCAGCCTGCCAGCTCAGTTTCATGTTACATTTTCTTCACTTCTGTGAAATTCAGTTCAACCGGAGTCTCCCGGCCAAACATCTCGACATTGATAGTAAGAGTTTTCTTACCCTCATTGATGCTCTTAACCGCACCAATGGTATCTTTCCATGCGCCGGCAGTAACCACAACGGTATCGCCCAGCTCATATTCCACTGCAACCTCTTTTTTACTGAAGCCCAGGCCTGCCATCTCCTCCTCACTGAGGGGAACCGGTTTGGAACCCGGTCCGACAAATCCGGTCACGCCGCGGGTATTGCGTACTACATACCATGTGTCATCATTCATGACCATGTGAATCAGCACGTAGCCGGGGAACATCTTCTTGTCCGCCAGCTTTTCCACGCCGTTCTTCAGCTCAGCTACCTCCAGCATCGGAACGGATACTTCCAGAATCTGATCCTGAAGATTGCGGTTTTCAATGGTTTTCTCAATGTCTACTTTTACCTTGTTCTCGTAGCCCGAATAGGTATGAACTACATACCATTTTGCTTCTGACATCTTATCACCCTCGCCTTATTTAATAATGAAGCTGAGGCCCCATTTGATAATGAAATCCAGGACTGCGATAATCAGTCCAAGAACAGCAGTTACCGCAAGAACAACTACAGTCTGCTTGCCTACGGTTTCCTGGTCAGGCCATACGATTTTACTGAACTCAGCTTTTACACCCTTGAAAAAGCTCTTCTTCGGGGCTTTCTCAGTTCCTGTAGCTTCTCCCATATTTCACACTCCTTATTTGGTTTCTTTGTGTAAAGTATGAGTTTTGCAGAATCTACAATACTTCTTAGTCTCCATGCGATCCGGATGAGTTTTCTTATCCTTCGTCATGTTGTAGTTGCGTTGTTTACATTCTGTACATGCCAGTGTAATTCTTGTGCGCACGACTTCCACCTCCACTTGATTTTTCGTTGTTTCGGCCTCATTCTCACACGCCTCAGCCTTTGCAGCTAATTTTACGCATAAAAAAAAGACCTAAGTTCTTCCATTCGCCAGATTACTATACCATATGAAGAAAGATTCGTCAACGGGTTTTGCGAAAAAAAGAGGAGACGGAAAAGCCGTCTCCCTCTGATACTGCGTCTATTTTCTTTCTTCCTCCACTGCCCGTTTCAGCTCCTCCGGAATCCTTCTTTCATGCATTCCCGGCGGAAAACTTTTTCCTATGGTATTTTTTGCAATGTTCTTGAACAGTTTCTGAATCCCCTTTACCAGTTCCAGCTTCATATACGTTTCCTCCTTAGTTTTTGTTATGTATTTCAGGAAGCAAAGTCATCGCCTCCAAAACCACCGCACAGACTGCCACGTTTCTCACTTGTTCCAGAAACAGCAGAATAAAATAGTAAACAAGAATGGTCAAAACAGCATCTATCTTTTTTTTCAGAATTCCCTCTGCCGTATAGCAGTCTCTATTCACTGTAACTGGCGCTCTCCATGCCACGCAGGCAGAGACTGCTGCAAATATCCAGCCCATCGCCAGCTCTGATACCGGCGCCGCTTCTCCGCTCAGAATAGAAACTGTCAGCAGCGATGCCATCCACAGACCGCAGCCCCAGCCGGTCGCTGCATGAAGCCCCCCTGCATGGATCCGCAGGCATCCGAATATCAGCAAAAATACAATACACTCCCACCCTTTTCCAAGAGAAAAGCTAATGAGAAGCAGCAAACTCATCCTGGCTGCATTTTCCGCCAGCAGTTCTGCTCCGTACTGAATCATAAGCTGCTCTCCCTCGGTTGTAGGGCTTATTTTCCCGCACCAGGCTACAAACTGTTTTATCATTTGCCCATCCTCACTTCTTTCTCCTATGATTAATCATAACACAATTTTTTCGTTCTGAATGTTTTCGCAGTATTCGCATGTTTTTTACTCCTAACTGCAAATTTTTTCAAAAACACACACAATTCACATTTTTCTGGACGTAATTTCTCGCTGAAAAGTCTCTTGACGAACTTCTGATTATTCAGTAAAATAGCACCATTGTTTTAAGCTTTATCTGGATTTTCTGATTTTAAAAGGAGTGTTCCCGTTCCATGTTTTACTTTATCTACACAATGCTCGGCTCTCTCTGTATATTTTTTTCCTGCATCAACCTTCTGCCTGAAAAGCTGTCCCTTTCCTGCAGGCTGCTTCTGCTTTTTTGGACGCTTCTTTCATCCCAGATTCTGAATCAGCTCCTGGGACAATATTTTGTTTTTATCACGCTTCCTGTCATTCTGCTTATCCTTTATCACCGCACCTCTTCCAAATGGCTTTGCCTTTCATGCTCCATATTTGGATATCTTTTTGCAGTAACCTTTAACTATCTATGTATCTGGAGCCTCCAGAAAATTACTGGAATGACGCTGAGTCAGATACAACATATTCCCGCTATTGCGCTTCCCTTCTCTCTCCTGTATTGTGTGCTGTGCTTTGTCCTTACCAAAACTGCCGGAGCTGCTTTAAACCAGAAAATCGGGATTTCCCGAATTTTCTCCAACCCCCGGCTCTGTATGACCATATTTCTTACCCTGTCGATTCTGGGTATCCTGTTTGTATTTAATTTTTCTTACGGCGAATCTATTGGCTACGGATACGGCGCTATTGCATTTAACGGATGTTTATTCCTTGCCGCCTTCATTGCCATCACTATTCTGCTTAGGACTCTGTATCAGGCCATTCGCCGTCAGGAGGAAAACAACAGTATGGCCGAACAGTATGAAAATCTTCAAACCTATACCCGTAAGCTGGAAGAGCTGTACAATTCCATGCGAAGCTTCAAGCACGACTATGTCAATCTCCTGGCCACTATGTCCGGCTATATGGAAGAAAACAACATGAAAGAGCTGAAATCCTATTTTTACCAGGAAATCCTCCCCATCAGCCATTCCTTTTCCGAAAACAATTCCCGGCTAAGTTCTCTTTCCTTTATAGAAAATCTGGAGCTGAAAGGACTTCTTTCCTCCAAGCTGATCCGGGCAATGGAGCTGGGGCTTCATGTAGAGCTGGAAATCTCCAAACCTGTATCCGCCTTCTCCATGCGTCCTGTGGATCTGGCCCTTGTTATGGGGATTTTTCTCGATAATGCTATAGAAGCTGCAGAGAATACCGACGAAAAACTCATTCTCTTCGCTGTAATTACTGCGCCTGAGTATCTGCGTTTTCTTCTGCAGAATTCCTCTCTCCCGCCGGAATGTCCTATCAGCAGACTGACGGAATGGGGTGTTTCCACCAAAGGAAAACACCGGGGAATCGGACTTTACAACGCCCGCACCATTCTGGATGCATATCCCCAGGTTCAGTGGGACTTTCATCATGAAAATACGCGCTTTACGCAGGCGCTGACTATATTCAGCACCGCAAAGGAGGAGTTATGATATCTGTTTATTTATGTGAGGATGATAAAAGACAATTAGAACAGTATTCCCGGCTGATTCGCAGGTTTCTTGATTTTGAAGGCTATGAAGAAATACCTGTGTATAATTTCCAGGGACCTCATGCCCTTTTAAATGCCGTCAGAAAAAATAGCGGCACCGGACTTTATTTTCTCGATATTCAGCTGAACTCTGATATCGATGGACTGGAGCTGGCCCGGCAAATCCGGCTGTTAAATCCTCTGGGCTACATTATTTTTCTCACAACCCACAGTGAAATGATGGCTCTGACCTTTCAATACCATGTAGAAGCCCTGGATTTCATTACAAAGGATGATCCCAGGCTGTTAGAGCAGAGGCTCAGAGACTGTCTTCGCACTGCAATTTCCTATGAAATCACTGCCAGAAAACAGCAGGATCCATCTGTCGGAATTAAAACAGAAAACATGATCCTCTATATAAATCCGGATGATATCCTGTATATCCGCTCCGATTCCTCTCCTCACAAGGTCACCATCTGCAGCCAGAACGGCATACACCGGGTAACTGGTTCACTCAAGGAATTTCAGGCGCGTCTGGGGCCACGCTTTGTTCGATGCCACACATCTTTTCTTGTGAACATGGATCACGTTTCCTCCTTCTCTGCAAAAATGAGACAGCTTGTTATGGACAATCAGGATGTCTGCCCTGTTGCCCTCCGCTCCCTTCCGCAGATTACCAGGCTCTCTGCCGGAAAGCTTCCTTCCTCCCAGTCAGAATAGGTCAAAGCCCTTTTCCTACTCATCCTGATAAGGCGTATTTTCCAGTCCCCGCTTTTCCAGAATTTTAACAAGTCGGTCTAACAGACGCCTTCCGTTTTTTCTAAGCAGCCTGTTTTTTCCGAAATACACAGCCATTTTCGGGCTGACTGCATAATAAAACCGGATAAAGGCTCTTCCCCATCCGTATTTCTCCAGAATTTGATCCCGAAACCGCCGCAGCACCCATACCTGCGGACAGTCATAGGAGCCATATACAGCTGTGGCAATGTAGCACCCCCGCCGTTTCTTCTCCGGCAGAAAGTGATGAATCCGCTCTGCCGGAAGGGAGGAAAGCGTCTCCATAATTCTCCGCTCAATATAATCTGGCTGAACGCCATAGCTTGTCCAAAAGGTAATCAGAGGAATCCCCGCCTCTTCACAGATATCTGCCACCTTTCTGTCCCGTTCCCGCCGTTCCTGAGCCAAATGGGTCTGATCATTAATTTCAATCAGAAAAACCGGACAGTAATCCAAATCCGTCACAATAAAATCAATATTCCGAAACAGCTCTCCCCGGTATCTGGCCTGATCCGTTCTTGTAATAAAAGCCGCCAGATTTGCCTGAGGAAGCACAAGGTATCCCTCCGGAAGAATCGACTCAATACACTCCAGATATTCCATTTCTGTATCTGTCACCAGAGATTCCTTTAATTCATAAAGAAAAGGAATCTCTTTTTTCTTTTTTCCAAAAATCATATGTTTTCTCTCCCAATCTTTTTTCTCAGTCAGCGTCCCTTTCCAATACAAATCGACATGATATACACCTGCTTTACTCCTGCCGCTTTCAAAACCCGGGTACAGGCTTCCATCGTGCTTCCTGTCGTATAAATATCATCAGCCAGAACCACCCGCCGGGGAATCTGTTCCGGATGGGCTTTGTAAAAATCTGATACCGCAAAGGCTAAACGAAGATTATTCAGCCGTTCTGCAGGATTCAATTCTTTTTGGGGAAGTGTTTTTCGGATGCGGATAAGAAGATCCGCCCTGACCGGGATTCCGGTAAGTAAGCTGATTCGTTCTGCCAGCTCCTCCGCCTGATTAAATCCCCTCTTTCTCCGTCGGGCCGGATGGACCGGAACCGGAACCAGGGCATCAGGCTGAATATGAGACAGCCATTTTCCATAGCGGGAAACCAGTGCCTGACTGTAAAAATCAAGATACTCCCGCCTGTTTTTATATTTTATTGCCGCCATAGATCGGCGGGCTGCTTCGTTATAGTGAAACAGCGCCGCCCCTCCGTCAAAGCTGCGAGGATGTCTCATACAATCCGGACAGTATTCCATCCGGCTTCCTGTCACTTCTTTCCCGCACCGCATACAGACCGGCTGGCGAACCGGAGACAGACTGGCAATGCACTCGGGGCAGATTAGATGCTCCAGAGGAGGCAAAGCCCTCCCCCGGATACTGGATACTCCCGGCACAATATCCCCGCACACAGGACATCTCCGGGGAAACAAAAGCGTAATCAGCATTTCCTTCAATCCATATCCTCCTCCATTATCTCCTTCAGCCGTGCCTTCAGTCCCGTATATCTGCGCTGTTCCATTTCATTATTGACCATAGCCTGAAAGGTTTCCGGAATTCCCACCAGGCAGACGCAGGAACGTGCCCGGGTCACTGCCGTATAAATCAGATTTCTTGTCATCAGCATCCGCGGACCGGAATGGACAGGAACCACGACTGCCGGATATTCACTCCCCTGAGACTTGTGGATGGTAATGGCATAAGCCAGTTCCAGTTCCTCTAACTGCCGGAAGCTGTAATCCACCATCTTTCCTTCGTCAAACTCCACGGTCAGATGCTCTGCAAAAGTATTGATAGAACGGATTCTTCCAATATCACCATTGAACACCCCCGTTCCTCCGTCCACAGGAATCCCGTATCGGTTCCGAATTTCCCACTCAATCTGGTAATTGTTCTTAATCTGCATAACCTTATCCCCAACCCGATAAATCACTCCGCCGGATTCCCGCTCCGCCTTATCTGGAGATTTGGGATTTAAGTATTCCTGAAGAATGGAATTCAGACGCTCCACGCCCAGAGCCCCTTTCCGCATCGGCGTCATAATCTGGATCTCGAACGGATCTGCATGGACATACCCTGGCAGCTTTTCCCGGATCAGGGTGATCATCGCGCTGATAATTGCATCCGGATTCTCCCGCCGGATAAAAAGGAAATCCCGGCTTGGTTTTCCCAGAGGAATCTGCTCGCCCCCATTGATCCGATGGGCATTTACAATAATATCGCTTTCTGCCGCCTGACGGAAAATGCGGGTCAGCCGCACCACATTAAAACAGCCGGAAGCAATCAGATCCCGCAGAACATTCCCCGGCCCCACGCTGGGAAGCTGGTTTACATCCCCCACCAGAATCAGCCGCGTTCCCGGATTAACCGCCCGCAAAAGCGCATGCATCAAATAAATGTCAACCATAGAGGTTTCATCAATAATAATTGCATCTGCATCCAGGGGATTTTCTTCATTTCGTTCAAAATGCATCCCTGACGAGGAGCCGCTGTCATCGGGAATCCCTGTCAGCTCCAGCAGCCGGTGCACCGTCCGGGCTTCATAGCCGGTAGCCTCTGTCATCCGTTTTGCCGCCCTGCCTGTAGGCGCTGCCAGAAGAATTTCCATTTCCTCCTGTTCAAAATACCGGATAATCGTGTTGATAGTCGTGGTTTTTCCCGTTCCCGGTCCTCCGGTAATAATCAGCAGTCCACTGTTTACCGCTTCAATCACGGCCTGTATCTGAAGCTCATCCGGCTCAATCTGCTCTTCTGCGCAGATCCGCTCCAGCTTTTTCCTGATTTCCCCCTCTGGCTCCGAACCTCTCAAATTCAAATCGTGAAGCATTCTGGCTGCATTCAGCTCCATGTAATAATACTGGGCCGCATAGATCTCCTGCCCCTTCACCACGATTTTCTTTTCCATCTGCAGATCCACCAGATGCTTTTCCATACTTTCCGGAGCCACATGAAGCAGCTCGGAGGCTCCTGCAAAAAGCTCCTCTTTTGGAAGGTATGTATGTCCGTTTGCCACAGACTGAAGCAGGGTATAAAAGATACCGCTGCGAATCCGGAAATCCGAATCTGTAAAGATTCCTACCCGCTGAGCAATCTCATCTGCCATCTTAAATCCCACACCCTGAATGTCGTCCGCCAGCTTATAGGGATTTTCTTTAATAATGCCGTACAGGCGGGGACCATATTCGTTGTAGATTTTCAAAGCCAGATTCATGGAAATCCCATATTCCTGCAAAAACATCATCGCCTGACGCAAATCCTTTTTCGCTTCCATCTGCTCAGAAATCGACATGGCCATTTTCTCACTGATTCCCTTTACCTCAGCCAGCCGCTCCGGCTCCTCCTCAATAATGCGAAAGGTATCTGCCTTAAACCGGCGGACAATCCGGGCCGCCAGAGCCGTTCCCACACCTTTCACAGCGCCGGATCCAAGATAGCGTTCCATAGACGCCGAATCCTCCGGCGCTTTCAGTTCATAGGTCTCTACCTGAATCTGATCACCGTATACCGGATGCTCTACGCTACGGCCGCTGGCTTCAATAAAATCACCCTCACTGATATAGGGAAAGGTTCCCACCAGCACATATTCCTCTCCGTCACTGTTGACAGAAAGAATAGAATAGCCATTTTCCTCATTTCGAAATTTAATTTTCTCCACATATCCATTTACTGTTGCCATAGACCTGCTCCCGTAAAGACAGAAAAAGCCCCGCGCCAAAAACGGGCCGCGAGACTTTCTTACTGCCATATCTGATTCTGCATCTGCGGAATTCTCAGAAGCTTAAAACTCCTGATTCTTTCCGTCTCCATGCTCAAACTCAATGAACTTACCGGTTCCAACCGCCACAGCCGTCAGAGGATCCTCTGCCACCATAGTAGTAATACCGGTCTTCTCCTCAATCAGCTGATCCAGTCCGTTTAACAGAGAACCGCCGCCGGTCATTACAATACCCCGGTCGAAAATATCAGCTGCCAGCTCCGGTGGTGTCCGCTCCAGTACGTTGTGTACGGCGTCCACAATCTGCATCGCCGGCTCGCGAAGGGCCTCCAGGGTCTCCTCAGAGGTCACCACAATGGTTTTGGGAAGTCCCGTTACCAGATTCCGTCCTCTAACCTCCATGGTCAGCACCTCCGGACGGCGGTAAGAGGAACCGATATTGATCTTGATCTCCTCAGCCGTTCTCTCACCAATCAGAAGATTGTGCTTCTTTCTCATATAGCGCACCAGAGCCTCATCGAAATCATCACCAGCAACCTTGATAGAGGTGCTTACTACAGTACCGCCCAGAGAAATCACGGCAATATCTGCAGTACCGCCTCCGATATCTACGATCATATTTCCACATGCCTTGGAAATATCAATTCCTGCTCCGATAGCGGCTGCAACCGGCTCCTCAATAATCGTTACCTCTCTGGCTCCTGCCTGATAAGTCGCATCCTCGACAGCCTTCTTCTCTACCTCTGTAGCGCCGCTGGGAATGCAGACTGCAATGCGGGGCTTGCGCAGAGTTCTCTTTCCCACAGCTTTATTTATAAAATATTTTAACATCTTCTCCGTCACAGTGTAATCAGAAATCACACCCTGACGCAGCGGGCGAACTGCAATAATGTTGCCCGGAGTTCTTCCTATCATCAGGCGGGCTTCCTCGCCAATGGCCTTGATCCGATTGGTGTCGCGATCAATAGCAACCACGGACGGCTCCTTCAGCACCACGCCTTTTCCCTTGATGTATACTAATATGCTCGCAGTACCTAAATCGATACCGATGTCATTGGATACTAACATTCATTCTTCCTCCTGCCTGTTCCTTGCGTTCCCAATTCTTTCCAAAAAAGAGCAATTTATCCCTGTAAAATAACTTTAATCCCTCTTATTATATACAAACATCGCCTATTTTGAAAGGGTTTTTTTATTTTTTATTTTGTTTATATATTTTTTATAACAGAGACACATTTTTGACACAATTGTTTTTTATACTGTAGTTACATTACTTGAGAGAGTAATGAATCTTATTTCAAGGACCCACTTGAAATAACAAAGCTTTTTCATACTCATACCGGGCAATGAAAATTGCCCGGCCCCCCTAAAAACCATTTTCTTTAATTTGTATACCTACCATTCCCAAGCTGACGCGGTGAGAAAGGACTCCCATCCTTTTTCACCGCGTCAGTCATTTTCCTTATCCTCTCAGGCAGAATTCACTGCAGTCCACTACTCTGGTAGCAAAATCCGCATAAAAATCAGGCTCATGGCAAATCAGAAGAATACTTCCCTTATATGCCTTCAGCGCCCGCTTCAGCTCTTCCTTGGCATCCACATCCAGATGGTTGGTCGGCTCGTCCAGGAGAAGCACATTCGTTTCCCTGTTCATCAGCTTGCATAGGCGTACCTTAGCCTGCTCGCCTCCGGAAAGAACCCGCACCTGGCTTTCAATATGTTTGGTAGTCAGTCCGCATTTTGCAAGAGCAGAACGAACCTGATACTGGGTATAAGATGGAAATTCCTTCCAAAGCTCCTCAATACAGGTATTGGTATTGCCCGGCGCCATTTCCTGCTCAAAATATCCTGTATACAGATAATCTCCCAGCTCCACCTGACCGGATACAGCAGGAATCAGCCCCAGAATACTTTTTAAAAGGGTAGTCTTTCCGATTCCGTTGGAACCCTTCAGGACAACCTTTTCTCCCCTCTCCATAGAAAAATTCAGAGGGCTGGTCAGAGGCTCATCATAGCCAATTACCAGATCCTTGGTCTCAAAAATCATCTTTCCGGCTGCTCTTGCCTCCTGGAAAACAAACTCCGGCTTCGGCTTTTCCTTTGCCAGCTCAATCACTTCCATCTTATCCAGCTTCTTCTGACGGGACATAGCCATATTTCTCGTAGAAACCCGCGCTTTATTTCTGGCTACAAAATCCTCCAGATCTGCAATTTCCTGCTGCTGTCTCTTATAAGCTGCTTCCAGCTGAGCCTTCTTCACTTCATACACCTGCATGAAATGATCATAATCCCCTACATACCGATCCAGCTTCTGATTTTCCATGTGATAAATCAGATTAATCACACTGTTTAAAAACGGAATATCATGGGAAATCAGAATAAAGGCATTTTCATACTCCTGCAGATACCGCTTCAGCCACTCAATATGCTGCTCATCCAGATAGTTGGTCGGTTCGTCTAAAAGGAGAATATCCGGCTTCTCTAAAAGCAGCTTTCCCAGAAGCACCTTGGTTCTCTGACCGCCGGACAACTCGGAAACATCCTTGTCAAGGCCAATCTCCTGCAGTCCCAGAGCCCGTCCAACCTCCTCTACCTTACTGTCGATAATATAAAAATCATGGGCCATCAGAAGATCCTGGATGGTTCCCAGCTCTTCCATCATTTCATTCATCTCATCCTCGGAGGCCTCACCCATCCGATCACAGATAGCATTCATCTGAGCTTCCATTTCAAACAAAAAAGAAAACGCGCTTTTCAGCACATCGCGGATGGTCATCCCCTTTTCCAGCACTGTATGCTGATCCAGGTATCCGGCCCGCACATGCTTTGCCCACTCCACCTTTCCTTCATCCGGCTGCAGCTTTCCGGTAATAATATTCATAAAAGTAGACTTTCCCTCACCGTTTGCCCCTACCAGGCCAATATGCTCGCCTTTCAGAAGCCGGAAAGAAACGTCCTGAAAAATCGCCCGGTCACCAAATCCGTGGCTTAAATGTTCTACATTTAAAATACTCATCAATTTCTCCTTTATCTCACAGTGGTTCTCGCCATCTCCGGCAAGTATGCTTTCTGTCTCTGTGCTGTACCTGCACTCGCTTTTCATTCTATAAGGAAGTCTGGAGAAAAGCAAGCAGAAAAAGAATGTGCCTTGGCAATTTCCCATGAACTAAAAAATGGAGCCGGGCACTTTCATGCACTGCTCCACCTTAGAATCCGTCTCTGTCTACTGCTCCTCACCGTCTTCATCGTCAATAATGCCGCCGATTGAGCTGAGCATTGTAGACACCACCACAGCCACTACAAATAAAACCAGCAGAATCAGTCCGCCACCGGCTATTAAAAGAAACTCCATCTTCCAGCCTCCTGTTCCAGATCATTCTTATTTCTGCAATCTGATGCCAGTATAGCACATATTTTCAGCAAATTCAATAACCTCAGATCATCCCTTTCGGTTCTTCGCTCTGCTGAGTCAGCCAGTTACTCCATTCCCATTTCTTCATTGATTTTGTCTTCACAATCCCGCATAGCCTGAATTGTCTTTTCCATCAGCTCATCTAACTCCCATCCAAGCCGCTCTGCTCCCTGGCGAATCACATCTCTGGAACAGCCGGCTGCAAACCGTTTATCCTTAAATTTCTTTTTTAAACTGGATAATTCCATATCCTTTGTACTTTTTGACGGTCTCATACGGGCTGCTGCTCCAATCAGTCCAGTCAGCTCATCTGACGCAAACAGCACCTTCTCCATCTCATGCTCCGGTTCAATATCGCTGCAAATACCATATCCGTGAGAGCAGATGGAACGAATCATGTCTTCTCCCACTCCGGCCGGACGTAAAAGCTCCGGCGCTTTTACACAATGCTGTTCTGGATACTGCTCAAAATCAATATCGTGAAGCAGTCCCACAATCCCCCAGAAATCTTCTTCCTCTCCATATCCCAATTCTCTGGCATACCAGCGCATTACGCCTTCTACAGTAAGCCCATGTAAAATATGAAACGGCTCCTGATTATATTGTTTCAGCAGATCTAAGGCCTCATCTCTTGCGATTGTACTTTTCTTTATCATTATGCTCTCCTCTTCTCCGGTTTTTATACATTCCGACTTTGTCGTTTTAATAGATATTTTATCGCACTTTTTTTCATTTGTTAAGTTGAATTTTCCAGTCAACTGTAGTATACTAAGCAGGTACGCAGATGTAGTTCATCGGTAGAACATCAGCTTCCCAAGCTGAGGAGGCGGGTTCGATTCCCGTCATCTGCTCTTTTAAAACAGAGGAGCCTTCACTGCAGGACTCCTCTGTTTTTTCATCATATCTGGAATTTTTATCCTACGAGACCGCCGGAATCATCGGCTGCACATCTTCCTTCTCTGCCTTCCGGTAAGCCAGCATCAAATCCACCATTCGCCCGTAGCTTTTCACCCCGTCTGTCTGGTTATTCATTTTCAGGTAGGTGTCATTCCACTGGTTCGCCGCCTCAGCAACCTTGCCCTCATACCCTTCCCAGAAAACACTGTTCTCTCGCAGATCCATACGGGCACTTTCACATAGCTTTCCATGAAGCTGCACATAGGTCTCCATATCTGCCTCTGCCAGGGCATTTCCTGCATACACCCACCCGGTCAGATAGCCGCTGTACTGAAAAGCAGGATTTTGCGAAGCAATACAGGCCAGATAGCCGATAAAATTTGCCTCATCCTCCCGCATAAAGCCTTTTAAATGGGACAGCTCGTGACACATGGTATGGGGAATATTATAATCAGGCATATCACCATTGTAATTCGCCTCTATTGTAAATGGCGAATAAATTCCACACAGCTGCTGCACAGATAAAATCCAGGAAACAGCCACCTCCTTTGGTCGGGGATAATATCCCCCCAGCACAGGATACTGTTCTCCGGCCGCCTGCATGGCAGCAACACTTTCCTGACGCCACTGACTGCGGTTTTCCTGATATCGATAAGCCTGGTTCTTCTCATTGCCCCTTTCCGGCAATTCCGGAGCTGTCTCATTCACCCTTTCCGTCAGATATTCACACAGCTCAACCAGCTCCTCCCTGGTATATTTTCCCGGATCCAACCCTGCATATTCGGAAAACGCCCCAGCATAATAATTGATTCCACAGCAAGTCATATAGGAAAACAGAAGGATTCCTGACAAAAAAATACCACGGCACGCAATCCTTCCAGGTTTGGAAATATGCTTTACCAGGTACCAGAGTGAACCTGCCGCCAGAGCATACAGCCCGATCTCCACAACAGAAACGGGCAGAAATCCCGAAAAGCCCCCAATCCCTTTTACAAGAACAGGATAAATCCTGTGGGCATACCAGTCTGCAAAGCTTTGTGCATACCGGGCACACAGCTGAAGCAGTGCCGCAGCTGTCAGCAGAAGCAGTCCCGCGGCTGCATACCGGATTGATTTTCTTTTTTCCGGATTCATTCTTCTGTTTTCCTGCTGCCCCTTCTTTTGTTCTTCCGTTTTCTTTTCTCCTTGCTCTCTCATTGTTTTCTGGTATCTCTCCATCCTTTTTGCTGTTTATCTCTGCAATTTTGCCCGTTTCGCCTGTTTCCGGCTCTCTGCCGCCTTTTTCTGTCCTGAAGTTCTTCCTCTGCCGTCTTTTTCTCCCGCATTCTACGCGTCTAGCTCTCTGCCGCCTCCTGCCGCTCTATCTGTTTATTGTAGCAGGGGAAAGGACGAAACACCAGTTATTTTTCAAAACAGTTCTCATCTCCAATCCGTTTTTCCGCCTCCTCTTATCTCCCTTCCTGAAATCCTTCTCCGAACACTTCCTTTGTCGGAGATACAATCACAAAGGCTCTGGGATCATGGCGATCAATGATTTCCTTTACCTGATAAAACTGCTTTCTGTCTACAGCGCAGGTCAAGGTTTCGCATTCCTTCCCGCTGTATCCGCCAATACTTTTATAAAAGGTAGTTCCCCGGTTCATGGTGCGCATAATCTCCTCTGCGATTTCTCTGTTTTTATCTGAATGAATCGTAATCATGCTTCCCCGGTTCATGCCATAAAGCAGCATATCAATCGTCTGCGTCGTGCAGACAATCGATATCAGGCCATACATTGCCGCTTCAATCTCCCGAAATACCAGGACAGAACCTCCTACAACAAAAAAATCAATGACCATAATTGCATATCCCGTCTGCATATAAGGGCGAAATTTCTGCAGCAGCTTCGCGAGAATATCCCCGCCGCCTGTAGTTGAATTCCGCATAAATACCACAGCCATTCCCGCTCCTGTAAAAATGCCACCAAAGGCAGCTCCAATCAGCCGATCCCCCGTATACTGCGGTATGCCCAACCAGCCAAATCCGTCCAGTATCACGCTCATCCACACTACAGTACCTATCGTTTTCCATGTCATCCGGCGTTCCAGAAACAGCCAGGACGCAGCAAACAGCGGAAGATTGATCAGCAGACTCAGAGCTCCGATTGGAAGCCCTGACACATAATTGATCATCAGCGCAATTCCGGATACGCCTCCCGGTGCAATCTGGCAGGTATCAATAAAGCACCACATCCCCACTGCCTGCAAAATTCCTCCTGCAATATCGTAAACCAAATCCTTTCCCCGCTCCCACAGACTTGACTGAAACTCTCTCTTCATTCTGTATCCCCTCCTCATTCTCTGTTCTCCGCCTGCGCCGGCCGCTTCAGAAACCAAATCCATTTTCGTCCATAGCCCTCCTGGCGAAGTATATTCCTATCACAGGCTCTTTTCCTATCACAGAAAAAAAGAAAAGGACAGAAATTTTTCCTTCTCTGTCCTTTATCATACACCAATATTGGTTTATTGATTCTTTTTCTTGTTTTCCGCAAATTCTTCTTTTACCTGATCCATCAGGCCATCTGTCATAATTAAATCCATAGACGCGCCGGCAATAGCCTTAGCTCCGTATAAGATACAATTATGAGCCGCCTCTGTCTTTCCGGCATCTACAAATTCCTGAGAATGGGACGACGTTCCTTCCGGCACAAATGCCACACGAATACAGGAGCCGGGAATCTCATACATTACATTGCCGAAATCTGTGGATCCTGTCTTCTCTCTGGGCGGCGCCAGCTGAGGCGCACCGGCCAGCTTGGCATTGTTCATCAGCAGCTCATTTAACTTCAGCACTGGAATCTTATTAAAGAAGAAGGTTCCCTCCTTGATTTCATAATCCACTCCGGCAATCAGAGACGCGCCCTTGATAATATCCAGGAACCGTTCGCAGACTCCCTCCAGAGTCTTTCTGGAAAAGGAACGGATCGCAAATTCTCCCTCTGCCTCTGCCGGAACCACATTTGCCGGTCCCGGAAGCTTTGCTACAGTATAGTGCATTCTCACATCATCCGGCACATGCTCTCTTAAAAATTCAATTCCCTGGAACGCTGCAAGCAGCGCATCAAAAGCGCTTCTTCCCTTATCCGGAGCCAGCGCTGCATGAGCGCGTTTTCCATGGAAGGTAACATGAAAGCTTCTCTGAGCCAGACAGCGCACATCCGTACAGGTGTTGGGGCCTCCATGCATCATAAAGGCCACATCCAAATCATGGAAGCACCCTTTTTTGATCATATCGCATTTGGAGCCCAATGTTTCCTCCGCCGGAGTTCCATACACCACAATCTGGAAGGGACGATCCGTATCCAGATTTTTAAGAGCAGCCGCAGCGCCCAGACAGCCAGGCCCCTGCATATGGTGGCCGCATCCATGGCCCAGTCCACGTAGCGCATCATACTCACAGAGAATTCCAATCACCGGACCGCCTTCTCCGTGACTGTACACTGCCCGGAAAGCTGTTTTATAGCCGCCAACTCCCATTTCTACGGAAAATCCGTTTTTTCTTAAATAATCTGTCAGCAGACCAGCGGCAAAAACCTCTTCTCCCTCATACTCCGGATTGTCGAAAATCTGATCCGCCATGGACCAGAGCTCCTCCCGCTCTTCTTCAATCCGCTGGAATAACTCTTCCTTCCTCATAACAGTTCCTCCTTACATAGGTCCAAAATGAATCAGCTGCGCTCCGATTAACAGCACAGTTCCCACAATCAGCCACAGAATGAAAATCTTCCACATAAACCGCATCCATCTGTCATAAGGAATATTGCAGGCGCTGATAATTCCCATCAGAGCAGTAGAAGTCGGAAGAATATAGTTACAGAATCCATCGCCAAAGTTAAATGCCAGAATCGCTGTCTGTCTTGTTACCCCAATCAAATCAGACAGGGGAACCATAATCGGCATCACCGCTGCTGCCTGACCAGAACCGGAGGTCAGGAATACATTGATAACGGTATTGGCAATCAGCATAGCCGGAGCCTGGAGAATGGTGGGTACACTGCCAAGTCCGCCTGCCAGAGTATGAACAACCGTATCAATGATTTTTCCGTCGCTCATGATCGCGCTGATAGACTGAGCCAGTCCAATGATGATCATGGCAGACATCATTTTCTTGCAGCCCTCCAGGAAGTTTTTAGAAATTGTTGCGCTGTCAAATCCCGAAATAACGCCAACAATAATTGCCAGCCAGATAAACATAGCAGCCATCTCCGGCATATCCCAGCCCCATTTGATGCTGCCGAATACAACAACCACAAGAGAAACCACCAGCGCAATTACATTCAAAATCTTTCTCAGATCGATGGTTCCAAAGCTTTCCAGATCTCCGCCCTTATTCAGCTCATTATCCTTATCCAGATCATACATGGGGCTGACAGTCGGATCTTTTTTCACCTTTAATGCATACCGGATCAAGGCAATATTGGTGAATACATAATACACAGCAAAGCAGATCCAGCGGTATCCGATACCAGAATACGGCGGAAGCTCTGCAATCTTCTGAGCTACCAGGGTTGTGTTGGGATTCAGGGTACCGGTAGAAAATCCAATGGCACCGCCCAGCAGAATAATCGCCGCACCTGTAATCGAATCAAGACCAATGGCCAAAGACAGCATCACCATAACCGGTGCAAAAGCAATAAACATATTAACGCCCTGAGTTGTACAGATCAGACCAAACATCAGCGTCAGAATCGGAATAAACACATAGAGATTGTTGGAGAATTTCTTCGCCAGCTTTGCAATCACAGCCTGCAGAGAACCGGACTGGGTCAGCATATGAAAAGCTCCGCCAGAAAACAAAATGACCAGCATCAAATCTACCCGCTTAACAAATGCCTTCACAATGTACATGGGAATCAGCAGCGGATTCACCGGAGAGCGCTCCAGATACTGGAACTGAGTCGGATCAATGACCTTGATTCCGTCTGCATTCTCAATCCGGACATATTCCCCTGCCGGGAGAATCCAGGTCATGGCTACTGCCGCAACAATGATCGTAAACACAATCACAAAGCTGTGCGGCATCTTAAAACGTTTTTTCTTTTTCTCACTCATAAAAAGCCACCTCCTAAGTATACTGTTTTTATTATACCTAGGGGCAGCTTTCGTGACCATTAGCAAAAACTGAAAGCAAGATTAAATTTTTTATATTGTAGAAACAAAAATGAATTTTTAGTATTGTTTCCGCACAGTTTCGTACAGAATCTCAATCAGCCGATTTTCACATTCCGTTAAGACACGTCCCTTCCGGTAGGCAAGAATCAGTCTGGAATAAAAGGAATCTCTTCCTATATAGTAATATCTTACATTCTGAAATCGGGACATATTTTTTATGTACCCAAGACGGTTAAATCCTATTCCCAATCCCAGCTCAACCATACTGATAATAATATCAAAATGGGCTACCTCCAGGATTCTTCTGGGCCGGATATGGTTCTGCTCAAAAATCCTCTCCGCTGTTTTCCGCATACTCTGTGCCATAGTCGGAAGAATAAAGGTTTCTCTGTCCAGATGGATCATATCCAGATGCAGATAATCATCACCGTCTTCCTGGTATGCATATGCGTTAGCCGGATGATCTGCCGGAAGCGCTACCAGAACCTGCTCCTTTGCCAGTTCCCGGTAGGTTACATCGGCCAGTTCATCCCGGTACATAGTCACCACAAAATCCACCGTTCCTTCCCGATACATGGCTGCCAGTTCCTCCTGGTTTCCATCCCGGAAAATAATTTCCACATCCGGATATTCTTCCATAAACCTCTTTAGCAGCTCCGGCGCTATAGAGATTGCCCGCCTCTGCTGAATGCCAATTCGAATGGACGGATGAGCCTTGCGCCTGGCATGATCCACCAGACAGTCAAACTCATCCTTCATTTCCAGCATTTTTCTGGCTCTGGACACATATTCCTCTCCAATCGGCGTCAGCACAAAGGAGCGGCCTGTCCGGAGAAAAAGAGAAATGCCCAGATATTTTTCCAGATTACTGATATAAACACTGAGAGCTGACGGAGAAATATAAAGCTCTTCTGCCGCTTTAGAAATTGTCTGGCACCTGGCCAGAGTACACACATACTGCTGTTCCTTTAAGTTCATACACACTCTCCGAAGGCGTCCATTTCCGCCCAGTCTGTCATTTGCTTACAGGATTTGTCATAATCCATATTCCAACATGGCCCCGGCTGAAAAGCCGGGGCCATAAGTCTTGCTTCATTTATCAGGTTCTTTGCCTCTCCTGACAAAGAACTCATCCTTTCATTTCCAGACGTACCAGAGCTCTCTTTAAGGCCATCTCTGCGCGAAGCACATCAAGATTTGCATCTTTAGAAGCCAGCCGGTGCTCTGCACGGCTGCGGGCTTCTTCTGCACGCTTAAAGTCAATCTCATCCGGCCATTCTACCACTTCAGCCATAATCGTCACTGTCTCCGGCAGGATGGTAATAAATCCGGAATGCAGGGCAGCCACTTTGACTTCTCCTGCCTCATGGATCTTCAATACGCCCGGAGCCACAACCGCAGTCAGCGGAATGTGGTTGGGATAAATACCAATATCGCCCTCCGTAGTTGTCAGCTCTACCATAGTAACCTCTCCATCGTAGAACCGCTCCGTAGGAGTGACAATCTGTAATTTCATTCCATCAGCCATAGACGTACCCCCTATTTCACACGGGCAAGAACGTCATCAATATTTCCGGCATTGAGGAAATACTGCTCCGGAATATCATCATGCTTTCCTTCCAGAATCTCCTTAAAGCCCTGAATCGTCTCGCTGAGAGGTACATAACGTCCTTCCAGACCAGTAAACTGTCCTGCAACGAAGAAGGGCTGAGACAGGAATCTCTGAATCTTTCTTGCACGGGATACAGTCAGCTTATCTTCCTCAGAAAGCTCATCCATACCCAGCATAGCGATAATATCCTGCAGCTCTTTATATTTCTGAAGTACCTCCTGTACTCCACGGGCTACCTTATAGTGCTCCTCACCTACCACACGGGGATCCAGAATGCGGGAGGTAGACTCCAGCGGATCCACTGCCGGGTAAATACCCAGCTCAACGATGGAACGGCTCAGTACGGTGGTTGCATCCAGATGTGCAAAGGTATTTGCCGGAGCCGGGTCAGTCAGGTCATCTGCAGGTACATAAACAGCCTGTACAGATGTGATAGAACCGTTCTTGGTAGAGGTGATACGCTCCTGAAGAGCGCCCATCTCTGTCTGCAGCGTCGGCTGATATCCTACTGCGGACGGCATACGTCCCAGCAGAGCAGATACCTCAGAACCTGCCTGAGTGAAACGGAAAATATTATCAATAAACAGCAGTACGTCCTTACCGCCCTGATCACGGAAATACTCTGCCATAGTAAGTCCTGTCAGACCTACTCTCATACGTGCTCCCGGCGGCTCGTTCATCTGACCGAATACCATGGTGGTTTTATTGATAACTCCGGAATCAGTCATCTCATAGTAAAGGTCATTTCCTTCACGGGTACGCTCGCCTACGCCGGTGAATACAGAATATCCGCCGTGCTCTGTGGCGATGTTACGAATCAGCTCCTGAATCAGTACGGTTTTGCCTACGCCGGCGCCGCCGAACAGACCGATTTTACCACCCTTCTGATAGGGGCACAAAAGGTCAACGACCTTGATACCTGTCTCCAGAATCTCTGTCTCTGTAGACTGTTCCTCGAAGGTAGGAGCTTTTCTGTGGATTGGAAGATATTCTTCCACCTGTGGCTTTTCTTTATTGTCAATGGGCTCGCCCAGCACGTTGAAAATACGCCCCAGCGTATTCTCACCAACCGGAACCGTAATCGGCGCTCCGGTTGCAATGGCGTCCATACCACGTCTTAATCCGTCGGTTGTTCCCATAGCGATACATCTGACCGTATCGTCACCAAGATCCTGGGCAACCTCAACAACCAGCTCACCGCCGGTTTCCAGCGGAATTTTGATTGCCTCGTTGATTTCCGGGATCTTGCCCTGGGAGAACTTGATGTCCATAACCGCACCGATAATCTGTGTGATTTTACCAGTATTTTGCTCTGCCATCTTGCTTCTCCTTATATTTATTGTAACAGCTCAGCCATGCATCTTATTGTCCGCTGTAAGCGGGCAATAAGTACCGGGCGTCTGCCCTGTGAACCGTTACGATTTATTGGTTTCGCAGCAGCCCGTTTTTGTCGGACTGCCGCTTTCTTGTGCATCATTTATCAGCTGATTGCATTGGCGCCTGCAATAATCTCCGTCAGCTCCTGAGTAATGGAGCCCTGACGGGCGCGGTTATACTGCAGCTCCAGCTTGCCCAGCATCTCTTCTGCATTGTTTGTTGCCGAATCCATGGCCGTCATACGTGCGCCGTTTTCACTGGCTACTGCCTCCTGAAGCGCGCCGAAAATCAGACTGCTCATATATTTGGGAATAATCATATCCAACACAGTCTCTTCATTGGGCTCATAGTTCATAAGAGCCTTCTCTGTCTCATGTTCTCCGTCTTCTCCTGCCTCCATAGTAAAGGGAAGGAGCTTAATCAGCTTCGGAATATGGACAACCGTATTTTTGAAAGAGGTATATGCCAGATAAATTTCGCCAATTTCGCCCCGGCCAAAGGAGCCCAGCAGTTCTTTTGTCAGATCCGCCGCATCCTGATACACCGGTTCATTGATTACCTCAGAGTAATCTCCCTTGATCTCGTAGCCTTTTTTTGACAATCCGTCACGGCCCTTCCGTCCGATTGCGTACACACAGGTGTCTTCTGCCTTCAGCTCCGGATTTCCCACAATCAGCTTGACTATATTGTTGTTATATCCGCCTGCCAGACCGCGGTTAGAGGTAATGGCAATCACTGCCTTTTTCCCGCTTCCGCCGGCCTTTAAATACTTGTGGTCAATATTTCCGGATCTTTTCAGCATGGACGAAATGGTTCCATACATCATGTCAAAGTAAGGTTTGGAATTTTCCGCCTTCTGTCTTGATTTCTGCAGCTTTACTGTAGAAACCAGCTTCATGGCCTTGGTAATCTGTCCGGTGCTCTGGATACTGGCTTTCCTGCGTTTTATATCTCTCATGGATGCCATGATATTTACCTCACTTTCGTGTCAGCTCACAGCTTTCACGGCTTTTGTCCGCCCGGCGTTCCCTTTCTGCCGCTTCCGGCCTGTTCTGCCTGACGCGCCTTTGCCTACCGCTGTGCCTTACACTCCTTGATTGCCTTTACCAGAAGCTCCTCTGTCTCCTCCGTCAGTACCTTGGTATCGCGGATAGAAGCCGGAATCTCAGGATATTTTGTATCAATGTATTTGAATAATTCTTTCTCAAAACCAAGTATATCTGCAACCGGAATATCCAGAAGATATTTCTTGGTAGCTGCGTAAATGATGATTACCTGGTACTCAACCGGCATGGGCTGATACTGAGGCTGCTTTAAAACCTCACGGATACGCTCACCCTGAGCCAGCTGCTCCGTAGTAGCCGCATCCAGCTCGGAACCGAACTGAGCAAAACTTGCCAGCTCACGGTACTGAGCCAGCTCTACACGGATAGGAGCTGCAATCTTTTTAATTGCCTTAATCTGTGCTGCACCTCCTACACGGGATACAGACAGACCTGCATTGATTGCCGGACGGAAACCAGAGTTAAACATCTCAGTCTCCAGATAAATCTGACCATCTGTAATAGAAATTACGTTGGTCGGAATATATGCGGATACGTCGCCTGCCTGGGTTTCGATAATCGGCAGTGCAGTCAGGGAGCCGCCGCCTAAATCGTCAGAAAGACGGGAAGCACGCTCCAGCAGTCTGGAATGCAGGTAGAATACGTCGCCCGGGTAAGCCTCACGTCCCGGCGGTCTCTTCAGCAGAAGGGACAGGGTACGGTAAGCAGCTGCATGCTTGGTCAGGTCATCATAAACCACCAGCACGTCCTCTCCGTTTTCCATCCATTCCTCACCGATCGCACAGCCGGAGTAAGGAGCAATATACTGCAGAGGAGCCAGATCGGAAGCAGTGGATACTACGATAGTAGTATAATCCATGGCGCCGAACTCCTCTAAAGTTCTTACAATATTGGCTACTGTGGAAGCCTTCTGGCCAATCGCAACGTAAATACAGTGTACTCCCTGGCCCTTCTGGTTAATAATGGTATCAATGGCAATCGCAGTTTTACCAGTCTGACGGTCACCGATAATCAGCTCACGCTGTCCTCTTCCAATCGGAATCATGGCATCAATCGCCTTGATACCGGTCTGAAGGGGGGTGTCTACGGATTTTCTCTCAATAACACCGTGTGCCACACGCTCAATGCGGCGGAATTTCTCAGTCTCGATGGGACCCTTGCCGTCAATCGGCTGTCCCAGAGCATTGACCACGCGGCCGGTCAGGGCATCGCCTACCGGAACCTCAACTACGCGGCCAGTGGTCTTTACAATGTCGCCTTCACTGATGCTGCTGCTGTCACCTAACAGAACAACACCTACGTTATCCTCCTCCAGGTTCAGGACCATGCCGTAGTTCTCTCCCGGGAATTCCAGAAGCTCACCCTGCATGGCTTTTTCCAGACCATGGATACGGGCGATACCGTCCGCAACCGTGATAACTGTGCCGACATCCGAGACTTCCAGTTTGGTAGAATATTTCGCAATCTGTTCTTTAATTACCGAACTGATTTCTTCTGGTCTCAAATTCATTTTGCAGTTTCCTTTCTGACTGTTTATGCTAACTGAAGACTGGAAAGCTCCTTCTTCAGTTCATAAAGCCGTGTTTTAATGCTGCTGTCCACTACGTGATCTCCAATGCGGATTACCATACCGCCCAGCAGAGCCGGGTCTACAGAATAGTGCATCTCAAAGGCCACATAGGCGGTTGTTTCCAGCAGCTTCTTTTCCAGACCTGCCTTCTGCTCCGGCTTCAGCTCCACCGCGCTTGTCACGTAAGCGGCGCCGATTTTCTTGTACTCCTTCACCCGCTGGATGAAATAGTCCAGTACCGGAATCAACTCACTTTGTCTGTCTTTTTCGACAATGATTGCTAAAAAGCCCATCAGCTCGATTTCCACCCGGTTTTCAAATACCTGGCGGATAATCGCTACCTTATCCTCCTTCACAATCTGAGGATTGCCAAGAAGAGCAAGGAGCTCCGGGTTCTCCTTTAAAATGGGAATCAGGGCGTTTACTTCCTCATAAAGGGTATCCACCTTATTATTTTCCATGGCGGTCTCAAACAATGCATCGCCGTACACCTTTGACACTAGCTTTGCCATGTGCTCTCACCCATCTCTTTCAAAGTCTCATCAATCAGCGCATCCTGAATCTTTCCATTCATGGAGCAGCCTACAACCTTTTCAGCCATCAGAGCAGCAATGTTGACAACCTCCTGTTTCATGTCGTCAACAGCTTTCTTCTTCTCCAGCTCAATCTCACGGTTTGCCCGCTCAATGATTCTGGCTGCCTCTGCCCTGGCCTCTTCCAGCATTTCCTCCTCACGGGCTTTTGCTTTTCTCCGTGCGGTTTCCAGAATGCTCTCTGCTTCTTTGTTCACGTCCCTAAGCTTTGCTTCATACTCTTCTTTCAGAGCTGCCGCAGACGCCTGATCCTGCGCCGCCGAAGCCAGTTCGCCGGCAATCTTCTGTCTTCTCTTTTCCAGCACGTCACGAACCGGATTGAAAAGCAGATAGGACAGTGCAAAGAACAGGATAAAGATATTGATACCAGTCAGCACCGCATCATGCAGAAGCTGCGGGTCAAATCCTATCAGTCTGTCCAAGTCTTTAGCCTCCTTTCGCTACATTCTCCTGTCTGTTCTGTCTATTAAGCGGAAAACGGCTTAACGAACATCAGGATGATTGCAACAACCAGGCCGTACAGACCGGTGGTCTCGGCTACTGCCTGACCAAGCAGCATGGTAGAAGTAATATCAGACTTTGCGCCCGGATTGCGGCCTACTGCTGCAGCGCCGTGTCCTGCTGCGATACCCTGTCCAACACCAGGTCCGATACCGGCGATCATTGCCAGACCTGCACCAATTGCGGAACAACCAAAGATAAAGTCCTGTCCTGAAATATTCATAAATGTAGTCCTCCTAAATCAATTTAAACGTAAAATATGAAGTGTTGTATTTCACTGCATGTTCCCGCCATTATTCCATCTTATCATTAATATATACCATCGTAAGCATACAGAATACGTACGTCTGGATACATCCTGAGAATAAATCGCAGTAAACATGGAGTGCTGCCGGAATACCGATGTTTGCGAAAATTGGCATCATTCCATACCACAGTCCCATAATGATAACGCCTGACAGCAGGTTCGCAAACAGACGCAGGGAAATGGATAGCGGGTTGGCCAGCTCACCGATTAAGTTAATCGGGAACAAAATAGGCGTAGGCTCAAACAGGCTTGTGAAATGACGCACGCCGCGGTTTTTGATTCCCTGGTAGTTCACAATGAAGAAGGTGACCATACCAAGCAGAAATGTAACGCCATAGTCTGCAGTGGGCGCACGAAGTCCCAGCATACCGCTCAGGTTGCAAAACAAAATAAACAGGAAAATCGTACCAATATAGTTGATAAACCTTCTTGCATTGCCGCCCAGAATACCGCCAGCCATATTGGCAAGGGCTTCATAGGCCATCTCCAGCGCATTCTGGAACATCCCCGGTTCATCCGTTGCCTTTTTCAGGGTCCGGTTTGCCAGAAATGCAATCAGCAGAATTAAAGCAGAGACAATCCACATTCCAATGGTGGTTGTTGTAATCCAAAAATCCTGTCCGAACATATGATACTCAAAAACGCCATGTATCATAAAGTCAGGTTCATTGGACATCAGCATTCCCATTCCTATTCTCATACACTGTCCTCCTTTCTTCTGTATTCCAATACTTTTCTACCGGTTTTTCAGAGCTGCCTGAACTAAACTGCTCCCGGATACTTCTGATTCTCCGTCTCTGACGGCTCTTCCAGCTCCTCCAGAATGGCTTTTGCAGGCTCCTCCTGATATCCCGATATTTTGCGGACCAGCGGCTGCAGATAAGCTCCCGCCTTCATTCCCATGGCTCCCAGCACCGCTGCCAGCAGGTCAATCTTCAGCACACGCCAGAAGAAAAACAGGGCAGCTACAAACATTACCTTCCGGAGAAGGTTCTGAGCCACAGTAAGCTTGCTGGCGTAGTTTTCACTCTGACTGTCCAGGGCCCGCTCTGTTATGACAGCCATATGAACCAGCATCATCATGGCACCTGCCGCTCCCACTATAAGCCCCAGAATTACCGGAACTACCGGATAGGAAAATCCGGGAAGAAACAGGACTGCCAGAACCGCCAGAATCACATTCCACAGGATCACTCCTACAGACATCTCCAGAAGCAGCCGTTTTGTTGGTCTGCTAAGCCATATCATCTTTCGTCTGCCTCCTTCATTCTATTCTTCGGTTCCTCCGACTGTCCTGCCGCAAAAATACGGCTGGACTGCTTTGGCTTGCTGATTCCCGTTCTTGATGTCAGAGCTCTGCTCTCCTTTCGGATGCGTTCGTCCTCCTTCTTCTCCTGTTCCAGAGTCCGCTTTGCCATCCCCCAGGCACACCGTCCCCCTGACAGCACACCGAGAATCACCATTGGAATCATCACACTTCCCCCCAGATGGGAGTCCACCTGATATCCAATGAAAACACACAGAAAGACAGGTGTGATTACGCACAGGCCAAGCTGCGTTATCATCGCAAGGCTCCGAAATACACTTTTTTTGTAATGCATCACTGTCCACCCTTCTCTGTATTTTTGCATGTACCTACTATTATACCCAATACTTTTTATTTTGTCCATTATTCATAGGAATTTCGTAAAAATAACATTCAGATTGTACAACACTTTAAAGATTGTCACAAATTTATCATTATTATCACCAATCCTGTCCATATTATTTTGTTAATTTTCCATAGAAATCCAGAAAGTTTATGGATTTTACACTTTTTAAATCACAAAATTTTTCAGGTACACCGATAGTTTTTTCCTTTTCCAGGCCATATATCAAAATTCTGTTAAGGTTCCTCTCTGATTATATGATTTTTGTCAACAAATCATACAGGTTCCGTTAAGAGTCCGGAAAACCTATTTTCATCTGAGGGATTACCGTCTAAAATACAAAACAGTGATTGCCGATATTTCATTCACATAAATCCATATTTTGAGAGAGGAGATTTTGTCTTATGAACAGTATTTTAATCTGGATGATTACTATTTTATATGGAGTAATCGGAGGCGTTTCCACCCTGGCTCTTGTCGCAGGTATTCCAGCCATCATCTTCTGGAAATTCTACCGCCGGGCAGCTCTGAAAATCTCTATTATGGATTAACGATTTGCCTATTTCTACACTTCCTCTTTTTCGGATCCTCCATCCGAAATCAAAATTCGCCGGAGAGACAAAGAGGTGCTTTTATACGCACAGCTTTGTTTCTCCGACGAATTTTTATTTTTCATAATTATAACCGTTTTACAGGGCCTGACGAATCTTCTCCGCAATCTCTTCGCACTGGGCATCGTCAAATACGACTCTTCCCGGATTCATCTCAAAGGTTCCGCCATACTCGAATTCACCCTCATACTTGGGAACAAGATGCATATGCAGATGGCAGCCGGTATCTCCGTAAGCGCCGTAGTTTACTTTCTTAGGATGGTAAACCTTGTGAATGGCGCGGGCAGCTTTTGCCACATCTGCAAAAAATGCATTTCTCTCCTCGTCCGTCAGTTCAATCATCTCGCTGATATGCTTGTCATGAGCCAGAATCAGACGTCCCGGATGACTCTGCTCCTTAAATACATACAGAAAGCCTGTATCCATCTTACAGATAGGGTAAGCGAACTTTGCAACCAAATCTCCCTGCATACAGTATGCGCAATTTACATCTTTCATGTCTTGTACCTTCCTTCTTCAGATTAGCCGTAGCAGCTGTATTACTGCTTCTATTCTACTCCTGTTCCCGCTCATGCGCAAGTAAAACTGGCGAAAAGAAAAGCCGAAGTCTTCCGACTCCGGCCTTTCTTGATACAGGTCTTTTTTATCAGCCTGCCATGGGATGTACTCCCTCATTATTTTCTTCCTTCTCTTCAGACTCCTCAGTCGGCTTAACTGCCTTTTTCCAGGCATGCATAGCCAGTGCCATAGCGATAACGCCATAGGATACGAATACACGGAAATACTCACCGATGACCGGATCGCCGAACAGCTCCTTACCAGCCAGCGGAGATACGATAAACAGTGTATGGAACAGGACAATACCCAGCAGAGCCTGCTTATTGGTAGCCTTCTGTACAGAAGCGCCTCCTACCAGAAGAGCTGCAATCGCAAACTGTCCCACCTGAGTATGAGCGCCGTAGGTGGACAGGGTTCCCACATTCTGCAGGAAGATCAGCTGTCCCCAGCTCGCCAATACCGTTGAGAAAATCATGGCAATGATACGGGTTCTGTCTACGTTGATACCGGAAGCGTTTGCCACGGCACGGCTCTGACCTACCGTTCTCATATTCTGGCCCAGACGGGTCTTCAGAAGAACATTGTTAAATACGCAGAGAGCTGCAATACACAGGTAAGTCATAACCGGAAGCTTCACCATAATCAGCACCTTGTACAGGGCCGGAATATAGGTCAGACCATATACGACTGCTGCTGCCGCGATATATCCAAGAGCTTTTTTGGTATTAAACGGCTCGCCGCCTTCCTCAGATTTGGCCGCCAGCTTTGCTTTTACAAACTGCGCTGCCTGAACAATCACAGTCAGGAGACAGCAAAGCTCCACTGCAGAAAGCAGAAGCAGACGGTCAGCAGATAAGAACCGCTCAACCGGACCAATAAAGCTGATTCCATAAATCACAACTGCTGCTGCCACCGTGCTTCCTGTTTTCTTCCAGTTGTTCTCCTGCTTCTTAGCCAGCTTAAAGGCCAGGGAGCAAACCGTTCCAATCAGGAACAGATAGAAACCAACCTCCAGAATCGTCAGCATGGGAACATTGTCCAGAGCATATTTTACGGTATCCTTTAAGTCAATGGTATTCTTAACACCAACACCTGTAGGAATCATCAGCTTGGTATTTACCATAGGAATAATACCGCCGAATACAAACAGGAAAATAAACTGATAAATTCCTTCTGCAAAATATCCCAGCACCAGACCGCCGATCATCTCGCTGCCCTTCATATGGTTAAACAGCTTACCTACCAGATAACCAAAAAGAACAGAGAACGGAGTTGCCAGAGCTGCCGTCACCAGAAATCCGCCGAAACCGGTCAGACCCCAGTATGTTGTCAGAAACAGAGCAATCTGCGCAGACATGGCTCCGATAACAATACCAAAGTTCAGTCCCATGCCGGCAATAACCGGAATAATCAGGGAAAGTACAATAAATGAGTTACGCGCAATTCGAGTAAACAGCTCCGGAATAACAAAAGTCAGCGGCTGCTTTGATGCAATGGTTGCGCCTACACACAATAATATAAACAGAATTACTACTTTATTCTGAAACAGAATATCCTTCAGCTTCTTATTCACGGCCGTCACCTCCCTTTGCCTGAGTCAGAGCGTAGATAATAATACCGTTGGAAATAATCATACGCATAACCTCGGACAGGTTTCCTTCCGGAATAATCTGGTTTACAACCGGAAGTCCCAGCGTCATGATACCCTGGAACAGGAATGTACCAATCAGTACATGAACAATCAATGCCCTCTTCGGTGTTGCACCGCCAATCAGCACTGCGGCTACAGAGGTAAAGCCCATCATCATCGGTCCGTTATACAGCTGCATAAAGCCGAAGCCCTGCGCGTACACCAGAATACCGACTGCCGCCAGCACTGTGGAAATGGTGGTTCCAATCAGGCGCATCTTATTTACATTGATTCCTGCTGCTTTGGCAAACATGGGATTGGCGCCTGCAGCAGTCATTGCCATACCGGTTTTGGACCGCATAAACAGCCATACCAGGAAGCACATCAGGAAGAAGAACAGCAAAAGACCGGTCGGGAACAGGAAATCACCCATTCCGAAAGCCATTGTCTTATTCATAACCTCACTGAAAGAAGATGCCAGAGAAATGGTATTACGCATACCTTTACCGGCATTGGGCCAGATCAGCTCACCATTATCAAAAGGAAGCAGCATCCAGACCATATTCATAAATGCGATAACAGAGAATCCCACATAAGTGGTAACTGTCATCTCAGAGCCCTTTACCCGGTTTAACAGCAGTCCATAAAGATAGCCGATTCCCGTAGCCAGAACCACACCAATCAGAATTGCCACCAGAATTGCCACCCAGGCTGCAAACAGCGGATGAATGGCTACCAGAGACGGATTCTGTGCAATATTCAGCTGAATGACAATAATACCGCCCAGCAGGCCTCCTACGATACCCATGGAGATACCAAAGTTCAGGCCGATTCCGCACTGAACCGCAGGAACCATAGCCAGAGCCAGAATTCCAAACATACCCCAGCGGCGAAGGATATCACCGAAAAACTGCGGCATATTCATCTGAAAGGCTGATGCCCCGATAACCAGCAGAATAAAGAATCCTGCAATAATAATACGCGGCAGGCCGAATTTATTTATCATCTTTTTTAATGGATTATCCATTGTTCTGACCTCCTTTCCATGCTCCGGACATTGCCAGTCCAAAGTTTGCATCTGAATCATTCGGAGACAGGATACATGCCAGCTTTCCGTCAGAAACGATGCCTATCCGGTCAGAAATGGACCGCAGTTCTACTAATTCAGAGGAAACAATAATTACTGTTAATCCGGTTTCCCGGTTCAGCTTTGTCAGGTACTCCAGCACCAGCTTTTTCGCACCGATATCAATACCACGGGTCGGCTCTGATACAAACAGAATATCCGGCTCCAGAGTCAGCGCACGAGCCAGACACACCTTCTGCTGATTTCCGCCTGACAGCCTTCCTGCTGCCTGACGAATTCCAGTACAGCGAATATCCAGGGTCTTTACCATATTTTCTGCATGAGCCTTGGCTGCTGCAGAATCGTAAAGATGCATCCAGCCGATTTTCTTTAAGAACTTGCCATTGGTGTACATGGCGGAGAAGATAATATTCTGCTCAATGCTTTCATCCAGCAGAAGACCTACGCCCCGACGATCCTCAGAAACAAAGGCAACCTTGTGTTCCAGGGCATCGCCCAGCTTATCCAGATTCAGAAGCTCGCCGTTGATCCTGACCTCGCCAGATGCCTTGTACAGCCCCATGATTCCATTGGGAATTCCCAGCTTACCCTGTCCTGCCAGGCCGCCAATACCGAAAATCTCACCTTTCCGGATATCCAGGTCAATTCCTTTTACCTGCTCACCAGGCATATCTACCTTGTAGTTGCGAAGACTTACAGCAATCTCCTTGTCACTGATCTTACGGGTATCCGGCTCAGAGCTTTCATCTACCAGCTTCTCTACCTTACGGCCAATCATCAGCTCTGCAATCTCAACTACGTTGGTATCTTTAATCTCTTTTCTTGCAACGAACTCGCCATCTCGAAGAATGGTCATACCGTCCGCCACTGCCATAACCTCGTCCAAACGGTGAGTAATGAAAATAATAGCAATGCCCTGGGATGAAATCACCCGCATGGCTTCCAGAAGACGATCTGCCTCAGACTCTGTCAGAACTGCTGTCGGCTCGTCGAATACCAGAATCCGAATACCAGTCTTATCCAGCTCACGGGCAATCTCAATAAACTGCATATATCCTACTGGAAGACCTGCCACCTTCACATAGTCCTCAATCTGAAGTCCTATGGTCTTTAACGCCTTCTTGGCATCCTTTCTCATGGCCTTTGTATCCAGGGTTTCCATGGATTTGCCAAAAAGACGGCTTGCCAGGTTCGGCGTACTGATTTCACGTCCAACCTTAATATTCTCTGTAACAGTAAATCCCGGAATCAGCATAAATTCCTGATGCACCATACCGATGCCCAGCTCCATGGCCTTTAAGGGGGTATCGATGACTACATCCTCGCCGCCTACCTGAATCGTTCCCTCATATCCTCCCGTATTGTGAATCACAGGCATACCAAACAGGATATTCATCAGTGTGGATTTTCCTGCTCCGTTCTCTCCCATCAGCGCATGAATCTCGCCGGGACGAATATGCAGGTTTACTCCTTTTAAAACACGGTTGCCGTAATATTCTTTGGCAATGTTGTCCATTTTAAGGACATAGATTTCGTTCGTGTTCTCCAATTCAATAACCTCTTTCTACATTCATTTGTTATAAGTCTCACAGGGCACTTCCTGTAAGGAAAAAGAGTTCCTCTCTGCACTCCCCATCAGGCGAAACGCTTTTTCTTTACAGAAAGCATCTCCTGTACAGAACCGCCGTCCCTTTCAACCGTTCTGTATACAGGAAAAGGTTCCGCCAACTTTCGCCGTAATGCGTCTGTTGGCGAAACCCTGTTGCTCCTGAATTAATATGGTTTCAGCCGTTCTTTATTCAAAAGTAACAAAATCAGACATAACCAGGAAATGATTGTCCTTAGCATTGCCACTGTCATCTACATAGTGAGCAATGGTCATCTTTGCATCCGGAGTATACTGCTCTGCACATTCCTGGATGGTGTCACGCAGAACCTGCTCGTCCAGAACCACACCATTGGTCTCGCCTTCCAGAACCTTCTTTGCATACTCAACGCCTGCATTTACGAACAGCATATTACAGGGAACGCCCCAGGTGGAAACACGTCCGCCCATGTTGTACTCGTCAACCTTGGCCTGCAGCTGCTCCATCATGTAGGTTACATCAGCCTCATGACCAGCCATGTCGATATTAAGAGCTGCCGGGAATGCGTGGAACGGAGACGGACAGCACTGTAAGCTGTAGATAGCGCCGTTCTCAAATACGGAACGGATCAGCGGCTCCTGCATACCACAGTTGGTGGTGAAGAATACAGTGTCCTTGCCGTACTTCTCGATCTGACGCGGAACATCCTCCAGGATGAACTGCTGAGCACCGGTAATACCAGAGTCACCGGTCGGATCCGGAGCGGTGACGTCAACCATCTCGATACCGTTCTCTTCACAGTACTTCTTCATGTTCTCGTGACGTGCAACGATCAGAGCGTAGCTCATGTGACGCGGGAAAGAGTAGTGAATCAGAGTCTTTGCACCCTGCGCCTTTGCCTGCGGCGGAATCACAGTACCGCATCCAGGCTCGTCAACCTGCAGAACGATATCAGCCTTCGGGTTAATAACGCCCGGGTCCTCACCAGGAGTACCTGCAATGAAGATCATGTCAGGACGGGTCTCACGTACTTTGTCGATTGCAGCTGCGGTTCCCGGAACTGCCTGACACCAAACAATTGCCTTAACCTCTGGATCAGAAGCCATTGCTACTGCATTGGAAATCAGAGTCTCGGTTTCAGTGGTAAAGTTATCCGGATAGGTAGCGGTAACAATCATGTCACCGTACTTCTCTTTCATCTTGTTGGCCTGAGTAATCTCCTCATCACCCTGAGATGCTGTACCGGTAAGAATACCAATCTTAAAAGGCTCAGCCTCTTTCTGCTCCTCTGCTTTGGTCTCAGCTCCCTCTGCTGATTCCCCTGCTGCTGCAGTAGTTGCTGCCTCAGTCGCCGGTGCTGCTGTTGTTGCTGCCGGCTCTGCGCCGCGACAGCCTGCCAGAGACAATACCATTGCCGCTGCCATTGCCAGACTTAAGAAACGCTTTTTCATTTTTCTCCTCCTTATAAGTGTCTGTATTTATTTCAATATACTCCTGCGAGCATACAGAAATCAAATTTGGCAAAAAATAACACATCCGTCGGATCTCCTGTAAAACTAGTCACCTTTTTTGATTTCACTAAGTATAGCACAAGCAAGTGTCTTTTGTCCAGCTACTTTTGTATGCGACAGGCGAATTTTTTCTGAAAGATTGTCTGAAAGTCATGAAAGTCACGCTATTATAAAACATATTTTCTGTTTTTCTTCTGCTGACAGATAGTTTTCTCGATTCGCCTGTAGTTATGAAACAGGCAGCAGCCTCTCCAGAGTTCTTCTTTCCGGAGAGGCTGCTGCAATTTCAAAGCCCTATCTCTTATTTCTGTACCCAGACACCCTGGCTGTCTACCTGATAGCCGTCCGGCGTCATACCTGACTGATACAGCGCTCCCTGAGGCATTCCTGGGTTCTGCTGCTGATTCACAGTCCATGCAGACTCCTGGCGGGTCCAGCCAGTATTTCCACGGGTAATGTCATTGAGGAAGTACCACTTACCATCAATATTCTGCCAGCCTGTTGCCATAGCACCACTTGGAAGCAGATAATACCAGTGCTGATCCTTTGTCTCAAAATACCAGCCTGTTCTCATATAGCCCTCTGCATCAAAGCAATACCACGTATTCTGAATCAGACTCCAGCTGTTCGTCTCATAGCTGCCGTCTGCGCGGCGGTATTTCCATCTGCCGCCCTCGTTCTGCCAGATTCCGGAAGCAGACACTGCCGGACCTCGTGATGAAGAGCCAGAGGAACCAGAACCGCCGGATCTCTTTCTTCTGAATTCAGCAGTTACCTCTATATCCTCACGCAAAATCAGGCGATAGGTTCCGTCAGAAGCAGTCTTTACCTTTTTGCCGTTTACATACAGTGCATTCAGTCTGTACCGGGAATCAGGAACTGCTTTCAGGATAATCTCCGTTCCTTCCGGTCCCTCCAGGCGGTTTGCAGTTACTGTACCGTTTGGAATATCCGGATCAATGGCAACGTGGAACAGCTCTGTTTCCGGATTTTCCGGTTCTTCTCCCTCTGCATTTGCCAGAACAATAGTACCTGTCCGGCTCAGCATCAGAACAAGGCGATCATCCTCCAGCTTCCAGGTCAGAGGATATTCTTTTCCGTTTTCACCAAATACTGCTGCCACTATCTTTCTTTCCGGATCAATGCACTCCGGAAGAGCTACCTCCAGGCGAATCGGAGCCTTCATAGACAGTCTGTTTCTCTCTCCGTCTTCCTTTTCCAGGAACAACTGCGTTCCAAAGCTATAGCAGTGATCTGCATCTACTTTTACGCCGCCAAGCTTCTCCGGAACTACCGGTTTTTTATCCGGCTCTTCTGCATTGGAATCCGTTGCCTTTGCTGCCGGAGCATCTTCTTCTGTATCTGCATTTGACGCAGTGGCCTTGCGATTCTCCACGAAGTCTGCATTAGACGGTGTTGCTTCCTCGCCCTCAGACAGAATCCACTCATCCTCGTCTACAATGTCTGCATCCTCCTCATCGAGAATCTCTGCATTAGACGGTGTTGCTGTCGGTCTGTCTTCTTCCTCAGCCTCGCCAATCACCAGAACTGCTCTGGAAGGACCTTCTGCCTCAGACGGCAGAATACTTAAAGCCATACCCTGAGCTTCTGCTGGACTCAGCTCTGCGGCATCCTCAGATATCTCTTCTGCCTCCTCCACTGCATACTCCGTTCCTGCGAATGCCTCCTGATACAGCTCAGAAACTGTCAGAACGTCATTCATCATGTAGCGAATCAGCCTGTCATTGTCTGCAGCTGCAATTTCTTCTACAGCAAGCTTCACAGCCTCTCTGGCCTCTTCAGAATCTGTTCCGTTTTCTTCTGCTGCCTTCAGCGCATTTCTTATGGTGATTTTCAGCTCCTGAATCTCCTGCGGAAGCTCTGCAGATGCCGGACTTCCCAGAGATACATATGCATGGAAGGTCACTCCGGTATCTGTTTCTGCAGTTACAACCAGAGCTGTATTTTTTTCTTCCTCGTCAATCAGAAGCACTCCGTTTTCATCCACTGCAGTACCTTCTGCCAGAGAAACTCCTGTTCCCTGTACAGACCATTCTGTCTGCTGAATTCCCAGACCGTAATCACGGATTTCAAACTCCTGGGAGCTGCCCTTTTCCAGCTGAACTGCTGCCGGAGCAATCGATGCCCCCAGCTGAAGCTCTGCCATAGAAGAAGCGCCGTTGGTTCCCTCCATCTGGAAGGTCAGCACTGTGCTTCCGTCTGCCTTCTGTTCACAGGTTACATTCTCATCCAGACGTTCTTCTGAAGCAACCGGCTTACGAAGGGTAATCTGGATTGTTTCTTTGTTTTTCATAGTCGGATCAGAAACTGCCACGGTCAGCAGGCCTGTCTCTGATTCCTGAAGCATCACAGATGCCGCACTGCTGCTGGTTACATCATTTACCGATCCGCCGTTTTTATTCCAGAAATTGATTCCGGTCATGTTCAGGCCCTGATGATATACAGCCTGTACGCTCTCGTTATTTTCCAGAACAGCAATCTGAGGAGCTGCCGCATAAGCTTCTGTCTCTTCTGCTGTTTTCTCCGGAAGAAGTACATAGCTGTAATCTGCATTCTTTGGATTCTTTCCGTGATCAATCCACAGCTCCAGGTAATTTTCTGTGCTTTCTCCCTCAAAGGTACCTACATCACTCCAGTTTCCTGTGGTTTTTCCACGACGAGCCTGGATCTCTGTATTCTCCATCGGGAAATAATATCCTGTTCCGGAAGTTTCATTTCCTTCCAGATGAGCCCATCTTACCTGATCAAAAACAGTTCCTGATACATCTGCGCTGCGATCTACCAGCTCCTTAATATCTGCTTCCTTCACAGGAAGGTTCTCTGTCTCTCCATCTACAACAAAACGGTTCTCTCCGTCTTTGTTCAGTTTCTTATTCTCAATCGTTGTCTCTACCGGAAGATCCATTCCTTCGTTTGTAATTCCTGCGCCAAGACAAACAATTTCATTATCAAACATAAACCAGGACTTTTTACCCTTCAGCTTCGGCGCATAAGTAACAGATGCGTCTCCTGCAATTCCTCGGTTCTTTCCGGTAAATGCCATACCGCTGATACCGTAGTTTCCAATGCTGCTTCCGCCTACCCAGCTTTCTGTGCCCAGGAAGTCTCCGCCCTGCGCATAGCCAGAGCTGTCCGGCTTTCCAGTTCCGATATTTACTGGAACAACTGTAGTTCCCGGAAGTCTCAGAGGATTGACCGTATTCCAGAAATTCTCCGTATACTGCTTATCTCCATCGTAAAGATAGGTCATACCATTGCTCTGATGCCATCCAAACCGGTTTTCATGGTTCATAATCTCAGAGTTCTGAATTCGCTCAGAGTACATGGAGACTGCAAACAGATAATCATCCGTTCTGTGAATTGCTCGATCCATTAACGGATAGGATTTATGCACTGCAGGTACACGGCTCTCGATGGAAGAATCTCCTAGAATTTCCAGCGCCTTCTGCTTAATCGGAACATTCTCGGCGCCCTTCAGGCTTTCAACAAAGCCAGGATCCTCTTCCAGCCAGCATTTCAGCGCAGAAAGTGTCTGTGCCTTCGCCTCATCACTGAGAGAATCTACCATCTGAAGGATGATTACCATAGCTTCCCGTCCGGCAGCCTTATTGCTTCCCTGAGGACGCGATACAGAACGGCCCTTCAGGCAGTCCAGCATCATACCCTTGTACATACCGTTTCCGAAGCCCTCTACAATATAGTACTCCAGATTCTTCTGAACCTCTTCTGAATATTTCCACGGAGTTCCTGCAATCAGAGCCGGAATTCTCACGCCGCCCTTCATAAATTCAATTCCGTAGGCGCCCAGATATGGAACACTGATGTGATCCAGATAGGAGCCGTCCGGATAGAAGCCACTCTTGTAACCAGTTTCCGCTATCTTGGAGCTGTCTTCTACCTCCTGGATTACAAATGTCTGAGAAGACGCCTGAATTCCAAGGTAAACCAGCTCATTATCCTCTCTCAGCGCGCCCAGTCCTACTGCTGTTGTGGAACAGTCAATAATATTAGCGCCCTGTGCTTTCCGGTAGCCTTTTCCATGGGTGCTTGCCGTGTTAATAGCACCTTCATAGAAGGGATCTGGCTGGAAGAAATACAGCGCTTCTGTATACTTCATAATCTGCTCTTCATTCAGCTCATCCCGGATAAGAATCAGCGCAGGAATCAGATCCTTCTGGATTCCAATTTCCCAGGTCCACCAGTTGTCTGTCTGGCTCTTGGGCACAAAGCATTTTCCGCACAGATAATCCAGAATTTCTATCATATCCTTCAGCAGCGCCTCGTTCTTATATAATGCGCCGCCCTCTGCTGCATATGCCTTGGTCATTGCCAGTAGCTTCTTTACAGAAGGACGGAATTCTACAGCATCATCTTCATAAGGAATGTTTGCATTTCCCTTTGCGCCCTCGTCTTCCTTCCACGGAATTCCCTCGCATACATCTCCCTCTTTGTATACATAAGCATCCCATGCGGTCTGCGCTTCCTCATTCAAAGCTGCTAAGATTTCGGCTCCGCCATCCTCCTGCAAAAGATTTGTGCCAATCAGAGACTCCTTCCAGTTTCTGCGGATTCTTGCATAATCCTCTGCCGTAACCTCTGGAAGCTCAGAAGGATCCACATGAAGAATCTTCACATCCCACTGTTTTGTATTTCCATTATCATCAGACGCAACTACAACCATCTCGCCCTTATGCTTAGCTGTAATCTGTGCATTTCCGTTTTCTGCTTTTTCTACAGCCAACAGATGATCCGCTGTTGCATCTCCTGCCACACGGTCGCCATCCCGCTCGCCTTCTTTCAGTTCCCGCTTGATTTTGGAAAAACCTACATTGCGAAGATAGGTTCCGTCATACTTCCGGAATTTCGTACTCCATGTAACATTTTCTGAAAATCCTTCCGGCTTTGTGAGCTCTGCCGTCTCACCGATTACCAGTGTCACCTGGTCTTCTGTTGCCACCTTGGGGCCATTTTCTTTTGCCCCTGTGTTGTCCGGCTCCACACCATCATTCACGAGCACCAGTTCTGTTCCATAGGCTTCTGCTCCATTCCCCTGCAGCAGTTCGGCCTTATGATCCCATTCTCCTACTGGAGCTGCAGAAACTGTGAGTGCGTTTCCCACAGTCATGGCCGCAATCAGTGCCGTACTGATTCCTCTGCGCATTTTCCGCTTAAAATACATCATACTCTTCTCCTTTTTGGAATTATGCTGCATTTCTTTGAGTCCCCCCGGCTCATTCTATAGCACTTTACAGCAACAGTACTAATTTACCATCACTGCCTGATTTATGAAATTGATTATTTTATGGTTTTCCTCACCTTTTTTCATATCGGTAAATGTGAAAAAAGAGGGTATATAACACCTCGATGTCATATACCCTCTCTTTATCATGTTTTAATACTGCATTCTTATATCAATCGATATTCCCGAGAACTGATAATCCGTAAATCCTTCCTACTTCTGTACCCAGACACCCTGGCTGTCTACCTGATAGCCGTCCGGTGTCATGCCAGACTGATACAGCGCTCCCTGAGGCATTCCTGGGTTCTGCTGCTGATTCACAGTCCATGCAGACTCCTGGCGGGTCCAGCCAGTATTTCCACGGGTAATGTCATTGAGGAAGTACCACTTACCATCAATATTCTGCCAGCCTGTTGCCATAGCACCACTTGGAAGCAGATAATACCAGTGCTGATCCTTTGTCTCAAAATACCAGCCTGTTCTCATATAGCCCTCTGCATCAAAGCAATACCACGTATTCTGAATCAGACTCCAGCTGTTCGTCTCATAGCTGCCGTCTGCGCGGCGGTATTTCCATCTGCCGCCCTCGTTCTGCCAGATTCCGGAAGCAGACACTGCCGGACCTCGTGATGAAGAGCCAGAGGAACCAGAACCGCCGGATCTCTTTCTTCTGAATTCAGCAGTTACCTCTATATCCTCACGCAAAATCAGGCGATAGGTTCCGTCAGAAGCAGTCTTTACCTTTTTGCCGTTTACATACAGTGCATTCAGTCTGTACCGGGAATCAGGAACTGCTTTCAGGATAATCTCCGTTCCTTCCGGTCCCTCCAGGCGGTTTGCAGTTACTGTACCGTTTGGAATATCCGGATCAATGGCAACGTGGAACAGCTCTGTTTCCGGATTTTCCGGTTCTTCTCCCTCTGCATTTGCCAGAACAATAGTACCTGTCCGGCTCAGCATCAGAACAAGGCGATCATCCTCCAGCTTCCAGGTCAGAGGATATTCTTTTCCGTTTTCACCAAATACTGCTGCCACTATCTTTCTTTCCGGATCAATGCACTCCGGAAGAGCTACCTCCAGGCGAATCGGAGCCTTCATAGACAGTCTGTTTCTCTCTCCGTCTTCCTTTTCCAGGAACAACTGCGTTCCAAAGCTATAGCAGTGATCTGCATCTACTTTTACGCCGCCAAGCTTCTCCGGAACTACCGGTTTTTTATCCGGCTCTTCTGCATTGGAATCCGTTGCCTTTGCTGCCGGAGCATCTTCTTCTGTATCTGCATTTGACGCAGTGGCCTTGCGATTCTCCACGAAGTCTGCATTAGACGGTGTTGCTTCCTCGCCCTCAGACAGAATCCACTCATCCTCGTCTACAATGTCTGCATCCTCCTCATCGAGAATCTCTGCATTAGACGGTGTTGCTGTCGGTCTGTCTTCTTCCTCAGCCTCGCCAATCACCAGAACTGCTCTGGAAGGACCTTCTGCCTCAGACGGCAGAATACTTAAAGCCATACCCTGAGCTTCTGCTGGACTCAGCTCTGCGGCATCCTCAGATATCTCTTCTGCCTCCTCCACTGCATACTCCGTTCCTGCGAATGCCTCCTGATACAGCTCAGAAACAGCCAGAACATCATCCATCATGTAGCGAATCAGCTTATCATTGTCTGTATCCGCAATTTCTTCTACTGCAAGCTTCACAGCCTCTCTGGCCTCTTCAGAATCTGTTCCATTTTCTTCTGCTGCCTTCAGAGCATTCCTTATGGTGATTTTCAGATCCTGAATCTCCTGCGGAAGCTCTGCAGACGCCGGGCTGCCTAAGGATACATATGCCTGAAGCTCTGCTCCTGCATCTGTATCTGCAGTTACAACCAGGGCATTATTTGCCTCTTCCTCGTCAATCTGAAGCAGTCCATTTTCATCTACTGTGGTACCCTCTGCCAGTTCCTGTTCTGTTCCAGATACAGACCAGGATGTTTCCTGGATTCCCATACCATAATCACGAACCTCAAACTGCTGGCTCTCACCATTTTCCAGACGAACAGCTGCCGGATAAACAGACGCCTGCAGCTGAAGCTCTGCCATGGAGGAGGCGCCGTTGGTTCCCTTCATCTGGAAGGTTAAAACTACACTTCCATCTTCCTTCTGTTCACAGGATACATTTTCATCCAGCTTTTCTTCAGAAGCAATCGGCTTGCGAATAGTAATCTGGATGGTTCCCTGGTTTTTCATAGTCGGATCAGAAACTGCTACGGTCAGCAGGCCTGTCTCTGACTCCTGAAGCATCACAGATGCTGCGCTGCTGCTGGTTACATCATTTACCGATCCGCCGTTTTTATTCCAGAAATTAATGCCTGTTATATTCAGACCCTTATGGTATACAGCCTGCGCATCTTTATTATTGGCTAAAACAGCAATCTCCGGCGCTGCCGCATAGGCTTCTGTTTCTCCCGCGTCAGTTTCCGGCAGAAGAACATAGCTGTAGGATGCTCCAGTGGGATTTTCCCCATGGTCAAACCACATTTCCAGATAATTTTCCGTGCTTTCTCCATCAAAGGTTCCAATATCGCGCCAGCTTCCGGTTGTCTTTGCCCGACGTACCTGAATCTCTGTATTTTCCTCCGGGAAATAATAACCGGTTCCTGCAGATTCCGTTCCCTCTACATGAGCCCAGCGAATGTCCTCACAGGCAACGCCTGATACATCCACGCTGCGGTCTGCCAGCTCCTTAACATTTGCCTCTTTTACAGGAAGATCCATTTCCTGTCCGTCAACCAGGAATCCATTGTTTCCATCCTGATCCAGCTTCCGGTTGTCAATGGTTGTTTCTACCGGAACGTTCATGTTCTTATTGTTAATATCCGCACCCAGACAGACAATCTCATCATCAAACATAAACCAGGACTTCTTGCCGTTTAACTCTGGAGCATAGGTTGTCGATGCATCTCCCTCTGCGCCTTTGATCTTTCCGCTGAATGCCATACCGCTGATACCGTAATTTCCGATGCTGCTTCCGCCTACCCAGCTTTCTGTAGACAGGAAGTCGCCCTTCTGAATAAATCCAGAGCTGTCCGGTGCGCCATTATCAATCTTCATAGCTGCAACCGTTGTTCCCGGAAGACGCAGCGGGTTCACGGTATTCCAGAAATTCTCTGTATACATGTCATCGCGATCATAGATATAGGTCATACCATCATTCTGATGCCATCCAAACCTGTTTTCATCATTCATAATCTCCGTATTCTGTGTACGCTCGGAGAACATGGAAACTGCAAATAAATAATCATCCATTCTGTGGAAAGCTCGATCCATCAGAGGATAGGACTTATGTACCGGTGCCACATAGCCTTCGATTGAAGAGTCTTCCAGAATTTCTCTTGCCTTCTTCTTAATTGCCATATTCTCTGCGCCCTGAAGAGAATCAATAAATCCCTCGTCCTCTTCCAGCCAGGATTTCAGCATAGGAAGAGTCGTTGCTCTTGCTTCTGCGCTAAGAGAATCTACCATCTGAAGAATGCAGATCATAGCCTCCCGGCCAGCTGCCCGGTTGCTTCCTCCAGGTCTGGCTACAGAACGGCCCTTCAGGCAGTCTAACATCATTCCCCGGTATATTCCGTTTCCAAAGCCTTCTACAATATAATATTCCAGATTCTTCTGAACCTCTTCCGGATACTGCCACGGAGTTCCGCCAATCAGAGACGGGATCTTTACTCCGCCCTTCATGAATTCAACGCCATAGGAACCCAGATAAGCAAGACGTCCATGATCCATATAGGAGCCGTCTGGATAGAAGCCGCTCTTAAAGCCTTCCTCTGCCAGCTTCGTACTGTCCTCTACCTGCTGAATTACAAAGGTCTGAGAAGAGGCCATCATTCCCAGATAAACAAGCTCATTATCTTCTCTTAAAGCGCCCAAACCAACTGCCGTTGTGGAACAGTCGATGATGTTGGCGCCCTGAGCTGCTCGATATCCCTTTACATGGGTGCTTGCTGTGTTGATTGCGCCCTCCCAGTAAGGATCCGGCTGGAAGAAATACAGCGCCTCTGTATATTTCATAATCTGTTCTTCCGACAGTTCGTCATAAATCAGAATCAGAGCCGGAATCAGATCCTTTGGCATTCCGATTTCCCAGGTCCACCAGTTATCGGTCTGGCTCTTGGGAACATAACAACGGGTACACATATAATCCAGAATATGAATAATATCTTTCAGCATGTCCTGATTATGGTACAGCTTTCCGCCTTCTGACGCATAAGCCTTACACATAGACAGAACCTTCTGGAATGCAGGACGGAATTCCACTGCGTCGTCCTCGTAAGGAACATCCGGATTCTCTTTTCCTCCTCCAATGTCCCCTTTCCACGGAACATCCTCACAGGTTTCCTGTCCCTTATAGGCATAGGCATTCCAATACCCCTCTGCCTCTGCATTGATGATATCCAGGATCTCCTGTCCGCCATCCTCTTCTGTCAGATTTGTTCCAATCAGAGACTCCTTCCAGGCTGTACGGATCTTTGCATAGTCCTCCGGCCCTGCTTCTGGAAGATTTGCCGGATCCTCATGCAGAACCTTCACCTTCCACTGCTTGCTCTTGCCGCTTTCATCCGCTGCAACAACAACCATCTCACCTTTATTCTTGGCATTCAGGATGGCTCCGTCCTGTACTCCGGTTACGGAAAGCAGATGATCCGCTGTCGCATCTCCAGCCTTACGAGTGCCATCCGTCTCTCCTTCCTTCAGCTCTCTTTTCTTCTTGGATGAGCCTACATTACGAAGATAGGTTCCATCATATTTCAGAAATTTTGTGCTCCAGGTAACATTTCCTGTTAATTCCTCAGGTGTTTCCAGTTTCACCTCATCACCTCTTACCAGAGTGATGGTCTCTCCTGTTACCACATCAATCTTCTTTAACTGAACTTCTACAGAAACCGGACTGCTCATTTTTGCCGTATCCAGCTTCATTGTCACAGTTCCCCCATCTGTGGTAACCTCTGCTGCTCCTAAAGAGCCGAGTTCCTTTGCAGACTCTGCATCAAGAGCTGCTGACAGGGTAATCTGTGAAGATGCGCCTGACTCTGGCTTTGCCACAGTAATCAATGCCTTGCCAGCTGCGCCGTCCTTCTCAATTACTACAGATGCCGCTTCATTTAAAGCAACCTCTGCCACTTTTCCTTTCAGATTCACCTCGCCGTCTGTCCACTTATTAACAGCCAGAGTCCCCTCAGATTCATTTTCAGCAGCCTGAATAGCTCCCGTATTCTCCAGAACTCTGTTTTCTGTTTCTGCCGGCGCATTATTGGCAAAATCACCCTGTTTTTTTCCAGCTCCCAGAGTGTACTGATAACCGCCGTTTACCGGCAGCGTCCACAGCTCAAACTGTTTTACCTCGCCGGTTCCTTCTGTTGGGAAACGATAAAACACCTTAGAGTTGGTAATAGTATCGCCAAATACATAGCTCCATTCCAGTGACTTTTGTGAATCCTCAATGCCGGAAGCTGTAAGCCAGTTTCTCGCATGGCTTCCCTTAGTTGCAGTATCTACAATTTTTTTCCAGCTGTATTTCTCATTGGTATCAACCGATGCCTTCAAAATATTCCGATAGCCGTTCGCCGGGTTCGTCAGTCCGGCATAGGTTGTTTTTTCTACTGTCACATTGTCTACAACATTAATAATCTTGTCTGTCGTATCTCCCGTATTGGCAATGTCTGCACCAAGGCAAAGAATCTCATTGTCAAAGAAAAACCATGACTTCACACCGGACAGTTCACCGCTCATCTGCATGCCTGCTGCTCCCCCGTCTGCATCCATGCTGTTTAGTACATTTGCGGCAGTCATATCTGCCTTTCGGGCGCTGTTATCTCCCTCAAGAAACATCGTCGCCCCCGGAATCATGGCCTTATCTGCCGTATTCCACTCCTTTTCTCCTCGAACCTTGTTTTTGAACACCATTTCTCCGTCAGAAAGATTCAGTTCCGCCTGATAACTTTCTGTTTCCACAGTGTTCTTCACGTTCGGCATGCCTTCTTCTGTCGGAGCCGCCGGTACTGTCAGGATATTTCCTGCCGTCATGGCTGCTACCAGCGCTGCGCTGATACCCCTGCGCATTTTTTGCTTCAAATACATCATGCACCTTCTCCTTTTTGGATTTCCACTTGCTTTTTCTGAACTACTCCCCAGGTATACTCCCCCCTTACCCCCAGTTTTTGTCCCAAAAGCACCTTATTGTGACAATTATAGTTTATCAGTAATGCCGAACTTACAAAATTGATTATTTTCTGATTTACCTCGCCTTTTTTCAGGCGAATTTTTCCGTTTCTAATCGTAATATATATTTATCCGATATTTTTGTATTATTTTCATTATTCCTTGCTATTCAAGCATTATATAATAGAAAAAGAATATTTCTCGCTGTTTAATTTTTCCGCTCCAGTTTCACAACTGTCTCCACATGCGTAGAATGCCCAAACATATCGCAGCACCGCACCTTCTCCACCTGGTATCCCCTCTCTCCCAGATATTTCACATCTCTGGCCAGGGTCGCGGAATCACAGCTTACATACACAACCCGCTTCGGCCCCATTTTTACAATGGTATCCAGACAGACGGTATCACAGCCCTTCCGCGGCGGATCCACCACAATCACATCCGCATATACCTGATGCTTCTCATATTGTTCCGGAAGTACCTCTTCTGCCTTTCCCACAAAGAAGCTTACATTATCCATGCCGTTCAGTCGGGCATTGGCGCGGGCATCCTCAATGGCCTGAGGCACAATTTCCACGCCATAGACCTGTTTTGCCTTCTGGGCCAGAAACAGAGAAATCGTTCCGATTCCACAGTACAGATCCCAAACAGTTTCCTTTCCCGTCAGCTCTGCATATTCCAAAGCTGTACTGTACAGTTTTTCTGTCTGCACCGGATTTACCTGGTAAAAAGACAGCGGAGAGATTCTGTATTTCACATTTCCAATATAGTCCGTAATGTATCCTGGCCCAAAAAGATTCACGATCCTGCTGCCCATAATTACATTTGTCTTCTCCCGGTTGATGCTGACAGAAATGCTTGTTACAGCCGTTCCGTCTCCAAACAGCCCTCTCAGCCGCTCTACAAGCACGTCCGCTTCTGTCAGGGCTTTCACCTCTCCGTTCAGCACCAGGCACACCATCAGCTCTCCAGTCCGAAATCCCTTCCGAATTAAAACATGACGAACCAGTCCCCTGTGATTCGCTTCATCATAGGGCTCAATTTTATACTGCTCCATGTGTTCACGGATACACTGAAGAATTGTGCTGTTTTCCCTTACTCCCAAAAGGCAGTCCTCTGTCTCTATAATAGAATGGGTCCGACCGGCATAAAATCCGGCAATAATCCGGCCGTCCCGGCTTCTTCCAAAGGGAAACTGTGCCTTATTGCGGTAACGCCAGGGATTCTCCATTCCCATAATCGGATAAACAGAGATCGCACCGGATTCAATGCTTTCTTCCTTCCGCAATGCATTGGTAGTTCCATCCTCTTCATTCCGCAGGCTGCCTTCCTCATCTCTGAAAATCAGATGTTCCAGACCTCCGATTCGCCGCAGATTGCTGCAGACCTTATTTTCTTTAAAGCGCAGCTGTTCCTGATAATCCATAGCCTGAATCTGACATCCGCCGCACTGACGGGCCACTGGACAAAGAGGGGCTGTTCTCTTGTCGGAAGGCTCCAGCACCTGCAGCAGCCGGGCGAAGCCGTAAGATTTTTTTACTTTCATTGCCTTAGCCTCCACCCGATCACCAATGACAGCATCCTTAATAAACCAGGTAAACCCATCTGTTTTCCCGATTCCTTCCCCACTGTCGCTCATATCCTCAATTATTGTCTGAAATACATCATTTTTCTTCCAATCCATAGCTTCTCCCTGTCTTTATATGAATTTCTTAACATTTGCTCCCAAAAAAGTTATAATTTCTTCCCAAATTTTGGAAATACTTTAGAATCTTCTCAAACTTTAGACACATTTTTTCGGTATGATATAACCATGATGCAGGACGGAACAGAACGACAGCTTAGGATCTGCATCATAATAATGAACAAAGAAGGTTCGTTATTCGCTTATATAAAAGGCCTGGCGGCAAACAGCGCGCAACCGTTGCCGGGTCGCCCAACAACAAGTCGTTTCGCCGATGTGATTCCCCTTTCCGCGGCTGAAACGTTTACATATAAACCATACAACATACGTATACCTCCTGAAGAGGGCTGCCAGAAGTTCCGGATACCGGACTTTCTGGCAGCCCTTTTCGATGCAGCTTCGCTTGTTTTCTGTGCTTTCGTCTCTTCTCTGCAGCTTCGCCTCTTCCCTAGTGCTCCGTCTGCGCTCTGCTGCTTTGCCTCCTCCCTCCAGATTTCTGGCTCAGCGGCTCTTTCCGCCTTCCCCATCTGAAGTTTTTCTGATATTGGTTTCCAGCAGGCGATTATATCCCAGCCATCCCTGATTATCTCCCGCATTCTGCAGTACCTCAATCATAGTTTCCATTTTTGCATCTGCATTATCTGCAAAATTCAAGGCCATCGCTTCCAGAATTGCCGGTTTTTTCGGAGAACCATATTCCAGCTCTCCATGATGGGCCAGGATACAATGCTTTAATTCTGAAGCCAGCTTAGGCGGAAAGCCGGGAATTTCGCGAATGTGATCACTGATCATCTCTGTACCGATAATAATATGGCCCAGCAGCTGTCCGTCATCTGTATAATCATTTTCCGGAAATGTAGACAATTCCTTCGTCTTTCCAATATCATGGAACAAAGCCGCTGTCAACAGCAAATCCCGGTTCAGCATAGGATAAGCTTCTGCAAAATAACTGCACATCTTTGCCACGCTCAGCGTATGCTCCAGAAGTCCTCCTACAAAGCCGTGATGAACGCTCTTTGCCGCACTGTGGAACCGGAATGCCTTTGCAAAATCCGGATCCCCAAAATAACTCTCCAGAAGCTTCCGCAGATATGGATTTTTCACCGATGCCACAATTCCCAGAAGTTCTGTGTACATTTTTCCAATGTCCTTGGAAGAAACCGGCAAATAATCTGACGGAATATATTCTCCCTCGTCGGCCTTGCGGATCCGCTTAACATTCAGCTGATTAGAACCCATAAACATCGTAACATCTGCATCTACACAGACATAATCCATAGCCTCAAAATTGCCGATTCCCGGAGAACCCAGATCCCAGATTTTGGCATCTACTGTTCCTGTCTTATCCTGAAGAATCAGATTTCCGTATTCCTTCCCTGCCTTTGTCAGCGCAATCTGCTTTGTTTTACAAAGATAAACCTCCGAAATGCGCATTCCTTCCCTTAAACTGTCAAGATATTTCATAATTGTCCTCTTTCTATATTCGTAACTGTTCTATGTTTCATAATGCTTCTGCCACTCTGTGCAGCGCCGGACTTTCTGACTCTTATCTGGCCCCAACCGTCACCTGAAATTCCAGCTGTGTAAATTCGTCTCTGCCATTGCGGGCCACAGTCACATGAATCACCTGTCCGCATTCCAGATTTTCTACAATTCCCTGAAATTCCTTCATATTTGTTGTGTCATGACCATCTATATGAGTAATCACATCCCCATTTTGAATGCCTGCACTGTAGGCGGGACTGTCCGCCACTGCATGAATGACATAAATTCCTCTCGGACGCCCGCTTTCTGCCAATGCCTCTGATACCGGCTGTCCTACAATTCCAAAATACGGTATTCCAAGACCATTGGTCAGCTTTTCCAGAATTCCCTTATAATCAGAGATCCCCATAACCGCAGCTGCTTTCCGCTCTCTTGTCCCATCCCCCTCTGTCTGAGGCTCCAGCGCCCATCCTACCAGCTCTCCTGCTGTATTAAACAGAAAGGTTCCGCTGCGGGTATCTGTCATAATGTCCGCATATAACAGACGGCAATGCTGATCCGTAACCTGGACATTTTTCTGGACATAAGAAACCGTACCATAATCTATGGAATGAATCATCCCAGCCGGTCCTCCTGCCGCAATCAGCAGCTCGCCCTCCTTGAGCATATAGGAATTGCCCAGAGGAAGAACCTGAATAGAGTCTAAAACCGACGGCTCCATTGCTTCCGTCGAAACGCTGACAATAGCCAGACCTGCCACACTGTCCTTTTGCTTCATCTTTCCGTCTACATCACTCACACCAGAAAAGGAAACCTTGATGGAATCGGCCTGCTCCACAGCCGCTTCCGGCGTTAAAATCAAAAGTTCCTGACCGGTTTTTGCAATAACAGCGCCTGCATAGAGACCAGAGGTCTCCACAGGATTATCAAACCAGTCCGTTTTCTGCTGTACAGAATGAACCACAGCGATACCCTTATCTATCTTCTGGGCCTGAACTCTCATGCTTCCTATAATAGAATTCAAGTCCTCTATCGTATAGTGATAATTTTCAATAACAGACTGAACCTGGTCCTCGATGGGCTCGCTTTCTGTCTCAGGCTCGGTCTGTACTGTCTCTGCGGCAGATGTGTCCGCAGGCTCATCCTTGGGAATGGAAATCGGAGGCTCCGTAGCCGGTTCCTCTCCAAAAACACGGTCTGCCATCGGCACAGTCACTGCAAAGCTCACCGCCGCCACGGCTCCAAATACGGCAGCTGCCAGAACAAGAACCACACCCCGTTCTGCCATCTGCCGTCTGGTTCTTGCAGGACGAACCACCTTTTCACTGATAAACCGCCGGTTTTCCTTCTTTTCCTGTTCCCTTCCCGGATCACGTATTTCAGGCATATTAAAACCTCCTTACTTCGCGTCCTCCCTTTTCGTCAGACTTCCCCCTTCTGACGTTTTCCCGTTTTACCTAATTAGTTCCATTATACGTTTGTTAAGGCAAATGTGCAAGAAAAAGTTCACTGTACCGGGAAATCGTGTTATAATCGTAAAGGAACCAGGGCCTCCGGCCAGATCCAATCAAGAAATCAGGAATGAGGAAATATATGAATCAAAAAGCATTAAAAACTTTGGAATACCATAAGATCATCAGTCAGCTTACCGAGTATGCCGGTTCAGCTCCCGGAAAGCTGTTATGTAAAAATCTGATGCCTGCCACAGACTACGAAGCCATTGTGCAGGCCCAGACCGAAACTACCGATGCCGTTTCCCGGATCCGCTTAAAGGGCAGCCTGTCCTTTTCCGGCGTCCGTGATATCCGCGACTCTCTGAAACGTCTGGAAATCGGCAGCGCCCTCAGCATTCTCGAGCTTTTGTCTGTCAGCTCTCTTCTGACAGCCGCAGCCCGGGCCCGGGCCTATGGCCGTCACGAAGAATCCGAGGAATTTCCCGATGACTCCTTAGACGGTATGTTTCGGGCGCTGGAGCCCTTAACCCCTGTCAACACAGAGATTAAGCGGTGCATTCTCTCAGAAGATGAGGTAAGCGATGACGCCAGCCCAGGACTTCGCCAGGTTCGCCGTTCCATGCGAGGCATCAATGACCGGATTCACACTCAGCTGAACAGCATTCTCAACTCCAGCCGCACCTATCTGCAGGATGCGGTGATTACCATACGGGACGGAAGATACTGTCTGCCGGTTAAGTCTGAATACAAGAGTCATGTCAACGGCATGGTACATGATCAGTCGGCCACAGGATCTACCCTTTTTATCGAGCCCATGGCAGTGATCCAGTTAAATAATGAGCTGCGTACCCTGGAAATCCAGGAACAAAAGGAAATTGAGGCTGTTCTGGCTTCCCTGAGCAACGAACTGGCGCCCTATACCGAAGTACTGGCTCTGGATCTGGAGCTTCTCACACAGCTCGACTTTATTTTTGCAAAAGCAGCTCTTTCCCGCCATTACAAATGCAGTCAGCCCCATTTTAACACCCAGGGGCGTATCCACATTAAGGACGGCCGCCATCCCCTTCTGGATCCGCAGAAGGTAGTGCCCATTACTCTGTGGCTGGGAAATGATTTCGATCAGCTGATTGTAACAGGTCCCAACACCGGCGGTAAGACGGTTTCCTTAAAAACAGTCGGCCTTTTTACCCTTATGGGACAGGCAGGTCTTCATATTCCAGCCTTTGACGGCTCTGAGCTGTCTGTTTTTGAAGAAGTATTTGCAGACATTGGCGATGAGCAGAGCATTGAACAGAGCCTCAGTACCTTCTCTGCCCATATGACAAATATTGTCCATATTCTGGGAAAGGCAGACAGCCGCTCTCTTTGTCTCTTTGACGAGCTCTGTGCCGGTACAGATCCAACCGAAGGCGCCGCCCTGGCCATTTCCATTCTGACCTTCCTGCACAATATGAAGTGCCGCACCATGGCTACTACCCATTACAGCGAGCTGAAGGTCTATGCGCTCAGCACCTCAGGAGTAGAAAATGCCTGCTGCGAATTTGATGTTGCTACTCTGCGCCCCACCTACCGGCTTCTCATTGGAATTCCGGGAAAGAGCAACGCTTTCGCTATTTCCAAAAAGCTGGGACTGCCGGACTATATTATCGACGATGCCAAAAATCATCTGGAGGCGGAGGACGAAACCTTCGAGGATATTATCAGCCATCTGGAAGAAAGCCGTGTTACCATCGAAAAGGAGCGGGAGGAAATTCAGAGCTACAAAGCTGAGATCGCCCGCCTGAAATCTAGCCTGGAGAAAAAGGAAGAACGCTTCGATGAACGCCGGGACAAAATCATCCGCTCTGCCAACGAAGAAGCCCAGCGCATTCTCCGCGAAGCCAAGGAGACAGCAGACCGCACCATTAAAAATATCAATAAGCTGGCCTCCTCCTCTGGTGTGGATACCAAGGCACTGGAGCAGGAGCGCACCAAGCTTCGGGATAATTTAAAGAAGGTAGACAGCAAGCTTTCCCTCAGACAGGAAAGCAAGCCTCATAAGGCCATCAATCCCAAGAGCCTGCGGTTAGGCGACGGAGTCCGGGTTCTGTCCATGAACCTAAAGGGTACAGTCAGCTCCCTTCCAGATGCCCAGGGCAATCTGTTTGTACAGATGGGAATTCTCCGTTCACGGGTCAACTTAAACGATCTGGAGCTTCTTCCGGATAACTCTGTCAGCGGTCCTGGTCTGGAAAACCGTCGGAAAGGCACCTCAAGCAGCGGAATCAAAATTTCCAAGTCTGCTTCTGTCTCTCCGGAAATCAACCTGTTGGGTCTGACTGTAGATGAGGCGATTCCGCAGCTGGATAAATATCTGGATGATGCCTATATTGCCCATCTTCCTCAGGTTCGGGTGGTTCACGGAAAAGGAACCGGAGCTCTTCGTGCCGGCATACACAAGCATTTACGAAAGGTCAAAATTGTAAAAGAATTCCACCTTGGAGAATTCGGAGAGGGCGATGCAGGCGTTACGATTGTTGTTTTTAAATAACTGTTGAAAAACTGTATATTGAACATGGAGGGTCACAACAAATGGCTGAAAAACAGCGGATTTTAATCGTAGATGACGATGAGAATATTGCGGAACTGATTTCTCTTTATCTTATGAAGGAATGCTACGAAACGAAGATTGTCAATGACGGAGAAGCAGCGTTGAAAATATTCCCGGATTTCCGTCCCAATCTGATTCTTCTGGATCTGATGCTGCCGGGAATTGACGGCTATCAGGTTTGCCGGGAACTGAGAACCATTTCTCAGGTGCCGATTATTATGCTTTCTGCAAAGGGCGAGATTTTTGATAAGGTTCTGGGACTGGAGCTGGGAGCAGATGATTATATGATCAAGCCCTTTGACTCTAAGGAACTGGTTGCACGGGTAAAGGCTGTCCTGCGGCGATATCAGGCCGTTCCGGCTCCGTCTGTTCCAACAGAAAGCCACCAGGGCAAATACGTGGAATATCCGGATCTGGTTGTCAATCTGACGAACTACTCTGTTACTTACCGGGGACGTTCCGTGGAAATGCCCCCCAAGGAGCTGGAGCTTCTTTATTTTCTGGCGTCCTCTCCCAACCAGGTATTTACCAGAGAACAGCTTCTGGATCACATCTGGGGCTATGAATACATCGGAGACACCCGCACGGTAGATGTACACATTAAACGGCTGCGGGAAAAAATCAAGGATCACGCAGACTGGGCTTTAACTACGGTCTGGGGAATTGGCTACAAGTTCGAAGTAAAACGTTAAAAGGAGCTGCGCTCCGGCGGTAACATTTGAAATTACCACCGGAGCTGCAGCTCCTTTTTCCTGTTTCAGGATTTTATTTCCCTGATTCTTATTTTAAAGTTTTTATTTTGCCTCTGCCAGAGCATTGGTTACTGCTTCCATAATACCGTTACTGGTATTGGTTGCGCCAGATACTGCATCTACTTCCGCGCTCTGAGTCTTAATAATGTCAGCAACAACGCTCTTCTCTGCTGCTTCATAAATACCCTCAGTCTCGCCGTGCTCCTTCAGGGTAACAGATACGATATTTCCGCCCTCTACGGTTACTTCAACAGTAATATCTCCGTTGTTGCCCTTGCCGGTTCCCTCGTAAACGCCGTCTTTATAGCTGCCCTGAACCTCCGGAGCTGCAGCTGCCTCGCCGCCGTCTGCGGTAATCTCAGCCTCAGTATGACCACCGTTAGCTTCTACATAAGCCTCTGCACCGGTACCTGCAATACGGCCAAATACAACGATATCAGTTACTGCATTTCCGCCCAGACGGTTTGCACCGTGTACGCCGCCAGTAACCTCACCAGCTGCGAACAGACCAGGAATTGCGCTTCCATCTGCCTTCAGAACCTCACATGCTGTGTTAATCTTAACACCGCCCATGGTGTGGTGAATAGCCGGTGCACACAGAGCTGCATAATACTTCGGCTGATCCAGCGGCAGTTCCATGCTCTCACGGCCAAACTCGTCATCCTTGCCTGCTGCCTGATATCCCGCATAAGCCTTCAGAGTCTCTGCCAGAGCTGCGCCATCTACGCCAATCTCCTCGCCCAGTGCTTCCGGAGTATCTGCCTCTGCTACAATGCCCTTCTTAATATAAGACTCAATCGCTGCCAGACTCTCTCTTACTGCCTGATCAAATACCAGGTAGCACTGACCGTCTGTCTGCTCCAGAATTGCTGCAGATACTACATCACGAGTCTCCAGCTCGTTTACAAAACGCTTTCCTTCTTTATTAACCAGAATCGCACCGTTTCCGCGCACACCCTCAGTATACATGGTCTGGGTCTCCGGATTTACAGTAGGATGGGTCTGAATCTGCTCCATATCTACGAACTCTGCGCCCAGCTCCTTTGCCATGGTAATGCCGTCGCCGGTTGCACCTGCATGGTTGGTGGTACCAAAGCCAGCCAGATCCGGCTTGTACTCTTCTACCATCTCTGCATTCGCGCCAAAACCGCCGGTTGCCAGAATTACTGCGGTACAGTCAATGGTCATTTCCTTGCCGTCTTTATCTGCAGCAACAACGCCGCATACAGCGCCTTCGTCATTTACCAGAATCTGCTTTGCGGTAGTTTCCAGAAGAACTGGAATGTTCAGTTCTGCCATCTTATTGTTCAGAGCCTTTACTAACATAGGTCCTACTGCAGAGGTATCGGTAGGACGATGAATACGCTTTACGCTCGCTCCGCCGAACATGCCTACAACGCTTAAATCGCCGCCAATCTCATTTACCCAGTCTACTGCTGCTGCAGAATTCTCTGCCATAACAGTAACCAGCTCCTTATTGTTTAACTCCTTGCCGCCCTTCATGGTATCTTCTACAAACAGATCAACAGAATCCTCGATTCCCTCTGCTTCCTGATACTTGGTTGCACAGGCATTCAGTCCGCCGGTAGAACGGGTTGTATTGCCTCCGGTAATCGGCATTTTCTCCAGAACAACTACATCCGTTGCTCCATCCTGCACTGCCTGAATCGCTGCAGTCATACCAGCTCCGCCGGCTCCGATTACTACGATATCTGCCTGCTGGCTCTCGCCTGCCGGTTCCGTTTCTTCTGCTGCAGTTGTCTCTGCCTCGGTAGTTGCTGCTTCTGTAGTGGCTGCTTCTGTTGCTGCAGTTGTTGTGTCGGCAGTTTTGCCGCCGCATGCTGCCAGGGACAGAACCATAGCTGCTGCCATCACTGCGGAAACCAGTTTCTTACCTGATTTTCTCATAATCTTTCTTTCCTCCCAAATGAAATACGTCTTTAACGCATGGATACGGCTCCAGCTTATCATATCGTTAATTTCATGTCAATTAAATTTTCATTTTTTCTCCCTTTTCTACAAGCTTGTGGAGCGGGGAAGGGAGAAAATAAATTCCGAACCAACGCCTTCTGTACTGATTACATCAATATTTTCCCCATGTGCCTGGATAATCTCTTTTACGATTGCCAGCCCCAGTCCAGTTCCCTTTTTGTCCTTTCCGCGGGACTGATCGGATTTATAAAACCGTTCCCAGATCTTCTTGATACTCTCTTTAGGAATTCCCTCCCCTGTATCCTTTACAGAAATAAAAACCTTCTCATTTTTTGCATAAGCCTGAATATAAATAACAGAGTCTGCATGGCTGAACTTAATGGCATTGTCAATCAGATTATAAAGCACCTGCTGAATTTTCCCCAAATCTCCATAAACCATCTGGATAGTATCGGAAAAAGTCAGCTCAAACACAATGTTTTTTGTGGCGCAGGTTCCTTCAAAGGAAGCTGCTGTATCTTTAATCACCCGGTTAATATCAAAATTAGTCCGGGAAAGATATCCTTTGCTGTCTAAGGAATTGAGCGTCAGCATTCCCTGGGTCAGCTTGGTCAGCCGATCTGTCTCTGAAATTACTCTGGTCAGGTATTTTTCATACATTTCCGGAGGGATGGTTCCGTCAATAATCGCCTCCAGATATCCCTTGATTGAAGTCAGAGGGGAGCGGAAATCGTGAGAAACATTGGCAATAAAATTCCGCTGGTACTCCTCCATCTTATCCAGCTCACTGGACATATAATTCAGTGTTGCCGCCAGGTATCCCATCTCATCTCTGGAATTCAGCTCAATGTGGTATTCCAGATTTCCCGCCGCATATTCGTTTGCCCCTTCCGTAATCTTCTTCAGGGGAATGGATACGGTTTTGCGGAATACCAGCAGAATAATCAGGGACAGTACAAAAATAAAAGCCGCAGAAATATAAACTACATCAAGACTTTTATTGCTGGCCTCCCGGATTCTGGAAACAGGCATGTGAACCAGCACATATCCATAGGTATTATAATTTCCTGTAATAGGCGCGGAAACTGTCATCACATCATAGGGAAACAGTCCATAATAATCACTGACAGAATACTGGCGGTTTCCTGTTGCCGTTGGATCAAATCCGGGAATCTCTGTTCCTGCCCTGGCTGAGCGGCTGCTGTCTGTTACCACGATTCCCTGTCTGTTGACAATCCAGATCTCTGCTCCTGCAAAATCTGCCACAGCCTGAAGCTGGAGATATGCCGTATCCATATTCTGCTTTTTGGTCTGTCCATTATTTTTCCCCTGATATACGCTACTGTATGACGAAGCAATCAGATTTGCCTCATCATAAATCGTCTCTGAATAGGATTCCAGCTGATGTCCATACATAATACTTGAGGAAAAGGTAGAAATCGTGGCAAATCCCAGCAGACCGAAGGCCAGATATCCCAAAATAAATTTGAAATAGAGAGGAAGCTTTATTTTCATAATCCCTTATCCTCTGCACCTGCGCTTTCTGAGGCTCCGGCTGGAGCCTCTGTCCATTCTACGGTATATTTTTCGCCCAGCTGTTCACCCACATTTTTCACATAGCCTTCAATTACATTTTTTGCCCGTTCCTTTGCCTGAGCCAGCAAAGCGCTGTTGCTTCTGGCTGTCTCCTCCATATTTTTCTGAGCCTCAGCCAAGGCAGCCGTCTCTTCTTCTTTGGTGATTTTTGTAAAAAATCCTGTATCTGTCAGCGGCTCTCCCATAGATGCCTCATCCAGATCTACATTCAGAATCTCTGCGTCAGGAATGGCAATTTTTACCACTCCCCGGCTGTCCGGTTTGGAAACGGACACACGGTTTACGTCAATTCCCAACTCTACAATCCCGCTGTACTCTGTCCATATTTTCTTATATCCTGTGCCAAGCCATTTAAACAGTCCGCTGGCCTCCGTCTCTGCCTTTGCAACATTATGATAATAACATTTCAGGGTTGCCAGCTCACATACCGAAGCAATTCCGGAAAAATCCGCCTCTTTTTTCTTTTCTCCGCATCCGGTCAAACTGCATATGCTTACGGACAACGCCAGAAGTATTCCTGCTGTCCTATATCCTCTCATAGTTCTCCTCCATTCTTCTGTCATTTTGAAGCCTGCCATACAAGGGAGTAGCCTGCGTTCTCAAGAACCGGTGAAAGAAGGGCTTCCATCACCATTTTCAGATTTTCCTCTGCTGTTTCATACAGCTTTTCGGACTCTCCTGCCTCCCGAATGGCATCCTCCTTACAGAGGATCAGCATATCCTTCAGAGGAACATCCGGATTTTTCGGAATATAGCTGAGCGAGTTCTCATCCAGAGTTGCAATCTGAACCGTAATATCCGGAAGCACCGGAGTCACCGTCTTTTCTTCCTCCTGAATTTCAAAGGTCACATCCTCCATCTGAATTCCAACCTTCACGCTTGCATTGTAGGCAATGTAGCAGTCCACCCGTTCCGGGTGCTCTTCATTATACTTTTCCGCGATTCCATTATACACAAATTCCGCTGTCGACAGCTGACTGATATCAATCGCTTTCTCCAGCTGCGCGGAAGTAATGACATCCTCTTTCTCTATTCTGCTTATCACTGCCGGAAGTACCAGACAGGCCGCCAGCACTGCAGCGCCTGCCGCCATAATCGGAAATCGTTTTTTTTCAGGTTCGTTTTTCTTCATTATTTTCTCCTGCTGTTCTTTATCGCTTTTATGTTTTTTCGCCCTTTTGTTGTGGAAACTTCTTTTTCATTATATACAATTCCCCCTCTCGAAGCAATAGCAGAAAAACAGCGTTCCTTCAGGCAGAAGCCGACATGATTCCCGGCTTTGCCTGAAAAAACGCTGTTTTTATTTTTCTTTCTTTTTCATTTTAGCTCCGAAAAGCCTCTACCAGTTCCCTTGCATTCTGGTAATTCTGCTTTTCCAGCTCTTCAATATACCATTCGTCAATTCCTTCTACTGCCTTCTTAAAGGAATCAATATCCATCTCCTCATAAGGAGTGATTTCTACTCCGTTTCTGCTTTCCCACCGGCTCATAATATCATTGTCGCCGGAGCGGTTGATTTCACGCTGATACTGAGTCGCCAGCTGGCCAATCTCGTCCACAGCCTCCTGCTGCTCTGGAGTCAGGCTGTCATACAGCTTCTGATTGATACAGAAAAACAGGCAGTCATAATTTGCATTCCACAGAGAACAGTAGGGCTGAACCTCCTGAACACTGGCTGCATCAATGGACGGAAGCGGATTTTCCTGTCCTTCTACGGTTTTCTGCTGAAGAGCCGTATACGTTTCTGACCAGTTTAAATTGGTGGCATCTGCGCCCCATCTCCGGTAGCATTCCATCAGAAGATTGGATCCGGCCACGCGGATTTTCAGGTTTTTCATGTCGTCCACCGTTTTTACTTCCCGCACATTGTTGGTCAGCTGACGGAACCCGTTTTCTGCAATTCCCATGCAGTGAAGACCGTACTCTTTCAAAATCCCCTTCATCATTTCTCCTGCCTCGCCGTCTAACTTCGCATCAGCATCTACTGAAGACTCAAACAGATAAGGCAGAGAAACCACATTAAACCGTGGGTCAAATGCAGAATAAATCAGATTGGAATGCATAGATACCTGAACCGGATCTCCGTCCATCAACGCCTGAATTCCCTCGGACTGGTTTCCGTTGGTCAGCTGATCCGCAGCATATACATTCACATGAATCTTTCCGCCTGTAGCCTCTTCCATCATCTCCCCGAACTTTCTTCCGCCTTCTGCCCAGGTACTGGTTTCTGTTGGAGAACATGCAAAGTTCCAGGTCTGCTCTTCCCATCCCAGATCGCTGTAATCCGGAACCTGATAATCTCCAGTCACCTGGTTTTTCTGGCCATTGTCTGTCTGAGCAGCCGCTAAGCCTGTGTAGGAGCTTCCTGACAGAAGCTTCGGCAAAGCCACAGACAGAGAAGGAATAAAGGTCACTGCAAGAAGCACAGCCACACTGGCTGCAATCTGGGGAACCACTGCTCTGGAAATCTGAGGAAGCGTAACCTCCATACCCTTTTTCAGCCTCACTGAAATTGCGACAAATAAATTTACGCCCACCGGCGGAGTTACCTGCCCAATTGCCAGATTCAGTGTCGCAACAACGCCAAAGGCAACAACATCATATCCCAGCGCTCTGCACACGGGAAGCATAATAGGAATAAAAATGTACATAGCAGAGTTTGCATCGATAAAGCAGCCTGCAATCAGGAAAATCACATTAACAATCAGCAGGAAGGTAACCTGATTTTTTGCAATGGTTCCCAGAAGCTCTGATGCCGCCTGAGCAATTCCAAACTGGGTGCATACAAAAGAAAACAGAGATGCACAGGCTACAATCAGCATAATTCCGCCTGTGGTTTTTGCTGAATCAATGGTCAGCTCCCAAAGGTCGGAAAGCTTCACCTCCCGGTAAATCACCATTCCTACAAACAGACCGTAAACAACTGACACTGCGGCAGCTTCTGTAGGAGTAAAGATTCCTCCGTAAATTCCTCCCAGAATAATCACAGGCATCAGAAATCCCCAGAACGCGTCTTTAAATGCTTCCCAGCGCTCTTTCATACTGGTTTTCTCCTGAACTGGCTGAATGTTGTGTACCCTTGTCTCCCACATAACAACCAGAACCAGAGCAGCGCCCATGAGAATACCCGGAACAATTCCTGCGGAAAACATGTCTGCAATGGAAACTCCTGTAATGGAGGCGTACACTACGAAAGCAATACTGGGTGGAATCACAATGGCGATGGAACTGGAGGTTGCCATCAGCGCTGTAGCGAAGGGAGCAGAAAAACCGCCCTCTTCAATCATCGCAGGAATCAGAACTGCTCCCAGAGCAGCAACTGTAGCCGGACCGGAACCGGAAATTGCTCCGAAAAAGCAGGCTACAATGACACATACAATGGCAATTCCGCCTCTGCGGTGCCCTACACAGGTATTGACAAATTTTACAAGGCGTCTGGAGATTCCCGCCTTTGCCATAATATTGCCGGAAAGTACAAAAAACGGAATCGCCAACAGCAGAAATTTACTGATACCGGAATACATATTAGTCGCAACAATGGTCAGAGAGGTTCCTGAATACAAAATTGCGCAGATTGCGGAAAGTCCCAGGCAGATTCCGATGGGAATACCTACCAGCAGGAAAATAAAAAATGAGAGAAATAAGATTACACTGATCATGACTGGCTGTCCTCCTTCTCTCTGGCGCAGGTGTCCAGATAAAATTCAATAAAGTGAAGAATCATACAGGCGGCTCCAATGGGAACAAAGGACCAGAAAATCCATTCCGGCCAGTTCAGCACATAGGTGCGTTTTCCGTTTTCCAGCTGAGCCAGCACCTTTTCCAGGCCGTAGTAAAACAGCACGCTGGTAAAGCATACACTAAGAACTGTATTTACCAAAAGAAATCCTCTCTTCATACGGGCCGGCAAACGATCCGTTACCAGAGACAGATTCACCAGCCCTCCCTCTCTGCAGGCCAATGCAGCAGCCAGCAGCGTAATCAGAACAAAGACAGCTACCACCAGCTCCTCTGTAAATGACCAGGACTGATGGATTACCTTTCTGGAAAATACATTTCCTACTGTCAGTACCAGAATCAGCAGCGTGGACACAGCGAGAATCAGCTTTTCCACAAATGCCAGTCCGTTCATGACTTTTTTGAACATTTTCATACCTACATCCTCCTTTTCTTTCTGCTGCAGAACATCTTTGAATCCGTCCTCTCTTCCGCCAAAGTATTTTATACATTACCGCGGCATCGCATTACCTAAACAGTGTATTATGGTAAAAAAAAACCGCCCCTGAAATAGGGACGGAATCCATATCCGCAACCACCCTGTCTCCTGAATGAAACAAGTACGAATCAAAGCGTACCAGCATACGCGGTTTCTGTAACGGGAAACACCCGTGGAAACCTAATTGCCATGCGTTCGGCTTCCCTTCTCAGAGATGATTTTCCGGCCAGCGCTGTGACCGTCTCTCACCACCGACGATTCTCTGTAACACGCATTCTGTCCCTACTTGTTCTCTTCTTAGAATTTTTATTATTCTGAGTTTTTTGTAAACTCTATGATAAAAATATTAACTCGATTTTATCGGATCGTCAACTGGCATTTTGTCATTTTTCTTTTAGTTGTATTCGATATTTTTCGTCATTTTTCATTAATTTCTTTTATTTTTGTTCAGTTTTATCCTTTACAGCAGCGACATCTGTCTTTATGGAACGGGCATTTTATCTTGATGAAACAGCAGATCCATGTTAGACTTTCTATAAAAATTGAGTACATGAGGAGGAAAAAAATGTCAGAGGTTATCCTTGGAAGAACCGGAATTACCGTCAATAAAAACGGCTTCGGTGCTCTTCCTATTCAGAGAATTACAAAAGAACAGGCCGCCTCTCTTTTGCAGCGGGCTTATGACGGAGGAATTACCTTTTTTGATACTGCCCGCGCCTACACAGACAGCGAAGAAAAGCTGGGATACGCTCTGAGCCATGTGCGCAGCCACATCTATCTGGCTACTAAAACAGCTGCTCAGACTGCAGATGGTTTCTGGAAGGATTTGGAAACCAGTTTAAAGCTTTTAAAAACAGACTGCATTGATATTTATCAGTTCCATAATCCTGCCTTCTGTCCGAAACCCGGAGATGAATCCGGTCTTTACGATGCTGCCTTAAAGGCAAAAGAGCAGGGAAAAATCCGCTTTATCGGAATTACCAACCATCGTCTGTCGGTTGCTCAGGAGGCCATAGACTCCGGGCTCTACGACACCCTTCAGTTCCCCTTCTGCTATCTGGCAACAGAAAAGGATCTGGCTCTGGTTCAGGGCTGTAAGGAACAGAACATGGGCTTTATTGCCATGAAATCATTATCCGGCGGTCTGATCACCAATGCAGCAGCCGCTTATGCCTATGCGGATCAGTACGATAATGTCCTTCCCATATGGGGGATCCAGAAAAAAGAAGAGCTGGAGCAGTTCCTCTCTTTTATCAAGGAACCTCCAGCTATGACGGAGCCTATTCGAGCTATGATTGAACAGGATCGAAAACTGCTGTCAGGCAGCTTCTGCCGCGGCTGCGGCTACTGTATGCCCTGTCCCGCAGGCATTAAGATTAATGACTGCGCCCGCATGTCTCTGCTGCTGCGCCGTTCTCCCTCAGCCTCTCACCTGTCTCCTGAGGGTCAGGCACAGATGATGAAAATCAAGGAATGCCTCCACTGCGGCAAATGTGCTTCCAAATGTCCCTACGGACTAAATACACCTGAGCTCCTTTTGCGCAACCTGAAAGACTACGAAGAAGTTCTGGCAGGAAAAGTCATGACAGCAGACAATTTTTAAAAAAGAAGCTCGCTCGCGAGCTTCTCCGCCTGCGGCGGGTCGCTTCTGCGACAAAATTCTCTTCCGACGCATGGCGATCCTCGCGGAGCGTTTTTATGTCATAGGACGCACTTTCCTATGACATAAATTACAAGGACGCTTCGTCCTTCCAGTGAAGGCGGTGAAGATGACCCTCCAGGGTCATCTTCTCAAAGCCATTCTGGCGAAGCGCTTCATAAAGCACCACAGCAACAGAATTGGACAGGTTCAGGGAACGAATATCCCCCCACATAGGAATCCGGACACAGTTCTCCTGATTTTCCACCAGGATTTCCTCCGGAATTCCTGCGCTTTCCTTTCCGAACATAAGATAACAGTCCGGCTCATAGCTAACCTCTGTATACACCTTGGGCGCCTTTGTTGTAGCCATATAAATCTTTGCTCCCGGATTTTTTTCCAGAAAATCCTGAAAATCACAATACACTGTCACATCCAGCTTATCCCAATAATCCAGTCCGGCTCTTTTAATCGCCTTTTCATTCAGCTTAAATCCCAGGGGTTCAATCAAATGAAGTCTGGTATTGGTTGCCACACAGGTACGGCCGATATTGCCGGTATTTAAGGGCATTTCCGGTTCAAAAAGTACAATATTCATTCCTCTCTCACCTTTCCCGGCTGTCTAAGGTATTCACAAACCGCTCAATCCGGCCCAAAGCCTCCTTCAGGCTCTTTAAGGAATAGGCGTAGGACACACGCAGATGTCCCTCCCCTGCCTGACCAAAGGCAGTGCCCGGAACAACAGCTACCCGCTCTGCCTTCAGCAGCTCCATGGCAAAATCATCTGAAGACATACCAAACCGCCGGATACTGGGGAATATGTAAAATGCTCCAAGAGGCTCAAAACAGTCCATTCCCATTTCCCGGAAGGCATGAAGAAGATAACGCCGTCTCTGATCATAGGATTCCCGCATCCGCTTTACATCCTCATCGCTGTTTTTCAAAGCGTCTACTGCCGCATACTGGCTGGTTGTGGGCGCACACATAATGGCAAACTGATGAATCTTCAGCATCTGCTTTAAAATCACAGCAGGAGCACAGGCATATCCAAGACGCCATCCTGTCATGGCAAAAGCCTTGGAAAATCCATTAATCAACACTGTCCTTTCCTGCATTCCAGGAAGGGAAGCAATAGTTACATGCTCTTCTTCTCCATAGGTTAATTCCGAATAAATCTCATCAGAAAGAACAAACAGATCGTGTTCAATTACAATTTTTGCAATCTCCTCCAGCTGGCGGCGGTTCATCACTGCTCCGGTAGGATTGTTGGGGAAAGGAAGTACCAGAAGCTTTGTCTTCGGCGTAATTTTTTCCAGAAGCTTTTCCGGTGTCAGACAGAACTGATCCTTTTCCTCCAGCTCAATCACAACAGGAACACCTCCGGCCAAAACGGCGCAGGGCACATAGGAAACGTAGCAGGGCTGAGGAATCAAAACCTCATCTCCCGGATCCAGCATAGCCCGCATAGCAATATCAATTCCCTCGCTGCCGCCTACTGTCACTACAATCTCCTTGTCCGGATCATAGCTTACATGACAGCGTCTTTCCAGATAATTGTGAATCTCCACCCGAAGATCCCGCAGACCTGCATTGGCTGTATAAAAGGTTCTTCCTTTTTCTAAAGAATAGATGCCTTCCTCCCGGATATGCCAGGGCGTATCAAAATCCGGCTCTCCCACACCCAGAGAAATTACATCCTGCATTTCATTGGCAATATCAAAAAATTTCCGGATTCCTGAAGGCGGAATCGAAGTAATAATTTTATTTAACGGATCTCTCACGGTGTAATCAGCATCCTTTCGTCCTGGATCTCCTCGCTTAAAACAGTTCCGTGATCCTTGTATTTTTTCAAAACAAAATGGGTGGCCGTACTTAATACTGAATCCAGCGGAGCCAGCTTGTCAGAAACAAACTGCGCTACCTGGCGCATGGTCTTTCCCTCAATAATTACCATAAAATCAAATCCACCGGCCATCAGATACAGGGCATTCACCTCACTGTACTGATAAATCCGCTCTGCCAGCTTGTCAAAGCCCATGCCCCTCTGAGGCGTTACCTTAACCTCAATCAGAGCGCTGACCTTTTCCTCACTGGTATTGTCCCAGTTAATCAGCGTGTGATATCCGCAGATAATCCGCTCTTTTTCCATTTCGGCAATCTCATTGGCCACCGCGACTTCATTCTCCCCTAACAAAATTGCCAGATCATGAATATCGATTCTGCTGTTTTTTTCGATAACCGCCAAAATTTTCTCTCTCATAATAGACTGCCTCCCATTTTTATATTTTGATAACTATTCCGGACTATTTTCCGTTTTTACCGGGTAATCCGGAACTGCTTTTAGTAATTCATCCGGCTGGGGACGTTCCAGAAATCCCTGTCCGTCCTGAACAATCATTTCTCTTGCAATCCCTTTCTGAACTGCGCCGATGACTGCGGCCTCAATTCCCCGTTCTTTCAGCTTCTGCACCAGGCGGCCTCCGTTTTCTGAGGTCAAAAGTACACAGCTGCTGCTGTAAAGCCGGTAAGGGTTCAATTCAAACCGCTCACAAATCTCTATGGTTGCCTGAGTCAGCGGAATCTGCCGCAGGGCAAACCGAACGCCGGTTTCATAGGCTCCGGTCAGGTTCCAGATCGCCTTTAAAACGCCGCCCTCCCCTATGGGCTCTGATTCTGTAATCTCAGAGGCCAGCTCTGCCAGAGCCGACTCCAGCGCTCCTTCTGCATTCTGGCTGTCCGCTTTCAGTTCCTCCAGATACTCCTCGGAAAACCAGGTCTTCAAATGGCTGTGAAAGCGTTCTGCAATCACTGCCGCTCCCGACAGTCCGGGATTTCCCACCACAATCAGATCCTGGCCGGCACACAGCTTTCCAGTATTCTGCCGCTCAATTCTTCGCATCATGCTGTTTGTCCTCTTTTTTCATTCTATCCAGTCCCTTTGCAGAAAAGACCGTATCGCCTTTTACTGAGCAGGCGCCTCAGTTTCTCCCGGGCCCGCTGCCGGAACCGGAGCTTCGGTTTCTCCCGGACCTGCTGCCGGAGCCGGTGTACTCGCTTCTCCTGGGCCTCCCTCTCCTGCGGAGCTGGCCTTTTCTTCTGAAGAAACACCGGGACCTCCGTGAATTCCTTCAACAACAGAAGACTCCGTGGACGGTACTTCCTCTGCGGACTCCTCCGGACTGTCTGTCACAGGCGCTGTCTCCACTGGGGCTGACGCCGGAACTTCCGGTCCTACCATAACAATGGCCTTGGAGGCATTGTAGGTATCTGTATGAAGCAGAGTGCGTTCTGTCTCTGTTCCATCTACCTTTACAACCTTCCACAATCTGGACTTGATTCCGGTATGAGCTGACTGTACCTGTTTTCTTGTACCAGGAGCCATGGAATTGTCCACTTTTATCTCCGGTTCTCCCGGATCAATGGTACTGAGCGTTTCTGAAACAAACTCCACAGTCCGGTTAGCCGGACGTGTCTCTTTTCCATAAATCGTAAAAGTCAGCGTCCGTCCCTTGGTATATCCCTCAACATAAATCGGTGTGCTGTAATTGTTCGTCACCTTCAGATCCTTTACCGTTCCTGCTGTAGCCGCATCCATAGATGGCTTTACATAGCCTACAATCATGGAATGGTTCTGTCTCTGAACAATCTCCAGCTCTGCGCGGAGAGCTGCCTGATACAGGGTTGTGGAAATCTGGCAGACGCCGCCTCCAATACTGTCTACCACACGTCCGTTCTCATAAGCTGCTGCGGAAAAATATCCGTTTTCTTTGGTAAACGGATGCATACACTCATAACCGGACAGGGTTTCCCCTGGCATCAGAACATGTCCGTTGATTTTGGCTGCTCCATTCTGCAGGTTGCCTGATCTGGAATCTCCGCTGCTGCTAAAGTCCGTAGAAAAGCTTCCCAGCTCGTCCTGTATGGTAGCAAGCTGCTCTTCTCTGACTGCTGCCTCCTTCACAGTTATGGCTGCTTCTACTGTTACTGCTTCTGCATCTGCCTCTGCAAGCGCCGTCTCCAGCGCTGCCCTTGTGGCCTCGGTATCTACCGTTTTTCCATCCACTTCAGGTGTAATTTCAAATTTGCCGTCCACTCTGGTAATCACCGCATTCTGCGGCTCTGCCGTCATCCCCTGGCAGTTGGCGTTCACAAACTCAGCAAATTCCGCCTCATCCACCCCTGTTTCCAGAGAAATGTGAACCGGCTCCTTTTCCAGATCCTTTCGTTCCATATACTGCTGGATCAGATTTCCGCCAGCCCCGTGAGACGCCGCTTCCTCCACCGCCTCCGGATTGCTCCAGGTAAATCCCAGTTCTCCCGCAGTAGCTTCCACAGGCGTTCCTTCAATGTCCAGCGTAACCTTCCGATCCGCAAGAGTATTCACATGATCCTGAATCGTCTGTCCGGCCTCTTCTTTTGTCATTCCGCCTAACTCAATGTCTCCTACGAAAACTCCGTCTGGAATTGTCATTTCCTTTGCAGACACCGGAGCTGCCATAAAAAGGCTCATAACTGCTGCCAGGGCTGCTCCGCTCCAAATGCTTCTCTTTTTCATAATCGCTCCCTCAGATTTTTTAGATCATCAGTGCTGCGGCTACAACCGGCACAATCATAGAAAGTACCAGAATCACCGCAATTACTGCTACAAAAATCTTTCTGTTTTTATTATTATTCATGTTCATCATCGTTCCATTCACCTCTTTTTCCGATATTGTGCTAATGCCTGATTCTTCCATACTGTGAAATCACCTGATCCGTAATCCGGGATGCCTCATTCCGGCTAAGGTAGTCAATTTGCACAGGTAAATCTATTTTATGATATTTCAGTAAATACCGCAAGTCCTCTTTTTGCTTTTTCGAGGCCGGCTGCTCCCGTTTTACCTTATAAATCAGGGGTTTTTCCGCAAATGCTCCCGGTTCTGTCTCTCCATAAAGGGCAATCAGACGCTGGTACAGACTGTGGGCATCCTCTGCATCCCCCAGCGCTCTGTGAGCTCCCTGACGCTGTATCTCAAAAAAACGACATGCCGCCTCCAGATTTTTCTTTTCCTCCTGTGGCATAAATCTGCGGCAAAGCTGCAGCGTATCCAGCCCCGTCCGTTCAAATTCCAGCCCTTGATTAACTGCTGCCCGCTTTAAAAAGCTGTAATCAAAAATAACATGATGCCCAAGAAGAGGAAGCTGTCCACAAAAATCAAGAAACTCTCCTATTTCATCCCCAATGTCCGGCGCATTCTCCACCATTTCATCGGAAATACCCGTCAGCTGAACAATCCGTTCCTCCAGCGTCCTTCTTGGATTGACCATTGTGTGAAACGATGCCGTTTTCTGCCCGTTTTCCACCCGAATGGCTCCAATCTCAATAATCCTGTCCCGCTTTGGATCCAGCCCTGTTGTTTCCAGGTCAACTGCAATATACTGGTTCGGAATCCTCACAGGGTTCTCTCTTCTGCCCCCGCTCATAACCGCTCTCCCTTTCTGCTTCCAGAATTCCCTGTTTTCTCTTTTTTTGTCTTCTCTTTTTCCATATCCTCTGCAGATGGACACAGACAGCGAAGAAAACATTCGCCACACCGGGGACTTCGGGCTGTACAGATTGTACGTCCCAGCGTAATTACATGAATATTCCAGAGAATCCAGTGATCCTCCGGTAAAACCTTCATCAGGTCATACTCAATTTTTTCCGGATCCTCCTGCCGGGTAAGCCCCAGCTTTCTGGATATCCGTTTTACATGAGTATCCACAACAATGCTTGGCTCGTGGTAAATATTCCCTCTGATTACATTGGCCGTTTTTCGCCCGACACCTGCCAGAGCCGTCAGCTCCTCCAGCGTTCGTGGAACCTCCCCCTGATGCTCCTCTATCAGCCGTTTACAGCAGGAAATAATATTTTTTGCCTTACTGTGATAAAAGCCGATAGAATGAATATCCTGCTCCAGCTCCTTCACCTCTGCACCGGCAAATTTCTCCAGAGTATCGTATTTTTGAAATAGATCCGCCGTCACCAGATTCACCCTGGCATCTGTGCACTGGGCGCTGAGAATTACGGCAATCAACAGCTGCCAGGGTGTTTCATAATTCAGATAACAGCGGTACTCTGTCCCGTATTCTCTGTCCATAGCTTCCAGAATCTGACTGATCCGTATTTCCCGCTCTGCCCTGGTTTCTTTCTTCATCTTCCACTCCTTTGCCGCCCAAAGGGCAAATATGGTTACAGAACTCTGTCTCCACATTTGCCCCCTGAACGGACGCTCCTTCCTTAAATTCTCCTATTTTAAAAAAGAAGCTCGCAAGCGAGCTTCTCCGCCTGCGGCGGGTCGCTTCTGCGTCTGTTTCCTTCCCGCGCACAGGAAAGATCCTGACAGAACTCCCTTCTTTAGCAGGTGGTTTCTTCTAAACAGGCCTTCTCCGACTCCAGGCAGATCATCTCTGCATTATGTGTAAGGGGATCCCGCTTTCTGTAATCAAACAGCATAATTTTTCCGCTGCGAAGCACCTCTGCATGAACCCTGGTTCCCAGCCCCCGCAGCTCCGGAGTCAGACTGCGGATTTTCTCCTTATAGGGACTCTGATCCAGTGCAAAGGACGGTCTGCTTTTTGCATTTTCCCTCAGATAAAGGTCACACATAAGCGCATCCTCTGCCCCCATCAGAAATTCACCTTCTGTCCGTTCCTCTACAAAATCGTGGAGAATTTCGTACCGGGCCAGGCGGCTGTGATTCAGCCCTGTCAGTCCCCTCTGCTCATAATAGTCTGCCAGCTGCTCATACAAAACAAAGGCGTCCTTCCACCAGTCCTCCAGATACTTCAGCGTCCTGGTAAACTGTCCGCTGTTGTAATACACCTCCACCATATTCTCAATCCCTTTCAGCTTCAGCACATCATCATAGGACAGCCATTTGGTAGACAGCACCTCATAGGGCGGCTTATCTCTGTAAACCAGTCCATAGTTCTCTGCCTGCTCATACATAAAAGAGCCCTTTAATACCTTTAAAAATCCCAGCTGAAGCTGCTCCGGCTCCATGGCATATACCTCATTAAAGGATCGGTGGAAGGAGGAATAATCCTCCCAGGGCAGGCCTGCAATTAAATCCAGATGCTGATGCACATTATGGCCGGCATTGATGCGGGCCACCACCTTTTTCAGCCGTTCCAGATCCATAACCCGGTGAATTTCCCGGATCGTTCTTGGGTTGGTGCTCTGCACACCGATTTCCAGCTGAATCAGTCCGGGCCGCATGATTCCAATCAGCTCCAATTCCTCCTCATCCAGAAGATCCGCCGCAATTTCAAAATGAAAATTTGTCACCCCATTATCATGCTCCTTAATATGTCTCCATATTTCCAGTGCATGGCTCTTACGGCAGTTAAAGGTCCTGTCCACAAATTTCACCTGCGGAACCCGGTTTTCCAGAAAATAATCCAGTTCCCTCTTTACCAGTTCCAAATCCCGGAAACGGACGGATTTATCCACAGAAGAAAGGCAATAGCTGCAGGAAAAAGGACAGCCCCGGCTGCTTTCATAATAAATGATTCTGTTTTCAAAGCCCTCCAGCCGGGAATAAAGAAAGGGAATCCGGCTCATATCCATGACCGGGCGAACAGGATGATCCTGAATAGTTCCATCCTTCCCCCGATAGGCTGCCGCAGGAAGAGAAGAAAGACTTTCCCAAAATTCTTCCTCCTTTTTCTCCTGGTCTCTGCAGCCAGACATTCCCACTGACTTTCTCACAGACATTCCCAGCTTTTCATAACAGTTTAAAAGAGCGGCAAAGGTTTCCTCCCCCTCGCCTTTCATAATACCCAGAACTTCCGGCTCCCGCAAAAGCAATTCCGGAGCATCAAAGGACACCTCTGGACCGCCCAGCCAGATATCTGTGTCCGGAAGCACCTTATGAAGATCCCGCACCAGCTCCAGACAGGGTACAATATTCCAGATATAGCAGGAAAATCCCACCATATCCGGCTTTCTCCGGTAAATATCCTCCAGAATCTGTTCCATTTGATTATTAATCGTATATTCACCTATCTCCACATGAACAGAGGGGAGCCCTGCCCCTTCCGGGAACAGGTCTCCCCGTGTCCGCTCTGCATACGCCTTCAGGCTGTAAATCCCGGGATTAGAATGAATATACTTTGCATTCACCGCTGCCAGTAAAAATTTCATCATTATACATCAATCTCAATCTTTCTTCCCGTAATTTCATACTGATAATACCGTACTCCCGCCGCATTCAGCATCCGCTTCGATGCGCGAACAGAAGGAGAGTCCGAATATTTGTCTTCTTTATAAATAATTGTCTTAATCCCTGCCTGGATAATCGCCTTTGCACATTCATTGCAGGGAAATAGAGTTACATACAGCTTGCTTCCCTCCAGACTGCCGCCCCGGTAGTTTAAGATAGCATTCAGCTCACTGTGAGTCACATACAGATACTTAGCGCTGTACGGGTCAGTAGTCTCCTCATCCTTTCCCCAGGGAAATTCATCGTCTGAGCATCCCCTCGGAAAGCCGTTGTATCCCATTGATAAAATTTTGTTGTCTTCACTGACAATACACGCTCCCACCTGGGTATTCGGATCCTTAGAGCGCCTGCCGGACAAATCTGCCACGCCCATAAAATATTCATCCCAGGAAATATAATCTGCTCTTTTTTTCGTACTGCTCAACAGCCTTCCCTCCTTATTATACATGAATCACATGATATCCTGCTGCCTTCGTAAGGCGGTTCATAATCGCCTGACCCAGATGATCTCTGGAAAAGCTTTCTGAATAAATATAGTCCACTCCCAGATCATCAAATTCCCGCAGAACGGCAAACAGATTGTGGGCAATGGTTTCTTCTTTGGCTCTCTGGCCCACACTGCGAATTTCTCCATAGTGATACCGTTCTCTGGTTTCCTCTGTGCAGATTACTCCAACCCGGCATCCCTCTTCTTCGCGTTCCCGGGAAAGAGAATTGATCCGCTCCACAACAGCCTCCAGATCGCCTTCTACCAAAATCAGATCTCCGTGAGGAGCATAATGGCGGTATTTCATTCCCGGCGCTTTGGGACGCAGATCCTCTCTTGGCGGTCCCTGAATAGCCGGATCGATCTCCACCTGGCCGGCAACTGCTTCCAGCATTTCCATAGTAACTGCGCCGGGACGCAGAAGCACCGGAACAGGGCCAGACACATCTACAATCGTAGACTCCACTCCAATCCCCACCGGACCTCCATCCAGGATCATCTCAATCTTTCCGTTCATATCCTGCCATACATGCTGAGCTGTCGTCGGGCTTGGCCGCCCGGAAGTATTGGCGCTAGGCGCTGCAATCGGCACACCGGACAGTGCAATCAACCTGCCCGCAATGGGATCGCTGGGCATACGCACTGCAACCGTATCAAGGCCGCCGGTTGTTCCATAAGGGACAATCTCGCTTTTTGGAAAAACCATTGTCAGCGGGCCCGGCCAGTATGCCTCCGCCAGCTTTCTTCCTGCTTCCGGAATCTCCTTCACCAGCGGCTCCAGCTCCTCCATACAGGAAATATGGGCAATCAGAGGATTGTCTGAGGGGCGTCCCTTTGCTGCGTAAATCTTTCGGGCCGCATCCTCATTCAGAGCGTTTGCTCCCAGTCCATATACCGTCTCTGTAGGAAATGCCACAAGGCCGCCCTCCCGGATAATCCGGGCTGCTTCTGCCAGTTCCTCATCTTTTATCCATTCTGAATCTTGAATCTTTATCAGTTTTGTCTCCATTGTTCTTCTTCCCCTTTACTGGGGATTATTATATCACAAGATCGTTTAGGGGAAAAGCAGGTGTTTCTGCCAGAAGAAAAGAACTCCTGCTTTTTACAGCTTTTCTGCATAAAAAGAAGCTCGCTCGCGGAGCGTTTTTATGTCACAGGACACACTTTCCTATGACATGAAATTCCCCCGATCCTCCATTTTCGGAAGACCGGGGGAAACTATGATTTTCAAACTGACCCCTGATTCAGCTGATTTTTATAATATCTGCAAGGGTCTTGTGATCAAAATAGTCTGTCACCAACTGATAAAATTCTCTCCACATCGGATAGGTACGGCATTCTCCCATTCTGCTGCAGGGCTTAGCGTCACATTCCAAACAGGCAACTGGTGCCAAATCACCCTCTGTCAAACGAAGAATCTCTCCAATCCTGCAATCCTCAGGCGAACGGTTCAAACGATATCCTCCGCCTCTTCCCTGTACCCCTTCAATCAATCCATTCTTCGACAATACCGGAAGAATCCGTTCCAGATACTTCAGTGAAATTCCCTGTCTCTCTGCAATCTCTTTCATAGGTACATAACCTCGTTCAGCATGCTCCGCAAGATCAATCAAGACACGGAGTGCATATCTTCCCCTCGTTGAAATCATCATAACAAACACCTCTCTCAGGGCAATCATACCATGAATGCACAGAACAAGGCAACTTATTCTTCTGCAAACAGCGAAGTGGATAAATATCTATCCCCGGTATCTGGAAGAAGCACAACAATCGTTTTTCCTTCATGTTCCGGACGACCAGCCAGATCAATGGCCGCAGCCACTGCAGCGCCTGAAGAAATTCCAACAAGAACTCCTTCCTTTTTTCCAATCAAACGACTGGCTGCAAATGCCGCTTCATTGGAAATCGAAATCACCTCATCATAAATATGTGTGTTTAAAATATCAGGCACAAATCCTGCTCCAATTCCCTGAATCTTGTGAGCTCCAGCTCTTCCTGAGGAGAGTACCGGAGAATCCTCTGGTTCAACTGCCACTACCTTTACTTCCGGTTTTCGTGCTTTCAAATATTCTCCCACACCAGTAATAGTTCCCCCAGTTCCCACACCTGCCACAAAAATATCTACCATCCCATCTGTATCCTCGTAAATCTCCGGACCTGTGCCGCTCCGATGCGCTTTCGGATTGGACGGATTCACAAACTGCCCTGGTATAAAACTGTTGGGGATCTCCTGCGCCAGCTCCTGCGCTTTTTCAATTGCCCCCTTCATTCCCTTTGCTCCTTCTGTTAACACCAGCTCTGCCCCATAGGCTTTCATCAGCTGTCTCCGCTCTACTGACATCGTTTCCGGCATTACAATGATCAGCCGATACCCTCTGGCTGCTGCCACTGCCGCAAGTCCAATCCCGGTATTGCCGCTGGTTGGTTCAATAATCACCGTTTCCGGCGTAATTTTTCCCTCTGCCTCTGCATCCTCTATCATAGCCTTTGCAATCCGATCCTTTACAGAACCGGACGGATTGAAATATTCCAGCTTTGCAATAAGCTTTGCCTTCAGCCCGTACTGCTTTTCTATATTCGATAACTCCAGCAATGGTGTGTGTCCGATCAGCTGTGCTGAAGATGTATAAATTTTTCCCATAGTTATACCTCCTGTTTTCCTGCTGCAAATCCCTTTTTCAGATCTGCGATGATATCGTCAATGTGTTCTGTACCAATTGACAGGCGAATGGTATTTGGTTTAATTCCCTGCTCCTCCAGTTCCTCATTAGAAAGCTGACTGTGTGTTGTCGTAGCCGGATGAATCACAAGGCTTTTTACATCCGCCACATTGGCAAGCAAGGAAAAAATCTGAAGATGGTCAATAAAATCATGAGCCTCTTTCTGACCTCCTTTTATTTCAAAAGTAAAGATAGAACCTCCTCCTCTTGGGAAATACTTCTGATAAAGCTTGTAATCCGGATGTTCTGGTAATGAGGGATGATTCACCTTTTCTACCTGTGAATGTCCTGCCAGAAAATCAATCACTTTTTTCGTATTTTCTATGTGGCGTTCCAGTCTCAGCGACAAAGTTTCGATTCCCTGAAGCAGAAGAAATGCTGCAAAAGGAGAAATCGCTGCACCTGTATCACGCAGCAGAATCGCACGAATATAGGTTACAAAAGCGGCTGGGCCTGCAGCCTGTGTAAATGACACACCATGGTAACTGGGATTCGGCTCTGAAATTGCCGGATATCTGCCGCTGGCCGCCCAGTCAAATTTTCCGGAATCTACAATGATACCACCCAGAGTTGTTCCATGACCGCCAAGAAACTTTGTAGCAGAATGAACCACAATATCTGCCCCATGCTCAATCGGTCGAATCAAATACGGAGTTCCAAAAGTATTATCTACCACCAGCGGCAATCCATGTCTATGAGCAATGGAAGCCAGCGCATCAATATCCGGAATATCACTGTTCGGATTTCCCAGTGTTTCTATGTAAAGTGCTCTGGTATTTTCCTGAATCGCCGCTTCTACTTCTTCCAGATTGTGAATATTCACAAAGCTGGCTGTAATCCCCAGACCTGGCAGCGTATGCGCCAGAAGATTATAACTGCCTCCGTAAATCGTTTTCTGAGCAACAATATGTCCTTGATTCTGTCCCAGTGCCTCCAGGGTATATGCAATAGCTGCCGCACCAGAAGCAAGTGCCAGTGCAGCTGTGCCGCCTTCCAGAGCAGCTACTCGTTCCTCTAAAACCGCCTGCGTCGAATTGGTTAGCCTTCCATAAATATTCCCTGACTCTGCCAGACTGAATCTCGCTGCCGCCTGCGCTGAGTTTTTAAATACATAGGATGTGGTTGCGTAAATAGGAACTGCCCTCGCATCTGTTGCCGGATCCGGCTCCTCCTGACCTGCATGAAGCTGTAATGTCTCAAATTTGTAATCTGCCTTCATTATTTTCTCCTCCTATCTCCTACCTTTTAAGTAGGTTTTATTATAACGAATAATACCTACCTTGTAAATAGGTATATTGTAAATATTGCGTAAAAAAAGAACAAGCTAAATCCAACAACGGACTTAGCCTGTCTGAAATTAGAATATAGAAAGATTATGTAAACAATTTGGTCGTTCCGGCTGTACCACAAAGCTTACTTCTGCCATTTTTTCAATTAACGCATCTGCACCGTGCTCCAGTTTATACTCCATCTCATCCCGATACAGGGGGATTACCTGATAGAAGTTTACTGTCTCACCGTTCGGCAAGATACAGACCTCACAGCCATCCTCCACACCTTGAGGACCAGTCAGGAGACTGGCGCAGAGCTTCGTATCCTTTGCAAAAGGAGATTGCTTGTCCATCGTATGTCCGAATCCCAGCCAGGTGTCACTGGCAGCCGGCAACCGGGCTAAAACCTTCAGCAGACCAATGGGCCAATACCACTTCTCCTCCTTCATGGATTCCTCATCCAGTTTCCAATCCGGCGGAAGGGCAATCGCCAACTCTGCCCGTTCCAGCCTGTATTCTGCCAGCTCCTCCGGCACATTCATCCGATGAGCCCCCATTCCCATTGTCACCAGCGAATAGTAGTCCCTTTCTTCCGAGGGCGTAATAACGCAGATATCTACATGGATATCAGGGGAAACCAGTTCGTGGAACACATGGTCAAATTCTCCAAAAAACCTTTTTATATGCTTCTCCACAGCAGACATCTCTTCTTCTGTATAAAGCTCTGGCTTGCACTTCTCCTCGGAGGACCAGAAGGTTCCCTCTTGTTCTGTCCCATCCGGGTTCAGAAAGATTTGAAAATATACATCCTCATCCGTCAGCTTGTAAAGCAGGCCGATGTGATAATCCAGCCCCACCAGCACCGTATCCAGGCGGGCCGCCCTGCCGTCCGGATGTTCCCGTTCCAACCACTGTCCGTCCTGAATCCCCCCCTTCAGTTGTTCCAGCCAGTCTGTATTCAGCTTGGACATTCCTCCCTCATTCATCTGAAATACCAGATCTACAGAATGATCGTTGATCCTGTAAGGGAACTGGGTAAAGGGAGCATTGGGCGTATATTGTTCCGGTTTTGGGCCAAAAATCATCCAAAAGCATTCCAGCCCCTCCTTATTGACCGTTATACAGGAAATAGAACGTTGTTTATCATCTGCATTCTCATCCAGTCCCTGCTGAAGAGTTTGATCGGCATCCGGGTTGATCCAGTGATATTCCATCTGTTCCAGTGGTGCGCCATTTTCAATTTCTTTTTTCAAAGTAAGGAACTCATAATCGTCAGGTTCCAATGCAAGACCATGGGCAACCGCCTCCAGCGCGCCCGCTTTATCTCCAAAGTGGCTGCGCAGCTTACCTGCCTGTAACCAGATCCATGGATAGTCCGGCTCCTCCTGAATCCCTTTTTCTGCATAGTTCAGCGCTTCTTCCAGCCGTCCGCAGTACATTAAGGCCACGGAATAGCGATAATACCACATGGCGCAGCCCGCAGCATTTTTCTCAGAACCCTTCATCCAGTCTGCCGCCTTGCAGTAATACCGGTACTCATCCAGATTGTTGCAGGCAAAGGAATACCACAGAGCGATCTGGAGATCCTGATGGGCCTGACGCTGAGTAAATTTTCCCTCCTGCACACCCTGCTCGATAAAATCCTCCAGCCAGCAAAGCATCTGTCCAAAATATCCCGATATCTCATCCTGAAAGGATTCCAGTGTCTCAATATTCTGCATGGAGAGAAGGGAACCTGTCTCCGGGTCAACCTCCGGCTCTTTTTCCTGCTCCCAAAGACGGACAGCCCCCACATCCCGGCGAAACACATGAAAGCCGCTCCAGGTCAGATCGGTATCAGCAAAGAAAGCTCTTGCTGCATCCAGCACGGCGAGAAGATCCCAGGCAATAAAGTCCAGATACCCATAGTATAGCCCAGTGGCACCGCCCAGGAAGGTGACTGCGCCCTCCCCTGCATGTTTTTGAATAGCATCCTGCAAAGTGTCCCGGAATTGCAGAATCTGTTCCGCTCGATTTCCACCCTCAAATCCGTTCAGCGGATAACACAGGAAACCGGCCACAATGCCATCCTTGTGATACTCATTCATCATATCACTCTGGGCGCTCATGTACTCGTTGATCAGCACCGGCAGACGGTTAGAACCGGTGTAAACATCCAGCCGCCAGTCAGCGTCTGGGTCTTTCACTGGGTCCAGTTCATAGGTGATATAGCTGTTCTCCAGAAAATCCGCCCCATCCCGATAGTCGGTCAGTCCCAAACTTTTCAACATCTGGGGCAGCTTTTCAAGAGAAACGGCAGGGAAGGCGACAGGGCCTTTTTTTGGGGCATCGATTAAGTCAAACCCGCCGATATGGGCAATGAAATTGACTTCCCCCAGCACCTGATCCGTGAGAGTAGAGAGCAGCCACCAGGCCCGTTCCACATTCTCCTGCTGCAGAGGCAGTATTTTTTCACAGTAGAGGGTGAGGGACAGCCGCCCATCCTCCTGCTGCTCCACCCACACCTGCACATCTTCTGGTCGAATCTCGTCCGGCCCAGAGCGCAGAGAGAACTCGGCAGAGGGCTGACGGCCCACCAGAATGTTCCAGTGTTCTCGCACAGATGCCGGTACATGACACTGGAAATAGACCAGGGGAAACAGTCCGGCCCGGCTGCCCTCGGCGCTGAGGATTAATTCATATTTTTCACCATTGAAGCCCAGCTCAAAGGCAGGAGAAGAGAGGGCCAGCTCCAGGGCCCCACTGCATTTTTCTATAATTTCCTCACTCCGTTCTCTCAGCTTATCCGCCTCCATAATGGCCCGCAGTTCCCCCTCTATCCCGGCAAAAGCGGCCCAGGCTTCCTGCGTCCTCTCCCGGAAGTTCTTCTCAAACCGGGGCAGCGCAGAACCTTCTTCATAAGGCTCCCGTTCTCCTATATCTGCAATGGCAATGTATGCCTTAGCCAGCTCACTGTCCATCTCAGGGGTACGCTCATCGGCAGAAATATTCTCTAAAGCGTCAATGATCTTCTGATATTCCCTGTTCTCATTCCATTTCCGGCACTGTTCCAATAATTCCATAGCAGCGCCTCCTTTCATTTTTCTGTCAAGCACGGATTCCACACTAGGCCTCGCCTCGTGCCCTGCTTATTTGGTTGCAAATGTATTTTGGAAGAATGCTGTAAATGCCTCCAGTTCTTCTTTCTGATAGAGATAGATATACAGCTTCTCATCCTCCAGCCATTCATAAGCATTGATGCCAATATACCCCTTCCGGTCGGGATAAATGATAAAGGCATCGGTGGGATACTTGTTCCGGTACGCCTTGTGAATCTCATTTCGGCGGTAATAAGTAGGATCTCCATAGCCGGAGAGATCGGGAACAGTCGGCACCACCACAATCGTGTTAGTAGCTTCATTCCATCCCACAATCAAATTGCCGATTTTTGTTTTACTCCCGTGGACAAAACCATAATTGAATCGCTTGACGTCCTCAGTATAGCCCACGATCAGGCGGTACTCCTCGCCGTGCTCCACTGCCTGATCAAACAGTGCACGTACCTTTTTTGCGTTGGCTGCGCTCTTTTCCATATCCGGCTCCGGTCCCTTAAACAATTTGCTGAATAATCCCATAATTTTATCCTCCTGATTATATTTAAAAAGGTTATTTAAGCTCCTGACACAAAAAACCCCGCGCCGCACTGTCAAAAGGACAGGCTGACGCAGGGCAAAAAAACGCACAGAACCAGCGGCCGGTTTCAGGAAATCGGCCTTTTTCAGTGATTGTACAATTGAGTCGCATTGCATACTCATAGGGATTCGTTGGTTATTTCTATGCATCTTCTCTCACTCTGTTTATTTTTTCTTTTGCCCGCTGCATTTCATCCAGCAGGGCGTTGATTTGAAATGCCACCATATCCTCTGCTACCTCCGGAAACAGAAAGGGCATGGTATCTGGAATTGCCTTATATACCATCATCATGGACAGAGCCAGGTTACCAAACAGCCGCGGTTCTATGCTGTCCATGGGAAGGCCAAAAATCACGAGTATCTCGCGAAATAATTTGATCTGTTCTTCACGGAAGGTCTGAAAATTTTCCTGGGAGAGACAGCGGTAAATCTCCTGTTCTTCTTCAATAGACAGCACAGCGATGCCTTTTTTCTCACCATAGGTGCAGGTCTCCAAAAAAGTTCGGACACCCTCTCGCCAGCTAAGTGCAGGATCTCCCATCAGATTTCTGGCATATTGCAGCAATTTAGGCTGCTGATACCGAAGTGCCTCCAACACTAAATCTTCCTTGGAAGAAAAAAAGGTGTAGAAAAAGGTCTTGGAGATGCCTACTTTTTTGCACAGGACATCAATACTGCTATGGATCAGGCCCCGATCCACAATACACTGGGTTACTGTGGTCAGCAGAGCATTCCGCACTTGCTCCCGCTCCTGTTCCGAATAGGCCTTTCGCGCCATATCTTTCTATCCTCCCCTCAGCAATATAAAGAACAAAATTTTAAATTAGTATTTATATAATAACTGAACAAAAGAAAATATACAACTACCTTTTTGAAATTTTTTTATGAACTCGATGCATGAATGTATAACTTCAGCATATCGTAAGATGCTGTTTTTCTTCCTTACAGACTGCCGTTATGATTTCTCCCTTGCTAGTATCATTTTGGTGTAGTAATGCTTCTCCAAAAAAATCTCGATTGACACTATCAGAAATAGTCAGATAGCCTTTTTCCTGCAATTCTTCGTTAAGCCCGTGGAGCACCTTACAGCGCAGGACTTGGAGATGCCCAACTCCAACGCAACTTCGTCTACTTTCATAAAGCTCTGCCTCTGCACAAGGGAAATACCTTTCTTTGCAAAATTCCGAGAAATAATGGAAAAGGAATTGCAGGGCTAAAGGTCTAATATGGCGTGAAAAAGAGAGCTAACTGACGAATCAAAGTCAGTTAGCTCTCTTTTAATGAATCATGAAAAATGTTGCCAAATCGTTGCCACAGAGGGCGTCAAGCCTTAGAAAACCCAGTCATACTGGGCTTTTTCGGGACTCTGAGATTATTCCCACTCGCCGATTACTAATCAATTTTGTTTAGAGATTATTCTCTGTCGTGTTTACAGTTCTTTTGATTATTTGATTTATCCATATTATCCTGCCTATACAGGC